>PVBE010819241.1_pt1 | contig 23544 bp, 9 predicted proteins | sample 1631181 | NCBI WGS metagenome assembly PVBE01 (sample SAMN08397723, study PRJNA350692) | Marine metagenome, whole genome shotgun sequencing project. | isolation source: water | place: Pacific Ocean | collected 2012-04 | reverse complement strand
GGCGGATCGCGACCGTATGGATCGGTTGGAAAACGAATTGAGGGAAGCCCGCGACGAGGCAAGGAGCGAGCGTGAACGCGTGGAGAGGTTGGACTGCGAAGTAGCGGACTGCAGACGCGAACTTTCGTTCATGAGAGGCATGGTGAGCGGTGGCCGCGGACGTTCGGCCAGACCGTACAGTCGGCGAGACAGTCGCAGACACCGGAGCCGCAGCCGACATGGGGAGCGCGGCAAAGACAAAGGCAAAGACAAAGGCAAGGGCAAGGACTCGGACAAAGGCAGAGGCAAGGACTCGGACAAAGGGAAGGGCAAAGACTCGGACAAAGGCAAAGGCAGGGATTCGGACAAGGGCAAGAATTCGGACAAAGGAAAGAATTCCGACAAGGGCAAGAGCTCGAGCGGGGGTCGCAGAGGGGAGAGGAGCCGCTCCAAGAACTAGTCCTGACGGACGAATCCGAGGTTGAAGAATACGGGGAGGACTCCACCGCGATGGTGCGGTGGAGGTTGGAGGCGAAATGACGAAGGAGCGTCGCGCCAGTTCGTCGTAGTCATGAACATGTTGGAGATGAAAGATGACGGGTGATCGACGTCGTGTACGTGTACGTGAAGGAGAGACGTAGTGCAGGTTCGTCGCAGTCATGAACGTGTTGGTGACGGTAGAAAGACGGTGGATCGACGACTTGTGCGTGTTCGTGAACAGGTGAGGTTATGCAGGTTCGTCGCAGTCGTACACACGGTGGGGATAGTGGAGAACGGTTGATCGACGACTTGTACGCGAAGTGGAAACTGACGAGGAGAATGATGAGGAGAAAAATGAGGAGGTGAATTGTAGAAAACGAGGAATCGTAGGTGTATAGTGAAGGGGTGACCGGGATCGGTGTAGAGCGCTAAAACGGTGAATATGTGATGAAGAGGTGGGAAACAGACGTTCGATCGCCGAATCCCAATCGAAATCAAATCAATGCAATACTAGGTGGTAGAGTTTGATGTTTTTTTCGACGTGTCTGAATTAGAGATCAGAGCTAATATATTTGATAGGCCACGCTTCACGATTAGTGGAGGTGGCACGATGATAACACCAGTCGAGAGCCCGCATGACACCTCGCACGTTCTGTCGAGGTGTCGGGCATATATACGCGCATAGAGCTAACATATTTGAGATTAATGGGGAGGGTATAGATAATAAAATCATAGTTTTATATCAGTCATAAAGTATATGAGAATTTCGATCTATTTCACTACGCAGTGGCGATAGCAATATCAGTAACAGTCATTTTTGACAGGCCATCGAAGAATGATTAGGTGTAATATTTTAAACACGATAGATCCGAAATCACGTCTACCGACCTAGGAAACGAGATATCAGGCGAGATATCGTTCGTCCTGGGCATTATCGATCATAATTTACAGAAAAAGACTTAGAAAAATCGCAAGGCACCTCATGCAGTATGCTGAGGTGTCGAGCATATATGTTCACACATTAAAAAAATTGTAAAACGATAGCGGTAGCGGAGGTAAACTTGTTCTCTGATAGTGAGTAACAGTCGTGATTGGTTTGTGGGGTTTGATCGGTCGGGTTGGTTCCAGTCCTGGCGACTTGTACAGGCGGGGAAGAGTCGATTTCCCCACCCGTACGGGCCCGCCGGGACACAGGGGGAGTCCAGCGTCGGACGGCAGGAGCGACGGTTTCGGGCGGCCATTATGACCGGAAGACATCTCGACAATCATCATTCCGTCTCATGTTATACAATAGAAGGGTTGGTCGAATCGATAGACGCCCGAAACCGTGGGAAGACAAGCGGGATTACCAATGTCACGCAGGTGTAGGACGGCGGTTCCGGCGGCGAACGACAGGAGTAATGGTTTCGGGCGGTCATTATGACCGAAAGACGTCTCGACGATCATCGTTCCATCTTATGGTGTATGTTAGAAGGATCGGTCGAATCGATAGACGCCCGAAACCGTGGGAAGACGAGCGAGATTACCAATGTCACGCAGGTGAAGGCCAGCGGGATCACCAATGTCACGCAGGTGAGGTCCCTCGGGACTGGGAGTCGAGGACGATCCCGTTTAGGCCTCCTACAGTTAGGGGAATCTTGTTTCCCCGATCTGTGGGAGCAGTTGCTCGCACCGGCTGCAGAGGGGGATCGAGGCAACTATGCTCGATGTCTGAGGGTTGGCGTGATACGGTAGAGGTTAGATAGGCTAGACATCGGCCTGTGATCGATCGATACCAGAACTCTCCCCCTCTGCACGATAGCTCCTCGACCGACTGCCGGCGCACTGCTGAACCAAGTCCCCGCGCACCTGCTCCTGACCAATGCCATCGTCCCCGTGAATCGAGGTCCTGTGACCAACGTCCTCTACCAGATTCAAGATCCGATTGACAACATCGTCGACGAGAACCAAGGGCTGCTCATGAATGGCATCGTGGAGCATCGAGGCCGCCGCTCGAGGAAGGCCGACTCCACCGTCAACGTCTCGGGCCGAATAGGGTGGGGGAATCCGAGTGTGATATGATGAACAGTGTGACATGATGAGCTTGAATCGATGAGGGTGACTTGACGAGTGTGGAACAACGACCGTGAAGATGAAGGCCGATGAATCGGCGTCGAGAGGAGTGCGAACAGGGTAGACCGAAGGATGAAAGTACTGAGAGTTGTGTCGAGGAGATGGCTGTCAGGGAATTCTGGAACATGAGATCGTTCGAGAGTGTGCGCAGAGAGTTGTGGAACGGAACACAGGAATGAATGAGGCCTGAGAGTATTGACTAACGAGAGAACATGGATGCGTAGTGAGCGGGCAGTGGCTGGCTGGCAGGAGGAGCTCGGGCAGCCGCGAATCTGCAGGTTGGAGGCACGGGCACGCGGATCCTTGATGTATGACAGCAATGATCGGGGCGGCTATCATACAACATGGGGAATCTCTAAGCTTCCCCTGGTTGTGGATTGTCGTCAGCCGCATGAAATGGGAGTATCTGATTACGTCTTGATCTCAGTGTGCCGTCGTTGTTTGATCGGCGTTCGGCGTGGCGCGAAGGGGGCGACGAGGACGGAGGGTGTCCGCCTGACGATCCGTGCGTGCAACACACGGACATGACGTCGGTGGAGTCAGGCCGATTCTACCCGGCAGGTCACCATCTATATCGATGGTGTCTGGTCGTCGACAATTGTCGATCTCCGGTAGAATCGCTTGATTCCGTGTCCGTGATGTCTTGTACGCTCGTTTGATCGTTAGGAATACGTCACTCTGGACGACGCTCGACGACGCCTGACCATCCGTGCGTGCAACACACGGACATGACGTCGTCGGAATCAGGTCGATTCTGCCCGGCAGGTCACCATCTGTATCGATGGTGTCTGGTCTTCGACAATTGTCGGTCTCCGGTAGAATTATTTGATTCCGCGTCCGTGAGGTCCTGCACGTCCGCCTGATCGTTAGGAATACGTCACTCTGGACGACGCTCGATGACGCCTGACCGGTACGCCCACGACGGGCAGATGCGAAGCTCTCATGCGCACGACGTACGGACATCAAGCCTGAGGGAGACGAGACGCTGGCTACGGTACGCCAGCTGACCAGACACGGGGACACCGCGCAAGTAGGGATCTATCGGCCGCATGCGAAACCACGAACGTAGTGGTGGTCCGCTACGGTATAGTCCGGCCCCACACATCCCTACATTGCCGGGACCCACGACATGGTTCCGTCCTCGGTCCGAGGACCTCCGCCGGCTGTCCCGCTGCCGTCCGCTGACCTACGCCATGAGCATGTCCTTCGTGAGGGGAGGAGTAGGAGACGGAGAGATCCGGAGCGGGTCGGTCAGACATAGATTTGATCGGTTAATGTATAGACTTATGCGAGGTCCGTGATATCGATTAGTTACCCCAACGAGTGCATGGATGTCCGGATGCATGGAAGACTCGCCGCTTCCGGAGAAGGTACGCGGACTGCTGGGACGGGCCGCGATGGCGTACGCTCGCTCGTCGGACGCCGCAAGACCGCCGTAAGTTGGGGTATCTTAATCGTGTCATGGCTTCGCGAGAACCGATGGAGGGTTTTGGCGCGAGTCTGACCGACCGTTCCGGTAAGTCTCTAGGTGATGCTCCGACAACACGAACGACAGCAGCACGGTGAATCTGCGACATGGGGACGCCAGATGGTTCCCGCGGTCGCGGTACGGTGACCGCACGGTACGGCGGCCCGCACGGTACGGTGACCGCACGGTACGGCGGCCCGCACGGTACGGTGAACGCACGGTATGGCGGAACGCCAGATGGTTCTCGCGGTCGCGGTTGACCATGGAACGGTCACCATAACCGGTCACGACGGGTACCTCACGAATGGGAGCAGCGCGACGAATCTACGACATGGGGACTCTGGACGGTTCCCGCGGTCGCGGTTGACCCCGGAACGGGCACCGCGACCGACCGAGAGGACCGGTACCGTGGTGGCACCGACCCCTTCGATCGTCCAGTGGTGGAGTAGCTGGGCAGGACCAAGACGGTCAGGAGAAAAGACCCCGGTTTCGATCGTATCGTTGTACAATTTCTATAGACATATATATATATATATAGGTATCTATGCATAGACACGTACTAGGAAAAGACCGACTCGACTACCACCCGAAAGATACCTCGGTCCACCCGAGATGTAAAAGATACCTCGGTCCACCCGAGATGTAAAAGATACCTCGGTCCACCCGAGATGTAAAAGATACCTCGGCCCACCCGAGATGTAAACGATACCTCGGTCTGCCCGAGATGTAACAGCTACCTTGGCCTACCCAAGATGTAAAAGGTACCTCGGTTTACCCGAGATGTAACAGATACCTCGGTTTACCCGAGATGTAACAACTACCCTGGCCCCGCATCCCGGGATGTAACGGATACCTCGGCTCGCCCGAGATGTAACAACTCCGGTATACCGGAGAGAGCGACCATTTTATAAACCGGTGGTCTATCGGAGCCGACGGCGCCACGTTGGGCGCGGGAAGGGCGGACGCACGGACCGAGAGCGAAGACAGGACCGCAGCGTCACGGACCACGTACGGACCAGTGGGGGTCCGGCGCGGCCCGTAGCGGGACGAGAACGGCGCCCGTGCCAGTGAAGCGACCTGAGGCCACGAGACCACCGCGACGGACCGGATGGGGCGGTCCGGTCTCGAACGACGGTACCCACGAACTATCCGGAGAGCCACAATCATCGGCCACGAGGGACCGAAACCGAGTAGCCAAAAATCAAGAACGGCGAGGGAACGAAACCGGACCGTTCGACACACATCATCCGCCAGTGGTGCACGTCGGATCTCACGCACCAGGTACGGTAGAATGTGCCGCTGGACGGACGAGAGACAATCAAGGGACAAGCGGAACCGGGATGTCGCCCGGAAGCTGCCCTGGTACGGTAGCGTAAGGGACGACCGACCCAATACGGTCAACGCGAGGAGCTAACCTCGGGATAAAAAGAGCCTGGCGGACGATTCGTCCGGGGGACTATGAAAGACGGCAAGCCGGGACCCGCTACCCCGAAACACATCGTCCTGCCGTACGGAACGGTGCGAGCGCGTTACGGACCGTGCGGTATGGATTAGCAAAAATCATTTGGACTCCGTAGATACTCGTTGGGTAGATTCGAGATGACGTTGATGTATTGAATTGATTCGGTCCATTGAATGATGAATCTGATCACATGATGGTATATTATATTTGATCGGTGGTATGACCGATCCCTGGTACGTTGTAGGATTTATGTCGTATACCAGCTCGCCCCCGACCTCCGAGAGCATGAGAGACGGTGGAGGGACGGATACCGAGTGGAGAGATACACACGCCCCACCCGGCCATCCGACGGCCTTGCCGGACCAGGGTCCCGCAAGGCCGCCGGACGGTGCGGGAAGCAGCAAGGACGCAAGCGTCCAAGACAAGCAGGGCCGTGCTGACGGATGGTTATCGGTTCGGTTCGGCTCGGTAGATCAGACCCCCAACCCAACCTCCCCATAAACTAACTAAATCGCCAATAAAACTTAACTACAAAACATAGACTAAGTGTCGTCTGAGATTACTCTCGGACGTAAAACCACACGATGGCCTCAACGCCAAAAGCGAACACCCCTATACTGGGGTCCCCGGTCCGCCTGGACGCGGGAAGCGGTACCGGACGCGGTCCCGGCGATGGTGCTGGTGGGACCAGCGACGGACCGGCCGAAGAATCGCCCACGCGACGGGGCAAGCCGCCTAAGAGTAAGTCGCCCGTGATTGGGCGCAGCCGTAAACGGCGGGCCACCCCCGACCTCACGGACCTTTTTGGTCCCGATTCGCCTGACGGGGGACAGGGGATCGACAAGCCTGAAGACGGAGTCGACGGTACCGACAACCGCGCCGTCGGGCCGGACGGTCGCCCCACGTACGAAGGATGGGCGAAGGTGAAGAGGAATGCCGCGCGACCACATACGCCACCCACGGCCAAACAAAACGGTGATCCGGAACCGTTGCAGTCGGCCAGGCAACGCATGTTCGAACTCACACCTGAGATGTGTGTGCTCGGTACGTCGGAACCAGCAGGTGGGGGACCAACCGCGGAGCGTCCCCGGTCACCATCCGGCGGCCCGGTACGACGACCAAGAGCGTCCGTCCCGGACATGAGGAACCCTACGGGACCGGGTAGCGATCCCCACGTGGACGGTGGGGACGCGGGAAAAAGGGCCCGCTCGGGACGACGGTACGCCCGCCACGGTCCAGTGGTCGGTACGAATGTGACAGGACAACCGAGCGTCATTTCCCAAAGCAGCGCGGCGGACTCGCTTGCATCCACAATAATGGGACGCCTGCGGGACGAAGTAGGCGGCGAGGCGGCGAACTTGGACGATGCCGAGATAGCGAAACTGATGGTTTACGCGAAACGGATGAAAAGGGACCGGCTGCGGACCGAGATGCAGGAAAAGGAGCGGATGCTGGAAGAGCTCGAGTCGCCCAGATCCGACGGAACGTCCGGGCGACGGGCCGAGTTCAGTGACGTTCGGCCGGCGATCATCGGGAAGGTCAAATCACCGCGGACCAGTCAGTGGGTGGACAAGCGACGCGCCCGAGCGTCACCACAGCCCTACCGACCCGCGCGTCCGGACGGCGACGCAGACGCCATGGCATCCAACCCGACCCCGGGGGGAGCGATGTATCGGCGTTCACGGGTGTTCGAGGACGACCGGTCGCCGTTGTGGACCGAAACGGAAGACGAGTTCGCACTGGGGACGTCGATGAAACAACTTTACCACGAACTGATATGGGAAGGTGCCCCAGCGGGTATGGACTTGGAAGAAGTCCTGCGAATTATGGTACGAAGCTACCGATCCCGCGGTCCGTCAGTGGTCAACAGGCCACCCATGTCGGCTGACCGGGACGCGATTGCGTGGGCAGAATATCTGCAACCGGTACTCCACGACTTCGCGGCCGCCCTACGACCGTCACCGGATGTGATTGCGCGAGGTCTGTTAAATTACCACCACCACGGTCCGACTCGGCCCAACGGCGGTCCCAAGCGGTGGGACGAACGGGACCTGGGACGCGGACTAAATATACAGCAAATCTACGACGCAGTAGAGTCGATCCACACAAGCCAGCACGACGACGACATCAAAGGACACTCACTTGCCGACGCGATCTGGGTGACTCTGCCCGAGTTCAAGACCGGCATCGACCGGTACGACCGAGAGGCGAGGGACCAATGCCCCGGATGGGCGACCGCGGTCCGCGATGCGATAGTCCGGTATGCGGCGGATCACAAGGAGACCTACCAAGAAATGGCTCGAGGGATATGGGCCTACCATTTTCGGAGCCCGGCCCGCGGGCCCACGGGACCTGAGCGCCCACAGCGACCTCGGTGCGCCGAGGAGGGACCGAGTATGCACCCGTCCGCGGGACCGCAGACGGCACCGTCGACGGTCTCTGCCGTCCACCACGAGTCCGCGCCTAGCGTGCGGTCGGGTGGACAGCCTGGACCTGACGATCGGATCGCGCTAGGTACGACGGTGGGACAACTGTACCACGACTTGATCTGGCGTGGGGTGCCGGCCGGGATCAAGATCCAAGGCGTACTGTGCGTCCTCGTGGAATCGCCGGGTACCCCGGTGCGGTCGGTGTCCGTACACGCGGACGGCGACGACGTCGGGTGGGCAGGATTCATTCGGCCGGTACTCCTAGGGCTGGCGGACGGGGTAGATGCCTCCTTCAACGAACTAGCGGAGAGCTTACTGGCGCATCACCGTCACGGTCCCACACGGCCGAACGGAGGTCCAGCTACATGGCCCGAGTCGGACCTCGGCGCAGGGGTATCAATCCGTACCATACACCGAGCCGCGATGCAGACCACGGCGGAAGTACCCGGAACGACGGACCCCGGGGCCAGGTTGGTCGCCGCACTGCAGGCGATGTCCAGCGACTTGGGGACTAGAGGCCACGGTGACGAATATGGTCCAGATCCGTGCAGCCCATCGTGGTGTGAGCCGGTACAGAATGTGCTTCTGCGGTATGCTACCATTCTGGGGGAGACGTTCAGGGCCGTCGCCCAGGGGGTATGGGCTTACCATCACCGACGGCTAAAGTGGGGTGCCGGTGGAACCGCACGGTCTACGGAAGCGGGTAAGCACGAAGGAGGCGGCGTCAGCGCAGGATCACCGACACCATCCGGACCCCCCCGGCCGGGACCCGAGAGCACCGGACCGAGCACGTCAGACGGGGCACCACCGGTGTGGTTGCAGGCGTTACTCGAAGGACAGAGCAAGCAGCTGGAAGTATTGGTCACGGGCCTGGGACGACGCGGACCGGGTAACCGAGGGCCGTGTGACGGCGTCACTAACGGACCCACGGGAAACCCCACGGAAACTCCGGTAGATCGGACCATCGACGACGTGCACCTGTCACTGATAGACCCCGAACATGAGCATATGTACGAGGCCAGTGCGGACCGGAGATTGCCGGTGAACCTACGGGCACCGATCGTGGTCCGGCCGGACGGAGCCGGGGACTACAGCGGAGAAGACCTACATGTGGTCATGGCGGCCATACTCGAAACGCACCTGGACATCCGGTCATACGCCCGGGTCAAGACACTCGCGACCGTGGACTTGGAGGCGATACACTATAATTCGGTCGACTGTACGAGAACGGTACCGAAACCGGTAACGTTCGACATTGGACGTATGCCGGCTCTGACCGGCGACTTCTTCGCCGACACCACGCGAATCGTGGACGCCTGCACGGAGGCCGCGCTGGCGTACGGTTACTGCCGTCGCGGACGGTCCCAAGTCCTCCAGATTGTATACAGAGGACTCGTCAAGAGATACCTGCCACACGGCGGCGAACCGCCGAAGTCCAAGGTACCGTATGTGGTTGGGCTCTACGAAATGGAGCAGCAGGCGAAGCACACCACCTACGAGGCGCGAATGGAAGCCCTCATGGCGAGGGTGAAAGAACTCGAAAAGACTGCCGACAAAGCCTTCGAGCATAAGGCCTCGCGAGAACTGGCGATCTCCGAGGCCGACAAGTTACTCGAGGTCTACTATCGCCACCCGGCCCCGGCCGACGGGTGGAGAGCCATAATGCACCGCTTAATCAAGTGGTGCGAGACCCGCGCCGCGGTATCGACCCACCATACGTTGGAACTTATCGGACGCGAGGACGAACTCATGGCAGGTCAACTAGCAAGTTGCAACGCAATGTTGACTGAGCGCTACACCGCCTGTCTCGACCGCATCATGGGGGCCGTGGAGAACCAAGCCGGTACCGTTCCACCCGATCAGACCAACCGGTTATGCGCCGTCCGGGCCGAGGCGTTCGCACAGGCCCTGGCATCTCTCCGCGACGTCCCGATGGACATCAAGTATACGGACCGGATCGAAAAGGACCTCGTTAGATATTTACCCACCCACCCACGGACGGTGACCGGGTCAGGAGCTCTTCACCCGCGGTCGATCGGAGACCAAAAACCGCCGGCGCCGGCGTCGGGCGCCGCCGCTGCGGGAGGTTCGGCCGGATACAGCCGGACAGGCCATTCGGCAGGAGGGCACTCTTCTGGGATTGGACTGCCCAAGAACGCGCTCCGAGACAGTACGGTGAAGAACAACCAGATACGAGCCGGGTACACGGTGGAGGACGACGAAGAACCGGACGAGGACGACCCGGTCTGCGCGGCACATCCACTGGAGGATGACCTGAGCATCTTTGACCTCCCTGAAGTGCCGTTGAAAATGCGGTACGACTGGACGACGTATAAGCGCGACGACACGAACCCGTTCGCCGCGTACTACCGTATGGAGTACTACAGGATGCCGTCGGGACTAGTCTACCCGTACGTCTTGACCAAAGCATGTGAAGACCGCGCGGGTCTACGTGTAAAATCCGGCCTGTGCCCGTACGGTCCGGGGGGGTTCCCGCGTCGGCTGTGTATGGCGAGTCTAATTCCGCATCACAATGACCCGTCCCGGAGCGCCTGCATGTTGGGCCTGGCTTGCCCGGACTCGCACCTCATCCTGACAGACGAGCAAATTTGCGCCGCGGTGAAGGCGATGCATGAAGTGTTCTCACCCGAAGAGACCCAAGCGATCGTGGAGGCGCAACTGGAGGTCGGGCACCGATTCCCGGCGAAGATGAAACTAGACAAAGAACCAGACCCGATGAAGTGGGCCAGTTTGCCAGGCAATGTCCTGGAGCCGACAGAGGTACCGGACTGGACGCTCCTGGACGAGCAAGGGAGGCACGTATTTGCCATCTCCACAGGTTGGAACGTCCCGAGGTCACTGCAGCCCGAGCCCGTGCGAGCACGGCGGATTATCATGCCCCGCATTTCATTGCCGGAATTGTGCCCGCCAGTCGACGAAAGCGTCCCGTTTTTCCGGGCGCCGGTCGCGTAACGGACGGGAGGAGACGGTACGCGACCGGGAGCAGAGACGGTAGCAAGGGAGGAGCGTCGCACGTAGAAGAAAATCCGGAGGAAAGTGGGAACGGAACACGGGAGACCGGCGAGATGGCGCGAGGTCGACCGACGTCCGGGGGAGTAGGGTACGTTGGTGTCAGATACGTATCCCGTACAGACGGTACGACGAATAGCAGTTTACTGAGCGGAGACGGTCGCACGGTGGGAAAGAACCAAGCGGCCACAAACGGAACCCCCGCCGACCACGGGCCCGTAGAGACAGACGGGGACGAGGTCCGCCTGGCCGACGGCGGCCCCGTCGGACCCGGCGGGTTGGCGAACGGAGAAGGGGGCGGAGTCCAGTTCGGGAATCACCAACCCGACCAGGGCGAGGAGGAAAAGTGGGAGACTACCCGGGGGGTCCCAGGCACGATACAGGGGAACATATCAGTCGAAGGGCCGTCCGAGACCAGAGGCGGGTCACTGGGTCATACCATACCTGATGGACTGAATACTGGTGATGATGAGGAGGAGACAAACGAAGACGACGAGTCGGAGGAGCCCGCGCGGAGGGGCGGGAGTCGTCAGGAGGTGAACAGCGAGTTGACCGCGAACGGTCCGCCTACGGACCCGGGTACGGGCGACCAATGGCCGAGTCTTGGTCGTCCGGTTGCCGGGGATGACACGGAACTCGCGGTGCCGGACACAGGCGGAGGAGACGTGATCCGGCTTGCCGGCATCCGGGCCTGCGAGAAGGAAACCGGTAACGGGTGGTGTGGCGAGACGGACACCACGCCGGGTGACGACGGGCCCGCGACGGACCCATCAGTCGTGGACACAGAGCGGCAGGGACCGCAGCTAACCGAGAGTCCGGACCAAGAGGTGAATGGAGTACAGGACCACGGCACGACGGGGAGCCGTGACGAATCCCCGGGGGAAGAGGTGGAGTGCAATCGAGGTGGACCGGAACCCCGGTCGGAAGGAGTCACCATGTGTGACGAACTGCACGTGAACTCGGAGAAAGTCGTACGGACTACACTATCTCCGATCCCCGAACGAGGAGAAGAACAAGAGACCGACGAGGACGGTCGGTCTAACGGAGGTGGAAATGATGATCAGGGACACGGTGAAGATCAGGCCACCGACCTCGATCCACCACTGCGCGAGGCCATCGAACCACGCCACCGAGACGAGGAGGAGGCAGAGGTGCAGGCGATGATGGACGAGTTGCGGTACCAGTGGGAAATAGTGAACGAAACCCCGAGAGACACGGCCGACGACACGGAAGGCCCACCGGAGGTTTGGGTGAGTCCGCGGTGTACGATCGTGCAGACCGGTCGGCCGGACTGCCAGACGTTCAATATTGCGACCCCACCCCAGTCGGAGTCCGGGAGTGATGAAGACGGGTGCTTTCTATGCGGCGCAATAGATGGAGCGGATGAACCAAGCGACGACGACGGGTCGGAGGGGGATGCCGATGATCTTGACCCTATCACCCAGGCGGAGGTCGACCGACGGTATGCGAGCGAGACCGGGGTGGTGATGGTGTATCAATCTGCCGACCAGTACCGTGATCGATGGTTGGACATCGCACTGGCCTATGCGGAGGAGAACGAGGCCAACACCCGGCGAACGTTGCGGATGGTGTCCGGGAAGGTGAACATAAAGAAAACCCGTGACGGTGTGATAGCCACGTTGGTCCTCCGTCCCGAGCTGGTGGAAGGTTTCCCCGATCGAGCTCTAATCCGCATCACGGCGACGGGGAAGCTCCACATCGCCCACCGTCTAAAAGGCCGGACGTGGAGGTTCATATCCGAACCTGGAATTCTCGGGCAGTCACCGGTACGTTATGGGGCCTATGACTCCGAAGTCAACAAGTCGCTGTACCGCGCACTGCTACAGACCGAGACCGTCCCCGCGTGGGTCTTAGACCCGAGGCGGTGCCGCGACGAGACGGACCAAGTCATCAGGCGCCTCGTACGCGACGCCACCGTCCCGCCTCGGTTAAGCATGGTACAAAGAGAACTCATAGCCCAAGTGCTCACCGCCGAGGAGGGCGCGGTCCGGCATGTGGTAGGAGCCGGCGGGACCGGCAAGACGTTTACGGTCGCCGTGGCCGTGGTACAGTTATGCCGATGGACGACCGCGCTAACCGTGGATAGGGCGGGACATCTGCCGAATTCAAGAATTCTGACGACCGCATACACGAACGAGGCGGTGCGAAACCTCGCGGACGCTACCGAAGGACGAGGGTGTCCGACGGTGATTGTACGTTCCCGGTCACAACTCAGGAGCGAGGGCGCCCACTGGCTACCCGTGGACCTCGAGTGTTGCGATACGGCCAAAGCGAGAGAATACGCCGCCAATTTCGGCAGCGAGACCTCAGCCACGGACCGGCTGGTGGCCATCATGGACCTCCATGCCAACTATCCGGGGCCTCTCGTGTTCGCCATGACGGTCGAGACAGCTATCAAGGTACGGGCAGCGGCAACAAGGTACCGGCCACCCGGGACGGAGGGGCCCGTGCGAGACGACCTGTTCGCATTTGATCACACATTCCTGGACGAGGGGTCGACGCTGATGGAACCGTTTATCCTGCCCGTGGCTCAAATGAGCCGGCGACTAACGGTGATCCACGACGATAAGCAGAACGCACCCCGGACCGAAGACGCACGGGCCGTCCGGAGCTGGTCATCGCGAGCCGCCATGCTCGATCCCGCAAGCAGATGGACCTTACCCGTGTGCTACCGGAATCCACCGGCCATATTCCGGATCCTGAGCCGTCACACGTACCGCGGCCGCGTCCGGCCCGATCCCGGGCATATAGCGAAATACAAGGCTGACTCGGCCCTGTTCTGGATTTCGGGGGGGTCCCGCCCGACAGGGTCCGACGTGAACCCGTCAGAAGTCGCGATCGTGAAAAAGGTGGTACAGATCCTGGTGACCGAGAAGGGGGTGAATCTCGCGGACATTGTGGTGATCACACCGTACCGGTCCGTTCTCAAGTCGTTGGAAGCGACGGTGACGTGCTCCACCGTGGACGGGTACCAAGGCAGGGAGAATCACGTGGTGATCTGCATGCTGAACAACACGCCCAGGCTGGGCCTTCAGTCCCACATCGGGTGCTGGCGACGTTGGTGCGTAGCGCTGGGACGAGCCAAGAGCGTACTGATTGTCGTAGGGGACGCGGCTGCGGTCGAGGCCGCACAACAACGAGAAGTCGTACAGTTACCGTGGTCTACGCTGTTGGGTGAGATCCCACGATTTGGCGAGGGGACCTGGGAGCCGGTGGTCCGTTCCGTGGAGAAAAACCCCAATTGGACCGAACCCGTCCCGGCCAAGCGCGAACTGAAGAGTGTGATGAACCGTACCATCGCGCGCGAGCCGGCACCGTACACGGTAACGGCGGATGACGAAGTGGCGCTGTTCGCGGAACCGGAGGTCATTGGTGATGATGGAGCCGGAGCGGACGCGGATGGGTTGATGGTTGGCACGGAGGAAGCAGAGTGGGTATCGACGGTCGTCTACCGCGACGAAATATGGCCGCAGGCGTTACGGCTGCAGACCATGCAGTCTTCCGGTGACCCCGGGATGGTGAAGACAGGCGCACTGTACCTGGTGGATACGACGGCAACGGGGCACGAGGAGCTGAAAATAATGTTTGACCCCTTGAGTCGACTGGACAGCCGGCAGTCGGTCCTGACGACGGTCCGGCAACCCGCCAGACTGGACTGGCTGGATACCCTGGGCACGGTGGATCCTGCCGATCAATACGACACTCTCCGGTGGTCCACCGTGTGGGACGCAGCCGACGTAGTGACGCGGACCAGTTCACAGCTTTACGATCTTGAATGGCAGAGGCGACCATACCGGCTAGCGATCGCGATCCCGGCGGCCCAGTGGTCTCAACCTAGATGGTACGCGTATGTCCAGACGGTACTGCGTATGATCGGATCTACGCCGATCTGCCGACAGGAGTTTAGCCGGTACCTCGTTGACGTCAGAGGAGGTGTGGCGGCCGAGTACCAACGGGCGGACGAGATGTTAGACAGGGTACTTGACCGGCCGCGGTTCATCACCGGACCGATGATGGCGGAAAATTGGGTCATGATGCGGAAGCGTGACAGGACCGAGCCTGTAACTCAAAGCTACATACGCCAGCGAAACCGGGAATTAGCCATGACGTGGGGGGGGTCCGCAACGGACTACCGTAGCCCCGTACCACTGGTGGTTGAATTGGAGACCGTGCCGACCACCGGGAAAATGGATGAGTACAGGTCTCTGGACCGGGATCACATGCCTTGGCGCCGGACACAGCTACGGACCGATGTCGGGTTAGTAGACGCCATGCGTCACTACATCGGGTCGTGGAGCCCCGGCGGCCCCCAGACCTGGGAAACCGTCACGGTGATAGAATACGAGGCCACCGACGAAGCAATGCGAGAGGCGGTTGAACTACAGATGGGCCTCCAACCCGAGTGGACTCGTCGGCCACGGTTCGGACACATGAACGTCGCATGGGGCGCGTTCAGACGCTCCAAGGCAGGGTATTACAAGCGGGCGGACGCCCCGCTGACACTGGTAGTGTTGGTGAACCGCGCCGACCTGACCAACGGCGAGAGTCTACGGGGCATCGTGGACTTTGCGTGTGAGAGATTCGACCCAGTCATGTGCGATCAGAAGCTGGTTATGTGGGTAAACCCTCGGACCCGGCAAGCCCTGATTGGTGAAGAAGGTGACACCACCGTGTGTGCGGTAAAAGGTGACCCCCGAGTCGGATGGTTATTTTGCAGGGGCGTATGGGTCGATGCAGTCCCGGAGAACCAGGCACACCCGTCGCCACAAGAGGAGGTCCCGGAGCCTCAGGCGCCGCCAGGTCCCGCAGACGTGGAGATGGACGAAGATCCGCCGGACGAGGAGGATGGTGACGAAGTGCCTGTCGAGTTCAACGTAGACGATCTCGGGTCCCCACGCAAGCGAAGGCGGACCGAACACCTATTGACGGCGGATTCGGATACCATGCGGGAACTGGTACGGACCATACCGGCACCTTTCCCGGCCGAGCAGATGGAATCAGCCGCGGCACAGAACAGGATTGCTCAGGCGTGGCAAGACCGCTCGGGGCAATTTGCGGGGATGCCGGCCTACGCGGCAACCCCCCAACTCCATGACGAGCTGCGGTTGATGGCTGAGTCAGCAAGGATGGAAGTGCGCCTAATCGACGGCACCGCGACCGTCCCGCACTGTTGTACGGTGGTGGTGGAAAAGGAGTTGGTCGCGACGGACGACGTGGTCACAGCCGGGGTAACCGTGCCGAAAGACCGGTACCTGCAACTGGTTGTGAAGTACCGTGTCCAGACGGGCCTCATAATTACCGTAAATACAGAACGCGTCGAACCGGGGGACGAGTGGCCCAGGGCCGGTGAATGGACAGGCGAAGAACTGATCCATATTTACACCCACACCCGATGCACAAACGCCCGGGATGTCCGAGTCTACGTGATATCAGACCGCGAGGATTTGTCGACGCTATTCGGCGTCGACACACACCCGGGAGCCGAGGTTACGACGTTCGACCGCCTAGGACAGTCTGGTGCGGGAGACGTTGACGACAGTGGACGGACCGTCCATGGGGGGGTCCTGGGCACGGTCAGTAGCGGCGACCCCACGGTGGTACGGAATGACGAGTACGGCTGGGCGTACCAGAAAACGCTGTCCGAACCTAAGGGTGAGGGCGTCATCCCCGACCCCGCGGTGGAAGAAGCGGCACGGCTGATGGACGGGTGGACCCAAGAGAGAATCCGTCGGCTCAAGCCAGGGGAAGGGTGGGAGCAGTTCATCGCCGCATATATCGACGACCTGGCGTCACCGTTTCCGTCCACCGGGGGAATGATGCTTCGGCTGCAGCAAACTCTCCAGCGCTGTGAGAAGTCCCGGATAAAACTGGGCCTACGCAAGGTGAAGACCGGTAGCGCGGAAGCCGAGATGGGGAGCCAAGTAGTCGCCGATGGACGCTCACGCATCATGCTGAAAAAGCTGCTAACGGTGTACGGGTTCCCGGCTCAAATCAACGACGCGAGCCTGTTGAGGGGGTTCCTCGGCCTGATTAAGCACTTCAACACGGACCTGTACGGTGCCCACTGGACTAGCACCGCCGCGCCGCTGTACCAAGGACAGAACCTGTCTGCCCGCAAGTTCAAGGCATGGATGGACCAACGGTACGTGAGGCGCGCGCTGTTGAACGCCAGGTTGCTATGCGGCAACTTGCCGCTCTCCGAGCTCCCAGTAGAGGAAATCGAGAACGGGACGAGGAAAGCCATCGTATTTCTCGACGGCAGTGCCTGGGGATGCTCCTATGCAATTGGCACGGTAGCCATTGAGGATTATGCCACCGCCGTGGACCAAGCCGACGGTGCCGGAGAGAACGAAGCCGTCTTGCAGAAGGTAGCGCAAAAAGTGGTCTGGACCCACTGGGAGGCCCACGAAGTGTACGGCACGCCATTCGCGGCGAAGACGAAGAAACTTCCCAGCCTGTTTGCCGAGGGGCACACGATAGCGCTGTACGCACGGCGAGGGGATAAGCAATTCGCGTCGCTCCCACGGACCGTTATTACGGATCACCGGATGTACACGGTGGAGGAGCACCGGTTGACCGCGTTGAGCCGCGCGACCACCGACGCGCATGTCCGCCTATTCTCTGAAATCGACGAGTTTTGCATGCGGCCCGGCCTGAACTTTATCCACCTCAACGCGGGAGCGAACTGGGTGGCGGACTGGGGTTCCCGCATCTCGACCCCAGACAACAAGCTCGATAAGCAGTTGGCCAAGTCGGGGGTACAGTACCTTCGGGGAAAGTTCCCCGCGATGAACGTCATCAAGATCGACAGTCCGGGAGGGAAAACGTTTGTAGCTTCGCAGCACAAGGAGCACTTTCCAGCCGAGCAGATGGTGGCGGCCGCGAAGGCATATGCCGATTTCCGCCAATGGGAGCGAGGAGACCCCGACGTCCACGACGGTCCGGAAGAAACCGAGGCCATGGTCCACGACCGGGTACTGACCGTGACCGCGGAATGGTGGGAGGTCAACAAAACGGAGTGGGAGCACGTAGAAGTGCCCGCCGACGAGGAACGACCGCTCCACGAAGGCCAGGTATCCTCGGCTAGCGACGAATATACCGTATCCGTACGCGACCTCGCGGAACTGCGGACCCGGCACCCGGTGTCAGTAACGGACGGGCTGCTGGTGGCCGACTTGGTACCCCGGGGTGTCGAACGTCACCCCCGGAGGAGGGCGCGACAGAGGCGTCGAGCTGCACGGAGACGGGCAGAGGCGGCCCAGGAAATGCTCAAGGGTCATGAGGACGGGGGAGACGACGAGTTGATCTGCCTCCCAGCCGAGGCCGAAGGTGATCCGCTCCCACAGTTTTGCGGAGATGCCCAGAAGGAGGCGTGCGTGCTGGTGACCGGGCTGCGATCCAACGGGCGAGTGGTCCCGAAGTCGGAGAAAACCGGCGAGGCCACGGAGTGGCTAATGTACCGAGTCCATTCCTTCGGGGACCGGTGCCGGGCATACCAGGAAGTGTCGGAGATCTTCGACCAATCCACGTACCGGTACGAACCCAAGGTCATGCGCCACGCGATCACGGGCTGTCCACGATGCCTGGGTTCGCGCTGGGTACACACCCGCAAGAAGCTTGGAATCGGCGTCCCCGACCGGCATGTCTGGGAGTCCGACTGTATGTTCGTGCACGAAGCTCCCAAGAAGATTCCGTTGACATTCGAGGAGCAGGTCGAGGAGGACCGTGACATGTACCGGTTGAAATGGCAACAGAAATTGCCGACGACGGTCATCAAGGTCCGTGTGGTGGCAGACGGACACACGGGATGCGTCGTTCGGGTCGCGGACCATTGTACACTGACCACGATGATAGAGGACCTGGTCACCAAGAAAGGAGGGGTGCGCCCGCGGACCTTACTCGTGTCCGACACGGACGACATCGGGGAAGCGTCACGGTCTCTCGAGCCGATGACCCGCGTCGTACCCATTGGTGAGGGGGAGAGGAACGAGCAACCCCGGGTGAGTCTGGTACAGTCATGGATCCGGCGCGAGTTGTACCCGTACCTGCACGCAAGTACCGACTTCCGACACCGGGAAGGTCGACGACGGCTGGACGAAATCCTGACCCAGATTGCGAACCGGATCACCCTGAGACATACGTACGGCGTGCGGATTTGTGACTACGTGCCTCGTCCCCTATCGGACGCAAACCGTATTGCGAATGCAGCCGTGGCAGACATGGCCGTGCAGACGATGCTCGCCGATCGACAGATCAATAAGGCGGCGGAACACCGGCTGTGGTCGTCGTGCACAATGGTGTGTCCCGACCTACGTCGAGGACCTGCGACGTGTATCGTCCGCAAAGGCATCCGGCAAAGCGACCCCAACGCATACGTATACGGCGTCACCCACGCCCGGATAGGATCGCGGTATGTGGTGGAAATCGGGGGACTCTTGCACCGGGTATCCACGACGGACGTCATGTGGTTCAAAGGCTACGGGTTGTTGGGCGGGTTTAGTTACCACGCGGCCATAGCGAGCTCGGCGACGCAACAGCTCAACCTACGCGACCTAGGGGGTCGATGGGCGGTGGTGTTCCTGGGACCACCCGTGAGGGACGAAGACAATGAAGTGTACCTGGCGGACGAAGACCACATCCAGGCCGCCCTGGCGAGGCTGACGCGCCCAACTACCATGCGGGCGAGTGTGAGGTCGGTGACCCACCACCGCAACGGAGCCGGAACGGCACTGGCCACGATAGCGCGACCGGGTACGGACCTCTCGGACGCCCTAGTGTACGAGGTCCACCGCCATACGGTGTTCCAAGGGCAGTGTTCACTGTCGTCGCTAGAACGGCGCCACTACGCAGTCGGGCAGAAATTCTCGCGACACGGCGTAGACATGGTGTATTGGGTCGAAACCGCCACCATCGGCGCCGGTGGTCGTGCTTGGGCGTGGGTCCGGACCAATGATGGACAAACTGAGGAAATAGATGACCACCTCCGGAGAGTGCGGGAGTTGGCCCGCCAGGCATGTCAAGACCCGCTGCTGTTGCAGTGTGGGGAGAACACATGCGCGACGGCGGAGGCCACTCCGGCCGAGCCAACCGACGGGATCTGGTCGTACCACGACACTGAAGACCCGGACGACCATCATTACGCCGTCGCGAACGTCGAGCTCGCGGCCAAACTAGCCATTCTCGAGTCGGCCGTGACGCGGTTCGCCGGCGACCGTGGCTGGGGCAAACGCGTTCAACAAGTGGTGCGGCTACACGGCACCGGAATGGTGATGGAAAGCGGCGACCTCACCCGGTATGTGCGGTACCGTGATATCCCCCGCCTGCACGCCACATGGGCAGGGATACTGCGCATCCCGGGCAACGAGGCCGAAGGAGCCGGCGGGTGGAAGCAGACAGCCGACGCGATCACGGACGCCCCACGAGATGCCACCGGAGACGACGCGGATTGGAAAGGAGACACGCAGGTGACCACGTCGGTGGAATGTCACGGGTCCCTCGCCGAGGCGATCGGACAAACACGACAGGCGGTCCTCGGCCTGGCTCTCCGGTCCACCACGGTGCTGACGAGGTTAGGGTATCGCACCGAAGACCAGCCGGAGGCAGCCGACGATTTCCTAGCATGTGCGAGAGAGGTAACCGAAACAGTGGACGCCCTCGGCTGTGAATTGAACGTGGGCGGGGTGACCGCGAACCCAGAATCCGAAGATGTGGACAATAACCTTACCCCCGGATTGGACGATGCCCCGCGAGCGGGATGTTTTGGTCCCGAAGAGGAAGTCCCGGCATCATACTGGGAGTCGATGGCGGCCGAGGAACAGGTGTACCTGGCGACCGAAATACACGACGTGGACACAGAAGAGTTTGCGCAAGTCGACGCCGATCGCGCCCCGCCACTGTTTGACCTGCCCGATTGCGGCAAGACGCTCATGAATAGCGGCGACGACGAGATGATGCTTGACGGTGACTGCACCTTCGACTCAGTCATGGCGGTAATGGCCGCGGCGGGCCAAGCGAAGGTAGTACGCGTCCTCCTGGATGGAGGGTGTAGCGCCGGCGGCCAAGTAGAACCCAGGAAGTACCGCCCCGCCGCGGCCGGTGGGGCGGTCGGCACGGCAGGAGACGACGTGAAAGGTCGGCGCCGAATCTACATCTCCAGGTCCCATTACACTCATACCAACGTGTCGCCGGCCACGGCCCGATTGATGGAGGCCATGGGGGTCAAGTTCGAAACGATGCCGAAGCCGATCAGCATCGGCGGGTTCACAGGCGGCCACACGGATCTGTCACCACGGTGCGCCAGAGTGAGACTGGGGTTCCTCGACCATAGTACCGGTCAACTGGTCATGTCGTACCCACTGCGAGTGTACCTGAACCCCGCGCTGTCCCCGAAATACCAGGTGATTTTAGGCGTGATCGACCTCAACTATTTAAAGTACCGTCCCGGCGGAGTTGACGTACCCTGGGTTTGGATCGGCCGACACCGCATCTCACACTGGACCTACAGCCCCAACCTGGACCAGCTGGCGGTGAACGGCCTCCATCAACGGCCCGTCATACATGACCAGCCAACCACCGATGACGCCAGCACCCCGAGTGGCGGCGAGGCGACGGCCCAAAACCACGGGCACGATACCGTGATGATGGCTCACGCAACCGAGTCGGAAGAGGGAGCGGCACCGCGGTGGTACGATCTGGCCCTCCCGTTGCCGCCAGGGTCACTGGTGGCCGTAGCCTGTCTGGACACGCGGCTGCAACCAGCGGACGCAGATGGCGCGTGGGCCATACCGATTCTCACGGTACCGCCGTCACAGCGCGTAAGGTTTACCCTGGTACCTAAAGGGCCGACGGTGAAGTCCTACCCACGCAAACCCGTTTTTCGTGTCACCCCGCTCGAGGGCAGTGCTCCCAGCATTGACCAGGACGCCCGGGCCATGGAAACCGTTGACGCCCTGGTACGCCTGAGCGAGGGGGAGAGGAACGATGGAGGGGTGCCGGTTACCGAGGGTCGCGGTGACGCGGACGGCAAGATGGACGGTGCGCCACCGTCGGACCCGATCCAGCAGGACCACGTCTGTCTGGCGAAGTACAAGCAACGCGCGGTCGTTTCGGACATAATGGACGAGGCGAACTTCGAGGAGCGAGTACGCCAAGAGGAACTCGAGTTCTACCAAGACGGGATCCCGGTCGACAGCGAGGAATGGGTGCAGAAGGTGTTCGAGCGGGTGTCGGACATGCCGGAGAAAGTCATGGAGGCACTGGTGACAGATACCCGAAAAGCGCTAGGAAGGCCCGACCTGTCGGAGGCGGAGGTGCGCCGGTTCCTCGACCTATATTTCGAGACGGTCGCCGTACGGTACCGTGGACGGTACCACCAGGACGGACAAGGAATCGAAGTCGCCGCGGAGGTCGGACTGGACATAGTCGACTTGGACCGTTACCCGTCCGACGTGCCGAATTCGGCGAACGAAGCGGACGGTAATCCGCGGGTGCGGCGACTCTTGGCCATGCTGATCCACCGCGAGGTCCACCTCGGCCACCTAGAGTACGTGGACAACCGACTGGTGTTGTTGGTCGCCAAGGTGTTACATGCGGCGCGCAAGGGGAAGGCCAGCGGCCGTCCAGTTTATTCGATGCTGTTATACAACGCGATGAACAAGGATATCCCAGCATGCGACGCCTTGATCGCGAGTACGCAACGGCTGTTGCGCGGATCGCGGAACACCATCGGTTTTCTGGAAAACGACGTGTGTCGGTGCTATAACCACGTCGCCATCCTCGCCGAGTTGCAAAAGTACTTAGGAGTAAAAGCCGCATCCCTCCTATGCGTGGCAAAGCGGGCAGCGTTGGGAATGCGGAACATCCCGAGCATTTGGAGTCACGTAGTCGCCGCACTGAACGCACTGGTCAGCACGTCAGCGGCGGAACAACAGTTCCTGGTCGAACTGTTTGACGTGTTCGAAAAACACCCAGAGTTTGTGCCGCGCCGGATGGGATGCTGGGACCGTGCTTACGGTGGGGGCCGGTCCGTCACCCCAGAACAAGCGACAGAGGAGAAGGAGGGGGCGACAGGCGACGGCGTCATCCCAGAACAAGCGACAGGGGAGAAGGAGGGGGCGACCGGCGGGATCGGACCCCAAGAACAAGCGACAGAGGAGAAGTAGGGGGCGGCGATTGGGAGTCGTCAACCCGAACAAGACGCGGAGGAGTCGAGGGGCCGCGTGGGAAGGAAGTGGTCCAGAAAAACCCGCGAATTTTGACGTTTTGAAAAAATTGTAACAAGGAAAAGATGTTGTGCGCAACAAAATGTGTTGTGCATAAGTTGTGCAACGCGGATCACGACAGCACAACAATTTTGAAGTTTTGCGGATCGAGTCGACCTGACTCGAAGAGCCGTTCACGGAAGAAATGGTGACTGGCCGCAGAAGGGACGACGCAACGGCTAGTCCGGAACGGCTGATGAGTTTGCGAAATAAAGGGAGTGGTCACACGTCGGGCCCCTGACCATGGTAAGCTACACCGCCATCGACCGTCTACCACGATGGACCCGGTCGGGTCGGGGCCGC
>PVBE012755992.1_pt1 | contig 23545 bp, 28 predicted proteins | sample 1631181 | NCBI WGS metagenome assembly PVBE01 (sample SAMN08397723, study PRJNA350692) | Marine metagenome, whole genome shotgun sequencing project. | isolation source: water | place: Pacific Ocean | collected 2012-04 | reverse complement strand
CGACAATAAAGATTCTGTCATAGTCTCCGGGGGCTGCAACAACATGAACAGGTCTTGCCAGCCCAGTAACTAGACGAGTGGACGTGAAGTTATCAACACCTCTCGCTTCCACAGGATCTTGTCCAGTGTGTGTTTTGACAGGATCTTGTCCAGTGTGCGCGGTTGGCTTTACTGCCTTGCCAGCAACTACTAAACAAAGTCCCGCAATTGAAGTGATAAGTAAAATTCTTGAAATCATTCGTTATTCTCTCCTACAAGCCACTGAGCATGAAATTCGTTTTCGAACGAATCCTTATTTGTCGGCTCTAAGACACATCTATACGCACAAGGCGTGGTTGCGGTTGCCAAAAAGTCCGATAACACAACAATGTTGCCTACCATCACAAAGAGTAACCCCCGACCGAGTCAAAAGCAAGAAATAAATCCATTTATTCTTTTGCAGCCATGGGCTTGCCGGCCCCCTCCCATGCAACAACCCCACCACGCAGCGTTTTAACATCAGTAAATCCCAAATCCAATAGTGACTTACTCATGGCGATAGCTACAGAATCATTGTAGGTTTCGCCCGTGACAATAATCATCCCAACGTCATCGAGCCGCCAAACATGCAAATACAACCACCCATATGGGATACTCATCGAATCAGCGATGTGCTTTTTTGTGTAATCGAACCGTTGCCGAGCATCAACAATAACAGTTTGTTTACTCTTCCCCAATAGGCTAAAACCATCACTTTCAGTGGCAATCAAAGCATCATCAGGTGAAATAAACGAAAGGCTGTTGTCGCTAATGCCAGTGTTGCACCCGGCAAGGAAAAAGACAAGCGAGGCAACAATACATGTAAAGGTGTTTACCATACGATGCAGAATACACGACCATTTCATTTGTTGTGCAAACATTTGTAAGGAGATTTTGAATGAACCCAACCATGGTGTTAACACTGCTTGTTTGTATTGGAGGGCCACAACCCCCATTACCCACTTTTGCCCCAGAGGAACCGGCAACAAAAGAAACCACAGGGCACGCAACAACTACCGTTCGGACGGATGTTGGGTGGGTTGGCCCAAACCAACAATTCAACATTGTTATGCTAATCACCCCAGATGATGGCTGGCACGTCTATTGGCAGAACCCCGGCGCAAGCGGCGCACCAACCGAAATAGAAATACAAGCCCCTGACGGTTTTGCTGTTGGGGAACCTGTGTTTCCTCGTCCACTTGTTTTTTATGGGGAAGAAGGACAAACATTTGGATACAGTGAAACCGCGGCAATCTTTGTACCAGTGACAGCACCAGCAATGCTCTCTGATGGGCAAGCCAAGTTTAATATTACGACTTCATGGCTCTCTTGCAAAAAATCTTGTGTGATAGGAGAAGAAACAAAAGAACTTTTGGTTGCAACGCACGCACTTTCACAGGGGCCACTAAACAAAGATATGCAGCTTTCAGAATGGATGAAAAAATTACCCCAACCAATCACCGCTTTAGAAAACGGCACATGCTCTGTTGTGGGGGAAAAACTCGTCATTTCTGGTTCAGTTCAAACGGGTCCAATTACTTTTATCGGCATCGAAAATAAGCACGTTCGATTTGGTACACCAGAGCGTCTGCCGATTACAGGCGCACTTTTTTGGCTGCATATTCCATTGATATTAGATGAATATGAGAAAAATGACGAACCCCTTACTGTACGTGGGTTGCTGATGATTGGCCGCAATGGCGACGACCCAAGTTACGTTATACAAACTCAGACGAAACCAGAACCCAATATATTTTAAACAGAGGAAACATAATGATACATACTTTACAACCGGCACTTCTAATTGTTGCAGCAACTATTCTCGGGGTGGCCACACAGCCCCCACCCGCAGTGCCGCCCACAGGCATACCGGTTTCTCAAGAGAAAAAAACAACCGCTGAAATTGGGGAAAAAGCACCACCCTTCGAGTTGAAAGATCAGCACGGCAAAACCCACAAACTCGCTGACTACAAAGATAAAATAGTAGTCCTTGAATGGTTTAATGAAACCTGTCCGTATTGCAAGAAAGCGTGGGGAATTGGGCTTGTTTCAAAACTTCTTGAAGATCTTCAAACCTCAACAACAGAAGTTGTCTACCTCGCCATAAATTCAACTGCAAATCGCCCAGAGGAAGAGGTATTAGAGGGAGGAAAGGAATTTTTAGATGAACTTGAGATTCCCGCCTCCATGCTGATGGATTACGATGGCAAGGTTGGCCGAGAATATGGAGCGCGGACGACTCCACACATGTACGTAATCGACACTGATGGCGTTCTTGTATACCAAGGCGCATTAAGCGATGATCGACGATTTAAAGAAGGCAAAGATGCGAAAACACATATCATGCGTGTGGTACATCAACTAAACGCTGGCGAAGAAGTGTCCCCAAGTTATGTACAGCCATGGGGCTGTCCGGTGAAATATAAACCAGACAACAACGCCCGTAAAAAAGAGAAACGTGGCGGTTCGCGAAAATAAGCCTTATGACAAACTTACAGGCATAATGATGTAGACAAAGTTGGACCCGCTGCGAATGAGTCCGGGCTTTTCACTTTTCTTTAACTCTATAGTTACATCATCGCCTTCGACTACTTTAAGTGCGTCCATGATGTAGACTGGGTTAAACGCAATTTCTAGTTTGTCGCCAGTAAAGGATTCAATTGGAACCTCAACCTCTGCCTCGCCAGTTTCTGGAGCGCGGCTTGTAATTTTCAAATGTTTGTCATTGAAAACGAGCTTTACTCCACGGGACTCTTCGTTCGTCATGAGGTGTGCCCTGCGAACAGCTCGGTGTAGCGCGTCCTTGTGTACAACGGCTTTGCGGTCAAGGTCTTTTGGTATCACGTCTTCAAACGGCGGGAAGGTACCTTCAACCAAATTACTTGTGAGTGTTGAAGTGCAGCCCATACCATCGTCAACATGGAAAACGATACGGCCATTGTCAATTTTGACAGCAACCGTGCTGCCATCATCGTGAAGCAATCGTTTTAGAAGCGTCATGGCTTTTGTGGGCACAATGCAGTCCGCTTTTTCACAACTACTGTCGCAAGGTCCCATCGAGAGGGCTAGCCGATGTCCATTTGTTGCAACAAGACGAATTTGCGAATCCTGCAAGTCTAAGTGAACTCCATTGATTGCGTATCGGCTGTGATCGGTAGCTGCGGCAAATACAGTGCGCTCCATCAAACCACGAAAAGTGGCTCCGTCAATGGTAAAATCAGGTTCGACGTCGTCAAAGGAAAGAATTTCAGGTGCTTCAGAAATTGGGAAGCCAAACACCTTGAAGCGAGAGTCAGAAGATCGAACAAGGAGAGAATCACCATCTCCAACAAGCGCTAACTTGCTGTCGTCGCAGCTTCTGGCAATCTGAGAAAACTTGTCTGCAGGAATCAACACCTCGCCGTCGTCTTGTACATCAACACGGTTTATCGAAAGCGTAAGCGAAACTTCGCCGTCTGTTGCGGCAAGAGTAAGATGACCACCTTGTCCAGAAGCGCGAACACACTGTAGCGCAGGGGTTGGGGTTCGGCCGGCGACAACGCCAGTTATAAGGCTCATTGCATCAACGAGTGCATCTCGATCACAGTCAGCTTTCATGTTTGTTGCTTGTTTTACTACCATTGGTACTCTTTCTTCAGAACACGGTTTTACGAATAATTCAGTGCGAACTACGGCACAATGGTGAGTGTACCACGCAATTACGATTATCTCATGAACCTGCGGTTTTTCCTGTGTTTTTGCGTTGCTCAAAACGCCGCATCATGCAATACTGCACTCTTTGTTGCTCCCTTTGCAAAATGTCCTTCATTTTGCAAAAAACAAGGTTCATCGTACTCCCACGGAAGGATTTCTAGATGTCTTTTGAAAACGCCATTCACGCTCGTGCAATTCTGCTTGACACTATGTCGCTCGAAATGTGCGCCGAATCCGGTAGCGGTCATCCGACCTCAGCAATGAGTATTGGACACCTTGTAGCAGTATTGATGTACCGAACCATGCGGTGGCTTCCCGAACATCCGAACAACCCAACCTCAGACCGATTGGTTCTTTCTGAAGGTCACGCAGTTCCAGCAGTCTATGCTGCGCTGGCGGACATTGGAGCCACTGTGGACTGGAACTGCGAACCAATCAAACTAAACCGCGAACATTTAAAAACACTTCGAGAAGACGATTCTCCGCTTGATGGTCACCCTAATCCAATGGAAGGTGTGACCTTTTTTGATGCTGCAACTGGTTCACTTGGGCAAGGACTTTCAGTGGCCGCTGGCATTGGGCTTGCAGCCCGATCAGACAATACCGGTCGAAAAACATATTGTATTATTGGTGACGGTGAATCTCGAGAAGGTCAAATCACCGAAGCCCTCGACTTCATCATGGATTACGAACTAACAAATGTACTTCCAATTTTTAACTGCAACAGTTACGGGCAAGCGGGCGCAGTAAGCGAACAACAATCCCCAGCCCGCTTATCAGCAAAACTCGAGGCGTTTGGGTTTGAGGTTTCGACTATCGACGGTCACTCCCCAAACGAGATAAAAGCGGCGTTCGATTCATTCAACAAAGATGGACGAACACAACCGATGGCAGTTGTTGCAAAAACGGTTAAAGGATGGGGCGCTCCATCAATGCAGGGAGGCAATTGGCACGGTAAACCCGCTGCAGGCAAACAACTAGAAATCGCCCTTACAGAACTTAGACAAACTGGTTTGAAGCTGACATCATCAATGGCAATGGACTCGATTTCAATTCCAGCCCCACCCAAATGTACCCTTCCTGCTTCTGCGGTGAACACACCTATGACGCTTAAACAGGCGGCGGAAAAGTGGGACATGGCAACCGTGTTGCAATCTGGAAAAATGGCAACAAGACGCGCGTATGGTGTCGCACTTCGTGCACTTGGGCACACCAACGAAAAGGTTTGGGCGGTTGATGCAGATGTTTCCAACTCTACGTTCAGCAATACTTTTGGGAACGATACAGAATTAAGCGACCGTTTTGTTGAATGCAAAATTGCAGAACAAAACATGTATTCCGTTGGTGCCGGTTTAAGTGCAGCAGGAAAAATTCCTTTCTGTTCAACCTTCGCAAAATTTATTACTCGTGGCTATGACCAAATCGAAATGGCGATTAACTCAGGTGCAAACATTAAAATAGTCGGTTCGCATAGCGGTATTTCTCTTGCAGCAGATGGCCCAAGTCAGATGTCGCTGCCAGATATAGCCTGGTTTAGAAGTTTTGGAACAATGAAGGACCACCACGGCGCGCCCGGCTGTTACGTGTTGCAGCCAGCAGACGCGTGGGCTGCGTACGGTTTAACCCACGCAATGGCGGATCACGTTGGCTGTTGCTACCTTCGCACATTCCGCCCAGACGTTGAAATGATTTACGATGAGTCCACAACGTTTGAGCTTGGTGGCATGGAAGTTCTAACGAAAGGCCGTGACGTAGTTATTGTTTCTGCTGGATATATGATTCACGAGTGCAACAAAGCAATCGACGAACTAGATCGCATGGGTGTTGATGCAACACTACTAGATTTGTACTCACTTCCGTTTGATGAAGACCGGCTCCTTGACATAGTGAACGAAAACAACGGAAATGTTCTCGTCGTTGAAGACAACTATGGTGCATCCATGGGTTCAGCAGTTGCCGATGTGTGTACTGCCTCAGGCGATTCGTTTACTGTCAAGCAGCTTCATGTGACTCGCATTCCCAAATCTGCGCGATCACCAGAATCAATTCTTCGTATGTGCGGCTTGCATTACACGGATATTACACAAACAGCAGCAGCGCTTCTTGGTGTTGTTGCCACCTAACCACATTTTACAGAGGCATAACAATGGCTAGTGAAGCGCTACAACAAAAATTAAACGAACAAATCACCCACGAACTTGGCGCAGAGATGCAGTATCTTGCGATGTCGTTTTGGTTTGAAAAGGAAAACCTGCATGGAATGGCGAATTGGTTTCGCAAACAAGCGAATGAGGAACACTCCCACGCCATGAAAATAGTCGGTTTTTTAAATGAATGGGACCTCCCAATTACTTTGGTAAGTCCTCCAAGTCCTACGACTGCATTCGATTCTTCAGAATCTGTTTTTGTGGCGGCACTTGCACATGAACAACGTGTAACGGAGCAAATAGCAGATATCTTTACAGTGGCTCGCGAAGAATCAGCTTGGCACGTTGAGGTTGCCTTTCAGTGGTTTATATCTGAACAAGTTGAAGAGGAAGTGAACGCAAGAGATAATCTTGCAAAGATTAGAATTGTTGGAAACAACCCCGCTGCGCTTCTAGAATTAGACCGACATCTTTCAGCGTAATAGTTTTGTTTGGTTCACATCTTTCAATAGCAGGTGGAATGGTGAACGCTCTTGTTGTTGCACAAGAACAAGGCATGGATTGCGTGCAAGTTTTTACCAAAAACCAACGCCGATGGAAGTCCAAGCCGCTTGTAAACGAAGATGTACACTGTTGGCTAGCAATGCTCAAAGATATGGGTTGGGATAAAACAAACCGCGTGGCAAGTCATAACAGTTACCTCGTAAATCTTGCGACGCCAGATTTTGAATCTCAAAAAAAATCTATTGCGTTACAACAAGAAGAAATCGAACGGTGTGAACAATTGCACATTCCATTTTTGGTTGCACACCCAGGAGCACGTCTTGGTACTCCTAGAAATCGAGGTGACATAAACAAGCTGGACCAACCCATTACAGAAGAAGAGCTTGGTGGCTTGCGGCGCATTGTTAATGCATTTGATGTAATCCACAATAATCTTGCGGGATACAAGACGATGACGTGCCTAGAAACCACAGTGGGTTCAGGCACAAATCTAGGATATGATTTTCGCCACCTTGCATGGATTCGTGAACACATACAAGAACCTTGCAGATTAGGATTTTGTTTTGATACGTGCCACGTTACCGCTGCTGGGTATGACATGACAACAACCAACAAAGCAAACGAAGTGCTTTGTACTTTCGATCAGGTTGCGGGTCTCGAACACATAAAAGTATTTCACTTCAATGATTCTATAGGCGCTATAGGTTCTCGTATCGATAGGCATGCGCATATTGGCGACGGGACATGCGGTCCAACGTGTTTTAACGCAATACTTGAACATCCAAAATGTAATGACGTACCAAAGATTCTAGAAACCTCAAAAGAAGAGAATGACCAAGGAGAGTTGATGGATTTGGTGAATATTGCCAAATTACGAAAAATGGCGAAATTGGCAAAAAAACGCCGATAGCCCACCCATTCCAAGTATTCTAACCACCCGATGAAACCGATCCAATCCATTTGTGCTGGCTGTCTCCTTTTTGGGCTTGGCTGCCACGCGGTCTCTCCAACGAACGACGTCAATGGTATTCAGCCAACAACTTTGGTGACGTTAACAGATGCACAGCAAGTGACAATCCATGCAGCCGAAATCGCCAAAACCCACGGTGATTATGACGAAGCAATGAAGATATTTAATGAAGTTCTGCAACAGAATCCCGTCGCAACAGATGCCTTTGTTGGCATTGGAGACATTTATCTTATTAAGAAACAGTGGTCTAAGGCAGAGCCAGCATTTGCTCGTGCGGCAAAATTGGATCCAAAAAACTTTGCTGCACAATATGGACATGGGGTTTCTCTACAAATGATGAAAAAATTTGTAGATGCTGTTCGAGCATATCATCGAGCACTGACCATCACCCCGGACGATGTTGGCGCAAACATGAACATTGCAACAACGTACTTACAGATTGGCAGACCAAAAAGCGCACTTGTTTTTGCAGAACGCGCAGTAGCACTCAATGGGGGGCTTGCTCCTGCACAGATTACACTTGCAGCAACATATCAACTATTGGATCGACCACAGGACGCCTTGGAAGCATATATCGCAGCAACCGAAGTTATGTCTGAGCCTTCGCCGCAGTTAATGAAAAACATTATCTACCTGTTGACGCAAGAAAAAAGGTATCAAGAAGTAGTTAACACGACAGAACAACTTGTTGCGCTAGACCCAACATCAGAGACATACGAACAATTAGGTTGGGCAGAATTTCGGCTTGGTGATTACGCAGCATCACTCCACGCTTACAAAACAGCGGTTGAATATGATGGAACGAACTGGCGCGCTTTGAATGGCATTGGAGTTAACGATCTGAACCACTGGCTCTTGGGTGACAAAACCGACATCGAGGCATTCCAAGAAGCCCGCCTTGTTTTTCGGAAATCACTTTTACTCAACCCAGACCAACCACGTGTTATTACGCTCGTTCTTCGTTATGGCCTGTAGCCCGTTCCAAAAATCGCACAATGGATACATCAATTCCCAAGAAATCCCGTTGGGGCAAGACCCCATGTAGAATGGGTGGATGCCAGATTTACATTTGCTAGAAACATTTAAATCGCCGACAAAAACACCGTTTTTGGTTGAGCACGTGAATGAGGAATTTACATCGGTGTGTCCTGTGACAGGTCACCCAGACTTTGGAACTATTACGCTTCGGTTTGAGCCATCGGAATTGTGTGTGGAATTAAAAAGCTTGAAACTGTACTACCAGTCATTTCGGAACGAAGGCATCTTTTACGAAGCAGTCACAAACAAAATACGAGACGATTTGGTGGCATGTATGCAACCCAAATGGATGCAAATAGTGACGAATTGGAAAGGCCGTGGGGGTATACGAAGTACAATCACGGCATCGTTTGGGAAAGTGCCACCATGTTGGCATGGTTGTTAATGTGCAAATCCTTTTAGCAACTTCAAACGATCACAAACTTCATGAGGTTCGGAACATTTTAGAACCAATGGGTATACAGGTTGAGGGATTGGGCTCGCTCGACAAAACACACGATGAGCCAATTGAAGACGCAAAAACGTTTGAGGGCAATGCTCGACTCAAAGCAGTCGGCTACGCCTTGGCGACAGGCATTCGATGCATGGCGGACGATTCGGGGCTTTCAGTAGACGCACTTGATGGAAAACCGGGTGTGCTTTCAGCAAGGTTTGCAGGAATCGGAGAAACCAGAGATGAGCGTGATCAAGAAAACAATGCGCTCTTGCTTCAGCAAATGCAAAACATTCCTGTACAAGAGAGAACAGCGAAATTCATGTGTGCCCTCTGTGTTGCAGATCCAGATGGAACCATTGTTGCTGAATCGACAGGTGTGTTTGAAGGTATCATTGGTTTTGTTCAACGGGGAGATAATGGTTTTGGGTATGACCCGCTGTTCTTTGTTCCAAGTGCAAACAAGACAAGTGCCGAAATGTCATCAAAAGAAAAAAACCAACAATCACACCGCGGAGATGCTGTACGAAAAATCAGACCGAAGCTTTTGCAGTAACAATTGCAACTTCCGCAGGGCAGTTAACACGAAGTGGAAACCACGCCCCAACGCCAACCGTTACAAATAACCTACTGTCATCGCGCTCATACACACCAGCACTGTATCGGTGTGCAATAGCAAGATTCGCACCCTTCCGTTTTGGCATGGCGATTTGCCCACCATGCGTGTGTCCGGAAAGCGTTAATGGAATACCAAGTTCTGACGCCGCCTTAAACGCCTTTGGATTATGAGAAAGAAGGAGATGTGTTTCAGTGTCGCAGACAGCTTCTACTTTGCTCCTGCACTGTTTTGCTGTTTTGGCCCAATCAATCCCCGCAACATTAAGCATGCTCCCGTTGTGGTGTATTTGACAGGAACCGTCCCGCAATAGTTGAATCCCCGCTTCTTGCGCCATAGCACTTAATGTGCGGGCGCAATCAAGTTCATCGTGGTTGCCAAGGACAAGCGCCGTCCCAAGAGGTGCATTTATGCCTGCAAGTGCTTTCAATAAGGGAAATGCACCATCAACATGCAAGTCAACAATGTCACCCGTACACACGACAAAGTCTGGTTCTTGCGAATCGAGTATAGCAACAGCATCAAGCGCACGATCGAGTGGCATTAAATCACCAAGATGGAAATCGCTTACGTGGCCAATTCGAAGTCCATCAAAAGCGCTGGGCCAACTCGGTGAACAAACCCCAATTTCTTTAACGTTAATAGATTGGTCAAAATGTTTTTTAAATAATCGACCCCGACTGAGTTTGTTTGGCCCAGTGGTAAACAACAAGTGTCTCGCTTTTGCGCGACGGAATTTATCAGATGGTCGAATAGGTTTAGTCATGAACTGTTGTTACGTGGTAACTTAGGCCACGTTCATCAAAAACGAACTTCTCCGCCAATATAAAGCCCCTGTAATCCAGCATCAAACGTATATGTACCATCTTCCGCGGTAAGTTCTTGTAGACGATATCCAAAAAACCCACCAAAAGTTGGCGAAAAATCAACAGACAGTCCGGCCTGAACGCTCCACATTGAACCTCCGTCGTTTCCCATGAGGGCACCGACTAAAAACTGGCTTTCGATTGCAATAGAGTCAGCCCACTTGAGCGTCTCTTTTGTATCCCACTTGAACTCCATTTCAAGCCCAAGTTGTAACGAAACCCACGCGTTGTTGTGTGTTGCGCCTAGCGAAGTCGTTGTGTTTGTAAGATCTGTATCAATTCCAAACCACCTCAACCCAGCAACGGGCGCAAAGGTGAGCGTTGCCACATCACTTGCTTCATAGGGTTGCCACGCACTCCAAGCGGCTTCAACACCAACACTTTGCATATCCACCGAACCGGACCAATTGTCGCCGCTATTAAACACAACTGAACCGAAAGTTTCATTTCCCTGAAACAACCCAGAACCAGTTACAGAAAAATCAAAAAACGAGAGAGACACCGCAATGTCTTGTGTTGGTTTTAGTGAGAATTCAAAAAGTGGAACGGTTTCTTTTTTCCGTAAATCAATGTTCGTTTCGAAATCAATTTTTCCACCACCATCCTCGACCGTTCCACCAAGGCGAGGTAGCCACGCCCCACCACGTATGAGTGCTGGAGTGTCGGAAGTCTCTATATCTTGAGCACCAAGGCAAAGTGAAATAATGAGTATGTTAAGCATTGTTGTTTCCTTCAATAACGTGAACTTTTCCAGTTCCAGAAGTTATTTTTCCAAGAACAATTGGCGACTCGCCAAGGTGCTCAAGGTGTGACATAATAGAGTCTGCAAAGGCGGGTCGGACAATTAATATATACCCAATCCCCATGTTAAACACACGGTACATCTCTTGGGTTTCTATGTTGCCGTGTTGTTGCAGAAAACTAAATATTGTTGGCGTTTTCCATCGATCAAGGTGAATAGTTGCGTCAACGGAATCAACCAACGATCGACAGAGATTACCACCAATGCCGCCGCCAGTAACATGAGCCATTCCAGAAACAACTTTTTTAACCTTGTATTGTTTGAGTAATTTAACAATCGGCTCCACGTAAATTCTTGTTGGCTCTAGTAGTACTTGACCCAATGTTTTTTCACTATCGAGTTCTGGATAGATTGTTCGGATGTCTAAGTCTGCAATAGCAGCTCGTGCAAGCGTGAATCCGTTGGAATGCACACCACTCGAAGGCAGACCAATGATAGCGTCTCCAGCCTCTACTCTGCTAGGGTCAATCGCACGTTCAAGTTCAACCACTCCGACGGCAAAACCAGCAATATCAAAATCACCCTCTGCGTAGATGTCTGGCATTTCCGCACACTCGCCCCCTAAGAGGGCGCAGTTTGAAATTTCGCACCCTTTTGCAACCCCCGACACAATCGCTGCCGTTGTTTCTGGATTTTGTGTATGAAGTCCGAGATAATCCAAGAAAATAAGCGGTTCTGCGCCCTGAACAATCATGTCATTCACGTTCATCGCAACACAATCTATTCCAACAGAATCATAGACACCAAGCTCGCATGCAAGTTTTACCTTCGTGCCCACCCCATCTGTGCAAGCAACAAGTACGGGATCTTTGTAATTCCGCTTGAACAATCGTTCATTAAAGTCAAGACGAAACATACCAGCGAAGCCCCCATGCTCACCAAGCACGCGTGACCCATGTGTGCGTTTCATCATGGTTTGGATTAATCCGACGAGTCGGTCACCAGCCTCGATATCAACACCCGACTCCGCGTAGGTCAAAGATTTTTTTGTATGAGAAGACATACGGTAAGTGTAGTCATCTTGGACAGTTGGCGGTATCCTGTATGGTCTTAAATGGAGTAAAGCATGTCAATTCTTGTAAACAATACGACCAAATTAATCTGCCAAGGCATCACAGGTTCTTCTGGCGCCTTTCACACCAAGGGTTGCCTTGAGTACGGAACGAATGTTGTTGGCGGGGTGACTCCGAATAAAGGTGGTCAAAAAGACGCGAACGGTCTTCCAATTTTTAATACGGTCGCTGAATCAGTTAGGGAAACAGGAGCGAATGCCACGATGATTTTTGTTCCACCTCCTTTTGCGGCCGATTCGATTTTAGAGGCCGCCGATGCAGGAATCGAACTTATTTGCGCGATAACTGAAGGTATTCCGATTGCCGACATGATGCGCGTCAAAGCAGTGCTTGAAAAGTATCCAAATACAGTGCTTATAGGTCCGAATTGTCCAGGAATCATTACTCCGGGCAAAAAAGTTTCTGGCGAAGGCGCAAACGCAAAGTTTGAATGTGGTTGTAAAATTGGCATTATGCCGGGGTACATACACACCGCTGCCTGCGACTCAGTGAGTGGAAAGAGCGTCGGTATTATTAGTCGTTCTGGCACGCTGACGTACGAGGCGGTTTGGCAAACGAGTTCACTTGGTCTTGGACAAACTACATGCATCGGCATCGGTGGTGATCCAATCAAAGGCGCAAACTTTATTGATTTACTTGCTCGTTTTGAAGAAGACGAAGAAACAGATGGCGTTGTCATGATTGGTGAAATTGGCGGCAGTGACGAAACCGACGCCGGAAAATGGGTCAAAAAGAACATGACAAAACCAGTAGTGGCCTTTATTGCGGGAATTACGGCACCAGCAGGAAAACGAATGGGACACGCGGGAGCGATTATTGGTGGAGAAGACGATACAGCTCAGGCAAAAATAGCATCATTGCGAGCATCTGGTCTCGTTGTCTCAGACAGCCCGGCTAGCATTGGCGAAGCCATGGTAGGGGCGCTAGGGCTAGTCGCAGTTGCACAATAAAAGGTATGCTGCCCTTTACGAATCCCAAGGAGGGGAAAATACGTGAAAACAATTAAGGAACGATACGAATTAGTACAACAACGAATAGCAGAAGCTGCAACGAGGGTTGGTAGTGATGTATCCAACATCCATGTCGTTGCAGTAACGAAGCATGCCTCTGTTGATGAAGTAAGACAACTTATTGATTTGGGGCACGCCGATTTTGGAGAAAACCGATTGCAACACTTCACGCAATTGGCTGCGCAAATTGAAGAGTATGTTGCTCGCCGAAAAGAACTCGGTGAACCCGACATTCCCACCCCAATCCGCTGGCACTTTATTGGACATTTGCAGCGAAATAAATGTCGTCGTGTGCTTCCGTTAACCCGATTGATTCACACATTAGATTCCTTACGATTAGCCGAAGAAATACAAGAAATCGCAGAAAAACGAAACCAAACGGTCGAAGTCTTGCTGCAAATTAATATTTCGAGAGAACGACAAAAATCGGGGATTGCCCCAGCAGCAGTTGGATATCTTCTTGAGCAACTTGCAACGATGCCATGCATCGCGCCACGCGGCATGATGTGTATGGCTCCACTGAGCGAAGATCCCGAAGACTCACGACCAGTTTTTACTAGGTGTAGGGAACTGTTTGAAGAAATGCAACTTGATAAACATTCGGGTGATGCGTTTAACATTCTATCCATGGGTATGTCAAACGATTTTGAGGTTGCAGTTGAGTGTGGCGCAAATGTTGTACGAATTGGCACAGCGTTTTTTGGAGAAAACACTGTACCGCAAAAAACTTCCGCAAACGCATAATGTTTGGTGGCAAACAGATATCCAAACACAATATATAACCACCCTATATTCCCCATCGACCCAGTGGCTTTGCGGCGATATAAACATGAAGTTTGAACTAGCGGAGAACGGCAGCACACCTTTTCTACTTAACAAAAATCGATAGTAGTTTCGAATGCGAGTTGTTCAAGAGAACGAGAAAAATCAACACTAGAAACCCCGACACCATCTGGAACGGTAAGTCGAATTGGTGCAAAGTTAAGAATTCCAGTAATACCAGATGCCACTAGGCGGTCAGCCAAACTTTGCGCTACATCAACGGGAACGGAAAGGATTGCAAGTTTGATGTTTCGCAGAGGAATAATTCTTGTCATATCAGCAACCGGTCGAACCACATGATTTGCGACTTCGGTTCCAATTATTTGCGGATTGCTATCGAAGACTGCAACAACCCGAAACCCCCTGTCAATAAATTTTGGATATGCGCTAATGGCTTGCCCAACTTTACCCGCACCAACAACAGCAACATCCCAAGTTCTGTCGGTACCCATGATTTGTCGAAGCCGGACACAGAGGGGTTCAATGGTGTACCCAACTCCAGGTCTACCAAACGTTCCAAACGTTGCAAAGTCTTTTCGCACTTGAGCGCCAGTTAATCCAAGTGCCTTGCCTAATTGATTTGAGTTTATGGAAATAAGACTCGCTTCTTTGAGTGCCTCCAACTCCCTTAAATACAAACTTAATCGCCTCGCGGTTGGTTTAGGAATTTTTGGACGACCATCCATAAATCGCAAGTATATGCTGAAAACCATAAACAAACAGTGCCAATTGATTCTCTGACCTACTATCCTACGATTATGCACATACAGGATATTTTGAAGCGTGATCAAACTGTCTTTGGTTTTGAGTTTTTCCCCCCAAAAACAGACAAAGGCTGGGCAGAACTCTCGAATCGTTTGTGTGACTTTGAAGCACTTGAACCATCAGTTGTCTCAGTTACATACGGTGCTGGTGGTTCGACACGTTCTAAGACACACGAATTGGTTTGCCATATTGCATCAGAGACATCTCTTGATCCAATTCCGCACCTTACCTGCATAGGTCATACGAAACAAGATATATCTCAGATTTTACAATCGTACGAACAAGCAGGGGTTGACAACATTCTTGCTTTGCGAGGAGATCGCCCAAACAAAGGTACTGATGCAAGTGATTTTCAATATGCAGCCGATTTGATACGATTCATTCACGAATTTGGCGGCAAAACTTTTGGCGTTGGTGTAGCCGGTTTTCCAGAGGGGCATCCAGAAACACCGAATCGATTGGTTCAGATGGATCATCTAAAAGTGAAGGTTGACTGTGGGGTTGATTGGATTTGTTCCCAACTCTTTTTTGACAACGCCGCTTTTTTTGATTGGCTAGAACGGTGTGAATTAGCGGGTATCACCACACCTACCTTTGCTGGCATCATGCCTATTGTTTCTATTTCAGGCATGCGAAGAATGGCAGAACTTGCTGGAGGTGCTAATTTTCCCGCTAAACTTCAAAAACGCCTGTACAAATTCCAGGACGACAAAGACGCTGTTCAAAAAATAGGAACAAGTTGGGCTGCTGAGCAGTGTGCGGATTTACTCGACCAACACGTAAGGGGAATTCACTTTTTTACGATGAATCAGTCCAAGACGACTGAGGAAATATACCGTTCCCTTGGTGTTACAAGCGGTATAAAGCTGCGAAACCCACAATAAACATCCTGTCGTGGTATCCTTGCAAAGATGAAACGACTCCACGCATTAATCTACACCTGCCTTGGTTCCTCTTTTATAACAACCGTAGTGGCCGCAACCCCACCACCCGAGCCAAGCTTGCGAAAATCCCCCGCAACGTGGATGGGGTATGGACTTATGTTTGTGTTTTTTGTTATTGTTGTGGTCGTGAGCTTAATGTCATCAAAACGTGGCCACCAAGACTAAGAATGGAGAACAAAATGAAGAACACAGCAAAATCGGGCCTCATTGCCATAAACATCGTCCTGCTTGCGGTTCTTGCCGCCGTATCTTTTGTCCCAACCACCATTGGGCAAGATATCCAAACAGCACAAAACGAATACGTTGCAGTCTCTGGTATGGTGAATGGCCGATCGTCAGGAGTCGTCTTTATTGCAAGCGCAAGCGATCAGGCAATGCTTGCAACAACGTGGGATCATAATAAAAACAGAATTATCATTATGGCGGCAAAAAACCTCGCACAAGAATCAGCGACTATTTCAAAGGAATGAAGATGAAACAACAAAATACAACAGTACTCTGGGCATCTGCATTTATTGTTGCAGCTATCATTTTTACAACCGCGGGACGCCATGCCCAAGAAGCAAATGCAGCAAGTGCAAGTACCGCGAGTGGTTTTACACTTCTGACAACCCCAAACGGTCAGGGTTCGGACTTTTTGTACCTCATCGATGATGAAACATCGATGTTGATGGTCTACAGCGTGCGCAACCCTCAAATCAACACAGAACTAGAACTTTCAGCCGCATGGTATCTTCCTGCAATGTTCGCTAAAGCGTTGCAGTAATCAGCCTACTGGGTATCTTTCATGCGTAGATCAGTAGACACAATTATGGTGCAACAGCGTGCTGCTTCGTTTACGCGTCGTTCAATTAAGACAACATCAAAACAACAAGGTCTTCGCCTCACATTGTCTATGATTGATTTGACAACGCTTGAAGGCAAGGATTCTCCAGAAAAAGTTCGGTCTCTTTGCCACAAAGCCATTACACCATGGGAAGGCAAAATGGAACCACCCTTACCCTCCGTTGCCGCTGTTTGTGTCTATCCAAGTTTAGTACAGGTTGCAAAACGATCACTTGATGGTTCGGATGTTTGCGTTGCTTCGGTTGCAACCGGATTTCCAAGCGGACAATATCCAATCGACGTTCGGCTTAATGATGTGACCGAGGCAGTAAAAGCAGGTGCTGATGAAATAGATATGGTGATTAACCGCGGGGCTTTTTTGTCTGGTTGCTTTGATGAAGTGGCAGATGAAATTGCAAGAGTTCGTGTTGCATGTGGCGAATCACACTTAAAAATCATTCTTGAAACAGGAGAACTCGAAACACTTGAAAATATTCGGCTTGCTTCTGACATAGCAATAGAGGCGGCCGCTTCGGTCGGTCCAATAGCCGATGGCGAGGTATTCATTAAAACGTCGACAGGTAAAGTGAGCCCAGCCGCAACAATGCCAGTAACCCTTGTCATGCTTGAAGCAATTCGTGATTACTATGAAGATACCGGAGTAAGGATTGGAATGAAGCCCGCAGGTGGAATTAAAACCGCAAAACAAGCCCTGCACTACCTTGTAATGGTGAAGGAAACCCTCGGTAACGACTGGCTCTCTCCACACCTCTTTAGGTTTGGCGCCTCAAGTTTAACAAACGACGTTCTTAGACAAATAATAAAACAACAAACTGGTCGATATGGGGCAACCTACGATTTTAGCGAGGCGTAAAGAGTGAAAACTTCAACACAACCAAAATCACAAGCCGGTTGGGAATACAGCCCAGCTCACGAAAGCACCAAGGTAACAATTACACAAAAAAACAAGTTGTTCATGGGTGGAAGATTTGTTTCGCCTAAATCTCGGTCTTGGTTTGCAACAATAAACCCCGCAACCGAAGAAAAGTTGGCAGACATTGCATGTGCTGGCAAGGCGGATGTTCATGCGGCAGTTACTTCTGCAAAATCCGCCCTGCCAAAATGGGCGCGACTTAGCGGTACAGAACGTGCGAAATATTTGTATAGAATTGCAAGACGTATACAGGAGCGTGCGCGGGAATTTGCAATTCTAGAAACTATAGACGGCGGCAAACCAATCAAAGAATCTCGAGATGTTGATATTCCTCTTGCTGCGCAACACTTTTTTTATTATGCGGGATGGGCTGATAAGCTTGAATACGCTTTCTCAGGAACAACCCCAAGCCCAGTGGGTGTTTGTGCACAGATCATTCCGTGGAATTTTCCACTGCTTATGGCAGCATGGAAACTTGCCCCCGCGCTAGCGTGTGGCAACACTTGTGTACTGAAGCCGGCTGAAACAACGTCACTTACAGCATTGCGGTTAGCAGAAGTGATGCAAGAGGTTGGTCTACCAGATGGTGTTGTTAACATTGTCACAGGTGCCGGCAACACTGGTAAATTTCTTGCAGAACATAAACAAATAAATAAGGTTGCATTCACAGGTTCGACAGAGGTCGGCAAATTGTTGATGCGTGAAACAGCTGGAACTGGAAAAAAACTTACGCTTGAACTTGGTGGAAAGAGTGCAAATATTATTTTTGCAGATGCAGCGATTGACCAAGCGGTTGAGGGTATTGTTTCAGGAATTTATTTTAATCAAGGACACGTCTGTTGCGCTGGGTCGCGTCTTTTTGTGGAAGAATCGGTTTTGGAAGAAGTTGTTCACAAACTCAAACACCGTTTAGGTTCTCTGAGAGTTGGCGATCCTATGGACAAAAACACGGATCTTGGCGCCATTAATTCGAAAACACAATTAGAGGTTGTTGAGGGGTATATTAAATCTGGAATTGACGAAGGCGCACAATTGCATAAAGCAAATGAACAGCGGCTCCCAGCCAAGGGGTATTGGTGCAATCCCTGTTTCTTTACAGATGTACAGCCAAGCCACACGATTGCACGCGAAGAAATTTTTGGACCCGTTCTTTCTGTAATGACATTTAGAACTCCCGAAGAGGCAATTGCTCGGGCGAATAATTCTCCGTATGGGCTTGCGGCGGGTGTGTGGACCGACAAAGGGTCGAAAATATTTGAGGTGGCGAAGGGACTCGATGCTGGAATTGTTTGGTGCAACACCTACAACAAATTTGACGCCGCCTCGCCGTTTGGTGGTTTTAAAGAGTCCGGTTTTGGTCGAGAGGGCGGAATGCAGGGGCTCCGCCCATACGTTCGACTAGGTGGTGTGTAAGAAAAGGATGACACAATGTCTCGATTAACAGTAGCAAAAACATATAAACTTTATATAGGCGGAAAATTTCCACGAACAGAATCTGGTCGTTCTATTGTTGTTGAAGATGTAAAAGGTAAAGTTGCGGCGCACATTTGCCACAGCTCAAGAAAAGATTTTCGCGAAGCGGTCGAATGTGCAACAAAGGCATTTGATTCATGGTCTGGGATTGCGGGATATCTTCGCGGGCAAATAATGTATCGCATGGCTGAGATGCTTGAAGGTCGGCGTGAGGAGTTTGCAGCAGCAATACAGGTGACGCAAGATGTCACAATCTCAGTTGCAAGAAAAGAAGTAGACGCCTCTGTGGATTGTTTAATTCGGTTTGCAGGTTGGACAGACAAGTTGCCGCAAGTTCTTGGTTGCGCGAATCCAGTTGCGGGAAATTACTACAATTTTACAGTTCCACAACCACAAGGTGTTGTTGCAGTTATAGCGCCCAAAGAACCATCGCTCTTGGGTCTTGTGGCTTTGCTTGGTGCACCCCTGTGTGCGGGCAACACGGTGGTAGTCATTGGTTCTGATAGCAACCCTATTCCAACTGCCGTTTTTGGAGAAGTATGCCAAACATCAGATGTACCAGCTGGAGTCATCAATCTATTAACAGGCTCCCAATCGGAATTACTTGAGCACATCGCAACACATCGACAGGTTGCAGGTATTTACGCAGCAGCGTTAGGTAAAAAAAATAGAACCATGATTGAAAGTGGCTCGGCTGATAGCCTGAAGCGAGTTCGTTTCACCACACTTTTGGGCGATGAGTGGTATGACGGTTCCCAAGTAGCATCACCATGGAATATCGAGCCATTTGTTGAAATGAAGACAATCTGGCACCCTAGCGCCTGTTAAAACCAGAATCACGGGTTTACTATTCACCCACACCTAGCTCATTTGGTGCGTGGTTTACAACACGAAATTGCTTGCTTTTTAGTTCTTTATTACCCACAACACTAAAATAAGCTCGGATGTTCACAGAACGAAGATCCTTTGGAAGATTGCCGAAATGGAGTTGATACGTACGAGTCACGGGATCAAACCGGTTGCGGTTAGTTTCTGAGTCCCTGAGATCTATAAGTTCTTTATCAAGCATGAGATTCTCATTGGAATTAACCTCTACTCGCAGTTCTCCCACCCCTCGGCACGAGAAGCCGTCTCCATCAAGAAACGCAACATGCACAACAACGAAAGGCTCTTCATCCTTGTTGTCAGGAACTCGCATTCTTGTCAGAGGGTGCACCTTTATGGTGTTTGGTGCGTATGCCCATTCCGAAGCGTGCTTTGGTCCAATCTGCTTTGAGGAAGTGGAACAGCCACAATGCACCATCACTACAGTTATAACCGCTGTGGAGATAAAGAATGGTCTTAAATGTTTTGGTGAAAGAGGAGCGATTAACTCACTATATCATCAACAAGCCGGCTGAGGGCAATGTCAATTTTATCATCGGTCAAGTATGTGTTGTTTGCAATGGCTTCTTTGATGGCATCGACGTGCTCTTGTCGCACTTCAGGGAGCTCGTGAATCTTCTCAAGCATTTGGGCTTGTTCAGAAAATTCAACACGGTCAACCGATGATGTTGTATCAATATCAGAGACAGGAGCAGCGACTTCCACCGGAGTTGCTGGAGTTGCTGGCGAGGCTGGTCTTACAGAACCAACTACAACATTTCCAGCGTTTTCGATTGCGGAGATTTCAGACATTCTTTGTTACACCTTTTCTATGCCGCCGTGCGACGATTCCTCAAGTCCTAACACTTCCCTATCACGTTCCCCCAGCGCTGACTGAAGCCACCAAGCAATACAACCAGCACTACACTACTATCGTACATTCCCCACGTTTTGCTTGAAATTTACGCGATTTCCCAAAGTTTTTGTAAAGTCCGATATCAACACCAATTTCTGCATAATAATGCGGTTTTTCGCAACACTTCTTGCGAGGTACGATAGACAGTATGAGATATTATTGGATACATACCTTTTGCATATTTTCGACGTTTTGGTTGACAAATTGTGGCCCAGAGACAACGAAGGATTCGACCACAACGGCGACGCAGTTCGGTGACATTATGGATATCTCAACTTGGGATATGGATGAAGAGTCGCCTTCAATACTGACGAACCCACAACAAAACAAGGCGCAATATGCCATAGTTGTGGCAACATTTGTGGGCGATTCAAGTGAGCAGTCTGCAGAATCGGCAAGGGTTGTTCTAGCAAATAAATATCCCCATCTTGGTCGCAACCTGTCTATTCGAAAACGAAGTAGAGGAACCGCCCTTACGTTTGGGAATTACACAGGGTATGACGATCCTGTGGCAATAAAAGACATGTCCACGCTTCGTTCTCTCAAGTCATCAAATGGCAGCCCGCTGTTTGGCCAGGTATTGTTACTCAAATTTAAACCACCAAAAGAACGAAATAATCTCCATCCACATGATCTGTGGACAGTAAGAAGAGATTTTCCAACTCTTGTTCCTATGTTTACGCTAGAAGTCGCTGTATGGGGAGATTTTGAAAGCGGTGAGTTTACACCGAACAGAAGGCGGGTTGCGGCAGAGGCTTATGCATCCCGATTACGTGCGAGTGGTTTTGAAGCATTTTACTACCACAACGACGACGGTGCGATGAGCTCTGTTACAGTTGGTCTGTTTGGGCCTACCGCCATTAACCCTGAAACTGGGTTCTATGCTCCTGAGGTTGACGCATTACTTTCACGATTTCCAGAACGGCTTGTGAACGGTCAACCTATTATGGTGTACTTTGACCCCAACAACCCGTCTCTTGGATCAAGTGTCCAACGTCCCTGTTTAGCAGAAGTACCGATTGACTAATCTATCTGTCAAGGCTGAGCAAGCCTTCGTCTAGGTTTATCTCATCAGGCCCGAGGTACACAAGCGTCATTGTGCCAAAAACACGGTTTTTAAGCCAATAATTGACACTATCTAATGTAACGTCATCCAGTTCTTGCAAACGCTGTGCGAGAGATTGTGTGCGATTGCGAGCATATTTATCTCCCCAAAGTGCGTTTGCTCTTGCGGCTGTTGATTCTCCGCGCATCACAGTTCTGCTTTTTAAGCGTTGGATAGTTCTTGCAAACTCATCTTGCGTAATACCTTTTTGCAATTCAGATAACTGTTCTATACAGACACGAATAGTCTCTTCTGCACGTTCGGGAGTTGTGCCGGCTTGCATTCTTACGACTGATCGAGAACGTGATGGTGCATATTGAGCGGAAACGCTGTAACAAAGTGATCTTCGTTGTCGAACTTGCGTGAACAATCGCCCACTTGTTGCTCCTCCAAACACTGATATAGCAACAGCTTCAAGAATAGCGTTTGGTTCACAGGCGTTGGGAGCATCGAATGCAATACCAAGATGAACCTGAGAGGTGTCCTGTTGTATCCAGTGGATGCCTCTGTTGGGCTTGCCTTCTGCGGGTGTATTCCCTTCTGCTTCCCCCCAAGATTCGGTAGTTTTTGTAATAACTTTGAGAACTTCTTCGTGGTCTACATCTCCTGCTACTACAAGAATGGAGTGAACTGGAGAAAACAATTTTCTGTACACACTTCTTAAACGGTTTATGGTTGCGGATTCAACAGCAGATGCGTTGCCGTAAGCGGAACGATTAAAAGGACATGGAAGGTGATGTGAATTGAGCGCAACACTCGCTAAATGAGCGGGGTTATCCGAGAGCGATTGAATAGATTGTAAAACCAAACTCTTACACGCAACAAGGTCTTTTTCCGGCAAGGCCGGTTGAAGCAAATATCTACTAAGCAAAGGGATTCCCTGTGCGAGACGCGAGGAGAGCATTACTCCAGAAATCCGAAAAAATTCAATTCCACATGAAACTTGCCGCTTAATTCCGAGCATATCAAGTGCATCATTATGTTCTTTTGCAGAAAGAGCACGCGTACCTCGTTGCACCAACTCGGCAAGAAGAACACTGTCACCGTCGTGTTCGTTGTATGCCACACCAGCACGTACCCCCCAATTAACAGCCACAGTCCCTGCGTTGGGAATCGATTCGGTTACAACCGTTAACCCGCAATCTAATTGATGTTCATGAATAGTTGCCATAAGAAAAAACGAAGCATACATTCCACGATTGTTTATGTGTAACAAATAGTTATAAATCTTTATTTGTGAACAAAGTTGTTCATTATTTGTTTTATTTATAAAAAAACTTAAAAAAAATTATTGACAAACAAAAACAAAAACATACCACAAACAAAAACAAAAAAACGCAAAAACCGTACGCAATGCAGTGAGTATGCGCTTTTTTATAGTAACACATAAAATTTTTATAACTCGTTAGCGTTTTGGTGCGAAAGTTTTTTAAATTTTTTTTTGTAAAGCATCTTCCAAATTGCGTCCGATAGTGTAAAACTCTATTGACGGAACGTCCGTCAGTGGTCCGAACGCGCGCATTGTTGAAACAAGGAGGTCAATGATCATGGCCAAAAAGAAAGCAACGAGGAAAAAGGCTACTCGTAAAAAAGCCACACGCAAGAAAGCTACTCGCAAGAAAGCTACTCGCAAGAAAGCTACTCGCAAGAAAGCTACTCGCAAGAAAGCTACTCGTAAGAAAGCTAAAAAGAAGACTACTCGCAAGAAAGCTACTCGTAAGAAAGCT
>PVBE012383937.1_pt1 | contig 23545 bp, 18 predicted proteins | sample 1631181 | NCBI WGS metagenome assembly PVBE01 (sample SAMN08397723, study PRJNA350692) | Marine metagenome, whole genome shotgun sequencing project. | isolation source: water | place: Pacific Ocean | collected 2012-04 | reverse complement strand
TCTCTTTTCTGATAAACTTTATAAAGATTTATTCAAGTGTTTTGAATTTATTCTTAATATTGGTGCTTCAGTTCGAGTGGAGTTCAAATTTTTTTTAAGACTTAAAACGGGATAAAAATTCATTTATTCAATTTATTAGGATATATGGCTTCCCATTCAAACGTATGAATTTTGAAGTTGTTTCGGTATAAGATTAAAAATGGTATGATTCCCATTTCTTACTTATAAGAGTGTATTTTGTTTTTAAATTTATTACTTTTTTAAATTGATGAAATCAAAATTTATACGTTTGAAGTGGAAGGAGTAAATCATAAGTGAGTTTTTCAAAAATAATTAAGGGGTGCTTTCTTGCCCTCTGTTGTTGTTCTTTTTTGATTTCATGCTCTTCTGTTGAGGATGAAAACTTTAAAAAGTGGGCTGAACAAACAGAAAAAAAACGTGTTCTTTCAACCACAGCTATGATCGATGATTTAGTAAACGAGATAGGAGGGCAATATATATCTAGTTTAGTCATGATTCAAGGAGAACTTGATCCGCATAGTTATGAACTAGTAAAAGGAGATGATGAAAAATTAAATCGAGCAGATCTTATTTTTTACAATGGTCTCGGACTCGAGCATGGTGCTTCTCTATCTTACTATTTGCAACATGATCCTAAAAGTATCGCGGTTGGAGATTTTGTTTTAGAAAAATATCCTGAAAAAATGATTTTTATCGATCATGTTATTGATCCACATATTTGGATGGATGTTTCGATTTGGTTAGAGATTACACATCCCGTTGCCTGTGCGCTTGCAAAACTTGATCCTGATCATGCGGAAGTTTATTTTGAAAATGCAAAACAGCTCAGAAAAAAAATGGAAGAGAATCATGAAAAAATCAAAAATATAATTGCAGAAATTCCTCAAGAAAAGCGCTATTTAGTAACGAGTCATGATGCATTTAACTATTTTTCAAAAACTTACCTTGCGACAGAGGAAGAAAGATTAGAAGGGAATTGGCATAAAAGATTTGCCTCACCAGAAGGATTGACCCCAGAAGGTCAACTGAGTTCTTTGGATATAAAAAGAATTTTAGCTCACCTTAAAGAACATACAATTCGAGTGATTTTTGCAGAATCAAATGTTTCGAAAGACTCTATTCGTAAGATTGAATCTTGTGCGCAATATACCGGTTTTGAAGTAGTGATTGCATCTGATGTTCTTTTTGCTGATGCGATGGGGCCTGACCGTAACGGCTTTCGCCCCAATTATATCCAAATGATAGAGTATAACGCGAAAATGTTAGTGGATTATTTGAAATGAAAGAGATCTTTGAAATAGAAAATTTAACTCTCAGTTATGACAAAACATGTGTTTTATGGGATGTAAATATCAAAATGGACTCCTCTCAACTCGTAGGAATTATTGGTCCAAATGGTGCGGGTAAAAGTACATTTTTAAAAGCGGTTTTAGGAATTGTAAAGCCTATTTCAGGAACTATTCGGCTTTGGGGACAATCCATTGAAGCTGTCCGAAAAAAAATTGCTTATGTTCCTCAAAAAGAATCAATCGATTGGGATTTTCCTATCACAGCCTATGAAGTGGTCTTAATGGGACGTTATCATCGAATGGGTTTTTTAAAAAAACCAAGAAATTCAGATAAAATGGCAGCTATGGAAGCTTTAGATAGAGTAGGTATGAAAGCGTTTGCAAAAAGACAGATTGCAGAGCTTTCAGGGGGACAGCAGCAAAGGCTTTTTCTTGCTCGTGCCTTGGTACAAGATGCCGAAATGTATTTTATGGATGAGCCTTTTCAATGTGTTGATATTTCTACAGAAAAAACCATTATGGATCTTTTAAGAGAGTTAAAAAAGGCAGGAAAAACGATTTTCGTAGTTCATCATGATATTTCCACTTTGCGCGAGTATTTTGACTCTTTAATTTTATTCAATACGTCATTAATTGCATATGGACCTACTACCGATGTCTTGACAAAACAGAATATTAAAAAAGCATTCTCTAAAGCACATGTTGTTTTTGATGAAACTACAGAGCTTTCTTCAAAGAAAATCAAAGGATTATGTTAGATTATTTTTTTGATCCTATTCTTCAAGCTACAACGATCGGCACATGTTTGATGTGTTTGGCAAGTTCTTTGATTGGTGTGGTTGTTTTCATACAAAAACGTTCTCTTTTAGGAGAAAGTTTATATCACAGCACCTATCCTGGGGTTATTTTGGGCGGGCTTTTTTCCTCTGCATTCTTTGAAGATCCATTTTTTTTGATTTTGCCCGGAGCCATGTTATCAGCTCTTTTAGGCCTGAAATTAATCAACCTTTTGACAAAGAAGGGAAGGATTTCTCAAGATGCGGCTCTTTGCTTTGTTCTTACTTTCTTTTTTTCTATAGGAGTTTTTTTAGCATCCCGTATTCAATTTACGGAAACTCAGGTTTATAGACAGCTTCAAGTATATCTTTACGGACAAGCGGCTACGATGATGCAGCATCATGTGTATATTTATGTAGGCTTTTGTCTTCTCAGCGTCTCTTTTCTAGCCTTATTTTATCATCGTATTCAAGTTTTACTTTTCGACTCAACTTACGCAAAAAGTTTAGGAATAAAGCATAAATTATTAGAAGTAGGTCTTTCTTTTTTACTAGTTCTTTCGATTATTATCGGAATTCGATGTGTAGGAATTGTTTTGATGTCGGGAATGTTAATTGCTCCTGCGATTGCTGCACGTGCACTTACAAAAACACTTTCTAAAATGTTTTTAATCGCTGCCTTTTTTGGGGTTCTTAGTGGCCTTTTAGGAAATGTTCTTGCGAATGAAATTTCTTTGGTTTTGACTCAATTTTATCCCAATAAGTCTCTTTATTTACCGACAGGTCCTATGATTATTATTGTAGGCTTTATTTTTGCTTTTTCAGCTCTTTTATTTGCCCCTCAAAAAGGACTTTTTCTTCGAATATTTAGAATATTAAAATTTCGTACAAAGTGTCAGAAAGAAAATCTTTTAAAGATGATTTATAAAAACAAAGACTGTGATGTTCAAAAACTTAGAAAAGATAGATTTTCTATCTTTTTTCTTTGGCAGTTAAAAAAAGAAGGATATGTATCTCAAAAAAACAAAATATATTGTTTAACAGAAGATGGGCGTAAAAAAGTTCTTCAAATTATTCGATTTCACAGGCTTTGGGAAGTCTATTTAGCTGAATACATGCAAATAGGCATCGAAAGAGTACATAGAAGTGCCGAAGATATGGAGCATATTATCACTCCTGAAATTGAGCGTAAACTTACAAATCTTCTCTCTAATCCCAAAACAGATCCCCATAAACAACCCATACCCGATAGGTTTAATTGATGCTCTTAGGTGCTATTGAAAATCCCTATTGGGGAAAAAACTTTTTTAACTTTTTCATCACGCTTTTTCATAGAATTTTTTTGTTCTTTACGGGGAAATTAAATTTTAGTGAGCTTGCAACAGATGAAACTCAACTATTGATTTTAGCGATGTTGTCTGTATCTTGTGGGGTATTAGGATCTTTTTTACTGTTGAGAAAGATGACGATGCTGGCCAATTCACTTTCTCATACGATATTAATCGGTATAGTTTTGACTTTTTTTATTTTTCAAAAAACAGGTTCTGATTTTCGACAAATCAATCTTTCAATGATGCTTGTAGCTTCTTTTGTCTCTGCTTTAATCACCACTTTTTTCACTCAATTTTTAACGCGTAGATTGAATCTTCAAAAAGATGCGAGCATTGGGCTTGTTTTTACCTTTCTATTTGCTTTGGGAATCCTTTTTGTAACGGTGCTTACAAGATCTTCTCATATTGGATCAGAGGTGGTAATGGGAAATGTGGATGCTTTACATCCGAACGATTTAAAAACAACTTTTGTAGTTATGCTTATAAACTTAAGTTGTATAAGTTTTTTTTCAAGGGGATTAAAAGTTTCTACTTTTGACCCTGTTTTTGCAAAAACGTTGGGAATCAGTTGTGCTTTTTTCCATTATCTTTTAATGCTTTTGACCTCGCTTACTTGTATTGCATCATTTCGGGCAGTAGGGGTGGTTTTAGTTCTTGCTTTTCTTGTATCTCCTTATCTTACAGCTAGAATTCTTTCTCACGATCTCAAAAAAATATTGGTTTTAAGCCCTCTTTTGGGCTTTTTTTGCTCTTTGGTAGGTGTAGCCCTTTCACGTCACCTCCTTTCCTTTCATTCGATCGCTGTTTCAACAGGTTCTTTAGTTGTTTTGTTGATAAGCATTCAGTTTTTAACTGTTTTTTTCATTCGGATTCTCAAAAACCGCAAACAAGCCACTCTAGGTGCATCTAAGAAAATTGAAAAATCAGTTTCTTGACTTTTTCTTAGAAAAGAACTATTTTTTATCTCCTATGAAAACCATATCTATCTTAGGCAGTACCGGTTCTGTTGGATGCAATACGTTAAATGTGATCAGGGCTTTAAAAGAAGAATTTAAGGTCTTGGCATTAGCAGCTCACAGTAATATCGAGCTTTTATATGAGCAAATTCAAGAATTTAAGCCTCTTTTTGCAGCCGTTTATGACGAAGAACAAGCAGAGAGGCTTCAAAAAAAAACTCAAATAAAAATTTTTAAGGGACTGCAGGGACTTATAGAAGCGGCAGTACATCCAGAAGTGGATAAAGTAATGCTTGCTATGAGCTCAAACCAAGGGATTGAGCCTACGTATCATGCAATAAATGCAGGTAAAGAAATCTGTCTTGCGAATAAAGAAGTTCTTGTCTCTGCTGGTTCTATGATTATGGAGTTAGCTCGAAAAAAAAATGTAAAAGTAATTCCTGTAGATAGTGAACACAGCGCTCTTTTTCAGTGTTTAGGGCAAAATTCTCAAAAAATCAGACGTTTGATTTTAACAGCTTCTGGGGGCCCTTTCTATAAACACAGTGAAGAAAAGCTCCGCTCTGTTACATTAAAAGAAGCTCTTTGCCATCCCAAGTGGAATATGGGTAAAAAAATTACGATAGATTCTTCTACTTTAATGAACAAAGGATTGGAGGTTATTGAAGCTCATCATCTCTTTGATATGGATCCTCAAAAGATTGATGTTGTAGTTCACCCTCAAAGTATTATCCATAGTATGGTTGAATTTGTAGATGGCTCGATCTTAGCTCAAATGTCAGAGCCCAATATGATGTATCCGATTCAATATGCTTTAACGTATCCTAAAAGATGTAAAACTTCTTTGGCTCCATTTGATTTTACAAAACATAACCGCCTTTCTTTCGAAGAGTACGACCCTGCTTGCTTTCCCTGTCTTTCTCTCGCTTTTGAAGCTTTAAAAAAGGGGGGATCGAGTTGTTGCTTTTTAAATGCTTGTAATGAAAGTTTAGTGCATCGGTTTTTGAATCAAGAAATTACTTGGAATGAAATTTCCCAAAAGCTTGAAAAATTAATGTCTTCTCATATCCCCGAAAATATGCTAAACTTGCCTCAAGTTTTTTCTATCGATAAAAAAGCGAGAGAGCTTGCTAACAAAATATAAATTTTTACTTCAAAGATTTCCATTATGTTTTCCTTATTGACAATTCTTTTAGCGATTTTAGGACTTGGTTTTTTGGTATTCATCCATGAATTAGGTCATTATATTGTAGCGCGCCGAGTGGGTATGAAAGTGGAAGCTTTTTCTATAGGTTTTGGAAAACCTATTTTTAGCTGGGAACATAAAGGTGTAAAATGGCAAATCTGCTGCCTTCCTTTTGGAGGGTATGTAAAAATTGCGGGTATGCAAAAAGAAGGAAATCTTGAGCCTTATGAGGTAAAGGGTGGTTTTTTCGCATCAAAGCCTGTAGATCGGATAAAAGTGGCCATAATGGGGCCTTTAGTCAATATTGTGTTTGCTTTTGTCGTATTTACTCTTCTTTGGTTTAGTGGAGGTAGGGAAAAGCCTTTTCAAGAGTTTACCCACCGTATTGGTTGGGTCGATCGTGCTTCTACGCTTTATGACCATGGTGTGCGTCCTGGTGATGAAATCCTTGACTATGATGGCAAGCCCTTTAAGGGATTTAAAGATTTGATGTTGGCTTCTGTAACGGATGATGAGCTTTCTCGAATCAGAGGATATAAAATTAATTATCTCCAAGATGAAAAAAGTCCTTTTGATTACACCTTAAGAACGTATGAAGACCCTCGGCATCAAGATGATGGCTTAACAACAGTGGGCATTTTATCTCCTGCGAGTTATTTAATTTATGATCGTTTTGCAAACCAGCAAGAAAACCCACTTTTCCCTGGATCTCCTTTGGAAAATAGTGGTTTTCAATATGGAGATCGTATTTTTTGGATTGATGGAGATCTTGTTTTTTCGGTCAGTCAGCTCAAATCATTAATGTCAGAGTCTACTGTTTTTCTTACGTTTAAAAGAAACGGGCAAATTTTCCACTCTAAGATTCCTAGAGTAAAAATCGATGATTTTCATTTAACAAAGTCCCAGAGAGAAGACTTAGAAGACTGGCGTTATGAAGCGAATATTTCTGAAAAGTTTTCCCAGCTTTATTTTGTTCCTTATCTTCTTTCTTATGATAATGTTGTAGAGGGAACTCTCCATTTTATTGATGAAAGAGATCAAGAAAGAGTGTTTACTCAGTGTAAGAGATGCTCTTTTTTCAATCCTTTGCGAAAAGGGGATCAAATTCTTGCAATCGATGGAAAGCCTATAGCAACATCGGACGAATTATTATCAGAACTTCAAACGCATCACGCTTTAATGATCGTACAAAGAGATGCTGAGGCTTTCAAAGAAATCTCATGGAAAAATGCAGATAACCATTTTGATCAGTATTTTAGACCTAGTGACTTAGAAAACATTATTCAATCTATTGGTACAAATTCTCCTGTAGCTCAGTCAGGGAACCTTCTTTTGCTCAAAACTATTACTCCTAAAAGTATTTTAGACTTCGCCCCTTCTCAAGCAAAAGAATTAGTTTTACAAAATTTAGAAAAAGAAAAAAAAGCAATCGAAAAACTGGATAGCTCAGAAAAAAGAGCTGATCTTTTGAAACAGTTAGATCAAGAAGCAAATCAACCTTATCTTGGGGTTCATTTACAAGATCGAAAGGTTCGTTATAACCCGAATCCTTTTATTCTTTTTGGGAGTGTTTTTGATGAAACAATACATACACTTACCTCTCTTTTTACCGGATATTTAAATCCTAAATGGCTATCGGGCCCTATAGGGATTGTTCACGTTGTGCAACGCAGCTGGATGCTTGGTGTAAAGGAAGCTCTTTTTTGGATGGGAGTGATTAGTTTGAATTTGGGTATTTTAAATTTACTACCCATACCGGTTTTAGATGGTGGGCATATTTGTTTTTCTCTCTTCGAGATGGTCACTAAAAGGCGCTTAAAAGCAAAAACTATGGAAAGATTAATTATACCTTTTGTGGTACTTCTTATCGGTATGATTGTTTTTGTTACCTATCATGATCTGAGCCGTATTTTTTCTCGATTTTTTTGAATCGGGACTATAAGACTGCCCCAATGCTGTCTTTTTTCCCCATTTTAGATCTTTAAGGAATTCTATAAATATTTTATATAATTCCTTTTTAAAAATATGAATTTTGACCGTGCTAAAATTTTAGAATATTTCATAAATCAAATATTTATATAAATATAAGGAAGATGCTTAATGGTATCATCAGTAACACCGTTACCAAATCCAGTACATTCGTTGCTAGAGGCGGCAGGTCTAGATCCGCAACAAGCGGCGAGGAGAGCCAGCCGGCCACAAATACCGATGGCAGAAGCATTAGCATGCCAACAAATACGGACGATAAAGGTAAAAGTATTTGTTCAAAGACAACCCTATCATACAGCCTTGCTATTTCTGAACATGTTTGACATGCTTAACATGCCTTTAAACGATAAAGGAATAAAAAAAGCAAACAAGATTGCAAGAGAATTAAGCAATGTATGCCAGAAATGGGGTCCTAATAATTCGCAGTTAGATAATAAATTAGAGGTTGCATGTCTGAAAGCAAAAAGAAAGTTCTCTGATTTAAACACTCAAAGCTGGATTGCTTGCGCAGTATCAAACCAGAGAGCATATTGATACTCACCGTAATTCAAAAATCGGTTTTTAGATCGTGCTAAAGTTTCTTAAATCAATGATTACAAATGGGGCCATATTATTAACTGACGTTATGACAAAAGTTAAACGAATTTTTTCATAGCAATTTATAAATTTTTTGCAAAAATTCTTTTATAAAATTTTAAGGTTTTATATATAGTACTTCCACTTCAAAATTATGGTTTCCATACAAAAAAGCTTTAGAACGTTGTATAAACCAAATATTAATAAGGAGATACTTGATGACACTACTAGATCTAGAAAACTCACTGCGAGCAGCAGCAGGTCTTTGTGTAGTAACAGGACCAGAAACAGCAGCAGCAGTATTAGCATTGCAGCAACAGCAGCATTGCAACAGCAACAGCAATTGCATCAGCAGAGGATGGCACAAGAAACACGGCCAATGATGGAAGAAAAAGCATCAAAAATAGAAATAAAACCATGCGAACAAAAGAGGCCTCGAGGAAGGCGTGGAGGATGGCGAGTAAATGGGAGAAAAAATCAAGATCAACAACCACAAACTTCCGTTGATAAACGCATTTCTGAGGCATGGGCACTCATTCACATGCCTTCTTTTTATTTAGAGCCATGTCAACAACAAAAAGCAGATGAAATTGCAAATAGAGTTATAGAAGCATATAAAAGCTGGAAACCCGCTGACCCGGATAACTCAGGAAATTTAGATAGAGTATTTCAACAAGCACGTGTGAATTTCTTGGAATTAAAGGAAGAAAGGGTGAGATTAAGAAAAAAAAGAGTGAGATTCAGCGAAGAACAGATATGAAAAATAATTTAGTAAAAACATTTATTTTTTTAGTATTATCTTCCTATCTTTTTGCAAGCACTGTAATGACTCTAGATGAAAAGATTGGTCAACTTTTTATGGTGCCAGCTGATCCTGATAAAGAAGAAGCTCTTTTAGAACTTTTTGAAATGTATCCTATTAATTCTGTTATTGACAAATCAACAGATTTAAAATCTTATTTTTCTTTATTTCAAAAATTAAAATCTCAAAAGGATCTTTTTATAGGAGTGGATGCTGAATGGGGATTAGGAATGAGAATGAAAGATGCTCCATCCTATCCTATGAATTTAACGCTTGGAGCCATTCAAGATGAGGATCTTATTTATGATTTAGGTGTACAAATTGCAAAAGACTGTAGAAAAATAGGCGCTCATATCAATTTTTCTCCAGTAGTTGATGTGAATACAAATCCTTTAAATCCCATCATTCATATGCGCTCTTTTGGAGAAAACATTGATGCTGTTGGTAGAAAAGCTACTGCTTTTATGAAAGGGATGCAATCTCAAAGTCTTCTTACTTGTTGCAAGCACTTTCCTGGGCATGGCGATACAAAAGCAGATTCTCATTTTACTCTTCCTGTTGTTTTTCATTCTTTGGAAAAATTACAAATAGGGGAGTTGATTCCTTTTCAAAAAGTATTTGATTCAGGCGTTGATGCAGTGATGAGTGCACATCTTTTTTTACCCAATATTGAACCTTTTTTGCCTTCAACCTTATCTAAAAAGATCATACATGATTTTGTGCGAAAAGATTTGAACTATGAGGGATTGATTATATCAGATGCCCTTAATATGAAAGCTCTCGATCATTTTACTCCAGAAGAGATTGCACTTTTAGCTTTTCGTTCAGGTCATGATCTTTTACTTTATGGCGATCATATTAAACCCAATATTGAGGATATTTTAAAGAACCAAGTCCCTAGAGCTTTTCAAGCCTTAAAAAAAGCTTTTTTAAATGGGGATCTTGATATGGATGAGCTTGATCAAAAAGTGGAAAAAATACAAAGATGCAAACAAAAATGTAATCTTAAAGACCCCCTTTATGAAACAACGATTGAAGAAAATATTGATCTGAAAAAAAAGCTTTATCAAAAGGCTTTGACTTCCATGGACAGTAGATATCTACCCCTTGAAGCGGATCAAACTATTTGCTTCATTACTTTAGGGGCTGACAATAAATATAAAGGTTCTTTAGAAGCGGATACTTATGTAGTCTTTTTGAAAGATATTTTGTACAAACAAAAAGGGTATGGAATTAAAGATGAAAATCTGGATTTAATTCATAAGTGGGATCAAAACAAGAAAGTAATTCTTGTTTTGTTTGGAACCCCTTACTCTTTAAGGTATTTTCAAAATTTCCAAGGTTCATTAATTGTAGCCTATGAACAAGATCCTTTATTGGATGAAATTGTTTGGGACTTTTTGTATGGAAAAATAAAGGCAGAAGGCAAATTGCCTGTATGAGGATATAAAAAAGGCCAGCTTTTAGCTGACCTTTTTTATATAGATTTTCTTTTTTGTTAGTCTTTCTTTTCTTCGTCTAAAATTTCAACTTCTGCATCTTCAATATTTTCTTTATTTTCTGATGATTCAGAAGAATTTGGAGGGGCTCCAGCCGCAGCTTCGGCTCCTGGTCCTGCTCCTGGCCCTGCAGAGGCACCTGCTTTTTGTAGCTCCTCACCGATTTTTTGCATGCTCGCTTGAAGAGCGTCAGAGGCTGCTTTGATGGCAACGTTATCGGTTGTTTCTAGAGCTTTTTTGACAGCATCGATCTTAGATTGGATCTCATTTTTAATGGGATCAGGAAGCTTATCTTTGTATTCATCTAAAGCTTTTTGTGCTCTAAAAGAAGAAGCGTCTGCTTCGTTTCGTACTGCAATCGATTCTTTTTTCTTTTTATCTTCTTCTGCATGTACTTCTGCTTCTTTAACTTTTTTCTGAATTTCTTCTTCAGAAAGGCCTGACTTAGCTTCGATACGAATTTTTTGCTCTTTTCCTGTCTGCTTATCTTTTGCAGAAACATTTAATAGACCATCTGCATCCAGATCAAAAGCAACTTCGATTTGAGGCATTCCTCTAGACGCAGGTGCGATCCCTGTAAGCTCAAATCTTCCGATCTCTTTGTTATCTGAAGACATGGGCCGCTCTCCTTGGAGAACTACAATCGTTACTGCTGGTTGATTATCTGCAGCTGTAGAAAAGATTTGTTTTTTCTGTGTAGGAATTGTGGTGTTTCTGTCGATTAAAGGTGTCATTACACCGCCTAAAGTCTCAATTCCTAAAGTAAGAGGAACAACATCTAAAAGAAGGACGTCTTTCACATCTCCTGTGATAATTCCACCTTGCGTAGCAGCTCCAAAAGCAACCGCTTCATCCGGGTCAATTCCTTTATGAGGCTCTTTAGAAAAAATTTCTTTTACCGTTTGTTGCACAATCGGCATACGAGTCATACCACCTACTAAAATAACCTCATCGATCTGATCTTTTGAAAGACCTGCATCTTTTAAGGCATTTAAACAAGGTCCTTCTGTTCTTTTCACAAGATCATGACAAAGACTTTCAAGTTTTGCTCGAGTTAGTGTTAAAGAAAGGTGCTTAGGTCCCGAATCATCCATTGTAATAAAGGGCTGATTGATTTCTGTGGACTCTGTTCCTGAAAGCTCAATTTTTGCTTTTTCTGCAGCATCTTTAATCCGTTGAAGAGCCATTTTATCCTTAGAAAGATCAATTCCATTTTCTTTTTTGAACTCATCTAAGATCCAGTGAATAATCACATTATCAAAATCATCTCCACCTAAGTGTGTATCTCCGTTAGTTGCAAGTACCTCGAAAACACCGTCACCAATCTCTAAAATAGAGATATCAAATGTACCTCCTCCAAGGTCATACACAGCAATCTTTTTATCTGCTTGTTTATCAAGACCGTATGCTAAGGCAGCAGCAGTTGGCTCTGGAATGATTCTTTTCACTTCAAGACCTGCAATACGTCCCGCATCTTTTGTAGACTGTTTTTGAGAGTCATTAAAATAGGCAGGAACCGTAATAACAGCTTCAGTTACTGGCTCACCCAGGTAATTCTCCGCTGTTTCTTTCATCTTTACCAAAATTTGAGCAGCAGCCTCTTCAGGTGTAATGGTTTTACCATCCACATCAAAAACAACGTCCCCATTTGCATTTTTAGTTACAGTATAAGGAACTGTTTTAATCTCAGATTCTACTTCTTCAAACTTTCTTCCGATGAATCTTTTTGTCGAAAAGAGCGTTTTTTCAGGATTTGTTACAGCCTGTCTTTTAGCAGGAACTCCTGCTAAACGTTCATTTCCTTTATAAGAAATTACAGAAGGTGTGGTTCTTGTTCCTTCTACGTTTGCAATAACCTTTGCAACTCCACCCTCCATCACTGCGACACAGGAGTTTGTTGTACCGAGGTCAATACCTATAATATTCTTTTTCTTACTCATTGATTTCTCCTTTTGTAACTTTTTCTTCTTCTAATGGCATTTGGGCCTTTGTAACTTTCACGCGAGATGGTCGGATCGTTCGAAAAGCGCTTTTGTACCCTTTTGAAAATTCTTCCAATATAATCCCTTCGGGATGTTCATTCGTTTCTATCGTCTCCACTGCTTCGTGGTAGTGGGGATCGAAAGTGTTTCCTTTAGAATGAAAGGCAATAATGCCATGGTTATGAAGTACCTCTTTAAACTGAGAAAGAAACATCTGAAAACCAGAAGCCCAATTTTTGACTTCATCAGACATGGTTTCAGCGCATTTGAGTGCTTTTTCAAAACTATCGATGATAGGAATAAATTCCCCAATCGCATTTTCAACAGCAAATCTTATGGTTTGCTGGTTTTCTTTTTGCATCCGTTTACGTGTGTTTTCAAGCTCAGCTAATAGCCTTAAATATTTATTTTTAAAATCTTCAACCTCTTCTTCTGGACTTTCGGTTGGGATTTTCTCTATTTTTTCTATTTTTTCTTCTTCTTCAGAAGATTTTTTATCCACATTTTCTTCTTCCATGCAAACTCCTAAGTATTCGACTTATCTTCGAGAAGAATAGAAGATGAGTCGGCGAGGTTTTGTGTAAAATTTTTCGCATCATGAAATGTCTTGTAAGCAATTTTGTATTTATAGACATTTTTCGTAAGGACCTGTGATATATTTTCACTAAAGAAACGCATTGTTGCAAACAAGTCACGGTAAGAAAGCCCTAAAGGCCCTAAAAGGGCAAGGGCTCCCACAGGTATTTGATTGATATGATACGGGATCAAAATAATAGAACAATTATGTGAAGTCTCTACAAAATCACTCAGATCTTCACCGATTAAATAAACTAAGTCATTTTTCTCAACTGTATGTTTGAGTAAAGACTGCATTTTTTCAGGATTTTCAAAAATAGCAAGCCCACTTGCTAAATCAGCTGTTTGACAAAATTCAGGGTAGTTCAAAAGCTTTGAGAGACCCATTTTAAAAATATTCTGACTTTGTACATTTGAAGACTCCACTACATAGCGAACCATTAATTCATTGTAGAGACGCTGTGCAGATTTCAAAACAGCTTCATCGATCTCAGGTTTGTCTTTTTTACTCAAACGCCAGTAAAAATAATGTTCGATATCTTGTAGTTTTTGATCATCAATGTTTTCAGGAAGATAAAGAGTCTCTGTTCGGATCAATCCAAAATCTGTGATCATAACACAAAGAAGCCGCATAGGATCTAAACGGATTAAATGTAACTTTTGGATAAAGTCCATCTCGAAAAGAGGCGTTGATAAAAAAACAGGTAAGTGGGTCTTTTCGCTGAGCTTTTCACCAGCTCTTTGTAAAAATTCAGAAATCTCTTTTACATCTTCATCCCACTTTTCTTTGGATGGAGTTACAGCTGTATCTTTATGTGTATCGGCATAAAAACGAAATGCTTTAGGAGTGGGAATTCTTCCTCCTGAGGAATGAGCTTGCTTTAAGTAATCTTCTTTCTCAAGATGGGCAAAATAATTTCGAATTGTAGCAGAACTTAAATCTTTAAACCCATTTTCTCTAAGTGTATTAGAACCAATAGGCTTTCTTTCTTTTAAAAAAAGTTCTATAAAACCTAAAAGAACCTTTCTTTCTCTTTCAATTTTTGTGGGTCTTTTGATCAAAGTTTTCAATATAAACCTTATTTTTTAAGGATTATTGCGATCTACTCTTAGATTACAACGATTCCTTTTCGTAACTACCCTATTATAGCAAAAGGGATTTCAGGCAGCAAGAAGATTTAGCACTCTTTTACTTAGATTGCTTAGTTTAAAGTGTAAGTGACTTAATATTAAGTTCTTTTGGGTTTCTTTTGTTTTTGAAAATCTTTGGCGATGAGAGGCAGGATATCTATGATATTAGGAGACCACTCGAGGCCTTTGGTATAGACAAGGTGAGAGGCTATATAACAAGAAATAATGGCTTTTTTATGAACATCGGGAACATTTTTCATAAGATTATCCCCAAATTGTTCTTGTAAAAGAGGGGGGCAATATTGAAATAAACAATTGATTAAAGGATCCTTTCGTTTGGTAGAGAGATTTATTGTAGTTAAGTAATCTAGAAGTTGATACTTATATGTATTGATTGTTTTAGAAATATTATCAGAGATATCGGTGAGATATTCTTGAGTTTTTCGATGGGTATGTAAGAGTAAAAGTGCTTCATTTCGAGCAGCTTCTTTTAGAATTTCTAAAATTTGATGAATCAAAAGCTCTCTATTTTCTCTAAATTCTTGTGCGTTCAAAACCAAAGTAGATAAAACTTCTAAAGAAGAACAGATTACACCTCCTTTATTAGCAGAGCTGTCTTTGATGATAAGCACACCTAATTTTTCAAGGGAGTGTCTAGCTTCTGGAGTTAAATACAAGTTAGCTCCTTCAATAATTGCTTTTGAAGTAGGTTTTCCTGTCTCATCTAAAAAATCTTTGTAATTTGTAGCATTCAAAGTTCTAGGACGTCCTCCAGCGGGCACGAAAACATCTGTTTTAACTTGGTGAACATTATTTCGAAAAAGGTGATTCATCTCATTTCCTGAAAGCCAATCTTGAACAAGCTTTCCCCCTTGTTTTCGGTAACAAAGTGTTTGATGAATATAAGCCGTTTGTTCTCTTCTGGTTCGAAGATCCAATAAATAGCCCCCTTCGGATAGTTTTTCAGGAGGATAGTGACGAATAGGTAAAACAGAGTGAAAAAGATGAGTCATTTCTTTTAAATCTAAACCCTCTGGGTCATAAATAGTGCCTGATATATCAGTTAAAGCTAGAAGTTTTGCTGTTTTAGGATAACAAGTTAAAAGATTATAAATCAGGTTTCCTGCAACATCTCCATCAGGTCCTCCTGAGATTTTAATGGTAAAAAGATCTTTTTCAGGGTCGATTCCTAGGTTTAAAAGCACTTGATGCATGTAAACTTTTACGCCAAGAGAAGTTACACCATATTCTTTATGGTTAATCCCCAAAGAAGGCTTACTTGTAATAAAGGAAGTACCTGGAGCATAGCCATGTTTGATACTGTGAGAGGAGATCCATTCGATAATAGTATTGTGCATGTTCTCATCAGGACCTAAGTAGATATATTCTGGTTTTTGCCAATAATCAATAATTTGTTTGGCTCGAAGGTGTCCTTTATCATCACAATTGATGATCGATAAAAAACTATCGATTAAAGATCTTTGGCATTGAAAAAGAAATTCTAATTTATGACTTGATTTGAATTTTTTGACTTTTTTCTCAATGGTAGCGGAATCAATTTTTGCTTTTTCCATTTCTTTTTTATAAATCAAAGATTCATGAAGCATTCGGTCTAAAGGCTCCAATAGCAAAACAGCCTTTGAACCTCCTTCAGGAATATCTTTATTTTTTTTCTGTTGAGTATAAGCAAGGTTATAACACTCTAAAAAAGTATTATTTCTCTCTACAATCAGTTGTTCTATTTTTTCAGGAGCAACAGTTCTTAGACCTCCTCTAGAAAGATCCTTAAATCGGATATGAAATCCGATGAAATGAGAGCTTTTGAAAAAAAAGACTCCAAAAGGAAGTACAGGAAATTTTTCTTTTCGATCATAAGGAACAAGGTCAAGATATTCAGGATTTAGACGAAAACTAAAGGAGGTTTTATTCGTGCGATAAAAATTGGTTTTAAGTGTGTAGTCGATAAAACATAGCGCCTGCCTTAAAATATTCTTTCTCCTTGTATCGTTAATGGCGTGGCCTGTATCTAAATTGTCTACGAGAGAAAGAAATCCTTTTGTAATTTTGTGATATCTTTCTAGATCATTTTTTTCAGGATGAAATTTAAGTTCAAAAGCATCGCATAAATGAAGAGTAAGCTCTTGATGTCTGCAAAGACCTTCTTCAATATTAGAAATAGAATAAAGATGAGGATCTGCGTGCACTAAAATTTGATGCACAAAGCTTGACATGGTTCTGACTAAGTTTGCCATATTGGGCTTAAGGAGATGGGTGTTTACGAAGGTGGTTTCAGTGAGGTCGATAGTAGTGTCAAAAAATTTAAGCAATACAAACTCTCGAATAAAATCGGCTATATCTGCTTCATCCCAGGCAGCTTTTCCATTTTGACCATGAAGAGCTAAGGATAAGATCAGGACACTTTCGGTGCTGTAGGGATTAATATAAGTAGCGACAACTCTTTGCATTACAAGATTATGTCTAAAAATTGTTTGTGCTAATCGAAATAAAAAACGATATTTTGGTGCATTTTTCCAGGCTAATACGATTTGCATAGAGTAAGTATCTTTTTTCTCTTCCCAATCTTTATTATAACGAATCTGATATTGGCATTGGTCTCTTGTTTGAGCACGAAAAAAAAGATCTAGGCAAAGTTTGAGTCTTTCTGTAGTCAAGGTTCTTAAAAATCTTTTTGTAAATCCTTGGAATAAAAGTTGAAATTCTTCTTCCTTAATATCGGGATTACGGCTTTTTGCAAAAGTAAGAAGCTCTTCTTTTCTTTCTTTTGGTAATTGATCCTTCTCTGACTCAAGCGCTTCGGTAAAAATGATGATGGCTATTCGAAGAGTTCTTTTTAAAGGATCGTTAGGGATCGCATCGTTTGATAAAAAAGTACGGTAGTAGCGGATTCCATGCATATCGTATTGTTTAAGAATTTTCAAATCAGCATCAGCTGTATCGGGACATAAAACGATTGCGCTATCTTTTAAATAAATACGGGAAAGGTAGTTTTGTAAGTGCAAGCTCATCAAATTGTGAGTGATCAGCATGAGATCATTGGTCGTTACCTCTGAAAAAAAAGTCTTTGACATATGGGTTTCAAGCCAAAGATAATATTTTTCAAAATTTTTACTTTCATTAAAAATGGCAGATTTGAGCTCTTCTGGGCTAAAACCTTGAGATTCGTCCACTTTTTCCCCTTTCTCATTTTGTGTATCAATTCATACAAAAATAATTGGTTCTTATTAACTTAAGTTCATTTTTGTATTGAATCTGAACCAGAAGAGATCTCTTAATGAAGGCTCTTCTTCTTAATTATCCCTATTCAATTATTTTTTTAAAAGACGAAGACTACTTAAGCCGACTAATAAAGTGCCGCCTTCATGTAAAACAACGGCAAGCCATAAGGGAATCCAGCCTAAAAGAGCGGGGGTTGTTGCCAGGATAATAACGGTTAAAGCAAGGGTTAAGTTTTCTTTTACGATTTTAAGTGTTTTTTTCGCTTTTTGAAAAAGCCAACCTAAAAGATAGATATCATCATTGAGTAAAACCACATCTGATACGCTGATAGCGGCGTCACTTCCTATTTTTCCCATTGAAATACCGACAGAGGCTCTAGCAAGGGCGGGTGCATCGTTAATTCCATCTCCAACCATGGCGAGGTGTTCTTTTTGTTTCGAAATTAATTCAAGTTTATCTTCTGGGCGCAGATTTGCATAAAATTGATCAATATCAAGCAGTTTAGAGATTTTTTTAGCATTATAAGTATGATCTCCTGTGAGCATGACTGTTTTGAGATCACTTTTTTTCAAAAGATGAATCGTTTCTTTGGCTTGTTCTCTGAGAGTATCTTGAAGACGAAAACAAAAAAGATTTTGACCTATCAGGAGATAGGAAATCAGCTCTTCTTTTTCATTTTGGATAGAAAGGTCTTGGCCCCATTTTTTTTGAATATAGGAGGGAAGGCCGATAGCAACCGCTACTTTTTGATTTTCAATTTCAACTGTTCCTTCAAGGCCGTAGCCAGGAATAGATTTAAAATCATGAATGGTTTGAAAAGAAATATTTTGCTCTTCTGCGTATTTTGAAATCGCAGAAGAAATCGGGTGTACGATGTGCCTTTCGAGACCATAGGCGATACTTAGGGCAAGATTTGTATCGATAGTCGCTTGGATCGGAGTAAATTCAGAAATATGAAGCTGCCCTTTGGTAAGCGTTCCTGTTTTATCAAAAAAAATAGAGCTGCATTTTGCAAGGGCGTCTAATGTTACGCCTCCTTTAAGAAGGATACCATTTTTTGCGCAGCTAGAAAGAGCTGCAAGATAGGCTGTGGGCGTAGCAATAATTAAGGCGCAAGGAGAAGCTGCGATCATAAATGTAAGCGCTCGATAGATCGACCCTTCAGATCCTAGATAGGGAATGGAAAAAAGCAAAGGGAGGAAAATAGCAAAGCCAAAAGTCAAACAGATGATTGTTGTCGCGTAGTGCTTGCTAAAACGCTCTAAAAACTTTTGAGCCTGTGGTTTAGCTTCTTGTGCTTCTGTAATCAGCTGAATGATTTTTGATAATGTAGAGTTAGAAAATCCCTGTTTGACTTCGATTGTCAGGGCTGCTTCCAAGTTTTCAGCTCCAGCAGGAACTTCCATTTGTTCTTTTTTGAGTACAGGGACACTTTCTCCCGTAAGATGTACAAGGTTTAAAGAAGAAGCTCCTTGAATGATCACTCCATCTAAGGGAATGATTTCGCCTGCTTTGACTAAAATTTTTGTGCCGACATTGATTTCATGAACTGATTTTTCGATCAAAGTCCCTTCTTTTTCTAAGACAAGAGTTTTTTTAGGAGCCAGTCTATGAAGGCTATGAAGAGCACCCTTTGCTTTGTGACTGACTGCTTTTTCCATAGCTGAAGAGAGTTCAAAAAGAACTAAAAGCAAAGCGCCTTCAAATCCGCTTCCAATGGCAATTGAAATAAAGGCAGCTAATGTCATTAAAACATCGATATTGATTTCCCAATTTTTGAAATCTTCATATGTATTGATAAGAGCGGGGATCCCTACTTGAAAAAATACAAAAGCTAGAAGGAGATGGGAAAAATAGATGTTAAAAAAGAATAAAACAAAAGAACTACAAAGAAAAACTCCTGCAAGCAGTGCGTTTTTTAGTGCTAAGTTTTTTCCCCACTTTTTCGATGTTTTTGTCAAAAAAGGACTAATGGACTCTTCAAGTCCTGAGGAAAAAAACTCATCAAAAATGTAAGGTTCTTTTTTCATAGTAGAAAGTTTTTGACCCATTCACATAGGTAGTAAGTGCTGAGAGATGCAATTAAGGTAATACCTAAATTCCAAATCATTGCATTAAAGATCTGATTTTTTTCCCACTTGGCAACAAAGGCAGAGCTGAGAGCTATGATGATAAGGGCGCTGATAAAAACTCCATAAAAAGAAAATAGATAAAAACCTAAGAATAGAAGCAGAGAAGAAAAAAGAGAGCCTAAAAAAGCGCCGCAGGCTTGTTTGAGGGGATGATCATAACTTTGTAAAACAAGCCCCATCTCTTCTTCTAGCATAACTTGTAAGAGTCGATTATCATCTGCCATAAGAACATCAATGATTTCTTCTAAAAGTGTTCCCGAAAATCCTTTGGCTTCATAAAGAGCTTTAAGCTCCTCTCTTTCTTGATCTCGATGATGTTCAATTTCCCATCTTTCTTCTTCAATTAACCGATGCAAACGTTGAAGTCTAGACCGGCCTAAAAGAGCGGATCTTCCTGTTTTCCAAATAATCAAACCGATGAAAAAAAGAGAAAAAATAAAAAAAGAATTTTTAAAAAAAATCATTGTGACAACAGAAAGCAGGCACATGATGACAGAAATATCTTTAGCTGTATCGCAAAAAGATGAAATAGATCCAGAAATTTCGTGGCCATGGGTATCTTCTGTGATTAGACGCCCTTTTATATGTGCATCGATCACATGTTGAATGGCTTTTTTCCCTTTAAAGTGATGAGGTTTTTTTGTGTTTTGCATAATTAAAACTTTTCAATCGCAGCTAAAAGGAGTTTGCATAAATCAATTTGGTCATTCATTGCGATAATTTCACGGCTCGAGTGCATGGAAAGAAGAGGAACACCAATATCTACTGTATGCATACCTAAAATTGAAGACATAAAGGGTCCTACAGTGGAGCCTGTATTCATATCTGATCTACTCACAAAAGATTGAAGAGGAATTTTGCTTTCTTGTGCAATTTTTTTGATTTTATAAGAAGAGATAGCAGTTGATGTGTATTTATGCTGAGCATTGTACTTGATGGCGACCCCTTTTCCCAAAATAGGAGCAAAAGCAGGATCATATTTTTCAGGATAATTGGGATGATAGGCGTGAGTGGCATCGCATGAAATACAAAAGGAAGAATTTTTTAACATAAAAAACTCTTCGTTATCCATTTGAAAACAACCACAGATCCGTTTCAATGAATCGAGTAAAAAAGAAGACTGAGCACCTGATTGTGATTGTGAACCGATTTCTTCATGATCCCAAAAAACGTTTATATAGAGTGTCTCTTCTTGATCTTTTTTTGCAGAAAGAAGCGCGTGAAGAGTAGCATAAGCAGATGTGAGATTATCGAGTCTGGAAGATGCGAGCATTTCAGATTTAGGACCTAAAAAAGTGGGCTTTTGAAGGGGATATAAAAAAAGATCGTAACTATAAAGATTTTTAAAAGCGTACTGTTTTGATAAACGATTAAAAATATCAGTTGGTTCTAATGCAAAGAGAGGTTTTAAATGATCTTGACGGTTGAGAGTAGATCCTTTTTCATTCGCTGTTTTGTTTAGGTGTATAGCCAGCTGTGCAATCATTGTAGGGCAGCCATCGAGATTGACTAGATGCAGACCCTTTTCTGAAAGAACTCTTCCTGCAATAGCTAAATCTTTAGAAAGCCAAGAAGAAAGAAGGGGAGAGCCGTAAACTTCAACATCAAGTAGATGGTGATGTTCTGTGTGCGATTTGAGGTTCGGTTTAATTTTTAAGCAGGGGCTATCTAAATGGGAGGCTAAAATAAGAGCTCTTTTGGGTTTTTTCTTAGGCAGTGAAAAAGCTAATACAGCTGCTTGATCACGCATAGTGAAATAATTTGCTTGGGGCTTTAATTTCCAAGCTTCTCTTTCATTGATAGGTTCGAAATCATTTTCAGCTAAATAATTTCCTGTCTCCTTAGCGGCGTGATAAACCGTAGGAGATTTTTCAATATAATCGATAAACTCTTGAATTAACGTAGGCATACACTTATTGGGGTCTTAGTTCTGTCATATCATTTTCTAAATATCGATGCAGTACTTTCGGGATAGAAATCGAGCCGTCCTCTCTTTGATTATTTTCTAAAAGAGCGACCATAAGACGAGATGTGGCGACACCTGATCCGTTTAAAGTATGTGTATGTGTAGGTTTTTCTCCTTGTTTTCGAAAACGGATATGCGCTCTTCTCGCTTGAAAATCTGTACAATTTGAAATAGAGGAAACCTCATAATAGCGATCCTGTCCAGGAAGCCATACTTCGATATCCACTGTTTTTGCTGAGGCAAAAGACATATCACCTGTAACAAGTAGCATATTTCGGTAATGTAGATCCAGACCTTGCAGGATTTCTTCTGCAGTAGAGAGCATTTGTTCGAATAGCTGTTCGCTTTCTTCAGGTGTTGTGATGCAAAAAAGTTCTACTTTATTGAACTGATGCATACGGATCAGTCCTCTTTCTTGCTTTCCTGCAGCTCCTGCCTCTCTTCGAAAACAAGGGGTGTAAGCTGTATATTTTATAGGAAGATTTTTGGTGTCAATGATCTCATCTTGATGAAGCCCATTGAGGGGCACTTCGGCGGTGGGAATCAAATACAGGGAAAAATCTTTATCATGAATCTTAAAAAGCTGATCTTTGAATTTGGGGAGTTGACCCGCACCGTACATTGTCTCCTCTTTTACCAGTAAAGGAGGAATAATTTGTGTGAAACCATTTTTACGATGTGTGTCTAACATATAATTTAAAAGAGCCCATTCAAGGCGCGCCCCTAAATCTGTATAAAGAGGCCATCCAGAACCTGTGATTTTTGCCGATTTTTTTAAATCAAAAATTTTAAGATTTTCATTGAGCTCTAAATGATTTTTAAAACGAAATGGGAAGTGTTTTTTTTGACCTGTTTCTTTAATGCAAACATTTTCTAAAGGATCCATGGAGATAGGCACACTTTCCATAGCGGGATTCGGAAGCTCAGATAGTCTATACAAAAGGGTAGGTTCTTTTTCGTTAAGTTCCGTTTGCAATTGAGAAATATGCCCCCGCATAGTAGACATTTCTTCTAAAATGGCTGTTGCATCTTTTCCTTCTCTTTTTCTTTTAGCAATTTCCTTAGAAGCAGCATTTTGCTGTGATTTAAGCTCTTCTATACTGGCTTTGAGCTTTCGGACCTCATCATCGAGTTCTAAAATAGGAGCAAGATCTATATCTGGTATTTTATGTTTAAGTTTTTTTTCCAAAATTTTTGGATCAGATCTGAGAAGTTTGATGTCGAGCATGGTACCTGGAAAAGTAATCTTTTATATCTATCGTAATTCAAGAATCGGTTTTTGAGCCATGAAAAAATTTTCTTAAATCAATGATCCTAAATATACTACTTCCACTTCAAACACATGGATTTTGACCGTGCTAAAGCTTCTATAATTAACGATCGTAAAATAGGTCAATATTAATAATATGGACTTATTTTAGAGTTATTGATTTAAGAGGCTTTAAGTAGGCGTAAAAAGCTCGTTTTTGAATCACAACGGGCATATCAGCTCTTAGTTCAAAACAGTCTTTTTAGCTAAAGAATAGGGGGTTGATAAGGGGGAAATACTCAGGTTCATCTCTTGGTTGAGATTGAATATGCTCTTTTATATGTTGTGGAGCAAAAAGAGGTGCCAAATCATTTAATTGAGAAGGCGTAATTTTTATGATGCCGCGCTTGATGATGTCTTGTCTTTGTGCGGATAGTGCAGTATGTAAAGCCTTGCTTTTAGATGTTTGGAATGTATCTATAAAATTTAAAAGTCGTGTAATAGCTTGTTGACGAGTTTCCTTGCTTTCGCCAAGTTTTAATTGATATTGTCCTTCCTCTGTTTCAATTGGAACAGCGTTTTGATCGACTAAAAAGTCAACAACTATTCGATCTTCGTGTTCTAAAAGAGGATAATTTAAAGAAACATGGCCATCTTTTGAAGTTAATTGTACTTTTTCTGGACCTATAATAACTTTCTCCAGTCCATCTACAACGGCACACTGTGGTTTTGTTAAACCTAAACGACTACGCACGGCAAGTAGCATGGATCTATCTTGTTTGAGTGCTTTTTCTCGAAGAGAGTCTATATATGTAATGTATTCCTTGTTATATGCGATCTTTTTATC
>PVBE011414441.1_pt1 | contig 23545 bp, 22 predicted proteins | sample 1631181 | NCBI WGS metagenome assembly PVBE01 (sample SAMN08397723, study PRJNA350692) | Marine metagenome, whole genome shotgun sequencing project. | isolation source: water | place: Pacific Ocean | collected 2012-04 | reverse complement strand
GTAAGGCCCCATAGTGCCTTGGGCTACCGGCCGCCGGCGCCGGAGGCCATCGAACCACTGCCTCTGGGCAACCCTGAAATTTCGGACATCGAGGAGAAGAGACTAACTCAAAAAGTGGTACAACTTTAGGGGGAAGGGCACGCCTACAACCGGAGGCTGTCGCAGGAGCGGGCCAACGCCGTTGTCCGCCACTTGATCGGAGGACACGGAGTGCCTCGCTCCAACCTCCAGGCCGTGGGCCTCGGGGAATCCCGCCCGGTTGCCTCGAACAAATCAGACGAAGGGAGACGCCTCAACCGGCGGGTGGAGGTTGTGCTGGATGAATAAAGGCGCTTCGGCCCCTACGGGTGCGCGGGGGATTTCGTCGTAGCGACTGTCTACCCCGTCCCGGCCCGTCACACGCCCGTGGAAAACAGGTGTGTTTCAGCCAGGCAACTCGGTCGCATCGGGCAATGGATTGAAAGGCAACCCGTTCACCGGACCATCGAAGGTTGAAGTTTTTCTTTGTGAGAAATGCCCGCTAATCGCGCGGGCGCTTCGGCATCGAGATCAGCCCCATGCGCTCGAGGGAATCGGCCAGGAATCGGGCCGCCAGCCCATATCCGCGGGCGTTCTGGTGGATGCTGTCCTGGGGCAGGTAGAGGGGGGGGCCGGCCGGCGTCCGGATGAAGCGGCGGGTGAGGCTCACGTAATGGTAGCCCTCGCGCCGCGACAGCCCGGCGAGCCAGGCGTCCGTGGAGGGGATCAAGCGGGAGGTGCGATAATCCACATACGGGAAGAAGACCATGACGACCTTTGTCCCCAGCCGGCGGGCGGAGGCGTGAAGGCGGCGGATCTCCCCGGACATGATCGGCCGGCCCCTGAGCTTATCCTGATTGGGGGGCGCCACGCGGAAGGCGGGCGCGTGCGTCGAGACGCGGCGGATCCATCCGGCCGGCGGCAAGGCCGAGCGGTCTTTCCCGACGCGATTGGGCAGGATGAAGAACCGGTAGCGGAGGTCTCCCCACTTGTACGTCAGGTACCAATAGAGCGCCGAGGTCCGCAGATGGTAGCGGGCCCCCTCCAGGGGGCGGTAATCCAGCACATCGGTCACATCGTCCTCGATGAACTGCCACAGGACCAGGTCGGGCCGGAAGGCCGCCACCCGGTGTTCGAAATAAAGCCGCGACTGGATGGGGGAGTATCCGGGGAGCCCGGCGTTGAGGACCTCGAAGCGCGGCCCGCCCGCCCGGCGGTTCAGCCGGCGCTCGAGCTGGGCCGGGTAGGTCTGCGAGTCGGCCAGGCCGAGGCCGAACGTCACCGAGTCCCCGATGGCGGCGATGCGGAACTTGCTCCCCTTTTCCCGGCGCAAGTCGGGCGACCCGCGGAGGCCGAAGCGGTTGGAGGACTCGTGGACCGCGCCGCCCTTGCGAATCCGGTAATTCGCCCGAAGGACGTACCGGAGGCGCCGGTGCGTCCGGAATCGGGAGTTGGCCTCCCGGTAGGGAAAGGAAAACCAGCGGACCGCCAGCTCGCCGGCCAGAAAGAGCGCGAAAATCGGGACCAGGGAGAACAGGACCCGCCTGGCCCAAGCGCCGCTCCGCCGCCGGCCCTTTGAATCATCTTCCAATCGCTTCTCCTGTGCGGGCGCTTACCGGAAGAGCTTGCCGTCCCGCGTGCGGATCCATCCGCCCGGCCCCGCGCCCGGGCGGCCTCGGGCGCGTCCGGCGGGACGGTGCGTGAAGTGCAAGAGCCCCCCCTTCGCATTCCAGCGGTACTCGCCCCGAACGCGGATGAGGTCTCCCGCCTGAACGGGGACCCTGGGCGCGACGGCCGTATTGTGAACCACCAGGAGGGTTTGCCCGCCCCTCAGGCGGATGATGAACCGCTGGTGGGGAATTCCCCTGCGGTCGTCTTTGAGAACGCGGACCACCCGGCCTTCGGCCGTCAGGAAGATCCCCGATCGCCGGCGCCGGTGGGCTTCCTCGGCCGAGAGGGCGGGAGACGCCGCCCGGACCTCCGATTCCGCCCGAACGGCCCCGGGCCCAGGTCCGGCGTCCCAAATGGGAAGCAGCCCGAGGAGGAGCAGGCAAACACCGACCCGGCCGATCCTCACGCTTCGGACTCTCCGGCCCGGGCCGCCTTTGAGCCGGCTGTGCGGGTTGCGCTCCGCGCGGCCGGCCGAAAGCCGTTCTCTTCGGCCTCGACCCGGGAGGAGAAGAATATCCAACCCTTTCCCGCCTTCGCCCGGGTGAGGCGGTCGGCCGGGCAGTATCGCTTCGACCTCGGGTTTCCGGCGTACGCCGGCCGAAGGTCCCGATCGCAGAACACGCACTGAAGCCGGGGGGGGGAAATCTCGACCCATCGGAACTCCGGCGTCACGTAACGGGCCTCCCGCCGCGAGACGCAGTTCTCGTTCGGACAGCGGACGCCCGCCGGGCTCCGGTAGATGGGAATCTCGTCGCCCCCCGCGGCGGGCGGACGATCCGATGTCCGCTGCTCCGGATAGGCCCCCAAAAGCAGGGCGAGGAGGGCCATGCGGACCGGCATCCCCCGGGCCGCCTGCTCGAAGTACCGGCTCCTGGGGTCCTCATCCACCTCGTAGGAGAGCTCGTCCACCCGGGGGAGGGGGTGCATCACCACCGTTTTCCGGAACGCCTGTCCCTTCAGGAACGCCCGATCCACGACGGGATAGGAGGGGCCGTTCTCCCCGCCCGGCCCCTTCGGGCCCCGGTCTTCCCCATGGGGCGCGCCCGTCGCCCCGGCCAGCGTCGATTGGATCTGGCCGGGTTTGGAGATCCGGCTCAGGTGGGCGACCTCCGGCGCGCAGGTGAAACGGTCCCGGAGCTTGTCGGTGACATAATCCGGCAGGCCGAGTCCCTCTCCGGGCAGGCAGAGGATGTTCGAGCCGAACCGGGCGACGGCGTAGGCCAGGGAATGGATCGTCCTTCCGTTCTTGAGGTCTACGCACAGGGCCACGTTCAGGCCGCTCAGCCGCCCCTTTTCCTTGCGGAGGGTGTAGAGGTCGAGCAGGGTCTGCGTGGGATGCTCGTGCCCCCCGTCTCCGGCGTTCACGACCGGGACGTCGCTGTAGGCGGCCATGAGGCGCGCCGATCCTTCCCAGGGGTGGCGGATGACGAGGAGGTCGGCGAACTTGCTCACCACGCGGCGCCGTATCGGCCAGACTCTCGCCTTTGGCGATGGAGGAGGCCTCGACGTCGGTCGCGCTGACCACCCGGCCGCCCAGGCGGAGCATCGCCGTCTCGAAGGAGAGCCGCGTCCTTGTGCTGGGCTCGAAAAAGAGGCTGGCCAGGATGGCGCCTTGAAGGCGGCCGGCCTGCCCGCGGAGATCGGATTCCATTTCGGCCGCCGCGTCGAGGACGGCTTCGATCTCCCCGTTGGAGAAATCATCGATGGTGATGAGGTTCCGCCCGCGCAGGTTCAAGGTTCTCTCTCGGTCCCCCGCCGATCTCGAACGTCCGGCCTCGTGTAACCCATCCGTTTTTCGAGACCTATGGTACCATGCCGGCGGCGCCCGGGTGAAAGCCCGTAAAATAAACTGCCGGCGGTTGAGGATGTCCCCCGGGGTTTTCAGGATCAGGAGAAACAAGACGATGTTGGACACCCTGAGGCGCATATTCGGCGCTGATTCGGAAAAAAGAGAGCCGTCCGCAAAGGCCGAGGCGGAGCTGCGGATGGCCACGTGCGGCCTCCTGGTCGAGACCGCCATGGCGGACGACAACCTCTCCCCGGAGGAGTTTCAGAAGATCGTCCAGGTGCTGAAGGGCCGCTTCGACTTGACCGACGCGGGCGTACACGACCTTGTCGAGGCCGCCCGGGAGGCGCGCCGGAAATCCACCGACGTGTGGTCTTTCGCGGCCCAGATGAACGAAGCCCTGACCCGGGAGCGGAAATTCGAGGTCATGGAGATGATCTGGAAGGTGGTCTACGCCGACGGGACGATGGACAAGTTCGAGGATTACATGACGAAAAAGCTGAACCGCCTCCTGCGGATCGACCACAAGACGTTCATCGCGCTCAAGTTGAAAGTGAAATCCGAATTGGAACAATGAGCGTCGGGCGGGTGAACGCCCGATGAGCCGGATCGACGCGGCCCGCCGCGATTCCGTGCGGGGGCCGATGATTCCACTTCCCCCGCTCAAAAGGGAAGCCGGGGGTTTTCACGGCCAACCGGCGACGGCTTCGCACGAAGATTCCCCGGATGGGCCAACCTCTCCAACGCCTCGAAAGGGTCGCCTTCGGCTTCCGCGGCCCGTTTGAGAAGGCCGACCATCTTGACGAGATCCCGGCCGATTCGGTCGAAGATCCTCCGCATCCGGTCCCGGTTCGCGAAGTAAAGCCGGTAGGAAAGAAGGTAGGCGTTGTTCAGCTCGGTCCGCAGCCCGGCGGATTTTTCCTCCCGCCGCAGGCGCCGGGCGAGGGCGGGATGGGTCGCGAGGAATTTTCGGAAGATGTCTTTGCGCCGCGTGAGCTTCTCGGCGTCGGTGCGCTGGCTCCGATAGAGGCGGGAGAGCTCCGCGTAAAGGCCGTCCAGGATTTCCAGAAACCGCTCGCCCTTCGCCAGCCCCTTTTGGTATCGCCCGAGCGCCTTTGAGTCCCGCCCGAATTTTCCCCGCAGGAACCGTTTCGCGCCCTCCCGCTCGACGAGGACCGCCGCCTGCTCGTTGAACGGGGCGTTGCCCTTGCGAAAGAACGTGGCGTGGACGGACTCGTGAATCAGGACGCCGAGAAAAGATCCCAGGCCGCCCTTCAGCATCGCCGGAACGACCGGGTCGTCGAACCAGCCCAGCGTGCTGTAGGCCCGGACCGTCCGGACATGGGTGTCCAGCGATTGGGCGCGGAGCCTTCGCGCTTCGTCCGCCGCCCCCGCTTTGGAGAAAAAGCCCTTGTACGGCACGGCGCCGAGTATCGGCCACCACCAGGTGCGCCGCTTCAAGCGGGTCCGCTCGGCCGCCGTGACGACGAAGACCTCGAGGCGGACCGGGGCGTACTGGATGTAAGCGCCCCCCGGCGTCAAACCGATGCGGCGGGAGAATTCCCGGACCTCGGCGACAAGCCCGAGGCGCCTCCTGGCCTCCGGGTCAAGGACCGCCTTCGGATCTTTGAGGACCGCTCCGATGGGCCGTCTTTGGGAGAGAAGGCCGGCTTGGTTCACCCCGAGCCGGAAGAGGTAGGGAATGGCGTCCGGGGCGCAGCCTTGGATCATCCACAAGGTCAACGCCGCCCCGGCCAGAGGCAGACTCAGTTTGACGTTGCGTTTTCGGGCGCGTTGAGGGATAGCCATTTGGCCGAACGGTTGTGAGAAGTGCGCGCTAAGGTTTCTTGTCTTTTTTGAGCGGGTGTTTGGCGCGGGCCTCCACTTCGGCATGGGGCTTGGTGTCGTGTTCGAAGAGGAGCTTTTCCATCGTTTCGCGCAGGGCCTGGGCCTCCTCCGCGATGTCCAATTCCTCCATGCTCCTCACGGCCAGCGAAAGGGCGTTGTAATTGGCGGGGTACTGGTCCGGACAGACCTCATAGGCCTCGCGGGCGGACTCCAGCGCCTTCCGGGCGTCCCCGTTCTCCAGTGCGGCCTGTGCGGATTCCAGGTGCACTTTGCTCAATTCCTCGGGTGTTTTGTTCTCCATCGTTTTCTCCTGCGAACCGGGGGCCGGCCCCTTTCGGCGGGACATCTCGTTCCGCTTCTCTCACGGTCAACGGGGCGGAATCCCGGTTCTCGGAATCTCCAATTCAAGGGGATAGAGATCCCCGGTGGGTGTTCCGTTGGGCCGCTTGATATGGATCGCGCTGTGTTTTCCCCTGTGCGCGGCTCAGGCGTCCGAAGGACCGGCGGACTCGAGGATGCCGATCCACGCGATCAGCCGCTCCGTTTTTTGCGCGGGACCGGAGGCGCCGTAGATCGTCGCCAGGTTCCGGCACATCCGCGCAAGGATGTGGCGGCTGTTCACCGGCGTGTCCAGCTCGCGCCGGACGACATGCCCCATGGACCGGAGAAACGCCGCACACTCTTTCCGGGTCAGGTTCCTTCCGCCGTGAAAGGCGTCGATGTAAACGGGGTCCATCCCCGCCCGGTCCCTTCGGTATCGCAGAAGGAAATGCCCCGGAGCGGCGATCCCCTCGAAAGGGAGACCCACGCGCCGGGAGATCAACAGGTAAAGCGAAGCCAGGCTGATGGGAATTCCGAGGCCGCGGTCCAGGAGGCAGTTGATGTAGCTGTTTTCCGCTTCGTGATACCCCTGGACGTTGCCGCGAAATTCCTTCTCGAAATGGATATATCGCTGGAAGACCTTGAGGGCGTCGAGGTCCCTGACGCCCCGGAGGAGCGGGTCCAGGTCGGCGGCCATCTCATCCAGTCTCCGGCGGTAGGCCCCTTCGTCCAGGCCGGGATATTCCAGCTTCGTCAACAGGAACCACCCCTCCTCCAGGTCATGCTCGGGCCGGCCCGAGGCGACCCAATTTCTGAAGCTGTCCGTCAGGGTTTCGGCATGAAGTTTGGCGAGGACCTCCCGCGCCCTCATCCGGACGAGGGAGCTGTCGCCTCCCTCCGCCGCTTTCCACAGGGAATCGCGCGTCTCCCCGCCCAGCTTGAGCAGTTGCTTTTCGACGGGCGGCCAGACACACGGGTCCGGGTCGCCCATCAGGGAGATGAGCGCGTCAATCGGGGCGGAAGGGGTTTCGGATTGATTCGGCATCCGGGACGGCCTTTCCTTCCGATCAGCGGGAGCCTTGATTCGGGCCGGGCGCGGCCGGGGGGACGCCCCCCGGGGCCGGGCGATTTCGGCGCGGGTCCGATTCCGAGTAGAGGACCCGGACCCTGTCCCCCAATCGGAGGGCGCCGCCGCCGGCCAAAAAAACGCGCCGCTGGCGGCGGTTGAGCTTCGGAGTGGGAAGCGCGCCTCTCGTCACCCGTTTCTTCCGGACCGTTTTTTGTGAGGAATTCCCGGAGGGAAAGCCCTCGACCGGGATTCAAAGGTCCGCACCCGCAACCCCCGGCGGCCGGGCGCCCCCGTGTCTCGATAAACGCCCCGATTATACCACGGGATCGAAGAATCTTTGGGAAAGGGGTTGGAACGGCGGCTGGTTCAGGGGAGGTTGCGGTCGGCCGTGCGGATGCGTCCGATGTATGGACGGATTTTCTCCAGGATGGAGTTGATCCGGATGACCCAGCCGAGCCGTTGGCCCGTCAGAAAGGTGCCTTGCGTCAGACCGACCAGCTCGAATTGTCCGTCGCGGATGGCGATGGCGGGCGTCCCGCTGTCGCCCGGGTTCAGGCCGTTGCTGACCATAAAGGCGTTGGCGGGAACGGCGTTGATGACGTTGAGCCGCTCGGGGGCCCTGACGGTGCTGACGATCCCCTCGCGGACGTTGAACCCCATGTTCATCGGATTGCCCACCACGTAGATGAAATTGCCGATGTGCAGCTCGTCGCTGTTGCCGATCTCGTAGGGGAAGCTGGGAAGCTCCAGCCCGTCGGGGAGGCGGAACAGGGCGACGTCGGTGTGCCGGCCTCTCAAGAGGCCGTGAAGGCGGTGGGGCTCCCCGTTCACGAAGATGAAGGTCTCTTGCTTCGTCCTCCGGACGGATATCGGGCTTTTCCCCTGGGTGGATTTGAGTTCGAGGGTGTAGTTGGATACGGCGTGGTCCACGGTGAGCACGTAGCGATCGAAAAGGACGACCCCTGTGGCCTGGCTGGCCGTGCGCACCACTTGGCCGTTGTTCATTTCGAATTCCGCGATCGATTTCAAGATGAACATCGAGCGGAGAATCCGATCAAGATTGACCTTTTTCCCATCGACGAGGAAGGTGTTGTAGTCGTAACCTCCATCGCTTCTCAGGCTGGCAAGCTTGCCTTCCAGCCGGGTTTCGAGCTCGCTCAGGGAAGGGTTGGAAACAACGCAACCGGAGATTGCGGTCATCAACAAGCCCGCCCTGAGTAGGGCGCCGGTCCAGCCGCGGAGCTCCGTAAATCTCAATCGGCGGTGATATCGCATGTAATGATATCCCCCAACCAAATACAGGGGTAACAATTTCTTTTCCTTTGTAGGCACGCAAATCATGTGCCATGTGATTCTGTCTGGGTGATCAACTGATAACAGAAGAAGGCGGGTTAGGTGAAGAATCCGGTATCCGTTCCTTCGGAAACAGCGGGGCCCGTTATTGACGGACGATGGCAATGGGGGAAACCGACTTGTTGAATGATCAAAACGCACTCATCACCCGCGCGCATCCTTGACTTTTCAGGGACCGGATGATAACTGGATTTCATTCTCCGTCTTGTGAACGGCGCTTCGTGAAAGGATGATTCTTTTCTCTGGCGGGAGGGGTCGAGGGTCGTGTCCGGGCATTCAAAGTGGTCCAGCATCAAGCACAAAAAAGCGGCAACGGACGCCAAGCGGGGGAAGGTTTTCACCAAGTTGATCAAGGAGATCACCGTATCGGCCCGGATGGGCGGAAAGGATCCCGACGCCAATCCGAGGCTTCGCACGGCGATCGCCGCGGCCAAGGCCGCCAACATGCCCCAGGACAACATCGAGCGGGCCATCCTGAAGGGCGCGGGCGGGCTCGAGGGCGTTATGTACGAAGAAGTGACCTACGAGGGCTATGGGCCGGGCGGGGTCGCCGTTATGATCCACGTCCTGACGGACAACCGGAACCGGACCGTAGCGGAAATTCGCCACCTCTTTTCCAAGAACGACGGAAACCTGGGCGAGACCGGGGTGGTGGCGTGGATGTTCGAGATGAAGGGCGTTATTCTCATCGATGCCGACCGTGCGGATGAGGACCGGCTGATGGAAATCGCCCTGGAGGTCGGCGCGGAGGACCTCAAGACGGAAGATGGGTGCTTCGAGGTCACGACCGACCCCGAGTTGTTCGAGACCGTCCGGGACACGCTGACCGGACAGGGCATCCCCCTGGCCTCCGCGGAGCAGACGATGGTCCCCCAGAGCACGGTCGCGCTCGACGCCGAAAAAGCCCGACAGGTCCTCAGACTGATGGACGCCCTGGAAGATCAAGATGACGTCCAGAACGTCTACTCCAACTTCGACATCCCGGACGCCGTGATGGAGGAGGTGGGGGCCTGAGCGCTTTCCCGCTCATGGTTCGACGCCACCCGCCGAACCTGAGATCGGCCTTCTGTTTCCAAGCGATCCAAAGGGGTTTTCTCGGTGGTCGCCGGAGAATGAAATTCTCCGGCGCAATCGCCCCGCCGGCCGGCTGCGCCGGGGTCAGCCCGTGTATTCCAGAATCTCCAACCCGTCGAACCGGTCCAGCAGGTAGATCAATCCGTCGGCGTCCATGAAGACGTCGTTGCTCTGGACCATCGTCTGGCCCTTGCCGGGCCCGGGGACGAAATGGCCGACTTCTTCGGGACGGTACGGGTTGCCGATGTCCAGGACGCGCATTCCTCCGGCGAACCAGGTTAGGCACAGGAGGTTGTGGTCGTAGACCTGCTCCTGCGGCTGATGCGCGCCGAACCATTCGTTCGGGTCGAAGTCGTGGTCCTGGGGATAGGACCAGGTGGAGACGGGGACGGGGTTCGTCTCATCGGTGATGTCCACCATCCAGAACCAGCCGTTGGGCTTGGAGGCCAGCCGGTCCCCCACGTCCTCGTCCGTGACCACCATGAACTTCCGGCCCCGGATCTCGTGGGGGATGGGCAGCGCCGTGTGCGTCGGACAAGGGTAGGGCGGGCTCCAGTCGACGTGGCTCAGCATTTGGGGCCGGGTCATGTCCGAGATGTCCAGGATGACGAACCCGCCGAGCCAATAGCTGACGTAAAGCCGGTCGTCCATCCGGAGGGGGTGATGGCACTTGTGGCGCGTGCCCTCCCAGTCGGGTGTCTCCCCTCCGGCGGTCCACTGGCCCGGCAGCCACCACCGGCCCACCTCCTCCGGCTTCTCGGGCTTGTTGAGATCGGCGATCAGGACGATGTTTCCGACGTAGCCCTCCATAAAAGGGGAGAAGTAGACGTACCGTCCGTCGAAATCGAACCGGTGGACGCCGGCCTCCGTCGCGTGGAAGAAGGCGATCTCCTTGGGCTTCGCGGGGTTGGAGACGTCGTAGACCTTTAATCCGCCCTGGGCCGTGCTTCCCTTCCCGTGCCGCTCGACGTTGGTCAGCATGATGTCGCCGTGCGCGCGAACCTTGTGGGTGTGGACGCCTTCGGGGATCTCGACATGCGAGAGCGTGCGGATGTTCTTGGGGTCCGAGACGTCCAGGAGCGTCGTCCCGTAAGGCGCCCCCATGTGGCCGATGTAGGCCCGCTTGTCGACGACGGTCACCTGCCCGCCTCCCGGGATGTCGATCCGCCCGACGCGGCGGACGTTCTTGGACGTTCCGTGTATCTGTTTGTACTTGGACATGACGCTCCTCGGTGTGGGTGGGGAAAATGGTGATTTTATCACGGCCCGGGAAGCCGGCTTACCTCAAACAGGCGATCACCGCTTCCCAGGCGATCGCCCCTTCCCGGATGAGGATTGGATTTTCCCCCCGAACATCCACAAGCGTAGAGGGCGAGCCGCCGGGCGTCTCCCCCGCGTCGAGGACGGCGTCCACAAGGTCTCCCAGGCTCCGCTCGACGTCATCCGCCGTCCTTGGCGGATTTTCCCCCGCCCGGTTGGCGCTCGTCGCGGTCACGGGGCGTCCGGCGAGCCTCACGACTTCCAGGGCCACCGCCGATCCGGGCGCGCGGGCGCTGACGCCGCGGCCCTCTCCCAGAACCCCGGGCGGGAGGTCCGGCCGGCCGGGAAAGATCAGGCCGAGCGGCCCCGGCCAGAAGCGCTTCATGAGGATCCGGGCCGCATCCGGAATGTCATCGGCCACCCGTTCCAACATCTCAACGCCGCTCAACAGCAGCCCCGCGGGTTTCCGCTCCTCCCGACCCTTCGCCGACAGGGCGCGCGCGACGGCTTCGCCGTCGAGGCCGTCGGCGGCCAGGGCGTAGAAGGTCTCGGTGGGGACGCCGACGAGTCCCCCCGCGCGGATGATTCGCGCCGCCTCTTCCAGGGCCGGGCCGTCGGGGTCGCCGGGATCGGCGGACAACCGGCGGACGGTCATCCGAGACCCCCGACGCGTTTCGATTTCTCCGCGACCTCGGCGGCCGTCCGCTCGCGGCGGGCCTTCAGGCGGGCACCGAGGTCGGCGTCGCTCAGGGCGAGGATCGCCGCGGCCAGTAGAGCGGCGTTCTGCGCCCCGGCCCGGCCGATGGACATCGTCGCGACGGGGACGCCCTTGGGCATCTGGACCGTCGAGAGGACCGAATCGATTCCGCCCAGGGCGCTGTCCAGCGGCACGCCGATGACGGGACGGAGGGTCTCTGCCGCGATGACGCCCGCCAGGTGCGCGGCGCCGCCCGCTCCCGCGATGAAGACCTTCGTCCCCCCGGCTTCGGCCTTGCGGACGTACTCCCTGACCCGGTCCGGCGTCCGGTGGGCCGAGGCGACCAGGAATTCGTAAGGGATTCCGAGCGCGTCCAGAACGGAAAAGGCCTCCGACATGACCGGGTGATCGCTGTCGCTGCCCATGATAACGCCGACGACGGATTGGCTCATTTCATCGGATCTTTTGGGGTTCAAGTTTCATTTGAAGCGGTTCGGCGATTGCCGTAGAGGATTCGCAGATCGGGCTTCTCCGTACAGTGATAATGGACCCAAACGTAAGCGTGGTTGAAAAACGCCAGGAGAAGGGCCAAGCGGGAATCACACGCGATCGCCGCGACCCAGAAGATGAAGAATCCATACCAGTACATGCCGTTTCGGGTGTATTTGAAGATCCCCCGATTCTCGAACGGTTTGTTTCGATAGGCCTCGTCGAAGTGGTCTATCCCGAACGCCCTCCGAAACCCGAAGTATTTCGCGACGGAAAAACCCAGGTACGCCGCCGCCGGCGTGAGCAGGACCAAGAGCGCGACCGTGAGGGCGGGATGCAGGCCCAGGCTTTGGAAGTCGGAGATCCCCAAGCCGATCACCGCGAGGACCCGTGAGACGCCGAGGATAGAGAAAAGGGTCGCGTAGGCCTCGAACCCCCTTGTTCCAAGCCGCCCGGTCACGGCCGAATAGCAAAGCTCCGCCCTCCAAACCCCCCAGACGAAAACCTGGTGCAGAATCGGGACGCCCAGGGAGAGGAGAAACCAGAACCGGACGCTTAGACCGAGAAAGCCGGAATCCCCCGCTTCCATCCGTGAGCGGACGGCCCACGCAACCCCCAACAACACGAGTAGCAAGACCCAGTGCGCAACTTGGTTTTTGAAAAGGCACGCCAAGCCGTTCTTATCGGCCATCAGAGGCTCCCGCGCGGTTTTCCAACTGGTTTCGGCGCTAAAGATGGGCCGTCAATTCGATTTCGAGACGCGCGCCGCCGATGAGGTCCTTCACGGCCAGGGTCGTCCGCGCGGGCGGGTCCTTCGGGAAATACTCGTTGAAGACGTTGTTCATCTCGATCATCTCGCTCAGGTCCGCCAGGAAGATAGTCACCTTGACAGCCTTGTCGAGCGAAGATCCCGCGGCTTCGAGAACGGCCTTCAGGTTTTCGCACACCTGCCGCGTCTCCGGACCGATCCCACCCGGAACGAGCCCGCCGGTCGCCGGGTCCAGGCCGAGCTGGCCGGAGCAGTACACCATATCGCCCACCCGGACGCCCTGGGAGAGCGGGACCTTCGCCGGGGGAACTTTGTCGGTGTGGATGACCTGTTTCCGCATCGGAATTCTCCTTTTCCGTATTTATGCCGGAAACCTGATTATCACGAGGGCTGGTGGGAGTCAACGGAAGGGAATCGTTATCCCGTCTCCGCGGAATACCCACGCTTGACTTTCCCGATTTCCGCCTCCTATTCTCGGTTTTATCATTCCCGTGAAATTGCGCGGAGGCTGTGATGTCCGACCCGATGGATTTGTTCGAGTCCCCGGAGTCGCGACCGACGAACGGGCCGGATGGGCGGGCCGGGACCGGTGAGGATGAAGTATCCCGCCCGCTGGCCGACCGGGTGCGTCCGGAGCGGCTCGAGGAGTTTGTCGGCCAGGAGGAAATCCTCGGGGAAGGCCGGGTTCTGCGGCGGATCATCGAGGCCGACGAGCCGACCTCCATCCTCCTCTGGGGGCCTCCGGGCTGCGGCAAGACCACCCTCGCCCGGGTCATCGCGAACCGCACGGGCGCGCACTTCATCCCCTTCAGCGCCGTCCTGGGCGGGGTGAAAGAGCTTCGGGAGATGATCGAAGCCGCCCGCAAGGTCCGACGCGCCCAGAACCGCCGGACCGTTCTGTTCGTCGATGAGATCCACCGCTTCAACAAGGCCCAGCAGGACGCCTTCCTCCCCCATGTGGAGTCGGGGCTGATCACCCTCATCGGGGCCACGACGGAGAATCCCTCCTTCGAGGTCATCTCGGCCCTCCTCTCCCGGTGCCGGGTCTTCGTCCTGGAAACCCTGACCCACGACCAGATCCGGACCCTTCTGGCTCGCGCGCTCGAATCCGAGAAGGGCCTCGCCCCGCTGCGCGTTGAGGTGGACGGGGAGGCCCTCGAGCATCTGGCGAGGATGTCCAACGGAGACGCCCGCGTCGCCCTGAACGCCCTGGAGATGGCCGCCCTGGCCGCCGAGCCGGACGGCGAGGGCGGACGGAGGGTCTCCCTGGAGGATGCCGAGGGCGCCCTTCAACGCCGGGCCCTGCTCTACGACCGGGCCGGTGAGGAGCACTTCAACGTCATCTCGGCCCTGCACAAGAGCCTCCGGGGAAGCGACCCGGACGCGGCCCTTTACTGGCTGGCCCGGATGATCGAGGCGGGGGAGGACCCCCTGTACGTCGCCCGGCGGATGGTCCGCTTCGCCTCGGAAGACATCGGAATGGCCGACCCCGACGCCCTCGCGCAGGCCCTCGCCGCCAAGGACGCCTTTCACTTCATCGGTCCGCCCGAAGGTTATCTGGCCCTGGCCCAGGCGGCCGTCTACCTGGCCACCGCCCCCAAGAGCAACGCCCTTTACCGGGCCTACGGGTCGGCGACGCGCGACGTTCAGGAGACGATGAACGAGCCGGTCCCCCTCCACATCCGCAACGCGCCGACCCGCTTGATGTCCGACCTGGGATACGGAAAGGGCTACCGGTACGCCCACGACGAGGAGGACGCCTTCGCGCCGGAGCAGACGCATCTGCCCGACAACCTCGCCGGCCGGACTTACTACCGCCCCACGGACCGGGGTTTCGAAAAGACCGTGGGCGAGCGCCTGGCGGGCTGGCGGGCGCTGGTCAGCCGGGCCCGAAAGAAAGAGAACCCCTAACGCCTATTCCTCGGAAACCATTGGACGCAAGGGAAGGCGGAGCGGCGAGATTCGATGGGGAGTCCATCCATTCGCGAAAGCGGTGTAGCGCGGGGCCGGGAATTGTTTCGGAGGCCCTTATCCCACGACCTGGACGATCACCCGCCGGTCCCTGGGCCGGTTGTCGCAGTCGAGGAGGACGATCTGCTGCCAGGTTCCCAGGAGGAGGCGTCCTTGGACGAAGGGGACGGAGAGCGAGGGGCCCAGGAGGGCGGCCCGGACGTGGGAGAACCCGTTTCCGTCCCCCCACCGCGCGTCATGCTCATAGGGGATGTCACGGGGGGCGATGCGCTCGAGGGCGGCCTTCAGGTCCGAGACGGCGCCGGCCTCGAATTCAATCGTCGTCACGCCCGCCGTCGACCCCGGGACGAAGACCGTCGCGGTTCCGGCCTCGATTTCGGAATCCGCGACGCACCCGGCGACCCGCTCCGTGATGTCGTGCGCGTCCCCGAAGCCCCGGGTGGACAGCGAGAATTCAATCGCGCGTGCGGTCATGGCCTTCCCCGGGGATCGATCGACTCCGATCGCGCGCCCTCCCGGTCGATCTTCAGGGTCAGCGGCGTGCAGCCGATCCCCTGATCCTTGTAAGGGGTCGCCATGGCCTGGGCGATCCGGAGAGGGTCCGCTTGCCCCGCGATAGACAGGGCGATGACGGTGGGCCCGGCCCCGCTCAAGGCGACCCCGGCCGCCCCGGCCTTTCGCGCGGCGGAGAAGGCGTCGTCGATCGGACCCATGAGGCGGGCGCGATGGGGCTGGTGCAGCCGGTCCTGCATGGCCAGCGGCAAGAGGGCGCCGTCTCCCTCCGCGAGGGCGACCATCAGGAGCGCGGTCCGCTGGACGTTGAAAACCGCTTGGTCATGGGGCAGGGTTTCGGGCAGGGCGTCGCGGGCCTCGGGGGTGGAGACCTCGAAATTCGGAACGGCCAGCGAGACCTGAATCTTTTCCGAGAGAGCCGCACGCACGGCGAGAAGGTCGCTTCCCGCGCCCGCCGCCACTGTGAGTCCGCCCAGCAGGGAGGGGGCGGCGTTGTCGGCGTGGCCCTCGAGGGCCTCGGCCCCCTTCAGCACCTCCGCCGGCTCGACGGAGAGGTCGCACCAAGTCCGGGCCGCCAGCAGCCCTCCGACCCGGGCGGCCGCGCTGCTTCCCAGGCCCCGCGCCAGAGGGATGGTGTTCTCGAGCGTCAGCCGAAGCGGGGGCCGCTCGATCTTCGCGTCCTGAAAGACGGATTCGACGGCCTGAAAAACGATGTTCGTCGCGTCCGTGGGAAGGGCCGATTCGCCCTCGCCCGAGACCCGGACTTCATCCCGTTCGGCTTCCTCGAGGGTCACGCGGTTATAGAGCTGGAGGGCGAGCCCGAGGGTGTCGTACCCGGGGCCCAGATTTGCCGCCGAGGCCGGGACCACGACCCGGACCCGGCGGCCGTGGGCGGATCGTCCGCGCTCCGGGGGAGGCGTCCGGGGTCCGGGAGAAACGGGCGCGGCGCCCGCGGCGGAGAAGGTTTCGTCATAGAACGCCTGAACGGCCTGGGCGATGGTGGCGTAGCTGCTTCGATAGTGAAAGGCGGACCCCCCGAGCGGATCGGCGATCGTATCGTCTTCGGTCCCGACGACGCGGCGCGCCAGAAACTCAACCTTGTCCGCGGCTTCGGGATAGAGGGATTGAATGAAATCGGCGTGCTCGGGCGCCATGACAACGATGCGGTCGGCCTGTTCCAACAATTCGGGGGTCAGGGGTTTCGCCCGGTGAGACTCGAGATCCAGGCCGATGTGCGCGGCGGTCTCGATTCCCTCCTCGGGCGTCCGGTTTCCCCCCATGGCATGGGTCCCCGCCGAAGAGATGGTGACGTCCGCCGGCCCCCCCTGGTGGATGAGACTCCTCAGGTAGACCTCCGCCAGCGGGCTTCGGCAGATGTTTCCCGTACAGACGAACAGGACGTTTTTGGGTTCCGTCATGGATTCCGGCGTTGTTTGGCGTGCGGCGGATCAAGGTTCCGGAGAGTCTGATTGGACGAGGCCGAATCTTCCTTTATTGTATGGACAGCGTGAGCCGCAGGCGGTTCCCGCCCCGGTGGATAGAGAGCCGGACGGCTTCGTTTCGGGAGCGGGCCGAGCGCATCAGGTGCATGAAATTCTTCAACCCCCGCACCGAGAGGTCGTTGACCTGAAGAACGACGTCCCCACGCTTTAGACCATCCCGCGCTCCCCGGCTTTCGAGCCTCACGTTCGCGATCAGGATTGAGCCGGGCCTGGCGCCGCGAAAGTGGGGAAGAAGCTCGCCTGTGATTTCCTGAACCGATAGGCCGTACCCTTGCACCTCGGATGTCAGCGAGCCGCCCCTTGGCAGGATGTGCCCGGCGCGGGCCAGCACCCCGGCGGACACGAAAATGGGGGCGTCCGTCCTCAGCGCCAGGGCCACCGCATCGCTCGGCCGGCTGTCCACACGGAGAATTTTGTCCCCCGCTCGCAGGGTCATGGCGGCGATAAATGTATTTTCCCGGAGCTCGGTGATCGTGATCCGGAGCACCCTCGTTTTCAGATCCCGGAGAAGGTTCCGCAACAGGTCATGCGTCATGGGCCGTGGAACGCGCTTGTGCCGAAGCGCTATGAGGATGGCGTTCGCCTCCGAGGCGCCGATCCAAAGGGGGAGAACTTTCCGGCCGGTCTTGACGTCTTCCAGAAGCAGAACGGGCGTCCGGCGTTGGGGATCGGAAATCACGCCCCGGACCTTCATCTGTTCCAAGGCCGGTTCGGCCCCGTCGGCGGAAAGCGCGAGGAAGAGCGGGATCGCGCAAACGGCCGCGGCCGTCGGCCGGAGGGCGCTCATCCGGCCCCTTTCCCCCTTCGTTCCCATCCGTTGAGGCCGTCCGCTCCGCATCGTTCGCTTATTCCGTCTCGGGCGGCGGTCCCGGATCGGATTCGAGCACATCGCCCATGTGATGGACCTGATAGCCGCCCAATGAGAGGACCTTCTCACGATACGCCGCATGGTTCAGGATATCAAACAGGGGGCCCAGGAGGCTGGATTCCAGCGAGGCCCGGGGCGCCGCCAGGTCATACCGCTCCCAACCGACGGGGAGAAAATCCAGGTCCAGAACGCGGGCGGCGGACAGGACGCCCAGTCCCACATCGGCCGCTCCGCTCGCGACCGCGGCCGCGACCGCCATGTGGGTGGTCACGACGCGGTCGTAGCCCTGGATGGAGTCCGGGTCGATCCCCATCTTTTCGAGTCGGTGGTCCAGCAGGATTCTTGTGCCCGCGCCCCGCTGCCGGTTGACGAACCGGACGTCTTCCCGGGCCAGATCGGCGATGCCCGCGATGCCCAGCGGGTTTCCCCGGGGGACCAAGAGGCCCTGCCGCCGGTAGACGAAGTTGACCAGGGCCATCTCGCCGGGAGGGAAGTGCTCGGCGACGGCGGGGAAATTGTACGCGCCCGAATCAGGGTCCAGCAGGTGGCAGCCCGTCAGGTGCGCCTCCCCCCCCTTCAGGGCCAGAAGGCCGTCGAGGCTGCCCATGGGCGCCTTGGACAGGGAGACGCCTGAGACGCGCTCGGCCAGGGCGACCCCGAGAAGGTCCAAAGCCAGGTCGTGGCTTCCCGCCAGGAGGATGTTTCGGCCGATGGCCTCCGCGCCCCGGAAGAGCTCAACCTCGACCTCCGCCCCCTTGCCGAGACCTTCGACGTTTCGGGGGACGCGGACGACGCCGTCGGCCTCCGCCATCGACGTGGTCAAGGACGAGGCCCGGGGAAGGGGAAGGGCGATGGTCCGGCCGTTGACGGTTCCGACCTTGACGCGGACGTGCTCGATCAGACCCAGCCGGGACGGCAGCTTTCGGCCGATCTCGGCCCGGACGCGCGGGCCCGACGGCGGGGCGACGCCCATCAGCCGGCCGAGCAACGGCCGGACGAACTCGCTGAAGATGACCACGCCCGAGACCGGGAACCCGGGGCAACCGATCAGCGGCTTCCCCTCGGCGTGCGCGAAGATGGCCGGCTGTCCCGGCGCGAGCGCAACGCCGTGTTGGATCACCTCGCCGACGGTCTCGAAGACGTGGACGGTGTAGTCCTCCTTCCCGGCGGAGGAGCCGGCGTTGACCACCACGACGTCGTTCTCGGCCAGGGCCGCGCGCACCGCTTCAAGCAGGGCGTCCGGGTCGTCCGGAACGATGGGGTGGGGGACCCACTCGGCGCCCCACTCCCGGACAAACGCGCCCAGTATTCGGGAGTTGAACTCGATGATGTCCCCCGGCTCGAGCGCCTGTCCGGGCTGAACGAGTTCGGTGCCGGTCGGGAGAATCACCACCCGCGGCTTTCGACGGACGGAGACTTCCGTGAGGCCGCCCGCCAGGAGGACGCCGATGTCGTAGGGGCGGATCCGGTGTCCGGGGGGCAGGATGAGCTGGGAGGCCACCAGGTCCTCGCCCAGCGTCCGGACGTGCTGCCAGGGACGGACGGCGGAGAGGATCTCGATGCGGTCCCCGTCCAGGGGCTGGACGTTCTCGATGATGACGACCGAATCGGTCCCCGCCGGGAGGGGATCGCCCGTATCCACATAGGCGACCCGGGGGCCGAGCCGCAGCTCGAGCGGATGGCTCTCGCTCGCGTCGACGGTGGCGGCCGCCTCGACGGCCACGCCGTCCATGGCGGCCCCGTGATAGTGAGGCGAGGAGACTTCGGCCAGGACGGATTCCCCGGTGATCCGCCCGAGGGCGTCCGGGATGGAGACCCGCTCGGTGGGAATGGGATCGGGGATGCGGACGGCTTCCAAAAACGCGGGAAGAATCTCCTCCAGCGGCTTACGGTCCAGGTACATTTTCCGCCTTGTTTTCATCTTTGTTTATTCCTTGCGCGGTCAGGCCCGTTCCGGTGTCCGAAGGTCTCCGTCCGGAGGCGTTCGGTCAAAAGGAGTGAACGCGGACGCGCTCTCCCTGGACGAGTCCCTCGGAATCCACCCCGACGATGATGAATCCGTCGGCTTTCACCATGGTGGAGATCATGCTCGAGCTTCCTAGCACCGGGTGGGCGAGGAGGCCGTCCTCGGTCCGGTCCAATCGGACGCGGATGTAATCTTCCCGGCCCGACGCGGAAGGGAGGTTGCGGGAAAGCGCCGCCTCCGCCCAGATCGCCTCGGCATCGGGCCGCCTTCCCTGTAGCCGGTGCAAAAGCGGTTTCAGGAAAACCTGAAAGACCATCATGTTGGAGACGGGATGTCCCGGAACGCCGATGACGGCCTTCGGCCCGACGCGGCCCATGATGAGCGGCTTGCCGGGCTTGATGGACACCCCGTGGATGAGCACGCCGGGTTCGCCGAGGGAGTCGATGATCTCGACGCTGTGGTCCCGCTGCCCCATCGAGCTGCCGCCCGACATCAAGACGACGTCATGGTCGCGGTGGGCCCCGCGCACGGCCGCTTCCAGGGCCGCGGGGTCGTCGCCGATGATTCCGAGAGAAACCGGGACGCCGCCCGCCGCGGCGGTCAGGGCGCTGAGGGTGAACCGGTTGATGTCGCGGATCTGCCCCGGCTTCGGCGTCTCGGCGGGGTCGACCACCTCATCGCCCGTGGCGAGGATCGCCACCCGGGGTTTTCTCCGGGCGGGCACGCTCGTGATCCCCAGACCGCACAGCGCGCCCAGCTCCTGGGGGCGGAGCACGTCTCCGGCGGAGAGGATCTTCTCGCCCCGCCGGATGTCCTGTCCGATGCGGACGACGCTTTCCCAGGGGGCCGCGCCGCGGGCGATCTGAACGGTGCGGGCGTCGGCGAACGAGGAGTATTCGTCCATCACGACGGCGTCGGCTCCTTTGGGGAGCATCCCGCCCGTGGGGATCTTGGCCGCCTGGCCGCGATCGATCCCGAACCCGGGAACTTCCCCCATGCGGACTTCGCCGACGAAATCGAACTGGATCGCCGAGGACTCGCTTGCGCCCGTGGTGTCGGAGGCGCGGACGGCGAAGCCGTCCATGGTCGCCCGCTCGAAGTCCGGCAGGTCCACTGGAGAGAGGACCTCCTCGGCCAGCACCCGGCCCAGGGCGTCGGTCGTGGGGACGATCTCCGATGAGAGCGGCTCGAACTGTTCGATGACGGCCAACACCTCGACCGGCGCGGCCACTTTGAAAAAATCTTTCATGGAGGTTCCACAGGAACCGCCCGCGGCAGGCCTTTGCTCGGGCCGTGCGCGAGGGGCGAAGGGGTCGAGTCCCCGTTCCCGAGGCGGGCTAAGTCTGCTTCGGCTCCCCGGTTTCCTCGGGGGGCGACTCCTCAAGCCGATCGGTGTCCGAGGGGTCTTCCTCTTTCCCCATCATGCCCGCCTTGAAGCTCTTGATTCCCTTCCCGAGCCCGGTCCCGATCTCCGGCAGCTTTCGGGCGCCGAAGACCACGAGGATGATGACCAGAACGATCATCAACTCGGTCATGCCGATGCCAAACATGGTTTTTAACCCCCGGTCATGAATCGAATCACAGGCCGATTCAATTCTGGGCTTCGGCCGATTGCAAATACACTTCCTGTGCGGCCGCCATTCCCGCGCCCGGCCGCGCCGGACGAAGGCCCGCTTCGGTCAACAAGGTTTCCAGGACCGAAAGCAGGTACAAGACGTTGCTGCGCTTCGAGGCGTAGCCCATCATGCCGATTCGCCACGTATTCCCCTTCAGAGGTCCGAGGCCCCCGCCGATCTCGAGATTGAACTCGTTCAACAGCCGGCCCCGGAGCGCGGCGTCATCGACGCCCTCGGGAACCCGAACCGTGGTGAGAGAAGGCAGGCGGCAACCCGCCTCGGCGTGCAGGACCAGACCCAGCGCCTCCAGGCCGGCCCGCAACGCCGACCCGTTCAGCGCATGCCGCGCCCAGCGCGCCTCCAACCCTTCCTCCATGATGATTCGAAGGGCTTCTTGCATCGCGTAAACCATGGCCATCGGGCCGGTGTGGTGATAGACGTGCGCCTCCCCCCAGTATTCCTTGATGAGCGACAGGTCCAGGTAATAGGACGCGGGCGGCGTCGCCCGCTCGGCGACCACGCCCAAGGCCCGGTCATTGATGGTGACCGGCGCCAACCCGGGCGGCACGCCGAGACACTTCTGGGAGCCGCTGTAGCAGATATCGATTCCCCAATCGTCCACGGCCAGCTCCACCCCGCCGACCGAGGTCACCGCGTCCACCAGGAACAGGACTCCGTGCTCCCGGCAGAGCGCGCCGATCTCCTGGAGGGGTTGGAGTACGCCGGTGGAGGTTTCGGCGTGGATAATGGCCAGGAACTTGGCGTCCGGGTTGGCTTTGAGGGCCTCCCCGATGGTTTCGGGCTCGAACGCCTTGCCCCATTCCTGGTCCAATCGGACCACGTTGGCCCCGTAGCGCTCGGCCATCTCGCACATCCGGATCCCGAAGAAGCCGAGGACCGCAATGATGACCTTGTCGCCCGGTTCGATGAGCGTGCCGAAGCAGGAGTCCATGCCGGAGAAACCGGTTCCCTGAACGGGGAACGTCGCCGCGTTCTTTGTCTGGAGCGTATCCCTTAAGTTCCGGGCCACCTCGTTCATGATGTCCAGGTAGGCCGGGTCCAAATATCCGATCATGGGCTGGCTCATGACGCGGAGCACGCGCGGATCGGCCAAGCTGGGACCGGGGCCCAGCAGGATTCTTTCGGGGATTGCGTCATGGTTTGCGGGCGTCATCGATCCCTCCCTGCCGTCTATTCATTTCGCTTTATTTTTCCTCTGGATAACCTCCCATATTAATGATAGCTCAGCGGCGCGCCCGGGGCAAAGCGTTCACGGCCCCGGCCCCAGGAATTTTACCGCCACGGCGTCCGCCAGAAGCCTTCCGGAATCGGACAGCCGAATACGGCTTCCTTCCCGAATGAGCAGCCCTTTGTCCACCAGATCCCCGAGGGGGCCGGCGAAATCCTCCAGGGGCCGAAATCCGGTTTGCTCCCCCACGGCGGCCAGGTCGATTCCCTCCTTGAGCCGCAATCCGAGCATGACCGCTTCTCCGGCCGCCTGTCGGGGGGGCAAGCGCTCGGTTTCTTCCACAGCGTGTCCCTGCCTAAGGACCGAAGCCTGATAATCCTCCGGCCGCCGGAGGTTTCGGGACCGCGCCCCATTGAGGTAGGAATGGGCCCCCGCCCCGAGACCGAGGCATTCGCCGCCGGTCCAATCATGGATGTTGTGCCGGCACCGAAAGCCCGGCCGGGCGTAGTTTGAGATTTCATAATGCTCATAGCCCGCCGATACGAGTCTTTCTTCCGTCAGGAGATGCATCTCGTTCAACCGGTCTTCGTCCAAAGTGAAGTCCAGGCGTCCGGCGAGGGGGGTTCCGGGCTCCAGGGTCAGCTCATACGCCGATAAATGAGGGGTTGAAAATTCCAGAGCCCCTTCCAGGGATTTCTCCCATTCCCGTAGGGATTGGCCCGGCAGGCCGTAGATGAGGTCGATCGAATAATTCTCAAACCCGGCTTCGCGGGCGCAATCGACCGCCCGCCGGGCCGTATGGGCATCGTGCAGCCGCCCGAGGAACCGGAGCTCCGCGTTTCGCAGGGATTGAACCCCCAGGCTCAGACGGTTGATTCCCGCTTCCCGGAGCGCGCTCAAGACCTTGGTGGAAACCGTCCCGGGGTTTACCTCCAGGGTGATTTCCGCGGTCTGTGACACCGGCAGCCGTTTCCGGATTGAGGCGATCATCTCCTCGATCATCTCGGGTGGAGCCAGGGAAGGGGTCCCGCCCCCGAAGAAAATGGATTCCGCGCTCAGAGGCCGGGCGCCCGTCCTTGCGTGAATTTGGCCGAGTCGTCCTTTGAGCTCGGCCTTGAGGGCCGTCAGGTATTCATCGAAAAGGCGGGACGGGTCTCGGCCGACGGCGTATGCGTTGAAGTCGCAATAGTGACAACGGCTCGGGCAATAGGGCCAATGAACGTACAAAGATAAGCGGGTCAATGGCTGAGCTTCATGGCGCGGGTGGATGTATTGTTCGGGCTCATTCCGCGATCGGCGCATCGAATCCGTTAAAAGGTCATCTTTCCGTGTAAGATAGGGACCGGGTCAGGGGGTGTCAAACGGCCCCGAAAAGGGCCGACGAACGACTGAGATTCGGTGAGTCGATTATCCGCCCCCCCGAAATCTGTATAGGTTCAGATAGATGTGAGACATCTCCTTGGGTAGGGAGTAGAGTTCCAGGGGCCAACAGAGAGAGAGGAGGTCCCTGGATGCAAGTGTTTGGGTTGCCTCGTAGCCTCCTGCGCGCAGGAGGCTACGAGGCG
>PVBE012391681.1_pt1 | contig 23550 bp, 13 predicted proteins | sample 1631181 | NCBI WGS metagenome assembly PVBE01 (sample SAMN08397723, study PRJNA350692) | Marine metagenome, whole genome shotgun sequencing project. | isolation source: water | place: Pacific Ocean | collected 2012-04 | reverse complement strand
GGAAACCGAACTTCGTTCCAGGAGGACCGGAGTTCGGGTGGACGCCATCCCAGCCGCCGTAGCCGCTCTTCCCGGACCAGCACAGCATCGGCGGGCCATTGATCAGCGGGCCTTGTGAGCCAATACCGACAGGAACGACGACAAGAACCCAGACTTCGGGGATGAGGACGATGGTGGTATGGCGGCCTACCCCCCGTTAACCGATGGCGCCGACATCTTCGTTTGCGCCGTCGAGCCGCCGAAGCGCTTCGGAGAAAAAGATGACTGGACGGGGCACTTTCCCATCCATCTCGTGGCGCCGGATGGAGTGTCGGCAGGGCCGGAGGAGGTGTGGCCTCGCCAGCATGGTAAGACCCGCGTGAGGTTCGGCGCCCGCGTCGAAAGCCTTGGTCCCGTGAACCTCGCGTCAGTCACGGTGAAACCGGTAGACATAAGTGACAGCAACAAACTGAATCTGTTGGCGTCGCCGCCGATCCCGATGTCACTGCCCCCCAAAGCCTGGGTCCTGATCTCGCAGCACCTGAAAGAGTCTCAGGGGGACCAGGTAAGCGGACCGGCAATCGTTGGGCCCGTCGTGACGAAGAAGGGGGTGTGGGGGACGTCTGGCCCTTGCCCGTCAGCCAGTTGCTCGTCGCGTCCCTTCCCGTTCCGTTCGGCACTTCGATCGGCAAGTACTCCTACTCGTTCGACGTGTCGCGCACGCCCCGAGTCACGCCCGGGACAGGCGGGTCGGTGACCGTCAAGGCGTCCGATGGCAAGGTCGCCGGGGTGTTCGAGGTCCGGTTGACGTTCGGCCGGATCGGCTACCAGGGCGGAGCCCTCGGGTGGCACGCCCGTCCCCGCACCAATACCGGTCGGTGGGAGTCTCCGTGAGGCTATTCCGCCCGAGCCGAAGGAGCGCGCCAGCCGTCCTCCTTCCGGGGAGGACGGCTGCGTCCTCTTCCGCGGCCCGCTCATGCGCCGCGACTCCGGGCCGCGCGCCATCGAGGTCGGCGTCGCCTTCGGTGGCGCACTCGGCACTGCGGGAATGCAAGGAGTTATACTGATGCGTTGCGGCTACGCCCCTCAAAAGATTCTGGATTGGAGTCGAAGACAATGCGCCCGCCAGCAAAGCCATGGTCCCGGCGAGACTTCGTGGCAGGACTGAGCGCTGTCGGTCTCCCCGGAATCGTGACGGGGGCCGTCGGCGCGCCGGACGAGAGCGGCTCGCCAGAGGCGTCCCTGGATGTGTTGCGTGATGCCTCGGGACCCAACTGGTCGGCGATACGGAAGCAATTCCTCCTCGACGAAGACCTCGCCTATCTCAACAACGGCTCGCTGGGTCCCTGTCCGCGCTATGTGGTTGACAAGACCGTGAGGGCCTGGTACGCGCTCGAACGCAACCCGGCGGAGCTGGGGTACGGATCGCTGCTGAATGAGGCCGATCAGACGCGGGAGAAGGTGGCCAAGTTCGTTGGCTGCTCGACGGAGGAGATTGCGCTCACGCGCAACACCACGGAGGGTATGAACGCCATCGCGCAAGGGCTGGATCTTCACGAGGGGCAGCGTATCCTCACCACCGACCACGAGCATCCAGGCGGAAGCGTCTGCTGGGAGTATTACCGCGAGCGACGGGGCATCCATATCGACCAGGTGAAGCTCCCGGTGCCGCCGGCAAGTGCCGACGACATCGTCTGGCTGTTCGAGGAAAAGCTGACGCCGGAGACGCGGGTGGTCAGCGTCAGCCACGTCACGTTCTCGACCGGCCTACGCCTACCGATCCGCAGGCTGGCGGACCTGGCGGAGACGGCCGGCGCGCTCCTTGTGGTTGACGGCGCGCAGGCGCCGGGTTGGCTCAGGGTGAGCCTCGACGAACTGGGCTGCGCTGCCTACGTCACCAGCGCCCACAAGTGGCTCCTCGCGCCGAAGGGATCCGGCGTCCTATACATCAGGGCGAGCGTCCGCGACCAGATAGATCCCCTGCTTCTGCAGCACGGCAACCGCGTGTACACCGCATCCACCGGCACTCGAAACCTATCGGGCATCATCGGCCTCGGAGCGGCCGTTGACTTCCTGAGCAAGATAGGGAAGCGACAGATCGAGAGGCGAGCATTGGCTCTGCGGGACATGCTATGTGAGGGGTTGCGCCAGCACCCACGCGTGACGGTCGCGAGCCCCGATGACGTCGACATGCGGTCCCCACTCGTGACGGTCGGTCTGCCCGATGATGTGCCAAACGCCCAGTTCGCGGAGGCACTGCGCGAGAAGCACGGAGTCGTTGTGAGAGTGGTGTCGCACGGCCCGCTCAACGGGATCCGCATCTCCACTCACATCTACAACACCGACTCCGACGTCGAGAGACTTGTCGGGGCCCTGGCCGACGAGTTGGGCTAGGGGTCGCGGGGCAGAGGCCCACCGTAGAGGCGACGGTCCTGATAGTTGCCGATGTTGATCGGATGGGCCTCGAACACGTCGGCCACGTACTGGGCTTCACCCGTTTGCTCGATCCACGTGTCGGGGCCGCGCATGGTCTCGACACCTCGCATGACGATCTCGGGCGCCGGCGTCTCGGCGATCTTGCCGACGTCGTCAACGTTCAGCACGTACCTCACGGCAAAGACATCGCCAGGCCGGCAGTCATTCGATACCAGCACGCCACCCGCCAGTTCCCCGGGAGTCGCCGCAACCTGGCGACGGCCGTCCGGGCCGTCGATGGTCAGCTTCAGCTCATCCGGGACGGCGAAACCCGCCGGCAGCGTGTCCCGCAGCGTGACTTCCTTCAGGTCGGCATGGTGGACCTTGATGTAATCGAGGAACTCGACCTCACGCCCATTGGCCGATGCGTCGCGAGGCAGCGGCTCCTCGGGCAGGAACTTGGCCAGGGAGTACGTGAAGTTCCACAGGCCAGGCGCCGCCCAGCTTCTCTGCAGAACCACGCCTGGCAGGAAGTGCTTCTTGATGTCTGAGCAGTCGATGCCCGCCGCGTCGAGGTAGGCGATCGCGTTCATCCCCGGCTCGACGACGGCCGACATGTGGCTCCGGATGTGCTCCCCGTAGCGCGCCGAGTCGATGGAGTAGTAGTACCACTCGCCATCGACCGCCAGCTCCCGGCAGGCGTACCAGAGGAGCCCGCGGGCGCGCTCGAGCATCCAGTCGTCCTTCGTATGGTACCCCACGGCCGCGAGGGGCTCGGCAAGGAGCGTCTGGATGTTGTCAACGGCATCATCAGGCCCCCCCACCGGAGGCATCGGGTTGTAGCCCGTCCAATAAGCCGGCTTGCCCTGCCACTCGACCTCGTAGACGCCGCCATTGGGGCCGTACCGAGGGAGTTGGTGAAGCAACCAGTTCCGCGTGGCCTCCAGGCAGCGCCTGTCGCCGGTGATCTCATAGGCCTTCACCAGAGGATAGGCGGGAGTCGTGTGATGGAACGACTCGAAAGCCTTCCACTCGTAGCCGATGGAGTCCGGCCAATCGAAGTTCATGTACGGCCAACCGTAGGCCCAGTCCGGGTCGCCCGTCTTCCCGTCGAACTCCATCTGCCCCGTCTCATCCAGGAAAGCGTTGTAGCCGTTCTCGTCATATTGAGCCCACAGCACGAACTCGATGCACTCGCGCAGGCGCTCCATCACTTCCGGGGTGCGGGTGAGAATGGCGTCCTTGCACCAGGCATCCAACACGCCGTGGTTGCTGTTGTTGGGGAACAGGCTCTTGCACTCAGCGTAGGCGTACATTGAGACCACGGGATTGTGGCGGATGTCCCCGGCGATGTGGCCCTTGCCTCGCTCGCCCTCTACGCCGATCGTCTTCGCGAGGCGCGCTGAGGGAGGCCATGGATCTGTGCCGTATCCGGAGCGCGACGTGAGGAGGGAGATATCGAAGTAGTAGTCCAGTAGATCGATGGCTTCGTATTGCTCGGGCGAGAGCCCGAGGCCCCACCAAGTCCCCGTGCGGCGCATGAGAGTCAGAGCCGGCCCGGTGGCCGGCTCGACGGGTACGGGGCCGTCATGCCAGAGGTGCGCGAGGGTATTGCGCGTCAGACGCTCCAGGTTAGCCCGGTAGGGGTCGGCGGCATCGTCGAAGTAGTAGAAGTACGGGCCATTGGTAATGACCTTGCCCTCGCCAACTTGATGCTCGACGATGATGGTGCGATCCTCCTCGAGCCGCGCCCACCGGGCCAGCGGCGTGCCCGCCAGGAAGCGCTCCTTCTGCTCGGCGGTGCAGAAGTAGCTGTAAGCGAGAGGGCTCTGCAGTTTCTCCGGCGTCCAGTACCCAACGCCGCCGCTCTCTTCCCGGTCCATGTGCTGGACCATGAACGTGGGGTCGAGTCCGGCGAAGATCGGGTGCTCCGGCTGAAGAACCTCGTACCCGCAGTCATCATCGTTCCCGCCGGTCACGTAGCCCATCGAGGCGAAGTATGGCTCGACACCGAGGTAGTTGAGTAGGCGAGCCCCGCTCCCGGTCACGTAGAGGCCGCCGCCGCAGGCCAAGTAGTCGGCCAGGGCGCGCAGGGAGGCCTCGGTGGTTAGCGGGCACTCCCATGCCGATAGCTGACGGTAGGCGCCAAACGTGGAGTGGTACCACAGGCAGGAGAAGCTCCCCAACTCGACGGGCCGCTCGTCCTCGTTGAGGAAGCCCCCGTCGCCGTCGGCGCGGATGATGCTCGCGTCGCAGTCGCGCCGCGCCCAATCGAGGATGGCGGCGTGATGCGGCGTCATCTCACCCGTCAGGACCAAGCCCAGTCGGCCTGGAGGCGCGGCGCCGGCCTCCTCCGGAGATACGAGGGCGATGAACGCGGTCAGTCCGAGCATGGGCCTGCCTTTCCCCCACGCCGCCCGTTCCCCACTCCGGGCGGGCTTTCCTCGGAGGGACAGCCGCGCCCGGCGCCCGCCGGAGGCGATCGGCAGCGCCCGGGCGAATTGGTCCGCTTGGAAGCTCTGTATCGCCGCGCGACTGGCACGCGCCCGCTGAGACTGGAGGCTGAACGATGAAAGACGTCACCATGGCCATGGTCTCGCTGACCAGCCGCCCAGCCGAGCCGGCTGAGAACCTCGAACGCCACGTCCCCTGGCTCGCGGCGGCGAAGGCGGAGGACGCGACTCTGTGCTGCTTCCCAGAGATGAGCGTTACGGGGTTCTGCTTTGACTACGGCCGACACTTCCGCGCGGCCGAGCCGATAGGCGGCGAATCGACGGCCCGCATGGTTGAGCTGGCCGCCGAATACGACCTGCGAATCGGGTTCGGGATGGCGTCTCGCGACGAGAGGGATATCGTGCGCAACACCTACATCTTCGTCTCGGCGGAGGGTGTCCTGGGAACATACTCCAAAACGCACATACCGATCCTGGAGTACGGGGTGGAGACGCCGGGCCATGAGTTCAGTGTCGTCAACCTGGGCGACGTGCGGATCGGTGTGAACATCTGCTTCGACAACTGGTTCGCCGAGGCCGGGCGATTGAGCTATCTCAACGGTGCTGAGGTCATCCTGGCGCCATTCTGGATGGGAAGCTCTCACGCAGACACCGAAGAGAAGACGCGCGAGGCCTTTGACTACTGGCGGCAACTCGCCACCATCAACTTCCCCGCCGTCGCCTGGCAGAATGGCGTGTACCATGTGACGATCAACTCCTGCGGTGGCGTGCACGAGAAGGGGGTCGACTACGAGGGCCCGCCCATCATTTTCGTGTTCAACCCACTCGGGGAACTCGAGGTCGACACGAGCCCGGACGCGCGAGGCGAACGCATGGTGGTGCACGCGTTGAGGGCAACGACACTCGTCGAGCGTCGGTCCCAGTCACACTTCCACCCGAAGTACCGACGCCCGGAGATCTATAGCGATCTGTCGCGGCTGTGACCGCGGAAGCCAACGCCGACAGGCCGGATGAGGTCTATGCGAACGATGACTATGCTGGCCGTGATGATTCCCTCCGCCGCCTGCCACGCGGCCGGTCCCCCGGAGGAGTGTCGCGTCAACTGGGCGCGCTGGGAGCTGGGCGCGCGGCTGCTGGAGGCGCCCGAGGCCCATGACGTGACCGGGATTGAGAACCTCCTGATGCAGCCGGTCGACGGCAGGCGAAGGGGAAGCGGCCACACGATCTTCGCCGACAGACCCCAGCGAGAGAGATTCGTGGTCGACCTCGGGCAGTCGCGCGTGATCGGCCGGATCTTCATCGGCAGTCATCCGGCGAGCGACCAGAGACATCCTGACACCGTCACGATCCGCGGATCGACCGAGGGCCCCGACGGACCGTGGGAGACCCTAGTTGACGCTGGGGACATTCGGGCGAAACACACATTCATCCTCGAGAACACGCCGGTGAGGCTCATCGAGTTCGACTTGGGCGAGTGCACCGATCAGCGCGGCTCGCGGATCACATCGCTTGGCGCGTTCACGCGCTGGCAGCTCCCGGATGCGGGGGGAATCGCGCAGTGGCTGGCCGGGAAGTACGATCCCGATGCTGAGGGGCTGCAGGCCTTCCGGCGGGCGGCCGAGAGCGGGAAATGGCGACAAGCGGCGAAGGCGCTGCGGCGATACTATGCCGCTCGATTGGAGCCGTACGAGGGGCCGACGCCTGAGCGCTCAACTGGGATCGCGCAGGATCTGCTTGAGCACCGCTTCCAGTTTGGCGAGCCGGTCCACGCCTTCGGACCGGACATCACTGACATTGACTGGGCGTATGAGCTGGACTACGAATGGACCAATAGCCTGAACCGCTGCGGGTTCTGGACACACACGGCGAACGTCTACCGCGCGACAGAGGACGCGCGCTATATCGACGAGATCGAGGGGCAGCTCTTGCACTGGATCGAGACCTGCCCGCTGCCGCCCAAGCCGGACGATGGGCGATGGCGGAGTTGGCAGACCTGGGATCGCCCGGCGTTGATCACGTGGCGCTCCCTCGACTCGGCGATCCGTCTGTGGAAATTGACGGCCCTCGTGCCGCTCATGTGCGCGGAGCGAACGCGCGTGAGCGATCGAGCATGCATGGCGCTGCTTTGGTCCATATGGGAGCACCTCGACTACCTGTCCGACGACGACTGGGATGGCGGAAACTGGCTGTCGACCGTCAACGCGAGCGCGCTCGACGCGGCAGTGGCCCATGGCGAGTTCGGCGACAGCCCGCAGTGGCTGGAGCACTCGAAGGCGGCGTTTGAGCTGAACGTCCTCCGCGACGTGCGCGCCGACGGAAAGGAAATCGAGAACTCTCCCGGCTACATCCAGTTCGCCTACCAGAGCATGTTCCGGGTTCTCCAGACGCTGACGGAGCGCGGTGTCGAGGTCGACCCCGAGGCCTACCGGCGACTGGATCTCTTGCAGGACTTCATCGCGTGGACCGCCTTCCCGGACGGCACGGTCCCGATGATCGGCGACTCGGACCGGGGCGGAGTCGGGATCCTCGATCGGACGTGGCCATACTTCGAGCGCGAGGACATCCGCTACGTCGCCACTGCCGGCGTGGAGGGAACTCCGCCGGGGCAAGCGTCGCGATACTGGGAGGACTCCGGCTGGTGCGTGATGCGCGGCCCGTGGGGTGAGGGGGAGTTCCGCGATGCGCTGCATCTGGTGTTCAAGGCCTCGCCGCGCGGTCCTCACGGCCACCTCGACCAGAACTCCCTGACTCTCTACGCCTACGGGCGGCCCTTGCTGATCGATCCGGGTCGGCTCAACTACCGAGCCGAGGGGGTGCTGTTTCGCTCGACGCCGATGCACAACACGATCGCCGTGGATGACGCGGACCAGGCCGGCGGCGACGCGGCGTTTGAGCGATGGGAGAGCGCGCCCGAACATGACCTCGCCGTGGGATCACATCAGCTCTACCAGGGAGTCACGCACCAACGGTCGGTGTGTTTCGTGAAGCCCGGCTTCGTCGTGGTGAAGGACAGTCTGGCTAGCGAGGAAGCTCACCGATACGCGCAGCGATGGCACTTCCCCGAGGGCGCTGCGCCCGAGGAGATCGATGGAGCCGTCACAACACGCTTCAACGACGGGGCGAATCTGCTGGTCGTGCCACTCGGGGATGTGGCCGCGTCGCGGAGCGAAGACTACGACATCGCCTACGGGTGGGACGAGAGGGTTTCGGCCAAGGCGTGGGTCTACGAACTCGGGGGGACAGGCCTGGTGACGCTGCTGATCCCATACCGGGGAAGTACGCCGCCGACGGTGAAGGCGCGGGAGGCATCTGGCGTGGTTGAGCTCACCATGGACGACATCACGTGGCGCGTCGACATCGGCGAGACGGTGAGCATCACCCACTAGATACCAGGCTCACTCATCCTCTCGTTCAGCGCTCCTGATGCGCATCCCGATCTCACGCTGCGTCCGGATCGTCTCCGGAATGTCGCCCGGTTGCGCGCCGGTCCAGAGCCCGAAGTTCAGCAGACCGATCACGAGCGGCTCGGACGACGCGAGGTCGTAGTACTCCTCATTGAGCGCGGCGAGCGCCTCGTCCGTAGGCGCGGCTTTGTTGATGAGAGTCTGCGGCACCAGGAACAGCTTCTGGTGGGCGTGCAACCGACTCTTAAGCAGACGCATATACTGCGCGACATCACTGATCGGCCCGTACAGGTCGAACCCCACCCAGTCGGCGCCCTCCGGGACGAGGAGTTCATCAGTGAGAGACGGTCGGGCGAAGACGACCATCACCGGCGTGTCGGGGAAGTCGGCTTTCACGGTCTCGATGGCAGTGTCGAGATCGGGCTTGCTCGCCCCTCGCCAGTACGGCTCGTCTAGCATGTAGAAGGCGGCGATGCTATCGATGTCGGGCGCGACGGCGTCGGCGAGCAGGCGCCACTGCGCCTTGTAGTCCTCCCGCAGGACGCTGACGGGTTTCTCGTCCTCGCCGGTGCCTGAGCTGAAGAACTGCCACCGCAACTCCAGGACGCACTCCGTCCCGATATCGGCGCACTTCCTGAGGCCATCCGTCCCCTGCACCCACTGGAGATTCGTGTAATCCGCGACCTCGTCCAAGTGGCTGCCATACGCCTTCGATTCGACGAAGTAGTAGCCGTAGTAACGGAGATGAGAGGCCTCGCCCACCGAGTCCGCTCCGCCCGAGATACCACAGCACGTGGCGAGAAGAACAGACCAGACGACTGTACGTGTTGGGATTTGTGCCATGACGTGATGCGTTCGTCGGCGCGCTCCCAGGATCCTCGCCTCCAACAGCACGTCGACTCGATCCAGGCAGGCGGGACCGGCGTGCTGAGAGAAGAGGAATGCACGACAGCCGCGCTATCACCGGCCTGAGGTCGGTTGGAGGAAACACCATGAATGCCACCACTCGACGGGCAATCGACACGCGCCTTGCCATGTCGGCCGGGACGCTCGCGCTGCTTCTCGCGCTGATCTCCGCCCCGATCGCGGCGCAACAGCTTGCGAGCGATACGGCGGCCCTGGCGGCAGCTCTGATCGAGAGTGGCGGCGTGACCCGCGGAGTATGCGGCGTCATCGGCGCCGACCGCGACCTGGCGGTGCGAATCGCCGAGTCCAGCGAGCTGCTGGTACACGTGCGAGAACCCGATGCTGAATCCGTAGCCGAGCAGCGCCGCCAGGCGGACGCCGCCGGCCTGGGAATCGATCGACTGGTTGTCGAGCGCGGGGAGTTCAACCCTCTTCCCTACGCCGACAACACAATAGATCTGCTGGTCGCCACCGCCGCCGGCGAGGCCATGCTGTCTGAACTCTCCCCGGCCGAGGTGCTCCGGGTCTTGTGCCCCGGAGGCACGGCGCGTATCGGCTCGATGCAGCCCGGCGCCCCCAGCCCGCGGGACTACCGCGAGTGGGCGCGCCTGGGCGGCGTGCGCGGCGTGAAGACGGAGCGCGACACAGCCGGCACGTGGCTGCGGGTCACCAAACCCCTACTCGACGGCGCCGACGACTGGCCCCACTGGGAGCATGGTCCCGACAATAATCCGGTGTCGACCGATAGCGCCATCAAGGCCCCGTACCTGACGCAGTTCCTCGCGGAGCCGTACCACATCACCATGCCGAGCATCACCACAGCCGCCGGGGGGCGGACGTTCCTGGCCACCGGACACATCGCCCACCACGTCCGCGAATGGGAGATCGGCGGCAAGCTCATCGCGCGCAACGGCTACAACGGAACGGTCCTGTGGCAGCGGAATCTGCCCGAGGGCTATCTCGCGCACCGGTCGGCGTTCTACGCGACGGACGATGTCTTCCACATGATCGACGGCGACAGTTGCCTGATGCTCGACGCGCGGACGGGCGATGAACTCGGGCGGATCCGCGTGCCCGGAACCGAGGGCGACTGGAAGTGGATGGCGACGGACGACGGCGTGCTCTACGTCATGTCAGGCGACAGGACGGGGCAGGTCGAGGCCGTGAAGGGCGACCGCAACTTCGGTGGATGGGGCTGGGGCGATCTCAGCCCCGGCTACTACACGCAGCCGCGCGTGCCCTGGGGATTTGGGAACACGCTGGCCGCCTATGATCTCAAACGAGAGCGAGTGATCTGGACCCACGCGGAAGCCACCCCGATTGACTCGCGAGCCCTGGCGATCCGCGACGGGAGGCTCTTCGCCTACAGCCCTGACGCGCACCTGCGGTGCCTCGCCGTGGATACGGGGGAGGAACTCTGGACGAACGACGACCAGGAACTCCTCGATCTGATCGAGACTCCGGGGCGAGGACTGATCTCGACGCCGGGTTTTCGTAGCGCCTGCATGGCGGTCGCCGTGCCCGGAGCGCTGATCCTGCAGGCCCAGACGCGCGCCAACGTGGTGGCGGTGTCTGCGGAGGACGGCCGGTTGCTCTGGCAGAAGCAGAAGATCAGCAACAACCCCAACGTCATGTCGCTGGACGAGGGCGTCGTGCTCGGCGTGGGCAAGCAGAGCAACCACGTGATTGTGGACCCGCTCACCGGTGCCGTGGTGGAGGAACTGGGCTTCCGCAAGGTGGCCTGCACGCGCCTGACGGCGTGCCCGGATTCGCTCTTTGTCCGTGGCGAAGGGACGCTGCGGATGGATCGGTCGAGCCGCCGGATCATCATCGACGGCGGCGTCCGGCCGGGGTGCAATGACGGCGCGCTCCCCGCCAATGGGATGCTCTACATCGGCCCGTGGGCCTGTGACTGCAACCTCTCGCTCATCGGCGCGATGGCCAAGTGCTCAGCCGGGGATTTCCGCTTCGATCATGTCGCCACCGACGACGAGCGGCTGGAGCTAGGCGAGGGGGACATCCTCGACATCGCTGCATTTGAGATCGCAGATACCGACTGGCCCACATACCGAGGCAACAACGAGCGGACCGGCTCGACGCCCGTCCGACCGGCGCGTCCGAACGCGCCGGAAGGCACGCCTCGCGCGCCATTCTGGACGCACAGCCCCGAGCAGCCTACCATACCAACTCCTCCGACGTGCGCCGGCGGGGTGGTGTTCGTGGCCGGACGGGACGGCAAGGTCCGCGCGCTGGACGCGAGAAACGGGCAACCGAGCTGGGTGTTTGCCACGGGCGGCCCGATCTGAACAGCCCCCACCGTCTGGGAGGGTCGCGTGTACGTTGGGAGCGCGGACGGACATGTCTACGCGCTCGAGGCCGGCACGGGACGGCTTCTCTGGAGGTTCCGCGCAGCGCCGGTCGAGCGCCACATCATGGTCTACGGCAATCTCAGCTCAACCTGGCCGGTCAACACCGGCGTGTTGGTGCATGACGAGGTCGCCTACTTCGCCGCGGGAATCATCGACTATGACGGCACGTATGTCTACGCGCTCGACGCCAGAACGGGCCGGATCAAATGGCAGAACAACACCTCCGGCCACCTCAGCCCTCAGGCGCGCAAGGGGGTCTCCGCCCAGGGCAACCTGACGCTTCAGGGCAATCAACTGCTGATGGCCGCGGGGAACCAGGTCAGCCCGGCGCGCTTCGACCTGGCGACCGGGAAGTGCCTCAACCCACCCTTCGACCAGGGCAACGCGAAGGCGAATCACGGCAAGTTCGCGGGAGTTCTCTTTGGGAAGTACCCCATCGTCGGTGGCCGGACGATGTTCGCCTCGTCCGAGAACGGGGCGAACAAGGACAGCTTCGTGGTGCTCAACGGACGGGGCGCGCCGCCGCTCGTCTTCGGGGGCATCCCGCCGGCGTGGAACGACGACACCATCGCGCTGGTCAACTTCCGCGACGGCAAGCTCACGTGCTGTGATGTTGAGAAGGTATCCGCGCGGATCGAGGAAGGCATGCCTGCGGTCGAGGGCCGGAGGCGGAACCCGTGGCTCGGCCTGGCGCACCAGTTCGCGCAAGACGGCGCCGTGCGTTGGGGGTCGAATCTCGACCAGCCGAACAAGTTCGAGGTCACGGCGCTGGCCGTCTGCCCTGACATGGTGGTGGCGACGTTGTCCCACCAGCAACGAAACCTGGCTCACCCCCGGTGGTTCGTTGCGGCCTTCGACTCGCGCGAGGGCACACCGATCTGGTTCTGGCGCCACAACCTCCCCGGCGAGCCGCTGCCGGAGGGTCTGCTTGTCGGCCGCGAGGGGCAGGTCGTCGTGACGATGCTGGACGGGAGAACGCTCAGCTTCGGCCCGCAGCAACCTCCGACTGCGCGGCAAGGGTGAGGTCGCGAAGTAGCTTGCGCAAGTTCACGCCCCGGCCTCAATCCGCCGGCTCCCGCTGATCCGCGCGGGTCAGTGTCCGGGCGAGGATCAGCGCCAGCAGTACAGGCAGCAGGGCGAAGACGGCGACGTTCGCAAGAGAGGCCAGGGAGACCGGCGATCCTTGGCCGGCGTTGGCTCCGCTGATCACGGCCACGACCATTGGCACGAGAAGCACCAGACCGAGCGCCCCACCGGCGACTCCCATCCGCAGATGCAGCCTCTCTCGACGGCGGGCCGCCAGCCCGAGAAGCAGGCCCATGATGACGCCGCCGATCGCGGTGCCAATGGCCCCCCTCATGAGATTCATGAGTATCACCGCCTGCCCGGTCAGAGCGAGGTAGATCTGGTGTATCGGCACCACGCCGGTAGCCGCCATTCCGAGCGCCCAGCGCAATGCGCGAGGCCAGCGCGGTAGCACGCGGTCGGATGCCGCCATCCCCAGGCCGAACAGCGCGCACCCCACGGTGAGCACGATCCCGCTCTCCATCCACACCCACAAGGGCAGCCCCGAGTGCGAGACGGTCAGAATGATGCACCCCAGGGCGTTCACCACCAGCGGGGGAAACATGACGTACACTGCGGTGATCCAGGGAAGCGCCACCAGACGGAAGTCCCTCGGCAGCGCGTCAAACATCGGCGGCGGCGGCACGGGCTGCGGTCCGCTCATGATCATCCCTCTCATCTCTCGCCGGCGGCAGGCCTCGCCGCGGGATCGGTTCCCTACCCCAACGCAATGATATGCTTGACGATCGCCCGCCGAATCGCGTCGAGGTCTCCGACCTCAATCTCCGTGCTCGTCTTCAGGCGTTCGAGGAACTCACGCGCCGCCCGGGCCTTCCGGCGCGTGGCGCGACGGTCTGACTTGGAGGCCTTGGCGACAGCCGCCTCCAGCGTCGTCACGTAGCGCACGTCGTCGACGCCTTCGCGATAGCCCTCCCACGCGATGGTATCGATCACGCCATCGACGGTGGGATAGGCAATCGTGTGCGTCCGGAAGATGTGGTGGTCGAAGTCGTTCCAGGTGGCGCCCCAGGTGTGCTGGTACGCGTTGGTGGCAGCGCCGTCGTAGTCGTGCTGCCAGAGAAGCAGCCCGAAGTTGCGGCGATAGACCACGGGGTTCTCCACTCCCGTCTGTGGGTTGGCGTAGCTGAAGATCCTGTGCCCAAGGGCATGCCACTTCCCCACCTCCTCCCGGCTCGGCATCCCCGCGCGCACGTGCATGTCCTGGACGTCGCCCATCAGGTCCACGTTCTCCTCGTATCCGGCGACGAAGATCTTCCCGCCGGCCTCTCGCACGGCGGTCCAAGCCGGCCGCTGCGAGACCAACTCATCGCCTCGGCGCTCGTCCATGCCGTAGTAGTAGACAGTCTCGGTGCCGTAATCACTCGCGAAATCGATGATGTCACGGACGTCGCGCTTGATGGTCTCCAGGGCCTTGGGGTCCGTGGGGTTGCCGATGGGGATGGTGTTCTTGAGATACAGCGTGCGGTTGTCCATCCCAACCTCGGCTCGGATCTCAAGCACCTCGCCGAGGATCTCCTTGCGGATGCTGTAGTGCTGGCAGTTGCGCAGGCCGTGGGCGACCATGTTGGCCAACTCGCTCCGGAATTGAGTCCGGCTCTTGGTCCACGACGAGATCGTGCCCGCGCCGTCCGGGTCGAGCCGGCCGTGGTAGTCCATGCTGGAGGTGTAATACGGCGGCAGCAGCTCGAACGGCAGTACGCGGACTCGCAGCGTCAACTCTCCTACCGTGGCCTCCGGCGTCCTCAGCGAGATCGTGCCGGTGTACTCGCCCGCTTGCGCGTCTTCGGGCACGTGGACGGTGACCCAGAACTGCTTGTTGGTCCCCGCCGGGATATCAACGGGCTGCAGTTCCAAGCTGTCCCTGACAGGGAAGCTCTCGACGCTCATGGACTTGGATGTCCTGACCTCGCTGGGGTCGCTGATCCAGACTTCTTTCTCGCCATCCGGGAAGCGCAGCCGGAGATAGTTCTCCTGGTTCTCGTGGTCCACGCGGACCAGCCGGTCATCGTTCAGCAGCAGCTCAGGAGTCAGCAGTCTCTTCGACTTGTCCTGGCGGATCCCGACCCACGCCGTTCCGGCCTGGTACCAGCACTTGATGACCTTGATGTCCACATTGCCCGCTGGAATCACGCCGTCTTCCCCGCGAAGATCACTCGCGGTGATGCGCAGTGATTCGAGCGGATCCTGAACGGACACGACGAAACTCGCCGGCTCATACTCGCCACGAGCCGCCGTCAGCGAGAGTTCGTCGCCAACCGCGCCGCGTAGAAGCAGATCGTCCGGCAAGACCTTGACCGCTGATATGGGCGGCACGACGTAGATCAGCGCCTGTCTACCTTCGGCCTCGACCTCGGATAGAGCGTGGATGTTGGGGATGACATGGCTCAGACTGCCGACGAACCCGTCAAACTCAGCGGGCTCGTCCAGGCTGAGATACCCGCGGTCTCTAATAGCCGCGATCCGTGTTCGGAGCTTGCCGGTTCTGTCGGCGACGGCCCGGCGGATCGCGCCCGCTCTGGGTCGCAGGCTCGCTTGCTCCGGGAGGTCGCGATCGGCCTCGTCAAGCGCCGTCTCCCAGGCGCCGAGGCGTTCGTCGAGAGCCTGCTTCACGGGAGCCCAGCGCCTGGCCATCTCCTCGCGGGACGCTTCGTCCGTGGGCACCTCGCCAGCGATCTCAAGATCGTCGACATACAGCACCACTCGCTGTCCGGCCTCGCCTCGCAGATCGATCATGATGCGCTCCACGAAGGGGCTGACATGCTCGCCACGGACACCTGCCGCGTAACGTCCGACAATCGACCGCGCGATCGCCTGGCCGCGCGGGACGATGTCGTCTTCGATGGTCACCCACTCGCCATCGGTGGACTGGTAGAACGTGTTGGGAGCCGTGCATCCCGTGTATGTGGTCGGGGGGAAAGCGAAGCTCACCCCAAGCGTGACCGTGCCGGTCGTCTCGTCACCCACGAAGAGTCGCCCTGAGAAGTCCAGCCGGTCGCCAACAGGCACCCGCTTCGCCATTGGGATGTGCCACAGGAACCGCGACGTTTCGTCGAAGGTAACGTCCAGCTTGAACGATCGCTTGCCAGTGAAGGCTCTCTCGCTCGTGACCTCCTTGGCGTTAACCGTGTACCCCTTCTCATAACTCAGCCAGAACTGGACAGGATCGGCCCCGTCCTCGAAGTCCTGCGAATAGTGGAATGGCTCTGTCTGCTGAGAGGCGCCTTGGCTGGCGATGGTCGCCGCGAAGATTGCGGCAAGCCATTGGATGGCTGTCTTCATTGGCATTGTGGCTGTCTCCGGAGGACGGGCCGGTGTCTGTTCTCGCGGCTTCCCCTTTCCCCCGCCCACGCGCCTCACCCTCCCGCGTGCAGGGGGGCGCGGGCTCGCGGGGGAAGCGGCCCCCAACCGGTTCCAGGCTTCGAGGAGAGGCATTCATGAGAAGGTCGCTGACCGTCTGCGTGATCCTGTGTGCCGCGTCGCTCGCCGGCGCGCGAGCCGCGGAGCCGCTGATTATCCCCGTCCTGCAGGATCCAAGCCCGCTGATCGACGGCAGCCTGCAGGAGTGGACGAATCGAGGGGCGCTGCGCGAACTGGATCAGCCGGAGCAGGCCACCTACAACCCGGATGGCTGGAACGGGCCGGAGGATCTGAGCGGGTGGGTCCGCTTCGGGCATGACGACCGAGCCCTGTTCGTGGCATGCCACGTCGCGGACAGCTACTTCATCCAGGACCAGAGCGGCACGGAGGCGTGGCGCGGCGACCACGTCATGCTGACGGTCGACTTCATCCGCGGCGGCGATATTGCGGACGTGATGCAACTCGGGCTGAGCCCGGGGAGCCTCAGGACGACCGATGGCGAAGCCGACACGGAGCCGGAGCTGATCATCTGGAGGCCGGAGGGGATGAGCACGGAGGGGGCTCAAGTCGCGGCGAGGCTGACGCCGGAGGGCTACGACATCGAGGCCGCGATCCCGTGGGCCGTATTGGGCATCACGCCGGTCAAGTACCACACCTTCGGGCTGCAGCTCGGGTTCAGCGACTGCGACACCTCGCCGACGGTCCAGCAGAAGGCGATCTCGATCAGCACGGAACCGTGGCAAGCGCGCGACCCCGCGCGGCTGACGCCGGCGGGACTGGCTGACCGCGCGGGCAACTTCCCAGCCGGCGGGTTCCGAGAGGCGACGGAGTTGGCCCAGGCACTCACTCTTCGCCAGAACGAGAAGCAAGAATACGTTGTGGAAGTGGCCGAGCTTCCCGCCGGGATGATCCCGACGCTGAGCTTCAAGGCGAGGATAGAGAACCGCCTCGCGGGCGGATGCAGCGGACCGCTCAAGACAACGATCAATGGCGAGGGGATCGGACCCGCGAACATCGCGAACCGGCCGGCGCAGATGACGGCCCTGAGCGGCATCGAGCTGTCCGCGTGGTACGCTGCCGGCGTGCGGCTATGGTTTGGGCCGAGTTACGAGGCAATCGAAGAGAGTGACTACAAGCCGCTGGACGTCGTGTCTTACGATTACATCCTGCGGCTGGACGACATGTTCAGGGAGGGGCGCAACACCGTTGAGTTTGAGAACGTGGACCCTCGCCCCGAGATCGTGGTGGTGATGGATGATGTCGCGTTCAGTTGGTCGCCGCCGAGCCGGTTCAGGCCGGCAAAGGAGCTAAGGCCCGCGCCGACCGGCGCCATCCCGACCTTCGAGCCGCGCGCCGTACACGAGGTGGACTACGAGGTGCGCCCGCTGCCAGGCGGCGCCCTGAGCGTTGCCTGGGCGGGACGGGACCTCGTGTTCGAGTCGCGATTCAGCACTCCCGCCGGCGGATGGGCTGAGCTGAACGAGACGTCCGCCATCGGCTGGGACGGATCCACCGGCCACGGGCACAAGAAGTCGGTCGTCTTCGCTGGGAACGCGGGGGACCTGCGACTCGTCCGGTCCTTCGTTGCGCATGACGAGTGCATCCTGGTCCGGGACCAACTCACGAATCTGTCGAAAACCGACGACCTGCCCGTGATGCTCGCCCACTTTGCCGCGCCTGAGCCATACGAGGAGCTGTGGCTCAGTGGGCGGCCGCTCCCCCGCAGAGCCGGCGCCAGCGGCGTGCCGGCCAACCCGAGCATCGTGGCATTGGCCGAGGAATCGGGCTTCGCGATGGCGGCCCGTGATGATGTGTTTCGGATCCACCACCGCGCCTCGTGTGATGAAGATCGGGCCGAACTTGCGGACAGCAGCCTGGTTCTGCGTCCCGGAGTGAGGTATGAGCACGAGTGGCTCATCTTTCCATTGCCCGAACCGGACTACTGGCAGTTCGTCAACGCGGCCCGGCGACACTTTGGGACCAACTTCACCATTGACGGGTCATTTTGCTTCTATGACAACGATGCGCCCCCCTGGCGGATCCTCAAGGACACCGAGCGGGCGGGCGCGCGGTACCTATCGATGTCCCCGCAGAACTACTACAGGGGCATGTTCCCCCACGGGCCGTTCATGAAGACCCTCGATCAGACCAAGGTCATCGCGATGCAACGAGCTATCGAGGCGGTCAGCCCCCAGACGAAGCGCCTGCAGTACTTCAACTGCTTCAACCGCAGTCTCGCCAAGCAGAAGGAGGACCCGGATGGCTGGGAGGACTGTCAGGCCCGCATGCCGGGCGGCGAGCAAGTAACCAGCGGCGCGACGCTGTCGTTTTACTTCCCCACGCTGACCAACGAATGGGGCCGGGAAATGGACGAGTTGGCGGACTGGATGCTCGAGACGGTCGGGGCGGACGGTTTGTACTGGGACTGCTATGACTACTGGAACGTGACGCACTACGGCGAGCTATGGGATGGCTGGACGGCCGACATCGATCCGAAGAGTCACGAGATCATCCGCAAGAAGTCTCGCCTGACGCTGATCTCCTGGCCATGGCGCGAGCGGCTGACGGCCCGGTTGTTGAGCGAAGGCCGGCCACTCGTCGCCAACGGGAACCCGGCCCTCACCTCCGAGTACAAGTACCAGTTCCCTCGCTTCGTCGAGACCGCCGACATCAGCTCTCTGAGCAGGACCCACCTGTTCACGCCGATCGCCTTGGGCGACCACGTCACCGAGCGCAACGAGGTCGACAGCTTCCGATGGATGCTGCGGGCGATGGATTGGGGCGGGCTGTATTACTGGTACGGGCAGATCCCCACGCGCCCCGCATTTACCACCTACATGTTCCCCTTCACGCCGGTCGAGCTGCATCGCGGATACCTGGTCGGCGAGGAACGAATCCTCACCAAGGAAAGCGGGCTGTTCGGCTGGGGTGACGACCGCCCGTTCGAGGTCCACGTCTTCGACCGTCTCGGCAGGGAGACTGACGAGATCGAAGTCCCGCGCGTCGTGAAGGATGGCAAGGCGTACGCCGAGGCGCGCATCCCGGAGGGCTATGCCGTGGCGATCGTGGGTGTGGAGAGGTAGCAGCAGACTGAGCCATCACCGCTACGCTTACCGGTCGATGGTAAACTCGATCTCCGCATACGCCTCTACGGGCTCGGCCAACGGCAGCGCATCCTCCGTGTATAGAGGCTCATACCTGCATTTCGTGCCCTCGGCGATCACTTTCAGCCGCACGGGCCCGCTCGGCACGTCGGTCAGGTCGACTGTCGTCTCCGTGCCGCCCAGCCCATCAGCCACGATCCGGCCGTTCACCAACACGCTGAAGCTCTCTGGAGTCGCGCCGACATAGGTCCAGTGCACGGCAAGCGCGTCGGAGTCCACGACCGCGCGTCCAAGCGGAGCCCCGATCGCGACCACGGTCGTCTCCGGCGTCTCCTGGCGATACAGATCGACCAGCGCGCGGGTCAGGTTCAGGTAGAGATAGCCCCATCCGCCGTCGCCCCGGTAGCCTGGCGCCGAGAGCGACACGGGCTCGATGTCGTCGCTCAGCTCGACGCTGTAGGAATCGCCGTAGAGATCGCCGTCCGGGCCGTACCCCTGTCCTTCCATCTGGCCTGCGAACTCGTTGAATTGGTGGATCTCAATGAACTTCGGCCGGTGCCTGAGCGCAGACCGGAAGCTCTCCACATATGTCCACCCGTTGCGCCGTCCGAAGGCCCCCGGCCCAGTCCATCCGCGGCCGTCGAAAAACGCCACGGAGACGGTCAGCGCCTCTGGCTCGCCCTCGTAGGTGGTCAGCATCGGCTCGAGGCTGCCGTCCATCCACGACCAGTAACCCTCTTCATTGAGGTGATTGGTGTCGTGCTGAGAGCTGTGCCAACGGACAGTGAACTGCTCCTCATCGATCGGCTCTTGCCCGTCCAGCGCCTTAGGTCCGCCGCCGTTGTGGATGATCACGAGCGGCTTCTCCAGGTACTCGAGGAACAGCCCCGCGAAGCGCGGGTTGCGCACGTACGTGTGGTAAATCCAATCGAGTTCCTCGTTCACCGCCGTCGTCGTTGTGGCCGGTCCGTTATTGAGCCCCGGGTAGAGCACCACCCGTGGAACGGGGATGCCCTCATCGCGCATCTCCGCCAGCACATCCAGCGCCATCTGCGTCGCGTGGAGGATCTCGTTCGCGTGCGGTCCCCTCTCGTTCCAGTGCTCTTTCCCCCAAAGGTGATTCGTCCAGTCCACCACCAGGAAGTCCACGCCCGACTCGACCATCCAGATCATGTGCTGGCGCGTTACGTCGCGGTCCCAGGAGTGGAAGAACCCCATCACCGGCACCGCCTGCGCGGTGCTCCAATTCGCGTTCGATGGCGAGAACCACGGCTCCCACTGCATGCCGACGAGGTGGTCCGGATCCCTGGGCGGCGCCTGAAGCTCGCGCCGGAACACTCGCACCGTCACCGGCGCGGACGCGGTCGCCGACATCTCCTCCGGCATCCGAGTCCCGGTAATCAGATGCTTCCGCCACTGCAGCGATGGCCACTGGCTCATCGAGCCCGCCCAGAGCGCCCGGTGCGCCGAGCCGATCACGTGCGGTGGCGTTCCCTCATCGCCCGTTTCTCCCGGCCAACCTGCCGGGGGATTCGCGAAGAGCCTCCACCCATCGCCCGTATAGCTCAGCAACTGCCCGGCGCCTCGCTCCAGCCGCGCGAGCAGTCCCGCCGGGCCCTCGCCGTTTCGGGCCGCTACGGACAGCGTGTTTCTGCCTTCGCGCAGCAGCTCTTTGGAGACCGGAACGGGGACATCGACCATCCACCCCCCGAAGGCGCCAAGCGAGTGCCCGTTGATCCAGGCCTCTGCTGAATCATCCACGGCAAGCCAGAGCCCCGCGTCGTCAAGCGGGGCCTCAAGCTCGAAGACGCCCTGCGCGTAGATCGTCTGGTGATCCGCCAGCTCCTCCGCCCAGATCCACTCCTCCGCCGCCATTCCCGCGGCGCCGACGCCAACCTGGATCTCCCGAAGACCGGCGTTAGGCAGAGGCATGTGAAAGGTCGCCCGGCCATTCTCGTCCGCGATCTCGTGAGAACCCCACCGGGCGCCATCCACGTACGGCAGCAGCAGGCGCCCAACCGCCGGCTCGCCGGCCGCGAGGGTCGCCTCGGCCGTTACCGTGACCGCTCGCCCCATCCCGATCTCGCCCTCGCTCACGGACACGCGCAACATCACATCCTCGGCGGATGCCATCGTCATCACCCCAATCAACATCGTCAGTAGCGCTGTCATCATGTCCTCACTGTGCCGGCTCGGGGTAGACAAACGATGCGAGGTAGTTCGCGAGCCAGACCCACCGCTGAGCCGGGCGCCCGTCAAGGCCCGCCGCGATGCGGCGGATCTCGGGCAGCGCGCCCTCGATCCCGCCGCGGTCGTCAATGAGGCGCGCGTGCCGGAGGTATTCCCTGGCAAGCTCAGCGCCGCCTAGCAGCGGCCCTGCCACGCGCTCGAGAAACGAATCGAGGTCAGCCTCCGGGTTGTCGTCTGAACCGCAGTCGGCCAGGGCCAGATAGTTGAGTTCCGCGCCGGCGTGGAACGGAGAAGTTTCGCCGAACAGCGAGACGCCTTCGAATCCGTGTTGGATGCTCTTGCCGACCATTTCCGCGATCCAGTCCACCGCCAGCTCATAGCGAAATCGGTGCCAGAACGTGCCGAAGTGGGCCCGCATGATGTGTCGGTGCGGCCCCGGCGGCGCAACGCCGGCCTCCGTCCACTTGCCCGGACCGTGCGGGGCCACCCATCGATCACAGACCCACTGCACCAGCACGTCCTCCGGGAACTCAGCAAGGCATGCCGCGGCCCATGGCGGGACGCCCTCGCCGAAGCCGGGCGCCGCCTCACCCTCGTGAGGCTGCGGATGCGAGTATGTCTCAGCGACGATGAACGCGTCCTCGCGCACCGACCGAATCGCCTGAGCGGCCAGGGGATACATCAAAGCCATGTCGTCCCAAGAGAGCGCCGACACCGGGTGACTCCGGCGCGCTTCACATTGCCCGCAGCGGCATACGCCCGTGTCGCCGGTCTCCATCTGCACGCCGGCGATGTCGAAGGTCTCCAGCAGCCAGCGCAGCGACTCCTGGACGAATTCCTGGTTCTCCGGCCTGGAGGGGCAGGCGTGATGCGAGGGTCGCGGCCCGGAGATCCCGAAGTCGAAAACCATGCGCGCGCCTTCGGTGTCGACGGCATAGAGTTCGGGATGTGTCTGGAGGTGTTGCTCCAACGAGCGCTCCGAATCGCCCTCGTTATACACGCCGCCATACGCGTTGAGTCCGACACCAGGAAGCAGCATGACGCCGGACTCGCAAGCCACGTCGCACAGCCGGTGCACCGACTCGGCTCCGCCATGCGCATCGCGCAGCAGTCCCCAAACGACGACGCCGTCGATCCCGTGCCGGCCGCACCACCGCAGCAGACAGGAGTAGTCAGCGATGAAGGCCTCCGGCGTGCGGCTATAGGCGTTCGACGCGCCGTAGTCGTGCCCGCCAGGGCGATTGAGCGCCCAGGCAGTGCAATGGTCCCACGTCCAGAAGAGCCGCGTGCGGATCGGTGACTCAGTCGGCATCTCATTCTCCTCTACGCCGGATCGGGCAAGATGGGCGTGCTCTGACGCATCTTCGGCGACCGGCGCGAAGTCACCTACCCCAGGAGGCCTTGGCGAGCGAGGCCTTACGATGCGCGCCGACGAAAGAGGCGGAGCCTGCACCGACAGCCCCTCGAGGAGGATGTGATGCGCCGACTGCCTGTGACGCTCGCCATTATCGTGGCTCTCAGTGGGTTGGGCGGTGGCGCGTGGGTCGAGGGCCAAGGGAACCTGCTCGCCAACTCCAGCTTCGAGATTCTGGACGAGGACGCGCTGCCCGCGGACTGGAAGGCGGGCACCGGCCCTGATGCGGTCTTCCTCGATTCCGCGGCCGCCCAGGACGGCAAGCGGGGGCTCTACTTGCACCTCGATGGGGGCGAGGCCCAGCTTTCGCAGCGCGCGTACTTCAAGCTCGAGCCCGGCAAGACCTACACGTTCTCCGCCTCCATCCGGACAGAGAACCTCGAGCCGGCGGCCGACCTGGGGATACAGATCATCAACCTGGGTTGGTCATTCGGCTACCAGTCGCGACTGGCCATCACCGAGAGCACCGGCGACTGGCGCCGCGCCAGCAAGACCTTCGTTTGCCCCGCCGCCGACGCCTTCCCCTATCAGGGGCGAGACAACGTTCAGTACCTGGCGATGGTCCACGTGAAGGGCGTCACCGGAGAGCTGTGGCTGGACGCTCTGCAACTGGAAGAGGGTGCCGAGGCCTCGCCATACACGCCCTTTGCGGGCGACAACGCCGCTGCCGGCGTTCAGCCGCCTGGTCGCGCGGACGAGCGTGCCCGCAGGTCGTTCCGGAGGGCCGTGTACTACGAGGTGCAGGATCCGCTGTTCGAGGAACTGCAGGGGACGGAGCCCGGACCCGACCGCATGCTTTACTATGGGTATCAGGACTTGTATGCCGACGACATCCACCGACCTTACTGCAAGAAGTTCGGTCTGCCCCACGTG
>PVBE012976959.1_pt1 | contig 23551 bp, 17 predicted proteins | sample 1631181 | NCBI WGS metagenome assembly PVBE01 (sample SAMN08397723, study PRJNA350692) | Marine metagenome, whole genome shotgun sequencing project. | isolation source: water | place: Pacific Ocean | collected 2012-04 | reverse complement strand
CTGAAGCAGGGCGAGGCCAATCGATTTTCAGTTAAGTCGAAGGGTATCACCGATGTTCGTTTTGTGGTGCGTGCTGAGTGGGTCGAACGCGCTGATGTAATGTCGGCCAGAGCCAGAGGCATTACTGTTGCCCGATCATTGTCGCGCCACATTCCCATGAGCGAGCGATCAAAGCGTGTGCGAGACGGGTACAGCATCATCAATGTCGACTCTCGCCCTGAGGTGACAGACCCACCTGAAGAGTTGAGCCTGTTTGGAGGCCGCTACTACACTGTCACGCTTGACCTGGAAACTGACGCTGATCTGGAGTTCGTTGTTGTAGATGACCCTATTCCAGCGGGTGTTGACATTATTGAGACGCAGGTCAGTGGGCCATTCTCTCATGTCGAGTTGAAGCGCAGTTCCATTTCATTCTACTTCACGTCGATCAAGGAGGGGAAGATCCGCGTGCAGTATACCGTGCGCGCAACGCGACCCGGCGCATTCCATGTTGCATCGGCTGTTGCTGCGGAGCTGTACAACCCTGACGTTCAGGGTGCAAGTTCGTCATCGGTAGTCAGCATCTCTGAGTCAACGGAGATATCAGCGGACTTGAGCCCAACGCAGAAAACACCTGATGCCCTTCGTTCCCGTGGCCTTGAGGCCTTTGAGCGGAAGCAGTGGAAGAACGTACTCGAGCTCGTAGAGCCGCTCCTCGCAAAGGACCTCCGAACACGCTATCGCAACGAGCTTAGTCGACTGGTCTTTCTCTCTCACCTCCGATGTGGTGATGAGTCTGCGGCTATTCGAGACTTCGAAGAACGTATTGGCCCGTTTGGCTTGGACAAGGGACTGACTCGTGCAGATACCATGCTGCTCGGTGATGCTTACTACGGTGCCGATGATTTCGAGCAGGCGCGTTCGCTATTCGCGAGAGTTGTGGCGGACTGTTTCACAGAAGAGACCAAGTGGTCCAATCATCTGACGAGCATTGACCGTTCGATTAAAGCACTCACAGATCTCTGGGGGTCGTGTGTGTCATGGCCGGATTCTGAGCCCGTACAGCGGGCGATGTTCCGCGCAGCGGCGACCTGGCTGTCGACGGTTGACCCGGCCAAGAAGGACTTGACCTCTCTTCCGGATCCGCTCAAGCGCTTCAATGAGCGAGGTTTTGGGGCGTTGCGTCAGGCAATGAGCCATCACCCCGGAACCTCGCTGGAGGAGAATGCCGGGTTTGGCATGCTCAGGCGCTTTGGTGAACTGGGGCTTGTAGATCGAGTCGAGGTGGAGTCCGCTCGATTTGTCGCACGCCACTCTGAGTCGCCTCTTGCACAGGACGCACAGGCGATGCTCATGCGAGCGTCGTTCCAACAGCGCCATTACGATCAGGCCAGGAAGGCTGCCGACGCTCTGCTTGAGAAGCAATGGATTACCCAGCGTCGAAACAAGCGTCTTCCTGAAGAGAGTCTGCATGTTGATGAAGCCCGCTATACACTGGGGATGATTGCACACGTGGATGGAAGTGTCTTAGAGGCAGTGGATCACTATTCGAAGGTTCGTAAGAAGTTCCCTGATGCTGAACAATCCTGGCTGTTTTTCAATGAGAAGCGCCTGAGCCTTCCCGACCTTTCTGTTGTTGTAGCAGGAGAGGTCGACCTGGAGCTGACGACCAAGAACATCGAAAAGGTGGACTGCTCACTTTATCGCGTTGATCTCGGCCTTGTGTTCGCCGTGAAGAAGAGCCTGAGCCAAATCAACCGAGTGGATCTTGTGGGCATCGCCGCCGACAAGAAGTGGAGCCACTCATTGGATACTCAGAAGTTCATTGAGGCACGTCAGAAGCTGACCCTCGGAGAACTCTCTGAAGGTGCATGGCTGCTCGTTGTTCGTGGCGGTAATCGGACTCGGACTGTTTTGGTTGTCGTCAGCTCACTTCGCGTGACGCTTCAACGAAGTGGAAGTGGTATTCGTGCCTACGTGATTGACTCTTCAAACGGCAAACCTGTCGCAGGCGCGGACCTTCGCTTTGGAGATGGAAAGCGCATCGTGGCTACAGGTGTCACAGACGATCGCGGTATCCTGTCTCTTGAGAATCTGCCTCGTGGCTTGACGGTCCTGGCAGCACGCGGAAACGCTTACGCTTTGACTTCTGAGAAATGACCCGCTTGAGTTGAGGCCAGGCAGGCATCGTGCCTGCCTGGTCGTCGTCTTGCGGGTCAGGAATCATTGATTGCGGCTCTCGTCCCGTCGGCGTAGAATCCGCCCGATGCAAGAGCAACCAAACAGTTTCGATCGAGTTGATGCGTGGGGATGTGGCTATTTCTACGTGGACTCAGATGGTGCGATGCGCGTCCGCGCCAGCAAGGACAGCGTCGAAGGCGTCCGTCTCGACGCGATCGTTCAAGAGTTGGGTGAGTTGGGAATGACCGACCCGCTTCTGCTGCGGTTTCCTCAGATTCTCGCAGACCGGCGTCAGTCGCTGAATGAAGCGTTTGCTGTCGCGATCGATGAGTTTCAGTATCCGAATTCCTATCAGGGTGTCTTCCCTGTCAAGGTGAACCACAACCGCGCCGTCATAAGCTCTCTCATCCAGAGTGGCTATCAAGATCGTTTCGGAGTCGAGGTTGGAAGCAAAGCGGAACTCTGTCTCGCATTGACTTTGGACCTTCACCCGGAAGCCCTTATTGTCTGCAACGGGTTCAAGGACCGGGACTATCTGGAGTTGGCGTTTCACGCCAGTGGTCATGGCACGCGTATTCTGATCATCGTGGAAAATCCCATTGAAGTCGATGACATTCTGCGCCTGACCGAGCGGCATGGACACTCCGTACTGTTGGGCTTCAGGGCTCGATTACAGACAGAGGGTTCGGGCAGGTGGCAGGAGTCCACGGGTGATCGGGGGAAATTCGGTCTCTCCACAATGGAGATGGTGGAGGGTATGGAGCGGTTGGATGCCAAGGGGTGCCTCTCGAGCCTGGTGTGTCTTCACTTGCACATCGGGTCACAGGTGAGTCACAGCCTGAACTTGAAGGAATCGGTGCGCGAAGCTGCGCGACTCTACGCGGCACTCAGCGAGCACGCCCCTGAATTGGCGTACCTGGATATCGGTGGCGGGCTGGGTGTCGACTATGACGGGAGTGCGACAGCCACGGATTGGAGCATCAACTACTCTCTTGAGGAGTACGCTCGGGATGCCGTCTACTTCGTCAAGGACATCTGTGATCGTGCAAATGTGAAGCCGCCTACAATTCTCTCCGAGAGCGGGCGCGCCTTGACAGCGCATCATGCTGTTTGCGTCGTTTCTTCGACCCGAGTTGTCGGCGATCACATTGTTCGCGATTACAGTCGCTTTGAGACGGAACAACACCATGTAGCGGAGTTGCGTGGCCTGCTGGAAGAGACGACCTTTGAAAACAGCAGAGAGACTCTTCATGACTCGCGACTCATGTTCGAGGAGTTGCTGGAGGCGTTCAAGTTAGGGCTTGCGTCACTGCATGATCGAGCTGTTGGCGAGTGTCTCTATCGAGACATCCGAGTCTGCGTACTCCGTCTGGATGAAGACGCATCGGACAATGATCCTGACCTCATCAAATTGAAGGAGTCGTTGATCCCGAAGCACATCTGTAATTTCTCGGTTTTCATGTCGGCGCCGGATAGCTGGGCGGTTCAGCAGCCATTTCCTGTGGCGCCAATTACAAAGCTGCATGATCCGGGGCGGCGTCCCGCTACCATTGGCGACATCACTTGCGATAGCGATGGAAAGCTGGAGCGCTTTGTTGGTGACGGTGAGACGGTGCGGTCGGTCCATCTGCACACCGAACGCGACCCAGGTCCTTATCACATTGGTATCTTTCTTCTCGGGGCGTATCAGGATGTTCTGGGAGACTATCACAATCTGTTCGGTACAGTCGATGAAGGGATCATCCAGATAAACGGCGTCGATGCATTCACAATCATCGATTCGTCAGAGGGTTCATCGGTGGAGCATTCGTTGAGCCAGTTCGGGTTTCAACCGGATCAGATGATGCGCGCTTTTAATAGGAGGATCGACCGTGATCGCAATGTCGAAGACATTCAAGCGTTCAAGGGTGCCTTCCTCAGGATCCTCCACGGCAGCACCTACTTGAAGCCGTAGAGTGGCGCGTCGCTGTGCTCCTACATCCTGTCTACAGGAGTGATCCCCAGAAGCCCCAGTCCATTGTGAATCGTCGTCGCAATGGCCTGACTGAGTGCCAGACGAGCCTGACGCACTGTTGGATCGGCGGCCTTCAGAATGAGGACAGCGCGGTTCATTGAGTGATAGCTGCGGGCCAGTTGCAGGAGGTATGTCGCGATCATCGCTGGATTCGAGTCTCTCGCGGCACGCTGCACACAGCCGGGGTAGGCGAGAAGGCGCAACGCAGACGCGATTTCGTGTTCGTCAACCAGGCACGAGTAGTCGATTTCGACCTCGGATAGATCTACTTCAGACATCGTGAGCATGCGTTGAATCCGAGCATACGCATAGAGGACATAAGGTCCTGTTTCGCCGTCGAATTGGACTGACTTCTTGGGGTCGTACATCATGCCGGTTGTTGGCTGCACTCCCAGAATCATGAACTTCAGAGCTGCCAATCCGATGAGTTGCGATCGGGTTGCGAGTTCATCGGCGTCGAGGTCCGGCTCACGCGAACGAATCTCCGCCGCTGCCAACTCGGCGACTTCTGCGATGATGTCGTCCGCATCAACCACCTTGCCTTCGCGCGACTTCATTTTTCCATCGGGAAGGTTGACCATGCCGTAGGCGAGATGCGTCAGGTTGCCGGCCCAGGAGTAGCCGAGCTTCTCAAGGATCGAGAATAAGACCTTGAAGTGGTAGATCTGTTCGTTGCCCACCACGAAGACTTGCCCGGAAAGGCCGAAGTCCTCCGCCTTGTTGACGGTGGTCCCGATGTCCTGAGTAATGTAGACCGACGTCCCATCGGACCGCAGGACAACCTTGCGATCCAGTTTCTCTACCGAGAGGTCACATTCGATGGCACCGTCCTCACGACGATAGAATACGTCCCGCTCAAGCCCATCCAGAATAATCTCCTTGCCAAAGAGATATTGCTCGCTTTCCAGATAGACCTTGTCGAAGCTGATTCCCAACGACTCATAGGTCTTATTGAAGCCATCAATGACCCATTCGTTCATCTGCTTCCAAAGAGCGACTGTTTCTTCATCGCCCGCCTCCCATTCCTGCAACATCGTCTGGGCGGCCATACCCCATTGACTGATCTTGAAGAACTCATCCTTTGAAAGGTCGACAAGGCTTGAGTCTGTTTCCTTCGCCGCTTTCCATTCCTCTTGAAAGCGTGTCTCGAAGAGAACGTAGTAGTCACCTACAAAATGGTCGCCTTTTTTGCCCACAGATGTCGGCGTCGCACCCGACCCCTCACGCTGGTAGGCCAGCATTGACTTGCAAATGTGTATGCCGCGATCATTGATGAGATTGGCCCGCAAGACCTTGTTGCCAGCCGCCGACAGAATTCGACTGAGGCTGTCGCCCAGACAGTTGTTTCGCACATGGCCGAGGTGTTGGGGCTTGTTTGTGTTCGGTGCCGAAAACTCGACCATGATGGCTGGCGAGTTGTCATCGGCCGGGAGCGTGCCAAATGCACTGCGAGCTGCAAGGACAGGGGCGACGGCAGCCTCCATCAGGACGTCCCTGCGAATCGTGAAATTGACATACCCTGAAGTCGCTTCCGCAGCTTCAATGAACTCAACACCGTTGAGGTGGTCTGCAAGGGCTGCGGCGATTTTTGGTGGTGCTTGCCGAAGGTCGCGGGCCAGGTAGAAGCAGTTCATGCACAGGTCGCCGAATTTGTCGGGGAAATCGATGGAGACTTCTGCGACCTCGACGTCGAACCTGGACTTGACTGCCTCGCGGCAGATATCTTGCAGCTTTTCCAGAAGCATGGGAGGTGGATTCCGTGGTTGGTAATCTTAGAGGCGAAACAGACAGCGGGATTCTATTGAGGCCACGTACGATGGGAAAGGAGTCAGCTTGATCTGCCCGACAGGAGTTTATTCCACTGCCGAACAATTGCCCGCCGACCTACTCACCACAGTGGGGACGAGGCAACCTGAGCAATCCGTTCTCATGGTGGACCCATCTCACTTTTCGGTGGACTACATCATAAACCCGCACATGCGAGACAAGGAGGGCAATCCACATGTTGTTGATCGCCTCAAGGCCGTGGATGAGCATCAGGAGCTACAGGGTCTCTATGAGCGCCTGGGTTATGACGTTCGGCTCATTCAAGCTCGTGCTGATCTGCCTGACATGGTGTTTGTTGCCAATCAGTCGTTTCCATTTGTCAATGATTGCGGTGCGAGGTCGGTGTTGCTGTCGGCGATGGCCCACCCTGAACGGCAGGGCGAGGTTGACCTGCTGGAGGCCTACTATCGGAGTGAGGGATACGAAATCCACCGATTTACTGAGCTGCCGATCGGTGAATCGATGGAGGGAATGGGGGATGTCCTTTGGTGGCCCGGCAAGCGGCTTCTCGTGGCGGGGTACGGATTCCGCACATCTTTGGGAGCATTGCGTCAGGTTGCGTCCATTGTCGCAGCACCGCTTGTTGCTCTCGAGTTGGTGGATGAGCGCTATTACCACCTGGACATGGCCCTCACGTTTCTGGGGGATGAAACAGCTCTTTGGAACCCTTCAGCTTTTTCGAGTGCCAGTCGCTATTGTCTGCAGGAGTTGGTTCCTGAACTGCTGGAATCACAGGAAGACGCGGATCGGATTGGGTTCTCATGTAATGCCCACGCGCCTCGTACGGGCGAAGTGCTCCTTGATACCGGTCTCAAACTAACCTGTGATCAGCTCCGAAGTCGTGGATATGATGTGCATTCAGTTGATGTGAGCGAGTTTCACAAGGCCGGCGGAAGCGTGTTCTGCCTGAAGATGATGCTGCCCTGACGGGTTTGTGTCCTGTTGCGGCGAGTGGCGCGTTGCTAACCTCCTCCGCCCGCCCCTCCAGGAAACCTGCAAGATCATGAACATTCGAAACATCGCGATCATCGCCCACGTGGACCACGGCAAGACGACTCTCGTCGATGGCATGCTCCACGGAGCGGGGGTTTTTCGCGCCAACCAGCAGGTTGAGGAATGCGTTCTCGACAGCAATGACCTGGAGCGCGAGCGGGGCATCACCATCCTCTCAAAGAACATCTCCGTTATGTTCGGCGAGACCAAGATCAACATCATCGACACCCCTGGCCATAGTGATTTTGGCGGCGAAGTAGAGCGCGTTCTCAAAATGGCAAATGGCGTGTTGCTCCTTGTGGACGCCTTTGAAGGGCCGATGCCCCAAACTCGGTTTGTGCTGCGGAAGGCGCTGGATCTCGACCTTCGTCCCGTCGTGATCATCAATAAGATTGATCGGCCGGATTGTCGTCCAAATGAGGTCCTTGATGAGGTCTTTGATCTGTTTTGCTCCCTCGACGCTTCTGACGAGCAACTGGACTTCCCTGTTCTCTATGCGTCCGGTCGGGACCGTTACGCCAGGCGCGATCCCGATGACACGAATACCGACTTCCTGCCCTTGTTTGAGACTGTAATCAGCGAAATCCCGCCACCTGAAGTCAATGTCGGGGGACCGTTCCAGATGCTTGTGACCTCCATGCAACACAGCGAGTTCACCGGTCGAATGGCCATTGGTCGTGTGTTCGCAGGCAGTGTGAAGCGGGGCGATTCAGTGGCGATGGTCGATCGAGATGGCGTCCTGCGTCCTGCAGAGGCCAAGAATGTCTCAGTCTTTGAGGGGTTGGGCCGCAAGGAAGTTCCCGTTGCTGAAGCCGGGGATGTCATAGCAATTGAAGGTCTGGACGGTGTTGAGATCGGTGACACGCTCTGCGACCCTGAGCATGCTCAGGTAATCGATTCGCCGCCCATCGATGAACCAACTCTCTCAATGATGTTTGCTGTTAACAACAGCCCTTTCGCTGGCCAGGAAGGGAAGTTCGTGACGAGTCGGCAGATTCGGGATCGCCTTGATCGAGAACTCAACCAGGATGTTGCTTTGCGGGTTGAGGACACCGATCGCCCCGAAGTTCTCAAGGTTTCCGGACGTGGCCTGCTGCACCTCGGCATTCTTGTTGAGAACATGCGCCGCGAGGGGTTTGAATTCTCGGTGGGCAAGCCGCGTGTCATCATGCGCGAGGTCGACGGCAAGAAGCACGAGCCGATCGAGACACTTGTTGTAGATGTCCCGGATGTGAACGCAGGGAAGGTCATCGAGGTCGTTGGGCGTCGGAGGGGCGAACTGACGCAGATGACCTCTCGGATTGGCTTGACGAATATCGAGTTCACGATCCCTGCTCGTGGTCTGATCGGGCTGAAGACTCGCCTGCTCACGCTTACCCAGGGCGAGGCAACCTTGAGCCATGTCTATCTGGAGCACACACCCTTCAAGGGCGACATTCCCAGTCGTTCGACCGGTGTGTTGATCTCGTCCGAAAAGGGGCAAGTCTCTCCATACTCTCTTTTCAATTTGAAAGACCGAGGCGCGTTCTTTGTGGGCGCAACGGCAAGGGTCTACAAGGGCATGATCGTGGGAGAGCATTCCAAGGACAATGATCTTGAAGTCAATGTCTGCCGCGAGAAGAAGCTCACAAACATGCGTTCTTCCGGTGCGGACAAGAAACTCATCGTTGCCCCTCCACGTCTGATGTCGCTCGAGGAGTCGCTTGAGTTCATCGAGGACGATGAATTGGTGGAGGTCACACCGGACTCAATTCGACTACGCAAGTCGGATCTGCTGGCAAAACACCGTAAACGATCCAGTGGCGCCATTGTCTAGAATCGCTGTCAGTTCCATTGATCGTCCTCTGTCGCTGATTTGAGGCGGTTAATGTGAGCTGGGTAATAAAATAGTCTTGCATTAAGTCAGTGCCTCACGTTATGAAGGTCTGTCGGGCACGAGCCTCCCGGTCCTGGATCGGTGGAGCGCCTCTCGACGTGTGTGTAGAACTGCTAAGCAAGCCATCAATCGGTGGGCATCCGGGGCATCCCAGAGAGCACCAGAGTGGTGGTGGCAGGTCAGATCCCGAGTGTTTCCAGTTGGTTCGTTTGGTTTTGATCCAGACAGGAACATCGGAATAGCCAGATTTCGGCTTACGTCGATGCGAGTCATTGAGATCGCGTGAGCCATGTGCGAATAGCCCAACTTTTTTTCTGCGTAGTTCGCAGGATTGATCGGTTGGGGGAATTCCTTTTTCAGGAGTTGAGATGTCGAACGAAGAAAGTACACCCGAGAGTGCCCCGTCTGGTGGCGAATCCCAAGGCACTCGGCGTCGGCGACGAAAGCCACGCTCGGGAGGCAAGAACAACGAGCAGGGGGGCGGCGAAAACTCCCAGAATAATCGCGGCGGCGGTAGCGGTAACAACCGCAACCAGGGCCGTGGTGGTCGCGGGGGTAAGAATGCTCAAGGTGGTCGTCGGCGACGCCGCGGTGGACGCGGGCAAAAGAAGGTAGCTAAGATCGACTTGTCAACGATTGATCCAGAGCGCCCAATCGAGGAGATGTCCGGGTATTACGATCCAGGCAAAGATGGCAATGGGTTCCTTCGTTCGATTTTGAACTACTACCTTGCCGAGCCTGACGATCCCATCATTCCGGCTTCGTTGGCCTTCGAATTCCGTGTCCGTGATGGTTCCATGATTGTGGCAGACGTAGCGATGCCCAACGAGCACGGCCAGAAGCCTGTCGTCATGAAGATCAAGGAAATCAACGGCAAGGACCCGGAGGAGCACAAGGGAGAGGTACCCTTCAAGAACCTCCTCCCATGTGACCCGGAAGAACGCTACCTACTGGAAGCAGATCGTGATCCTGACATCACCATGCGAATCATCGACCTGCTGACTCCGATTGGCAAGGGGCAGCGGGCACTGATCGTGGCGCCGCCAAGAAGTGGCAAGACGATCATCCTTCAAAAGATGACCAATGCCATCACTGATCGGAATCCAGATGTCACCGTCATCGTGCTGCTGATTGATGAGCGGCCCGAGGAAGTGACTGACATGAAGCGAAATACCAACGCTGAAGTCATCGCCTCGTGCCTGGATGAAGGGTCGTCCAATCACGTTCGGGTTACCGAAATCGTGCTCGAGAAGGTGAAGCGACTGGTCGAAGCCGGTCAGGACGTCGTTGTCCTTCTGGACTCCATCACTCGACTGGGTCGCGCCTACAACAACGAGACCAAGCATAGTGGACGCATTCTGTCCGGGGGTGTGGATGCCAAGACACTGGCCAAACCGAAGGCCTTTTTTGGTGCCGCACGGAATATCGATGAGGGCGGAAGCCTCACCATCATTGCTACAGCTTTGATTGATACAGGAAGTCGCATGGATCAGGTTATCTTTGAGGAATTCAAAGGAACTGGCAACATGGAGCTTCTGCTGGATCGCCAGCTGGCCAACAACCGAATCTTCCCGGCGATCGACATCGTGTCCTCCGGCACTCGAAAGGAAGAGAAGCTTCTTCACGAGGACGAGTTGCATAAGATCAATGTGTTGCGCCGTGTGCTGAATCAGATGCATCCAAACGAAGCCATGCGGCTTCTCATCGATCGGATGGAGAAAACGGCGTCAAACGCTGAATTCCTCACGCGATTCGACGTTACCGAGTGATTCGAGTGGTCCTTGTGGCGTTGGTCGCCCCTGCTATAATCCCGTCCGCAATTTTGAGAAGAATACAGAGCAAGTGCCATGAAGCTGAAGATTCGCAATAGCAAGCTCAAACGACTGAAGAAGGTGGGCTTTCGAACCCGCATGAAGACCCGTGCCGGCCGCAATATGATTAAGCGCCGTCGTCGGATCGGTCGTCGTTTGACGCCAGCGTAGGTCTCCTGTCGGAGATCATCAGACAAAGACAGCCTTCGGGCTGTCTTTTTTTGTGCCTATTCTCGTAGCTGAAGACGATCAGTCATGTCGAAATGGCCACGTTTTGTCCAATAATCACCTGATTTGGCCTGATTATGCGCGAAAATGACTCATTTTTCGCAAGTGTGCCAGGGGATGGCAGCTCTTTCGATAGGCTGGCCACCGATTCGATCGGCAAGAATCTCTCACCCGCTCCGATTTTGTTCTTACGTGGGGTCGCGGTCGGCGTCTTGGAGGTTGTCAGCAAGAACGCGGCCATGCAGGCCACAGATTCAGGAGTTTTGCTCTGGACCATCAGCCCTCAAAGAACCGACAGGATCAAGGCTCAAGCAAAGCCAGCCTGACAGCTCGATTCGAGGGACTGATTCAGGAACACTCCCGTGAGATCTATGCCTACTTCCTCAGAGCTCTTCGTAATCACCACGACGCAGAGGAGTTGTCGCAGGATGTGTTTGTCAAGGCATTTCGTCATCTCGACAGTCTCCGCGAGGAGGCAGCTTCCCGTGGCTGGTTGTTTTCGATTGCTGTTCGCCACTTGATGGACCACCTCAAGGCCCGCGGACGCCGCGGAGGAATGAGGGCTCATCAGTTGCGGGAGGAGGCTCTTCTCGCTGATACATCCTCTACACCGGACCGAGAGGCCATTGTCCGCGAAACGCGCGATTTCTTAATGGCGGAGGCACTCTCTCTTCCAAAGCGGCAACGCGCGGTGATGTTGATGCATATGACCGGTGCAATGGACTACGAGGAGATGGCGCAGTACCTCAAGATCAGCACCAGTGCTGCGAAAATGAGTCTTTTCCACGCTCGGGAACGACTGCGCGAGAAGCTCGCCTGGTTTCGAGAACGGAGGCAATCATGAGGATCTCCTGCCCTGATCCTTTGGACTTACAGGAAGCGCTGACGCCAATCTCAGGTGTCGCAAATGAGGCTCCGATTGACGAACATCTTCGGGATTGTTCTTCATGCCGCGATCATCTGCGCGATTTACGTCGAGTGGATGCCTTGCTCCTGCACTCAGTCGGGACAATGCCCGACGATTTCGAGCAGACTTTCACGGACGGTGTTCTTGACCGCATGGTCACTTCGCAAGAGAGAAGGGGGCCGATAAATCGACGACTGACTCTGTCGTCTGCGATTGCTGTGTGTGCAGTGGCTTGTTGCCTGGCGATGTTCGCTTTTCGCCCCGAACCAAGTCCTGCCCCGATGCTGGAGTCTGCGGAAAACGGGCAGACGTTTTCTCGCTTTGAGGACATGCAAGAACAACGTTTACGCCAACGCGATGCCATGGACGCGTCACTTTTGGCAACTGCCGAACATTCAAGTTCTCCGACCTTCTCCAGTGATCTTCTTCATTCGCTTCATGGGCGGTATCGGCGCGAAGGGCGATCGTTGGATGGAGCGATTGTGCGATTGCTTTCGACAGGTGTTCGTGGACCTGTTCGCGCCCGCTTGTTGCGGTCCATCGGTGGAGATGGCGAGCGTGCGCTGTTGTACCTGCGCCGAGAGAGTCAACGATCGACACTGAGTACCGGTGATCGCGAGCTTATTGCTTGCGCGGCTGTGCGGATCGGGACGCAAAGAGCCTATCGCGTCGTTGAGCAGCAGTTGCGCTACGACGTTTCACTGGACATCGTTCTGGAGGCCATGGCCAATGCGTCGGCCTCGCCTGAGCAAGTGCATTTTCTTCAGTGGGCCATCGGCGGCTCGGTGCAGTGTGACTCAGCCTTGATGGCGACTTGTTTGAGTCGATTAACAAGCGCAGAAGTACCTGATCTTCTCTGGGGCTTGCTCAAGAGAAACCCACAGGCGAGGTCTGTCGTTGCGGTCGCTACTGCGCATCCGAGGTTGATCGATGTTGTTCGTCGAGTGGCCTTCTCACTTCACGGGAACGACGCTGATCGCAGAACGGCAATTGAGCTGTTGGGACAGGTGCAGGACAAGGAGAGCACAGCGGCGTTGGGTCATCTCCTGGAGGATAGGATCCATCGTCTTGATGCAGTCAAGGCGCTTGAGCGGATAGGTTCCAGCGAGGCAGTCGTCGTTCTGGCGGAGAATCTCGATGTGTCGGGTCGAGGCGAGGCGGCTTCGTCGAAACTCAACACAGTTTTGATTCAATCCCTGCGCCGTCTGGGCGATTCAGCTGCAGGGTTTCTTTTGAGTCAGGTTCAGCTGGGTAAGGCCGGCGATCCCCGTCAGTTCCTGCTTGCTGCCGGGGTTGCCGGGGATGATCGACATATTCCCTTGCTCGGTGAGTTCTTAAGTCGAGACGACTTGAAGACAACCGTTGTGCAGGCGATGGCCATCATGACCTGCGAGCGTGCCGAGGGTGCCTTGCGTGACTTACTGCATCTTGGAGATCGTCGAGTTGTGCGAGAGGTGCGGCGGGTACTCAAACAGCGTCATCGACTGAACAAACTTCCGCCGCGCCGCCTGATTGTTCAAGTTAATCCCCACCAGATTCACCAACCTTGTCTTATTGTCACCTGATCGTCGTTTAGAGGGAAATCACATCATGAATGTAAGAACCGTACTGTCCGCACTTCTTGTTGTTTTCGCCATGCTTGTTTCGCAAGGGCCAACGTCGGCCCAGGAGTCAGAGACGGCTCAGGGATCAGAGATGGCACAGGAGGCTGCCGCTCCGATGGAAATGAGGGTCTACGATGTCGGGCCGATTGTTGGTCGCTACGTCGATTGCCCGACGCCGACCTGGAACCTGCCACTGCGCCAGGTGCTCTCACAGGATGTTGCTCGTCTTGAGGATGTAAAGCCTCGGCTGTTCCTCTCCATGGACGAGTTGATTGAGCTTGTAAGGCATCTCATTGATCCTGCATTCTGGGACGAAACTCCAGGGTGCGGGATCGAGGCACTGGATGGCGCTGACTGTATTGCGGTGCGGGCAACAAGTCAGCATCAATTTCAGGTGGCTCGGTTATTGGAGCAAGTCTCGGATCTTGCACAGCCCAGAGTCCGTCTGGATGTTCTGGTTGTTCGTGGCGATGGAAGTGTCATGGAAGGCTTGACTGAGGGGAATGGCAATCTGAGTGCTGCGAGAATTCTGTCACTACGCCAGCAGAAGATTGCCGGCCTTCATGTGGAAAGTGCTTATTGGACAAGGGGGAGAATTGGACAGCGTGTCCAGATTCAGTCTGGCCAGACCCAGGGTGCTGTTATGGATTTCGACGCACAGGTTGCAACGGAATCGAAAATCCTGGATCCATTTGTGGGGTCGGTCTTTTCCGGCATGAAAATGATGATGCGTCCAACGCTCCTCGTTGATGGTCGCATTGGTGTTCGGCTTGTTGGAAGCCTGACGGCACCCCCGTCCATTCGAACAAGGGAAGTGGTAAAGGGAAGTGCCGATTTGGTTCAGCTCCTCTCGTTGCCATCGGTGCATTTGGCCCAAACCGTCGCCGCCAAGAGTCAGTGTGGTGCTGTTTTCGCTCTGGCGAGTGAAACAGACGACGACGGTCAGGCATCCAATAATCGATACATGATTGTGGTGCCGACCTGTGACACGCCGTGGACTCAGACAATCAATGTGGGAGACGGTGCCAAGCTCACCCTGATGCGTCTGGATGCTTTGCTGCAACCGACTCTGCATGCAGCTTCCTTGATCGAGGATCGTGCCGAGACAGGAGCAGAGAGTGCTTTGTCGATCGGTGCCGAGGGAGAGCGGGTTGACACGTCTGTCATTGAGTCTTTGATCCAAGAGGCCGATGAGTCGGCTTACACGTTGAGGGGGCAGTCTGACCAAATACTGTTTGCATCGTCTTCTGCATCGTCTTCTGCATCGTCAGTCGTTGAGCAGGTCGCGGCTCTGGGGGCGGTTGTTCAGCCTCGGCACATTGATATTCGTTTGCTGGAGACATCGAAGTCCGATTTCGATACCGCCAGGACATCAGGAGACGGGGCATGGATGAGGAGAGTGCTGCAGGCCGCATCCACAAAAGAGCATGTCTCCCTGAGCGGCGGCGCGTGTATCAATGGAATGGCTCATTGGGCTGTGGGGTCTGAGTTCACATTCATCGCTGATCTCGCTTCTGAAATAGCGGCGAAGGCATCTATTCAATCCATCGTTGTTCGATCTGGATTTACGGGTTTGGAGCTGCGTCTTCGGTTGCGCAACGAGGGGCAAGGGCGGCATGGGGTCGAATTCAATGCCGTGATCAGTGGCGTCAAGGCAGGAAAAGACGCCTCCAATGATGCCGGTGATCTGGGAGTCGAGCAGCTCAGTGGGCCACTCACGACAATCAGCGGCCAGGCGACGGCCAACGGATCATCACCGTGTATTCTCAGGAGTTGGATCATAGGCACACAGGTTCACATGCTGGTGATTGAGGTTCGGTAGCCTTCAGCTGTTGTCTTAGCAGCCCTGAGACACAGTTGTCCGAGGTGAGGGTGTTGGGCAGATATAGCTTATTTCGTGGCAGAATAATCGGCGTGATCTGCGAATGGTCCGTTCGCCTGGTTAACTGGAGACACGCGATGACAACCTCTGCCCTAACATCCTCGGTCGACACCACCTGCGCTCAGTGCGGCGGCAGCTTCGACGAATCGGCCCTCGTGGAAGTGAGTCAATACCCGCTATGCGCGTCCTGCCTGCAAGAACTCAGTCGCAAAGCGGGACGATCCGGCAGGCGTCGTTCGACACCATCTGACCACAACCGCCAACTGGCCAAGATCGTCGAAGGGCGGGCAATCGCTGGAGTCTGTGGTGGATTGGCCGACTTCTGCAACATGGAGCGGGATACCCTTCGAGCAATCGCAGTGGTTGGTGCTGTCGTCACGGCGGTCTTCCCCTTCGTCGTAATCTATCTCATCCTCGCGTTCGTCCTGCCGATTCAAGACCCTCGATAGAGAGTCTGCCTCTGCCGAGGAGGCATTGCGCAGCGTTTTTCGACGATTCCTGTCGGGATTATTCACCGAAGAGGACTCATTTGGAAGCGATTGCGGCATTGGTATCTTCTTCTGGCCGTCAATTGTCGATTCAGTCTATTCTGACGTCTGTATTTGTCGCCTCGAAGGAGATCCTCAGGTGGTTCAGTCAAGAAACCGTTTTCAGTTGGCGATGTGTCGCGTTCTCATATTGGCCGTTGTAGGGGTCGTTCTGCTGCCATTGGCGTCGGCACAGGAGAAGAGCGCACCCGACAACAAGGGCGGCTCATGGAAGAGCTACAGAGGCGGCCCGCTCAATCATGGAACTGCCAAGGGCAGTTCAGACATTGAGTCAGGCAAGATCAAGTGGCGCTTCCTTGCCAGCAGCCCGGTGATGACCAACCCTGTCGTGGCAGATGGTGTTGTCTATTTTGGCGATCGGAACGGGACGTTCTATGCCATTGATGTCAATGGAGGAAAGCGGATCTGGGAGAAGAATCTCCAGCTCACAAAGGACGGGTTCACTTACAGCAGCCCTGTCATTCTCAAGGACCGTGTCATCACGTCGACACAGGCGGGGATTCTGCTCGCATTCGCTCGAAAAGGCGGTTCTATCCTCTGGAAAAGGGAGCTCGGCAAGGAAGTCTACTCCTCCATGAAGTATGGCGACGGCAAAGTCCTGTTTGGATGTAAAGACTTCAAGTTCCATGCGATTGACCCGGCGACAGGCAAGGATGTCTGGGTGCACGAAACGGGTAATATCATCGGATCGACCTGCGCGATAACGCGGGGAGGCAAGGTCGTCTTCCTGGGCCACGACAAGATCATCTATGTTCTTGACATCAAGACGGGCAAGGCGCTCAAGAGTTATAATCTGGGCTATCGTTCGACCGGCACACCAGCTCTGGCTTTCGGGTGCATCTACATGTGCACTACCGGTCGCAGATTTACCTGCTTTGATCTTCTGAGTGGACAGGTACGTTGGATCTCAGAATGCCTGACTAGCTACCAGCAGGGCATCGGTGTCTGGAAGGATCGAGTGGTCGTTCATATTGGGAAGTACTTGATGTGTTTCAATGCACAGACAGGCGTGCCGATCTGGCGAACCATCATCAAGGGGAGAGGTGATGTGTCCCCGGCGGTTGGCACGAAGTATATTTATATGTCAGACGCATCGGGGCACGTCTACGCGCTGAATGCAGAGACCGGTGAAATCGTGTGGGAGGTGTACACTGCAAAGGGAAGCGCTTCGTCTCCGAGTCTGGTGGACGGTGTGCTTTATGTGGGCGATGGCGAAGGCCATCTGAATGCGATTCAGTAGAGAAGGATGAAGCCAGCTACTGCTGCATGTTGCCAGGATATATCATGGAATTGAGAAGGGGTTCTGAGGAACAGCCAACCTATGCTTGAAGTCACCCAGTTACACAAATACTACGGCAGTTTTCACGCGGTGAAGGGGATCTCCTTTGCCGTGGAGAAGGGCGAAATCGTCGGGTTTCTCGGGCCGAACGGTGCCGGCAAGACGACGACGATGAAGATCATCACGGGGTTCATGTCCATGAGCTCGGGCAATGTTGCTGTCAACGGCTTCGATGTCAACCACGAGTCGCTGCAGGTGCGGTCCCAAATCGGCTATCTCCCTGAGAACGCTCCCCTCTATGAGGACATGACTGTGACAGAGTACCTGTCATTTATGGCAAACATGCGCCATCTTCGAGGTGCCCAGCGTCGCGAACGGCTGGAGTATGCCATCGGCGTTTGCGGTCTCGAGTCGAAGCGCCGCTCGGTCATCCGAACCCTGTCAAAGGGATTCCGTCAGCGTACAGGACTGGCGCAGGCGATTATTCACCGCCCGCGCCTCGTTATCCTGGATGAGCCGACGGTGGGCTTGGACCCGAATCAGATCATTGGGATCAGAGAGCTCTTGCGGGAGGTCGGCGAAGACAACACGGTTATTCTCTCCAGTCACATCCTCTCAGAGGTTGAGGCGACGTGTTCCCGCGTGATGATCATCAATGATGGCCATGTCGTCGCGAACGGCACGCCGAGCGAACTGCAGGTCGAGCACGGTGGCGAGGGGCTCGAGGACACTTTTATCAAGCTAACCCGGTCTGCTGATGTCGAAGCGCAAGTGGTTCCCGATGTTGAACAAGAGGAAGAGGCTGTCGAACGCAGCGATGCAGATGGGGAGGAGAGCTGATGGGATGTATGATTGCCATCTGGAAGAAGGAGTTGAGGAGTTACTTTAACTCTCCAATTGCCTATGTCTTCATGATCGTTTTTCTGGCGTATGCTGCAGCAAAGTTCTTCATCTGGACATCGCGAGGGCCCACCGGAGAGTTCCGTGGCAACTTCTTTGTTCAGGGTCAGGCCAGTCTCACCGACTACTTCAGCGTCTTTCCCCTAGCCTTGGGTGTCTTGACTCCTGCGCTCTGCATGCGCCTCTGGCCGGAAGAGATCAAGAGCGGCACGATGGAGGTGCTCATGACCTTGCCCGTTCGTGCATGGGAAGTTGTGATGGGGAAGTTCCTGGCGATGGCATCCATTTTAGCCATTACGTTCCTCTTCTCATTGGCTGTACCCTACAGTGTGAGTCAACTGGCTGTAGACGGGCTGGATATGGGGCCGATCATCGGCGGCTATGTGGGTGCGTTCCTCATGGGAACTGCCTATTGTGCCGTTGGATTGATGGCGAGTTCATTTACCAAGGAGCAGGTCGTTGCATTGCTCCTGTCATTTGTCATTTGCTTGATACTGTGTGTGGCGGGTACGCCAGACATCGATCTTTTCACGCCGAAGTGGCTGTCGCCCATTGCGCGATTTGTCGGCTTCTCTGTCCGATTCGAGAGCATTGAAAAGGGAGTTCTCGATATTCGAGACATGTTCTACTTCTTGTCTGTCACAGCCGCATTTGTTGTGGCCAACATCTCCATCGTTGAATACAGGCGCCTGAAGTAGGAAGGACACCAGACATGCCAGAAATGAGAAAAAAGCGTAGTGCGATCACAACGGTGCTTACCTGCCTGTTGGTAGCGGCAAACCTCGTGGTCACCAATCTGATCTTGAACCCGGAGTCGACAGGCCGTCTTGACTTGACTGAAGACAGCAGATTCGTGTTATCCAAAGGTACTCAGGGAATTCTAGATCGTCTTGAGGACTCGGTGACGATCACCTGTTACTTCTCGAGCAATCTGCCCCAACGGTACGATCATGTTGGGCGTTCGCTGTTGGAGAAGTTGCAGGAGTATGAGACTGCCTCTGAGGGGCGTGTTGTCTACAAGTTCGTCGACCCTGAAACTGATGAGGCAGTTCGTCAGGAATGCGAAGACCTCGGTGTTACGCCCGCCAATATTGAAGAGTTCGAGTCAGTCTCAAAGCCGCGCTCTGTAACCTGCTATATGGGTATGGTCTGTCGTTACGCGGACCGCAAAAACATCCTCAATTTCTTCAGTGAGTTGCGTGGGTCTCTCGACAACCGAGCCGCCATGGCTGGTGATCTTGAATTCAACATCACAAGCCAAATTCAGAAGGTCGCGAATGAACGTCGCACAATTGGCTTGCTTGCAAAAATCCATGAGGTCCCTACCAACCCACGGAATCCGCAGAGTCCCAAGCAAAAGACTCAAGGCCTGAACAATCTCACACGTTGGCTGGAACGAGCCTACGACGTGCTGCCTCTTGACCCCGAATCGCTCAATGGCGGCCAGCCAATCCCCGCTGAGGTGGACACTCTGATCTGTTTCCGTCCGGAAGACATGAACGAGTTGGCCCTGTTTACGATTGACCAGTTCATCGTACATGGCGCCCCTGTCCTGTTTTGCGTTGACTCGGGCACGGCCAACATGGCGCCTCAGCAAAAGCAAACCACCATGGGCAATATGAAGGTCCAGGACTTTGACCTTCCGACCTATGCAGGTGTGGTCATCAACCATGGGATGGATGAGTTCTTTCATCACCTTGGCGTGCTGGTGAAGCCCGATTTTGTCGAGGACCCCTCCTGCCTGAAAATCGGATACTACAAGGACAAGGAGCTCAAGCAGCATCCTCTGACGCGTCAAGTTTATGCTCAGGGGATTCCCGGCCAGGACGATTACCTCCCGTGGATAGTCGTACCTGCTCGAGATGAATCCGGTGCTGTCATCGACGACGAGCAAGTAAATGCCGAGCATGCGATTGTTGCCGGAATCAAGGATGTGGTGCTGACATGGGCGGCACCTCTGAGTCTGGTTCCCGAGAGCCTGGATCGGCATGAGGCAACGGCGACGGTATTGCTTCGTTCTGGTCCGAAGAGCTGGTCAAGGCCCGTTCTTGGCGGCACATTCTCTCCGATGCCGGGTGATCGGACCGAGGCTGAAGAGAAGGCTCCCGCCAGTCTCTTTGTGTCTGTGAATGGTCGTTTCCGGTCATATTTCAAAGGTGAGGAGACTCCCGAAATCGTCGAGAATCCTGAGAAGCGAATTCGCGGCGTCAAGCTGGATGAGTCGCTGATCAAGGGGCGCATCGACATAGCCGCTGAAGAGACGTCATTGATGGTGTTGGGCGATGCGGACTTCATCTCTGATCAGACTCTGGGCGCGATTGCTCAGATCGATTTTCAGAAGGCGCGCAATCGCGACCTGGCAATGAACAAGCCCAGGGCTGCATTGTCGATGATCTCCAATGCGGTCCATGTTCTGACCTATGCAACAGAAGGGCTCGATCTTATTCAGATCAAGGCTAAAGCCGCGCGCTCTCGCGCGATTATTCAGATGGAGAAGGATGATCCACGCATTGCGGGAGTCTATACCCTTCAGTTCGGCTGGATTCCGGCCATGATCCTTGGTTTTGGTCTGCTCCGCTTCCTCATGCGCGCTGCGAGTACACGGTAAAAGGGACGTCAAGATGTTGAAGAATGTAATCCTCGCATTGATTCTGGTTTTTCAGCTGGGCATTTGGTTTGTAAGGGACAGCCCGTTTGACACCGAACAGGCTCGCTCTGAGGAGTTGGATCAACATGGGTTGGCCGACGTACCGTTGGAGCAGATTGCAGTCGTCAAGTATCGCGACCCACGCGGCGAGGAGGTGACCCTTGCCCGTCGCGACGGAATGTGGGTTGTTGAAGACCTTCACGGCTTTCCAGCGATTCAAGACAAGGTGAGCAGTGCCGTCGCGTCACTTGGAGGACTTGCAAAGAGTGACTTTCGGTCGTCGAAGCGCATCATGCATGAGAACTTCGAGGTGACAGATGAGAACTCGCAGCGTCTGACTGTGCTTGCCGAAGATCGTTCCGAATTGACGACAATCGTCATTGGCAAGCGAGATGTGCAGGGCTCGCAGGGAACCTTCATTCGCTTGGCCGACGCTGATGATGTCTTTGTGTCTCAGTCACAAGAACTCGCCAGCGCTTTCTCCGCCGATCCATACTCCTGGATCAACAGGCAGATGTTCGACCTGGAGCTGCAGGATCGTGAACGTCTCATGCAGTTGCGCGCTGACTGCTATCGCATCGAAATCGAAGGCCAGGAGGAGATGAAGGACGACAAGTTTCAGTCATTCGATCCGCCTCGATTCCGCTTCATCCGCTATGTGTTTGAGCGCGTTCAACCCACGAAGGATGGTGAAGAAGTCTATTGGGATGTCCTGGAGCCGAAGCGTGGCTTTGAGGACCTCGAGTTACAGGATCAGCTGTTGACAAGTATTCTCCAGACCTACCTGAGCGTTCAGGCGCGGGCAATCGTTGCGGCGGCGCCTAAGCCGGAGCACAAGATCGTAGACCCTTCTGAATACCGCCTGAAGGTCATCACGCGATTCCGCGAGGGCGAGGGCGACTTGCGAGTTGAGACTTCTCGCGAACTCGTCATTGGTGCACCGTTTGATCTTGAAGGAAAGACAGTGCCGAATTCTGGCAATCTGGTTCATGCGAAGGTGTCGTTTCCCGGCAATGATCGGAAACAGGAGTTCGTATTCGCGACTGTCGGAACCTATCCAGGCATCTTTCTCCGCGACCCGAAGCTGCTGGCTCGTCAACCCAAGCCGCCGAAGAAGCCGGGACCTCCCAAGCTACCGAAGTAAGTTGGAGAAGCGGTGCTTCTACGTGTGCTTGAGTGCTGTACGGACCAATTCTCCCACTGAGGAGTCTGGGTTCTCGTCGATGGCGTCTGAAACCGCGCGGCGGGCTATTTTCGAGGAGTAGCCCAATACTTCGAGCGCCGCGACGGCATCGTCAGCGTGGCTGGATGTCGGGCAGGTCCCGCCTGAGTCTGTGGCTGCGAGAGCGCCGACTTTGTCTCGCAATTCCATGATCAGGCGCGCCGCTGTCTTGGGGCCGATGCCCTTAAGTCCGCGCAGGAAATCGAGCTGCTCATGGGCGATGGCGGCGGCGACCTCTTCGACTGAGGCGCGCGCCAGAATATTGAGGGCAATGGATGGCCCGACACCATTCACTCGAAGCAGCAACAGGAACAGGCCGCGCTGTGACTCAGTCGCAAAGCCAAAGAGCTCAAGCTTGTCCTCACGCACCAGTTGCCACGCCAGAAGCGTTGCCTCTTCGCCGAGAGTCAGGTGTTCAAAGGTGGGGACGGGGATTTGGAAGCGGTAGCCCACACCCCCGACGTCCAGGACGCAGTGAGTCGGGGTGAGTGAGGCCACTGTGCCACGAATGAAGTCGTACAATGGTCACCCTCTCTCTGTAACTGAGTCGGAGTGGTCTGCTACGCGTCAACAGTGCGGAGGCTGAGCCCCATGTGGACGAGCTGCTCCATGATCTCATTCAAAGAAGTCTGGCCGAAGTTGCGCTGACTCAAGAGATCATTCACGGTATAGGAGCAGAGCTCACCGAGCGTGTTGATGTTGAGTGTGGACAGGCACTTGCGTGAGCGCACCGACAGAGACATTTCATTAACGCTCTTGGTGAGTCTCTCATCGTCAGGGTCGACCAATGCAGGTGGGGGAGTCGGGTCGCCGCTGCGCAGTGAGTCCTCGGTACGTTCGCCGGCGGGAACAATCTCGTCATCCGGAGACATCCCGAGGCGGAGCCCCTTGGACTCGAGGATGAGAAGGATCTCCTTCAAGCTCGTCTCGCCGAAGTTCTTGTAGGAAAGCAACTCGCTCTCTGTCTTGTGGACCAGGTCTTCGAGAGTGATGATCTCCATCTTGGCCAGACAGTTGCGTGATCGGACGGAAAGCTCGAAGTCAGAGACAGGGACCTTGAGAACCTGTGCTTTCTTGTCCTTGCGAACTTCCTGCTCCTCGTCGTAGTACATGTCGAGGGAGGCCGTGGCGTCCTTCAGAAACAGGACGGCGCGAGGGTGTCCGGGGTAGGCCGCCAGAACGCGGCGATAGCACTGGACAGCTTCTTTATACATGTCGTTGTCTTCGTACAGCACACCGAGGTTCATCAGGGCGTTGAGGCAGGGAGGTTCGCTGGAAGCGAGGCGCTCGTAGATTGAGATGGCCTGCTCGTCGTCTGCCGAGAGATCAGCGCGCGTCGCTTCATGGAAGAGCGTTGCGCCGTGATTGGGGTCCATGGTCAGGACCGATGAGAAGAGCTCTTCTGCTGTTTCATAGTCGCCACCTTGTTCCGCAAGAACGGCGGCGTAATAGGTGCCATCAGCGGATGCTTTGTAGGCTGCGGGTGCAGCCTTCAAGGCGTCGGCTGCTGACTCTTCATCGCCAGATGCCAACAGTGCGCGCAATCGCAGCGTGAGGTAGGCGCTGTCTTGCTTCTCGAACGGTGCCAACCGTTCAGCAACGGTCAGTGATGAACCGGATATTGAGGACCGGCCCAACTGTCGACCGTGTATG
>PVBE012973326.1_pt1 | contig 23551 bp, 17 predicted proteins | sample 1631181 | NCBI WGS metagenome assembly PVBE01 (sample SAMN08397723, study PRJNA350692) | Marine metagenome, whole genome shotgun sequencing project. | isolation source: water | place: Pacific Ocean | collected 2012-04 | reverse complement strand
CTTAATAAATTCTTTACTTGACCCTCCCTCAATCATATAAGTTGCTAGCGTCCATGGACTACCGGAAAACCCAATCAATGGAATACTGCCATTTAATTCGCCTCTCACAAGCCGAATAGCGTCCATGACATACCTTAATTCTTTTTCTGGGTCCGGAAGGGGAAGATTCTTTATATCGTTTAAACAACTAATCGAGTTTTCAAATTTAGGTCCGACCGATTCAATTAATTTTAAACCTAAACCCATTGCATCAGGAATGGTAAGAATATCTGAAAATATGATGGCAGCATCTAATTGAAAACGATCGATTGGTTGCAAAGTAACCTCACAAGCTAATTCGGGCGTTTGGCATAAGGTAAGAAAATCTCCCGCTTTCAAGCGTGTTGCTCGATATTCGGGTAAATAGCGGCCCGCTTGTCGCATTATCCATACAGGAGTTATGTCAACAGGCTTTCGAAGTAGCGCCTTAATTAAGCGATCATTTTTTAGTGTTGCAGACATTATGAAAGTTATAAGTAAATCGATGAATTCATTCTTTATTGAATCATACTGTATTCAGCGTGTGATTACATCGACAACTTATATTTATGCGTTAGAATAAACTTCTATAAATATTAACTATCAAGTGAGGTTATTATGCTGATTCCAGTGAGTGAATTGGTTGCTGCTGCTAAATCTAATTGCGACTGTTTTGATCATGTTCAGGCAAAACTATTTTTTGACAGAAATGAAAAAGTTATTATTATCGATGTTAGAGAACCGAAGGAGCTAGAAGTATCCAAACTAAAAGATTCCATAAATATCCCTCGTGGCCTTTTAGAAATGAAAATTACAGAAATTTGCGATAAAGATAATACGCCCATACTTATCCACTGTAGAACCGGCGGACGAGCCTCTTTATCTGCGCATGCACTACAAATAATGGGTTACTCAAATGTTCACGTTATTGACGCAAAGTATGATGACATCAAAATAACATTCGGATAAATAAAAACAACGATACTAGACGAGCGCGGGTAAGTCTGTTTGACCCATAAGGTATTTATCAATCCCTGCTGCTGCAGATCTGCCTTCCGCGATCGCCCAAACAATTAGGCTTTGTCCGCGTCTCATATCACCAGCAGAGAATATTCCTTCAACATTAGTCATCCATGTTTTTTTGTCTGTAATGACATTACCGCGACCATCGAGATCAACTCCGAGCTGCTGCAACATACCTGTTTTTTCTGGGCCAGTAAATCCCATTGCCAATAAAGCCAAATCACAAGGTAATTCTTGAGCACTTCCTCTTACTTCTTCAAATGTAATCTGACCATTGAGATTTCTCACTTCTACTTTTGTAACTTGTAACGCCTTAACATTCCCTTTGCCATCATCAATGAACTTTTTTGTTGATACAGAATAAACTCGCTCAACACCTTCTTCATGAGCAGATGCTACCCTAAAAATACGTGGCCATTCTGGCCATGGATTATCTTCTGCTCTTACGTTCGGAGGTTTTGATAAGATCTCAAGTTGATGTACTGATTTTGCGCCTTGACGATTTACTGTACCTAAACAATCGGCGCCGGTATCGCCTCCGCCAATAATAACGACATGTTTTCCTTTGGCATTAATAAAGTTATTTGGTTTAGCATCACCTTCGCAAACTTTATTCTGCATTGGAAGATAGTCCATCGCTTGATGAATGCCTTTTAAATCTCGGCCTTCAACAATTAGTTCACGCGATTCGCATGCACCGCCAGTTAATAACATTGCGTCAAAGTTTTTTTGCAAATCACTTATTTTTATTTCTGTCCCTACATTGCAATTAGTTTTAAATACCACGCCTTCATCAACTAATTGTAGTAACCTTCTGTCAAGACGTTTCTTTTCCATTTTGAATTCAGGGATTCCATAACGAAGTAAACCACCAATACGGTCATCGCGTTCAAAAACAGTAACATGGTGTCCAACACGCGCCAATTGCTGAGCTGCCGCTAAACCAGCAGGGCCAGAACCAACAATGGCGATCTTTTTTTCAGTTTTATTTTCTGCAATCTCTGGTTTTATCCAGCCGTTTTCCCAAGCTTTATCTATAATCGAAAGTTCAACTGCTTTTATTGTTACAGGCTCATCGTTAATTCCTAATACACAAGACCCTTCACAGGGAGCTGGACATAAAGTACCGGTAAATTCTGGAAAGTTATTGGTTTCATGTAATCGATTTATCGCATCGAGCCATTGGTTGCGATAAACTAAATCATTCCAATCGGGGATGAGATTCCCTAAAGGACAGCCCTGATGACAAAAAGGTATACCACAATCCATACAACGAGCAGCCTGTTTTTTTAAGGGTTCGACGGGCCATGTTTCCATAACTTGATTCCAGTCATGCAAACGTTTTTCTACTGGTCGGTAGGGTTGTTTTTCCCTCTTAAACTCGATGAACCCTGTTACTTTACCCATGTGCGGCCTCCATAACAGCCTCATCTTCTGATGCACCCGTTTCCTGCGCTTTTCTAATAGCATTTAAAACACGTTTATAGTCTTTTGGCATGATTTTAATAAATTTTGACTGATAACGATCCCAATTATTTAAAATATTTTTCGCAACAGTGCTTTTTGTAAAATTAATATGTTTTATAAGTAATGTTTTTACGGTCTGACAATCCTCGTCGTCTATTAATTCGTCTAAGTCAACCATTCCCTTGTTACAATTAATTTCAAAATCTCCATGCTCATCTAAGACATAAGCTATACCGCCTGACATTCCCGCGGCAAAATTACGGCCAGTTTTTCCAATAACAACGACTCGTCCTCCCGTCATATATTCGCAACCATGATCACCGATTCCTTCAACAACCGTATTAACACCGCTATTTCTAACACAAAAACGTTCGCCAGCAATTCCTCGAAAATATGCTTCGCCCTGAGTTGCGCCGTAAAGAACGACATTACCAATAAGAATATTTTTTTCTGCAACAAAAGTAGATTTTAATGGGGGGTATACAATAATTTTACCGCCTGATAACCCCTTGCCAATATAGTCATTCGCATCACCCTCAAGCGTTAGGGTAACACCCTTAGGAACAAATGCGCCAAAACTCATACCTGCCGATCCCTTAAAATGAATTTTTATTGTATCTTCGGGAAGCCCTTCACTCCCAAAACGCTTTGTAATCTCATAACCAAGTATTGTGCCAGTCGTCCGGTTAGTGTTTCTGATTTGCATTGTAATATTAACTTTCTTGCTTTTATCTAATGCTTCCTCACACAATGGAACTAATTTTGTAACATCAAGTGATTCTTCCAAACCATGTTCCTGTTTGTTAACGCAATAAATTTGATCGTCTGCACGTGGTTCCGGTTTGTAGAGTATTTTTGAAAAATCGAGTCCCTTTGCCTTCCAGTGATCAGTTGCTTTTCTAACGTCTAATTTATCAACCTGTCCAATCATTTCATTAACCGTCCTAAAACCAAGTTGGGCCATATAATCACGAACTTCTTGTGCAATAAATTTAAAAAAGTTTTCGACAAACTCAGGCTGACCTAAAAACTTTTTAGTAAGTTCTGGATTTTGAGTAGCCACGCCAACAGGGCAAGTATTTAAATGGCAAACGCGCATCATAATACAACCCATAACGACTAGTGGCGCAGTTGAAAAACCAAATTCTTCTGCGCCTAACAAAGCTGCAATAACAACATCCCGTCCAGTTTTAAGTTGCCCATCGGTTTGCACAACGATACGATCTCTTAATCCATTTTGAACAAGAACCTGCTGTGTCTCCGCAACGCCCAGTTCCCAAGGTAGTCCAGCATGTTTAAGCGAGCTTATTGGTGATGCGCCTGTGCCACCATCATAACCAGAAATTAGAACAACATCGGAGTGGGCCTTTGCAACACCAGCAGCTACTGTACCAACCCCCACTTCAGCGACTAACTTGACGTGAATACGTGCATTAGGATTTGAATTTTTCAGGTCATGTATGAGTTGTGCTAAATCCTCAATTGAATAAATATCATGATGCGGCGGAGGTGAAATTAAACCGACGCCGGCCGTAGAATGACGTACCTTTGCAATCCATGGATAAACTTTAGTTCCTGGTAGCTGTCCTCCTTCACCAGGTTTTGCACCCTGAGCCATCTTGATTTGTAGATCATCGGCATTTGCCAAATATTCGCTTGTCACACCAAAACGTCCCGAAGCTATTTGTTTAATTGCGCTTCTTCTTGAATCTCCATTTTTATCTCTGACATATCGATCTGGATCTTCACCCCCTTCACCAGTGTTCGATTTACCACCAATACGATTCATAGCAATTGCTAGGGTTTCATGTGCCTGTTTGCTAATTGAACCATATGACATAGCCCCCGTTGAAAAACGTTTCATAATATTTTCAATTGGCTCAACTTCATCAACTGAAATTGAGTTTTTGGCAAATTTAAATTCAAATAAACCTCTGAGTGTTGCTAAATTTTCATTTTGCTCATCAACTAATGAGGTATATTCTCTAAAAATCTCGTATTGACCCGAACGAGTAGCGTGTTGTAATTTAAAAACCGTATCAGGGTTAAAAAGATGGTATTCGCCATCACGACGCCATTGGTATTCTCCTCCCCATTCCAATTCTCGTTGTTTAATTTCGCGAACTGGATAGGCATTGTTATGACGTTGACTTATTTCTTTTGCTATCACGTCAAGACCAATGCCGCCAATACGGGATGCTGTCCAAGTAAAGTATTGGTCAACAAATTCTTTTTCAAGACCAATTGCTTCAAAGGCTTGAGCACCACAGTATGACTGTACTGTGGAGATTCCCATCTTCGACATTATTTTGACCAGTCCTTTATTTATTGCTGCGATAAAATTCTCTACCGCTTCGCTATGCTCCATGTTCAGCAAATGATTTTTTCTAATTAAATCCCCCAAAGATTCAAACGCAAGATATGGGTTGATAGCTCCTATACCGTAGCCTAAAAGTACGGCAAAGTGATGCGTTTCTCTTGGTTCACCTGATTCAAGAATTATTCCGATTTGTGTGCGTTTACCATTCCGAATTAGGTGATGATGCACGCTAGCTGTAGCCAATAAAGCTGGTATAGCTGTTTTATTCTCATCAATATTACGATCCGAAAGAACAACAAAGCTATAACCCTCCTCAATTGCAATATCAACTTCGTTACAAACTTCTTTTAATGCTTTATCTAAACCTGTAGCGGCTTTTTTAACTGGATATAAAATTGGAATTGTTTTCGTTTTAAACTCAGGAAAATCTACATTTTTTATCTTAGCCAATTCTTCATTCGTTAAAATTGGAGAATTGATCTTAATTCTTCGACAACTTTCCGCAGTTGGTTTTAATAAATTACTTTCTGGCCCAATAGTTGTCGCCACCTGAGTTACTAATACTTCTCTTATGCCATCTAAAGGTGGGTTAGTTACCTGTGCAAACAACTGTTTAAAATAATCGTAAAGAAGACGTGAACGATTTGACAATACTGCTAAGGCAGCATCTGTCCCCATTGAACCAGTTGGCTCCATACTATTTTTTGCCATTGGCGCCATGAGAATTTTTAAATCTTCATAGGTATAACCAAATATTTGCTGGCGCTGAAGTAGAGTTCCCGAATTGGGATAAGAAATTTCCTTGGGAATTGACAACTTTTCAATTGGTACCAAATTTTTTTCAAGCCATTCTCGATATGGTTCAGCAGTAACAAACTCTTTTTTCAATTCTGCATCATCTATAATACGGCCTTGTTTTGTATCTACCATAAAAATACGGCCAGGATGTAATCGTTCCTTTATTGCTACATTTTCCGGTGCTATATCTAAAACACCGACTTCAGATGCCATAACAACCATGTCATCTTTTGTCACATAATAGCGTGATGGTCTGAGACCGTTTCTATCGAGCACAGCGCCAATAACTTCACCGTCGGTAAAAGCAATGGATGCTGGACCATCCCAAGGTTCCATCAGACAAGCATGGTATTCATAAAAATCTTTTCTTTCTTGGTCCATTGTTTCATGTCCTGACCAAGCTTCTGGAATCATCATTAACACTGCATGAGGTAATGGACGACCCGACATATATAAGAATTCCATTACGTTATCAAAAATTGCAGAATCGCTACCACCCTCCGTGATAATTGGAAATATTTTTTTTATATCATCTCCAAATAATTCCGACTCACATAATGATTCACGTGCACGCATCCAATTACTATTTCCGCGTACGGTATTAATTTCTCCGTTGTGTGAGATATATCTAAATGGATGTGCGAGTCGCCATTCCGGCATTGTATTGGTTGAAAAACGTTGGTGAACAAGCGCTAATGCTGATTCAACATCTGGGTCAGAAAGATCTGGGAACATTGGTTCAAGCTGGGTACCAGTTAACATCCCCTTGTACAAAAAAGTACGATATGACAATGAAGGAATATAAAATAAATTCTGTTCAGTCATACCAGAATTCCAAATTAAATTTTCAACTCGCTTACGAATAACATAAAGTTTACGGTCAAAAGCTGCTGAATCTAATTCACTATTTTTGCCGATAAAGATTTGTTTAAAAGTCGGCTCCCCTTCTCTTGCTGTTGGTCCCAATAATGAATCATTGGTGGGGACATCTCGCCAACCTAGTAATTCTTGGTTTTCTTCTAAAATTATCTTCTCAAAGATTTCTTGGCAACGTTGCAATTGAGATTTATCTAAAGGTAAGAAAACCATACCTGTCCCATAGTCCTCATCATAAGGTAATTCTATTTTGATATCTGCGCAAACACGTTTAAAAAATTTATGTGGTTTTTGAATAAGAATACCGACACCGTCACCTGTGTTTTCTTCGCATCCACACGCGCCACGATGTAATAAATTCTTAAGAATAGTTAAAGCATTATCTACTATTTTATGGGACTGACGGCCCTTCATATCGACAACAAACCCAACACCGCATGCATCACTTTCTGTCTGCGGCTCATATAAACCTTGTTGTACTTGAATTTTTTTCATATAGAGTCTATTCCGCCTATCAAACATATAAGAAAAGTTATGTGATGATTACCAAGAAAATCACATTCTAAGGAAACTCCTAAAAATGTAGTTTTTTATTGTTATAAAATTCTAGTCGAGCTTTCCGTGCTAGACACAAAAGGGCTGAAATTATAATAAAGCACTGTGTTTATGTCACGATACATCATCCACAAATTAACGAAAATATTTTGTGCATTAACCATATTTTAACATATTTATCAATAAGTTAGCCTATAATCGGACTATTTAATCAGCTCTTTTATACTCTTAACCGTTCTCACCCAAGGTTTTATTTTTCTGGCTTTTTGGGGTAATTTTTCAATTTCAGCTCGCGCTAAATCACTATCATCATATAGACCATAAACTAGAATATAACGCTTTTCTCCAAACACAGGTGCTGAAAACCTAATAATTTGATCATCATTATCAAAAAATTCCAAATAATTTTTGATAGTTTCTTCCTTAATAGCACTGATTAATTGTAGAACATATTTTTCTGGCTCTTGATTAACCAACCAATTTATATCTTTTTTAAAATTATTAGTAATTTCAATCTTTTCTTTGCTTTCAATTACAGGAAGAGTACTGTTTGATGTTTCAATATCTTCATTTTTATTTTTATCATTTAATTGTGTTAAAACTTCTTCATTGGGATTCTGCGTGCTATCAATTGCTGTCTGGTTATCATCATGATTTAAATCTGAAATTACAGTTGCAGATAATTCAGTATCGCTGGGCGGCTCCATAACTTCCTTCATGGCAATCAATAGGCTTTCATCCAATTTTGCTTTATTTTCAATCTTTTCTGGTAATTTTATTTTTAATGTCTGTTTTATATTCTCATCCTCCAATCTAAATGGAAGCATTGTATAGATATAAAGTAATACAAATATCGACAGTAATAATAATAAATAAAATAATTTATATTTCGTTAACAACAAAATATTATTTAAAATTAAATGATTTTTAGTTTTTTTTGTCTTTTTTACTGGGTCATCTAAATATTGTAAGCATAAAATATCAACTCTATCTGCAATCCCATTGGATAAACGGTATATTTTATTTACAATTTTATCTGTAAAGATATTTTCATCAGATAATGTACTGCTTATATATTTCTCTTGAATATATAATTTTACTTCATGTTCATTTAACACTGACATGTAGAAATAAAAATCCTTTATTTGTTCTCACTAATTCTTTTGTATTCAGATAGGGCAAAACGATCTGTCATGCCAGCTATGTAATCAGCAATTATTCTGGCCTTCCTCTGTTCGTCTTTAATTTGTGAATCTTTTGTAATTTTCATATGAAGCTCATCTGTTAGAAAAATTGGCTGCTCCATATAAATATTAAAAAGGTATTTAACTGTTTCGGCTGCTTGTTGCGACATAAGGTTAACTTGTTCGTGCTGATATAGATTTTTTCGTAAAATTTTCTTTAAATTGTTATGTTCTTTTTCGGTTGTTTGACTCATCTTAATTAATGATTTACTGCATTCGCGAATAGAATCAATGCTTGCAGGTTTATATTTACCAATTAAGTCCCTACTGGTCTCAATAAGGTCACTAACAATGTAATCTATCATTCTTCTAACAATCTCGTGTCTAATTTTTCTTTCATTTAGATCCTTCCATTTTTTCACTACTTCCCTATAGTTACTTTCAACAAATTTTGATTCTCTTAGTGAGTCGATATTTAGTAAGTTAGCCCTTAAACCATCATCAATGTCATGATTATTGTATGCAATTTCGTCGGCAATGTTTGCAATTTGTGCTTCTAGGCTTGGTTTATTTTTCTTAATAAAGCGCTGACCTAATTCGCCTAACCCCAACGCATTTTTTTTAGAGCAATGCTTTAAAATACCCTCTCTTGTTTCATAAGTTAGATTCAGTCCTGGAAAATCTGCATAACGTTCCTCCAGTAAATCAACTATTCTTAAAGATTGTAAATTATGCTCAAACCCGCCGAAATCCTTCATACAATTATTTAAAGCATCCTGCCCTGCATGCCCAAATGGCGTATGCCCAAGATCATGTGCGAGGCATATTGCCTCTGTAAGATCTTCATTTACATCAAGAGCACGTGCAATTGTTCTACCTATTTGGGCAACTTCTATGGAATGTGTTAATCGGGTGCGAAACATATCTCCTTCATGATTGACAAATACTTGTGTTTTATATTCTAAGCGACGAAACGCTGAGGAATGAATAATGCGATCACGATCGCGTTGAAATTCATTCCTATAGTTTGATTGGCCTTCATTATATGCTCTTCCTTTGGACTCATTAGGTAGTGCAGCAAAGGTTGCTAATTCTCTTACTGCCATGAAGTCCTCAACATAAAAAGTTTTTAATTGTTTCCTTCAATGCTTTTTCAGAATAATCTGATGTCACAAATGCTTCTCCAATATTTTTTAGTAATACCAAATGCAAAATACCGTCCCTAGATTTTTTATCTACCTTCATATTTTCAAAAATTTGATTAAATTCTACATTGTTATGAACTTTTATAGGTAGAGCGGCTCGCTCTAGTAATAATTGAATTCTATCAAACTGACTTTGCTCAATGAAACCTAATCTCTTTGATAAATCAGCTGCCATTAACATCCCACAACCAACCGCCTCTCCATGTAGCCATTCTTTGTAGGATAGAGCTGTCTCTATTGCATGGCCAAATGTATGTCCTAAATTTAATATAGCTCTATACCCAGTTTCTCTCTCATCTTCCGCAACAACCTCAGCTTTATTAATACATGAACGCTCAATTGCATATGCTAAAACTTGATTATCGCGTTCTATTAAAGGATTAATATTCTCTTCAAGCCAAGAAAAGAATTTTTCATCTCTGATTAACCCATACTTAATTATTTCAGCTAAGCCTGCTGCAAACTCTCTGTCAGGTAATGTGGCTAAAACAGATGTGTCAGAAAAAACGGCGTGCGGTTGATAAAAAGCGCCAATCATATTTTTTCCTAATGGATGGTTGACGGCCGTTTTGCCTCCCACGGAGGAATCAACTTGAGCGAGTAAAGTGGTTGGTATTTGTATAAATTTTACACCCCGCTGATAACATGATGCAGCAAACCCTGTTAAGTCACCGACTACTCCACCTCCCAGAGCAATCAGTATGCATGTTCGACTAAATTTTCTTTCTAATAATTGAGTAATAATTTGGTTTAAACTGTCGAGGGATTTATAAGTCTCTCCATCGGGTAATATAAATACTTCATAATCAAAATTGACCAAGTGCTTTTCAATGGCTTTTAGGTATAGTGGCGCGACCCTCTCATTGGTGACAACTAATACTTGCTTGCTTGTAATATACTGATTAAATATTTTTTTATCAGATAGTATTGAATTGCCAATATGGATAGAATAACCACGCTCGCCTAAATCAACTTTTATTATTTTCATGTTTTTTCAATTATTTTTAATATTTCACGAATGATCTCTTGGGTAGATAGAATATCCGTGTTTATTGTTTCGTTTGCTACTGAGCTGTATATAGGCTCTCTCTCAAAAAGGATTTCTTTTATCTTACTTAATCGGTTATCGCCCTGTAATAAGGGACGAATTTTATCGCTAGAAGTTCTATTAAATATTTTCTCAGCTGATGATTTAAGATAAATAATGATTCCATTATCGGTTAACAACTCTCTATTTTTTTGAATTAGAATGGTTCCGCCGCCCGTTGATAAAACTATATTTCTTAATAAAACAAGCTCGGAAATTATTTTCGTCTCACGCTCTCTAAACCCAGCCTCCCCCTCAATTTCAAAAATTAATGGGATATCAGCTCCCGTTGTTTTTTTTATTTCATAGTCAGAATCGAAAAATTTTCTTGATGTTTTGCTTGCTATTTTTTTGCCAATGGTTGTCTTTCCGGCACCCATCGGACCAATCAAAAAAATATTATTAGACTGATTCACCATTAAATTAAATTATATTGTATTTTCAGCCCTAGTTTGAATAAATAAAACATTTCTTCATTATACAACGCAAAAAGGGTATAGCCGTTATGGATATACCCCTTATTTATGTTTAATGTTGTTGGTTATTTTAGTTTAAGACTATCTTTTAATATTTTTGGTGTGATAAATATTAACAATTCAGATTTTGTCTTATCGATATCAGTTCTTTTAAATAGGAACCCGACATAAGGGAGGTCCCCAAAGAAAGGTACCCTGTCGATAGTTTTTCTATCGGATGATGTGTAAACACCACCTAAAACAACCGTTTCTCCATTAGAGACCAACACCTGAGTTGTAACGCTACGCGTATTGATTGCTGGAACACCGAGTACTGTAGTCCCGCTCACCGTATCCTGATTAACCTGTAAATCCATGATGATACGGTCATCAGGGGTAATTTGTGGCGTCACGCGCAAGCTAAGTACGGCATCCTGAAATGATACGGAGGTAGCACCGCTAGATGATGCCTCTTGAAACGGAATCTGTACGCCAGACTCTATAACTGCCTCGGTTTGGTTCGCTGTAATGACGCGGGGGCTTGCGATATCCTCGCCCCTGCCTTCGGCAATCAGAGCTGATAATTCCAACTGCAGTAAATACGAACCAACCTTACCAATTGCTAGTGCCAACCCCGCAGCATCTGCAGGTGTCGCCGGCAAACTCACAATCAAATTCTCCACTGTATCCACACCAAAAGTAGTCAAAGTACCGAAATCTGTAACCCCAGCTTTAGAGCCACCAATTCCAATAAAAGGGTCTTGTGGGTTGGAGCCAATATCACCCCTTCCAGTTTGTCCCTGCTTGGTGTGCTTGGAATAGCCAAACCTAACACCCACATCCTTGGCAAAAGATTCGTCCGCATTCACAATGCGCGACTCAATTAATACCTGTCTCACAGGAACATCCAATTTCAATATTAATTCTCTTATTGCCTGTAGACTGGTTGCCACATCTTGCACAATCAGCGTATTTGTTCTTTGGTCAATTGAAACAGTCCCACGCTCTGATGTTAGTTTATTATCACCCGCTATAATTAAACCCGATAAATCTGTGGCATTTGCATAATTGATTTGCATAAACTCAGTTCTTAATGGTGCCAACTCTTCAATTTGTTGATTGGCTTCAAGCTCAACACGTTCACGTGCCGTAAGCTCCTCCTGCGGGGCAACCATAACAACATTGCCATTTTGACGCATGCCCAAGCCTCTTGATTTTAAGATAATATCAAGCGCCTGATCCCAAGGAACATTTTTTAAACGCAGTGTTACGTTGCCACCTACAGCATCACTAGTCACCATATTTAATCCTGTAAAATCAGCAATCAACTGCAAAACAGCTCTTACCTCAATATTTTGGAAATTAAGTGAAAGACGCTCGCCGGTATAACCCAATTTTTCTTTCTTTTGGGCGGCTTTTTCTTCCTTTGTTAATGGCTTAAATTCAATTGTGTAATTATCGCCAGCTTGATACGCGATATGGTCATAATCTTCTGAAATAGAACTAATAATCATTGTGGTGTTATTGCCGCTAGCAGCCGTATCTATTTCTTTCACCGGAGTAGCAAAATCTATCACGTCTAATTTTCTATCTAATCGAGGCGGTAATTGTGTTTCGATAAAATCAATTACAACATTTCCGCCTTCAACTCTCATATCAATTGGTATTGAGGGATTTGACAATTTAACGATGACTCTTCCTTCACCGTTTTCTCCTCTCTTAAAGTCTATATTTTCAATGCTTGCCGCCACTGAAGAAATTGATGTCTCATCGCTCGTTATGCCTGAATATGATTTATTTGAAGAATCGCTTGATGCAACAACACCGCTACCTAAATTTAGAATTACGGTGTTACCGCTCACTTCCACCGAGTAAGAAACTGAACGTGTTAAATTAATCACAACACGAGAGCGCCCTTTTGCCTCAACTGCATTAAGACTATTCGCCATACCTATGCCGATTGTTTGGGACTTTTTGCTTAGGTTCAATGATATGTTGGGCAAATCAAGAACTACTCTTGCTGGGTTATCGACACTGAAACTTAATGGTTCGTTTGGTAAAATCTCAGAAAATTCCAATTTAATCTGTACTCTTTCCCCTGACAATGACGAAGTATTAATTTTATCCAACGTGACAACATTAGCGGAAAAAACACCTAAACTAACGCTGAATAGCAATGTCGAGAGAAATATTTTATCTATGTATTTATTCATAATAGTCTTTAGTGTTTCCCAAATATATCAAATCTAATTGTTATTATCATGGCGTTTGTCCAATTTAAAAACATTTACTCTATAAGCGGTAATAAGGCCTGTCTTTCTCCATACCGTCCGCTGTTATCTTTAATAATTTCTCTCACTTCAATTTGTTCTTCCTGTATAGAAGTAATTTTCCCTATATTTAAACCGATGTAATTACCAGTTTTTACGCGATGAACAATACCGCCGGGGTCGATTACAATCCCCCAATGATTATCCTCGTTTTGAAGTGTCCCAACCATTTTTATACTATCTAGTTCGAACCCCTCCAATTCTTCTCTATTACGATTTTGAATTTCATTTCTCATCTCTTCAGTTAAACCATCATCAACGGGGCCTTCTGACTCCTCAATGGCAAGCGACTGTTCCACGACATAGAATCTTTTAAATGGATTGCGTGCCCCTAATTTTCCAGATTCATAGAGATATGCTTCGTAGGGTTTTACCTCTGGTAAAGGCTCGAGACGTCCTCCCGGCTTAGACATAATCTTAGATACTTGTTTTTCAAGATCGCTCATATCATTAGAAACGCAGCCAGCAATTCCTAGGATAGCTAACACAACCATAATTAATCTTATGTATCTATTTGAGAGAATAAAACTCATTATTCTTCATCCTCTTCTAGCGCACGATACGTTTTTGCAATTGTTTTCATTTGAAGCAACAAAGCTCCAGAATCTTTCGTTGTTTTAGAGGTGATATTAATATCATGAGTGGTAACGATTCTCGGTAATTGCGCTAAACCACTAATGAATTCGCCAAATTGATGATAATCACCAACAACATCAATTGATATAGGTAAAACCGCATAAAATTCTTTTGGATTTTCTTGTTTTGGCTCAAACAATTTAAATTCAAGTCCCGCAGCTAAACCCGTTTGCGATATATCTACCAACAAACCTGCCACTTCTGTTTGATTTGGTAATTGACGTACCATATCCCCAAAAGATATTTCCATCTCTTTCATCTGTTCTTTTAAAGCATTAAGATTTGCTGCCTTCCTTTGTTTTATCGTAAGTACATCTATTGTCTCTTTTTCTTTCCTCTCCAAACCCGCCAGCTCATCACGTTTTTTTGTTATATCGAAATGCCATCCAGCGAAAAGTAACGCAAAAAACATGAGCGTATAGATAACCGCCTGAATGGCTTTTGGCCACATGCCGGGATTATTTGGATCTAAATTTTTTAGGTCATCAACAAAACTCATGACTCCTCATCCCCTTCCTCTTTGTCAATGCTCGGCATAACTTGTTCAAACGTAAGCATAAATTCATTTACAGTCTTAGTGGTGCTGCCCTGTCCTTTATTAGACTCTTTAATAACTTTTAGTTTTGCGCCTTTTATCCACTCCGACTGCTCTATTTTTCTCATAAATGAAGAAACACGTGCATTGGACTGCGCTTCTCCAGTAATAGTTATTTTTGGACCCTGTTGTTTCAAATCAACTATAGACAGACCCTCGGGTAAACTCCTCACCAACTCATCAAATAAATGAACAATTAGTGGTCGGTCACGCTGTAATGATTCAATTGCCATCATGCGTGAGAGTAAGGCTTCCTTTTTCTTTTCTAGCTCCTTAATTTCTGTAATTTTCTTATCGACCTCTTTAATTCTTTTATCAATGTAACCGATTCGGGTATTTTGGCGTTCTATTAATTGTGAGTGATAGAAATGAACAGCCCCAACAGTAAGAGCTGCAAAAAGCGCAACCAAACCTAACATAACTAAGAATTCATTAAGTAAGTCCTTACGTCTTTCTTCACGCCACGGGAGTAAGTTTATTTTTGCCATTAACCTTTTCCCCTCATTGCTAAACCGCACGCAATCATTAGGGCTGGGGCATCATTTGCTAACATCTTTTTATTTACTTTTGAAGAAATGTGCATTTTCGAAAATGGATTTGCAATTATCGTCTTGATTTCAAGCCTGGGCTCAACCATATCAACAAGTCCAGAAATTGACGCACAACCGCCTGCAAGAATTAAAATATCAATATCCGTTATTTGACTTGAAGAATAAAAGAACTGAAGTGCTCTTGAAATTTCTGAAGCAATATTCTCTTTAAATGGCTCTAGCACTTCGGGCTCATAATCCTCTGGCAATGAGCCTTGTTTTTTTGCTAACGCAGCTTCCTCAATAGACAAACTATATCGACGTTGAATTTCCTCCGTTAATTGCATACCGCCAAATGCTTCTTCACGAGAATAAGTTACTTTAAAATTTTCCAAGACACTAAAGGTCGTTGACCTAGAACCAATATCAGCAACAGCAATAACGTCCGTTGAAATTCCACTTGGAAAGTTTTTAGCTATCAATTCAATTGTATTTTCTATTGTAAACGCTTCTATATCGACTACCTTTGCCCTTAGCCCCCCCAATTCTAGAGAAGCAACAACATTGTCAACGATTTCACTACGTGCTGCGGCCAATAAAACATTTGAATTTTCTGAGTCCTCTTGAGGCTCATCTAATACTTCGAAATCTATAGAAACTTGATCTAACGGGAAGGGTATGTGCTGGTCAGCTTCGATTTGAATCTGGCTTTCCATATCCTCATCAGATAAACCAGATGGCATACTAATTACCTTCGTAATAACAGAAGAACCTGCAACACAAATAGCAGCGTTTTTTGTTTTTGTACCAGATTTATCAACAACCAACGCAACAGTCTCGCCGACTTGTTCAATATCGTTTATAGTCTTTTCTGACACTGAATTTGGTGCTAGTGGTTCAACAGCATAACTTTCAACTTGATAATCTGAACCACGCTCACTAAGCTCGAGCAACTTTACCGCTGTCTCGCTAATATCAATACCCAAAATTGGTGCCGATTTTTTTCTAAATAGAAACACTAATTTTCCCTTTCTAAGTCATTAGGTTATATGAGATATGTATAATACTACATAAAGTAATTTTAACTAGTATCACAATATAATCTTTTGTCTAAGGATTGAGGGAGTAAAATCCATTATTTATATCTAAAATCATAATATATCTGGATATTTTATATACATATAAACACAACATGCTGCGTTTTTTCTTCAATTTTATACAATCAATGGTGTTCTTTGGTCTAGGCACATTGCTGATTATTTCTCTATATATTATGCCAAAACTACCAGATATAGAGACATTGAAAGATATAAAAATGCAAGTTCCTTTACGTATTTATAGTGCGGATATGTCTCTTATTGCTGAATTTGGTGAAAAACGTCGTACCCCAGTAAAAATCGATGAAATTCCTCCCAAGCTGATTGAAGCATTTCTAGCCGCTGAAGATGATCGTTTTTATGTTCATCCCGGTGTTGATTGGCAAGGTTTAGTAAGAGCTTCCTACTCCCTAATAAAAACTGGTACAAAGAAACAGGGAGGCAGTACGATCACGATGCAAGTTGCGAGAAATTTTTTTCTTAGCCATGAAAAAACATATCTCAGAAAACTGAATGAAATTTTTCTCGCATTTAAAATTGAACGCGAACTAAGTAAAAAAGAAATTCTTGAATTATATCTAAACAAAATATATTTAGGCCAAAGAGCTTATGGAGTTGCGGCGGCGGCACAAGTTTATTATGGAGTAAATATTGATTCATTAACTCTTTCACAAATTGCTACAATAGCTGGGCTACCTAAAGCACCTTCAAAATCAAATCCAATTACAGATCCAAGTCGTGCTCTAATTCGCAGAAATTATGTTTTACAGAGGATGTTGGATCTTTCATATATATCAAATGATGTATTTGAAGAAACAAAAAAAAATCCGATTAGCGCATCACTACATGTCATCTCGCCAGACATTGAGGCGCATTATCTAGCAGAAATGGTAAGAAACAAATTGGTTCGGGAATTTGGAGAAGACGCATATACCAACGGTTTAGTAGTTACAACAACTATTCGTGATCACAATCAAGTAGCTGCTAATAAAGCATTAAGAGACGCGTTACTGAATTACGACAAAAGACATGGTTATCGAGGATCTGAACAATTTATAGATGATATTGAATTAAAAAGCGAAGAAGATATTATCAGCCTACTAAAAACTTTTCCTATATTGAGTAACCTTCGTCCAGGACTTGTCACGAGCGTTAACGATGAATCTATAAATGTGTATGTCCTGGATATAGGTAACATAAAAATTAATTGGGAGGGTTTAAAATGGGCAAGAAAATATATTTCTGAAAATAAAAGAGGGGCAAAACCTAAAACGGCAAATGAATTTCTAAAGTCCGGAGATATAGTGCGTTTACTCAAAACTGAAAACAACGAATGGGCCCTATCACAGATTCCAGATGTTGAAGGCGGGTTAATTTCTATTTCGCCCAATGACGGGTCTATATTTGCTTTGGTTGGGGGTTCAATTACTTCAAGAATAAATTCAATCATGTCACTCAAGCGAAGAGACAGGCGGGCTCCGGATTTAAACCATTTATATATTCTGCCGCAATTGAAGCAGGCAAAACTGCCGCTACAATAATTAATGATGCCCCTGTCGTATTTGAAGATCCTGGTATTGAGGATGAATGGAGACCAGAAAATTATAGCAGGAAAAGCCATGGCCCAACTCGAGTAAGAGAAGCACTAACGCATTCGCGCAACTTGGTATCAATAAGATTATTGCATTCTATCGGTATTCCATTTGCACTCGAACATATTAAAAAATTTGGGTTTGATATTGAACAACTTCCAAAAAATCTTTCTCTAGCATTGGGAAGCGCAGAATTATCGCCTTGGGAATTGGTGAGGGGCTATTCAGTGTTTGCTAACGGAGGTTTTTTAATCGAACCTTATTTTATAAACGAGATTAAAACTTATGATGATCAAATTATTTTTCGCGCTAATCCGTCGGTAGTATGTAATCAGTGTATAAATATACGACAAAATACATCGCCAAAGAAAAAAAGTGTTGATGAATTAGAAGAAGATGTAGCCGAACTAATCTATGATACTGGCTATGTAAATACCCTGTATTCTCCACGAGTAGTAGACGCTAAAAATATCTGGATTATGAATTCAATAACACGGGATGTTATAAAACATGGCACAGGCAGACGGGCATTAGAACTACAACGTAGTGATCTTTCTGGAAAAACAGGCACAACAAATGATCAACATGATGCTTGGTTTTCAGGATTTAATTCAAATATAGTTACTGTAAGTTGGGTTGGCTTTGATAAATTTAGACCTCTAGGTACACGTGAAACTGGCGGGCGTGCTGCATTGCCAATGTGGATTGATTATATGCGAGCTGCTCTTAAAGATATGCCGCAATCGCTTATGCAAAGACCAAAAGGTTTAATTACCGTTCGCATAGACGCTAATACTGGGGGGGCTGCAAATGCCGATAATCCAGATGCTATATTCGAAATATTTAGATTGGAGAATGCCCCAAAATCATTAGACAAAAAAAAGCAATCTGACCTTTTATTGCAAGATGATGGAGTCATGTCTATCCCAGAACAATTATTTTAGTAATCCGTCATGACAAATCTTTTTATTTATGACAGCTAAAAATATTTTCTTAAGTGTTGCCATACCAACACCACTAAGACGTCTATTCGATTATCTGCCTGTGGAAATCACAGACCATAGAATACTTCAGCCAGGCCTAAGAGTTTCAGTGTCATTTGGTAAACGCAAAAATATTACTGGCATTATTGTTGCCATTAACAATAAAACTAATCACCCCCGACATAAATTAAAAAAAATTAACTGTATTATTGATGACAAACCTATAGTAAATATTGAGCATTTAAATTTTTTGAATTGGGCGAGCAACTATTATCACTATCCTATTGGAGAAGTAATTTATAACGCTTTGCCTATATTATTAAGAAAGAATAACTCGATAACCGATTATGAATATTACTATTGGTCTCTATCAAATAAACAATCCTTATCTGATATAAATTCAAAAAATATTTCATTAGTACAAATTAAAATACTTAACTATTTTCAGAAGAATAAAACGCCAATTAATGAATTTGAACTATATAAAATTTTCCCTAGAGCAAAACGCTCGCTTCTTGCCCTTGAAAAAGTAGGATTAATAAAGAAAGAAACTGAAAAGAAACTAGAAAATTCAACAAAAATAAATAAAAGGTCTATTAAACTAAATGAGAATCAAAATACTGCTATTAATAAAATTCTTGATTTAATAAACACCAATTCAGTTTTCTTACTTGATGGGATAACTGGTAGTGGTAAAACTGAAGTCTATATGTCAGTCATGGAATCCGTTATTAAATCTAAAAAACAATGTTTGGTTTTATTGCCAGAGATTGGCTTAACCCCACAACTAATACAACGTTTTAAAGATCGATTTAAAGTACATATGGCTATACAACATTCTGGTCTTTCCGCTAGCGAAAGGCTTAAATATTGGCAAGATGCAAAAACAGGTAAAGCAAAAATTGTATTGGGAACACGTTCTGCCGTTTGGACACCCCTCCTAAATCCCGGTATCTATATTGTAGATGAAGAACATGACCTTTCTTACAAACAACATAGTGGCTTCCAATACTCGGCGAGAGATTTGATGATTGTTCGTGCGAATCGAGATGGTGTCCCCGCAATATTAGGCTCTGCTACCCCTTCATTAGAAACAATTCATAACACTGAAAAAAATCGATATATACACTTAGTTTTACCTGTTAGGGCTGGTGTTGCAAAACAACCTAAATATAAATTACTCGACATAAAAAATAAAAAAATGCACGGGCCATTGTCACAAATACTCATTAATGAAATCGATAAAAATTTAAAAACTAATAATCAAATACTGTTATTTCTAAATAGAAGAGGTTATGCAACACATCTTTACTGTCATCATTGTTGCTGGAAAGCAGAATGTGACAGGTGTGAAATACCCCTTACCTATCATAAATCTAATAATCGTCTTAATTGCCATCACTGTGGCTCATCTAAGAAAAATATAAAAAACTGTCCTTTATGTGCGTCAGAGTTACTTCGACTTGGGCATGGAACTGAGAGAATTGAAGAGGTACTCTCAAAAATATTCCCTAAATCGAATATTGCGAGGATTGATCGTGATACAACACAAAAAAAAGATTCGATGGACAAATATCTAAGTAAAGTACACTCCGGTCAAATTGATATTTTAATCGGTACCCAAATGATCGCAAAAGGACATCATTTTCCTAAAGTTACTTTGGCTGCAATTGTTGATGCGGATCGTGGATTATTCTCCACTGACTTTCGTGCTGGCGAAAGATTAGCGCAACTCTTTATGCAAGTGAGTGGTCGAACGGGGAGAGGTGAAAGAGAAGGCATGGTTATTGTGCAAACATATAATCCTGAACATCAGTTATTTCATAACCTAATTAAACATGGATATAATTATCTTGCTAAATCATTATTGAAAGAAAGAAAATGTTCATCATTACCGCCATATTCATACATGGCGTTATTAAGGGTAGAAGCGCATAATATTGAAGAGATAAAACACTTTATTAAACATGCTAGTATACAATTGAAACAGTTATCAAAAAATAAGTTGCTATTGTTTGGTCCAATCCCAGCCATAATAGAAAAACATGGCGGACGCTTTCGCTACCAATTAATTATTCAAGCAACGAATAGAAAAATTTTACATGAACATCTGGATAAATGGTTAGAAAATCTTGAAAAAACAAAAAATTCAAAAAAAGTTCGCTGGTCATTAGATATAGACCCACAAGATATGAACTAAGCAATTAATTAATGAGCAATATAATCAAAAACTCTCTGCTATTTCTATTTACCTCCCTATTGGTAATAAATATTTCGTCTGCGTCAAGTAATGAACTTGAAGTTAAAATAAGTAATGACATTGACTTTATTGATGTAAAGCATAAAGGAAAAGAAATTAGAATTCAGAGAAACCAGTCGCCTAATAATTTAGTTAATCCTGAGTATGCAAAAACCTCAAGAAAATGCCCGCCATTTTGTATACAGCCACATAATCTTGGGCGGGGTGTTGAGACGGTTGGAGAATTGGAATTGTTAAACTATCTAAGAAAAATCTCCAGTGGAGATAATTCTATTCTAATTATTGATTCACGTACGGAGGATTGGGTTAGAAAGGGTACCATTCCAGGATCAATCAATATTCCTTGGGTTTTATTAAAGCCAGAAGCCGGGGCTGACCCTTTCCAAATAGCAGAGATTCTAGAAAAAAAATTTGGCGTAATGAATATTGAAGGATTATGGAATTTTTCAAATGTAAAAACACTAGTACTCTTTTGCAATGGCATATGGTGTGGCCAATCACCTTCCAATATCAAAACATTACTCAGGTTTGGTTATCCGGCTGAAAAACTTAAATGGTATCGTGGTGGTATGCAGAACTGGGAAATTCTTGGATTAACTGTAGTTAAATAGGCCACTCTAATCAACTTCTCTTGTTTTATTAAAACTAATACAATAACACCACTTTTTTTCTGAGATGGTTTAATTGAAAAAACAACTCCAAGCATTACTTGACCAATCCCTACGAGTACTCGAATCCGAGGGAATGGTAATCGCAGTTAAACAAGACGACATTAAAATTGAGTACAGCCGTGATCCATTACATGGTGATTTTGCTAGTAATTTAGCCATGGTATTAGCGAAATCTTGTAACTGTAACCCGCGTGAATTAGCAAATAGAATTACTGAAAACCTCCCAAAATCAGATTTAATAAAACGAACTGAGATTGCGGGCCCTGGATTTATTAACTTTTTTCTAAATCAGAATTCATATCAATCTGTAGTGCTCGACATTTTAGAAAAAGGTGAAACATATGGAAATTCTAAAATCGGAGATAATCAATCGACATTAATTGAATTTGTTTCAGCAAACCCAACTGGTCCTCTGCATATCGGTCATGGTAGAGGAGCTGCTTACGGCGCCGCAATAGCTAATTTGCTTAAAAAAACTGGCTTCAATATTCATTGTGAATATTATGTAAATGATTCCGGCAGACAGATGGATATCCTAACAGTTAGCGCTTGGATGCGTTACCTGCAACAACATGATAAAGAAATTTGTTTCCCGGAAAATGCCTATAAGGGTCATTATATAACGGATATTGCTGCTGACTTAAAAAATAAATATGCGAATAAATTTGTAACTCCCCATAAAGATATTCTGGATTTACTAGATAAAAAAGAAGAAGCAGATATAAAAATTGATAAATTAATTAAGCATTGCGCCAGCATACTTGGGATGGAAAATTATCGTCTCATTTTAGAAACATGCCTAGATTCAATACTATCTTCTATTAAAAATGATCTGAGTGAATTTGGTGTTGAATTTAATAATTGGTATTCTGAATATTCTCTGCTTAAAAACAATTCAGTTAATCAATGTATTGCAAAACTAAATGACAGATCTTGGGTTTATCAAAAAGATGGGGCTGAATGGTTCCGCTCTAGTAAGCTTGGAGACGAAAAGGACCGTGTGCTAGTAAGGGAAAATGGTCAAAAAACTTATTTTGCCTCTGATATTGCATATCATCTTTCTAAATTTGAACGTGGTTATAAAAAGATAATAAATATTTGGGGTGCTGATCATCATGGATATATTGAAAGAATTAAGGCCTCAATGAAAGCCCTTGATTATCCTCCCGAGGCAATAAGAATATTACTTGTACAATTTGCAACGCTCTTTAGAGGTAAAGAAAAATTACAAATGTCCACGAGATCGGGTGAATTTATTACTTTGAAAGAATTAATAAATGAAGTTGGCAAAGATGCTGCTCGCTTTTTCTATATCATGAGAAAGAACGAACAGCATTTAGATTTTGACTTAGAACTCGCTAAATCTGAATCAAATGATAATCCGGTATATTACATTCAATACGCACACGCGAGAATTTGTAGTGTATTCCGCCAAATGAATGAGAAAGGATATACTTTTTTCCAATCAAAAAAACTTTCAGATTTATCAACATTAACAGAAGATCATGAAATTAAATTACTTAGATCTCTCGCTAAATATCCTGATGTAATCGAAAACGCGGCTGTTGCCTTTGAGCCGCATCAACTAGCATATTATTTAAAAGATCTTGCAAACGATTTTCATACTTACTATAACGTTAACCAAATCTTAGTTGAAGATGATTTAATTAGGAATGCACGCTTATCACTTGTAGATGCTACAAGACAGGTGATAAGAAACGGATTATTACAATTAGGGGTAAGTTCTCCAGAGAAAATGTAATGCCACGAGATTATAAAAATATAAAAAATAATATATCAGAGCCCAAGCGAAGTTAAAAAATGATTAATATTAAATTCCCCTTAAAAAAGATAAAAAATTTAAAGTAT
>PVBE010084193.1_pt1 | contig 23552 bp, 18 predicted proteins | sample 1631181 | NCBI WGS metagenome assembly PVBE01 (sample SAMN08397723, study PRJNA350692) | Marine metagenome, whole genome shotgun sequencing project. | isolation source: water | place: Pacific Ocean | collected 2012-04 | reverse complement strand
TAGACGATGACGCCGTAGGTCTCCTCCAGAATGTCCTTGAGTGCCGGATGGGGATAGCGGATGGGCTCCCAGCCGAACTTGGCACGGATGAAGGTGTCAATGTGCTCCATGGGGCCCGGCCGGTAGAGGGCAATCATTGCGGACACTTCACCCAGTGTGGCCGGTTTCAGGTCCTTGATTTACCTGCGCATGCCTGCGCTCTCCAGCTGGAAGACCCCCGTGGTCTCTGCCGAGGCGAGTAGGTCGAAGGTCTTCTGATCGTCTAGGGGTATCTGGTGGAGGTCCAGGTAGACGCCCCGCCGCTCCGCGACCATCTTCCTGGCCCGCTCCAGGATGGTGAGGTTGGTGAGGCCCAGCAGGTCCATCTTGAGTAGGCCCAGCTTGGCGATGGGCTCCATGGGGAACTGGGTCATGGCCATGTCGTCGGAGCCGCCCCGGATGGGCCGCTGCAACGGTACGTACTCCACCAGGGGCTCCTTGGAGATGACGACGCCTGCAGCGTGGGTGCTGGCGTGTCGGGCGACTCCCTCCAGCCTCTGTGCGGTGTCCACCAGGTTCTTCAAGGAGGCGTCGGCATCGTAGACGTCCTTGAGTTCGGGGCTGGCCTCCAGTGCCTCCTCCAAGGAGTGGACGCGTAGGGGAATCAGCCGGGCGACTCGGTCTACATCGGCGTAGGGCATGCCCAGCGCGCGCCCGGTGTCCCGGAGGGCGGCCTTTGCCCCAAGGGTGCCGAAGGTGATTATCTGGGCAACGTGGTCCCCGCCGTATCTCCGTCTGACGTAGGCGATGACCTCGTCGCGGCGGTCGTCCTGGAAGTCCATGTCGATGTCGGGCATCTCCCTCCGCTCCAGGTTGAGGAACCGCTCGAAGACCAGGCGGTACTCCAACGGGTCCACGTTGGTGATCCCCAGGCAATAGAGGGCCACGCTGGCGGCGGCGCTGCCCCGGACACCGTACAGGATGTTGCCGCGCCGGACGAAGTTGATGATGTCCCAGACGACGAGGAAGTAATTGGCGAACTTGGTTTGCTCGATAACTCCCAGTTCATATTGCAGCCGTTCCTCGGCCTCGGGGGCCGAGCGGGGGTAGCGGCCCTTGAATCCCTCCCAGCAGAGCTTGGCCAGGTATCGGTCGGCGTCCATACCGTCGGGGGTGGGGTACTTGGGCAGGTGGGTCTGACCGAAGTCCAGCTCCACGTTGCACATATCGGCGATCTTCCCGGCGTTTTCCAGGGCTTCGGGAAAGTCGGGGAAGAGTTCGGCCATCTCCTCGGGGCTCTTGATGTAGTAGGAGTCGTCTTCCATGCGCAGCCGGCGCTCGTCGTTGACCGTCGTGTTGGTCTGGATGCAAATGTAGACGTCCTGTAGCGGTGCGTCGGCCTGCCGGGTGTAGTGGGAATCGTTGGTGGCAACCAACGGAATATCGAGTTCCCGGCTCAGCGTTACCAGTCCCTCATTGATCTCCGTAAGCCGGGGCACGTGCTGGTGGCGCTGCAACTCCAGGAAATAGCCGTCGCCGAACAGGTCCTTGTACCATTGGGCGGCGCGGGAGGCCTCTTCCATGTTGCCATCGCCGATCAGGCGGGGTACCTCGGCGGAGGGGCAGCCGGAGAGAGCAATGAGGCCCTCGTGGTGGCTCTCCAACAGCTCGCGGTCGATGCGAGGCCGGTAGTGGAAGCCCTCGACGTGTGCCTTGGTCAGCAGGCGCATCAGGTTGTGGTAGCCGGTGTTATCGCGGGCCAGGAGCACCAGGTGGTGGGGGCTGCGCTCGCCACCGTGTTTGTCCAACCGGCTGCCGTGGGCCACGTAGACTTCGCAGCCGATTATGGGTTTGATCCCCGCTTCCCGGCACGCCGAATAGAAGTCCACCACGCCGTAGAAGGTCCCGTGGTCGGTAATCGCCAGGGCGTCCATACCCAGTTCCTTGGTCCGGGCCACCAATTCCGGGATGCGGCTGATCCCGTCCAACATGCTGTATTCGGTGTGGACGTGGAGGTGGGTAAAGCGGGTGTCTGGAGTTGAGTTTGCCATGGGACCTCCGGTAGAGGGTATTATAACCCCTGCCCGACTATCCCTTTGTCAAGGCAATAAGGACAAATTGCACAAGATGTGGTAATTGAGTTGGGGCCGGATACCAGGTGGAGAGACGGGCACTTTCTCCGCTGACGCCAAATCGCTCCGAAGGCGGGCAGCCGCGACGCATCGATTATATGCACTGGGATGCACGATTCATGGGCGAATCGGGTTGGAGCAGGGAGGGTGGTGGCGGAAGGGCCAGCCAGCACAGGGCAAACCGATGCCGGGACTTGGCCCGGTGAGAGGCGGCGCCTGAACCGGTCGGGAATCGGGAGGAATGGCCGGAGTGCCGGGGCCGCCGCTAACCTCGCGGCGGCCCGGAGTTTATTCCTCTACTTCGTGGTCGATGTAGTCGGCGACGGCCCGCGAAACCGCTTCCGAGGCTGCGGTGCTGGCACGGGCGGCCTGCCGCGAATCGCCCCAAGCGGCGGCTTCAACGTAGTTCTTGAATTCCCGGGACGTGCCACAAGTCTGGCAGACCCCCAGGCTCATAGGCCCCGTGGCTGGCTGAATTACCCAATGATGCCGACACTGGGGGGTACTTTCTAGTTCCGCTGGCGGATTGATTGTCGTAGTCTGTGTCATCTCGTTTTTCCTTATGATTGACCGACGATTATTGTAGCATGCCTTGCCGGGTTTCGTCAATATCCCGGAGTTCATATCAGTCAAACATTCTCTTGTTGAGCGTACTCAGGCGCGATAACCGGGAAACATGGACGATTTCTGGCATCTACCCCGGAGAATCCAACCGGCTGCCCCCTTCGGATCGGCTCCGGCCAAAGATTGCCGGCCTTTCGGTCGAAGATTGAAGGATTGAAGGATTGCCGGTCTTTCACTGATAAGTTTGATGCGTCGGGCGGGCCGGAGGTTCGAAGCGGATGGCTCGAGGCCCCGGTTGGCGCCGGGCGTCTTCTCGAGCGCCGGCCGCGAAGGGCAATGGCGCGCCCGAGGGCCCAATGGGAGGTGGAGGGTGACGATTCGGAGGGGACGGAAGAATCAGGAAGAGCAGGAGAAGACGATTCGGCCGGCACCGGGTGCTTTCCCGGCCTTGGGTGGAGGGTTCAGGAGAGCGCCATCGCCCGTACGTTCAGGCCGGGCGGGTGATCTCCTGGGTCGTTATTCGGGTGACTCCCCATCCGGACAGCCAGGCGGAGTGGCGGCCATCGCCACCGGCGACCACGACCACGATGTCGTCGGCAGACAGGGCGATCGGCACTAGGGTGTTGGGGTTGGTCTGGTCGATCCAGAGAGGCCAGTTGCGGTTGCCGTAGTGGCCGATGTCTTTTAGCTGGTGAATCGGCATGCGGGCGTTCTGGTGGATGAACTCCCGGACGTCGGCTTTAGACAGCCCGGAGGCGTGAATGTCGGCGGCGTGCTCGGGGCACAGCACCAGAACGATTTGGGTGCCGGTGCCAATTTGGCAGTAGTTGGAAACCGCGGTCCCTTTCATGTTGCCGACGATGGTTTGGAGGACCCCGATGCCAGTGGAAACCGTGTTCTCCATCACGATATGGATGCCCCTGATGCCGGCTACCGTGATGATGCTGGCGGAGGGGTCGTATCCCAGCTCTACGTGCCGCGGCTCCCAGGGGCTGCGGTCCACATTTTCGGAGAAGCAGAGGGTGTACCGGGCCGGCAGCGAAAGGGTCGCCTTGTCCATCTCTCCGGGGATCAATCCTCCCAGGTTGCGGATGACCAGGCGTACCGCGCGGCCGATGGCGGCGTTGGACCGGTAGCCCGGGCCGAAACAGCCGGCATCCCCGTTGATGCCCAGCTCCTCAACCACGGGCCCGTTGACGATGATGGCCGGGGTGGCGCCGCCGGTGGTGGCCGATACCCCGGCCACGTTGAACTCTTCTTTAAGGACCGCTTTGGCCACCGCTACTACCACCGGGAAGTACTCGGGCCGGCAGCCGGCCATGACGGCGTTTACCGCCAGCTTCTCCAGGGTGACCTTGGCATTGCGCGGTTGGATAACCCCCAGGGACAGGGACGGATCTTCGCCGTAGGCCAGTAGCGTCCGGCGCACCAGGTCCTCGGTGGGTGGAACCACCGGCAGGCCATCGGTCCAGCCCTGTTCTGAACAGTAGTCTTGGATCGCGTCGAACGAGTCCTGGACCTGGACGCGACGCGACTGAAGGGCTAACGGATTCGCCATGTCAGTCCTCGGAGGTTTATTGACGGCTCCGCCCGGCTCGGCGCCGGTGGCGGGCTAGTCGCCGGCGAGATGACCGACGATTTCCGAGGCGTACTCGTGGGCCATCTGGCGGACTTCGTCAGAGCTGCGGGTGGCCAGAGGGCTGGGCAGGACCACAATGCGGGCGCCCGGCATTCCCAGGAAGGTCGCCCGGGCATGCGCCGCCCGGGTAAAGGCACTGGTTATCACGCTGACCGACGGAACCCCTTTGGACTCGGTCGCTACGGTGTCGTGGAGACCCCACGCCGTGCAGGACCCTCAATCCGCGATTCCGTGGATAATCACGTCGCACTCGGCGGACATGGTGTCCAGGGTCTCTTCCGCGCAGGCCGCGCTGTAGGTGAACTTGGTGGTATACACTACCTTGCCCGCCCCGTAGTCCTGGACCAAAACATCCTGAAGCTCTTGCAGGAAAGCGTCGGCATGATACTTGCGGTTTTCCAAGAGGCCAACCACTTTTCCCTTCAGGTCGGGGAGCTTCGGGCTGAGGCCCAGCTCTTCGGGTACGTCCTCGGCGGTCGGGTCAAGGATTTGGACCGTGCGGATGTCATCTGCCATTCCGGATGCCTCCTTGTCGAAGGTTGCACTACATTAAACACTAAAATAGCGGAAAGGAGATCATCTGTCCAGACCTCTTTTTCGGTGCGATAGCCACAGAGGCGCAGAGGCACAGAGGACCAGCGGTTTCTTCTCTGTATCTCTGCGCCTCTGTGGCCATCATCGGTGGTGGAGGGGTGTGGGTCCCCTGGCTCTCCGTTTGAGAATGAGACGCTGAGGAAGATTCGCCCCGGCGGCGCGAGCCGGAGCGAACGGCTCTCCGGTAGCGGGCAAGGCCGCCCCCGGCGCTACAAACCCAACTGGAAGTACTTGCCCTCGGTCTTGATCGACGGGGCGACGACCATTTCAGCCCGGTGCATGTCTCGAATGGTGTAAGCGCCGCACATGCCCATCGCAACCCGCAGGGCGCCGATGAAGTTCTGGGTGCCGTCCGTGGCGGACGTCGGGCCAAACAGTATCTGCTGCAGGGTCCCCTTGGTGCCCACCTTGATGCGGGTGCCCCGGGGCAGCTCGGGATGGGGGTTGGCCATGCCCCAGTTGTGTCCCCGTCCCGGCGCTTCCTCGGCCTGGGCAAAGGGAGTTCCCAGCATCACGGCGTCGGCGCCGCTGACGAGGGCCTTGCAGATGTCCCCTCCGGTGCGAAACCCGCCGTCGGTAATGACGTTCACGTAGCGCCCGGTGCGGCGGAAGTGGTCATCCCGAGCGGTGGCGCACTGCAGGGTGGCGGTCACCTGGGGGACCCCGACCCCCACCACCTCGCGGGTGGTGCAGGCGGCGCCGGGTCCCACTCCGACCAGGATCCCGTCAATGCCGGTTTCCATCAGTTCCAGGGCCACCTCGTAGGTCACGCAGTTGCCCACCATCACCGGGACGTTGAGGGTCTTTATCATCTCGGAAAAGATCAGACCCCGGTAGCTTCGGGACATGTGCCTCGCCGTGGTCACTGTGGACTGCACCACCACGATATCGGCCCCAGCTTCCACGGCAACCGGGGACATCCGCTTGGCGTTTTGAGGGGTGAAGGAGACGGCGCAGACCGAGCCGGACTTCTTGATCTCGTGGACCCGCTCCCCCACCAAGTGCTCCCGGATGGGTTCGGAGTAGACCTGTTGGAGGTGGTGGGTTACCTCCGCCTGGGGCGCGGAAATGATCTCTTCAAGCACGGAGTAGGGGTCTTCGTACCGGGTGTACAGGCCCTCGGCGTTCAGTACACCCAGCCCGCCCATTTGATTCATCAAGGTGGCGAATCGGGGGGACACGGCCCCATCCATGGCCGAGGCCAACACCGGTATCTCGAAGGTCTGATCCCCTATGGTCATCGTGGTAGAGGTCAAGTCCGGGTTAATGGTGACTTGACCTGGAACGATCGCGACCTCGTCGAAGCCGTAAGCCCGCTCCAGTTCTTTGAAAAGGCGTCTTCCCATCCCTGTTTACCTCGGGCTAAGGCGATAATTTGAAGTTGAATTTAGCAGGAATTGCGCAGGAAAGTCAACAGAGCGGGCATTTGTCCTCTGACGGCGGGAGCTGCAACAATAACGTGACAATCGATAGATTCCTCACGGCCCCTTGCAGGGTTGTGAGAATTAGTTCATACTGGTAGGGAAATAGCTTCCTGGTGGTTCTAGCGAGGCGGTCCCACCCGTTCCCATCCCGAACACGGTAGTGAAACGCCTCAGCGCCGACGATACTTCCTTGGTAACGGGGCGGGAAAATAGGTCACCGCCGGGAGGCATTTTCAATTTCTGCACCACCACGCTACTCAACCCCACCTTGCTGCATCATCATGGACTCCGGCCGGCCGGGAACCCCTCCCGGCGCCCCGCCGCCAACCGGCGAAAAGGCAGGAATCCAGGCGAGGCCGAGTCGTGACATTACTGGCATCTATCACACCCAGAGCGCCTTTACATAGATTGAAGCGTCGCCTATAATTGGGTATGACTAGACGGTTTCGTGGGCAAGTAGACACCCCTGGGTGGGGCGGTGGAAGAGCAGACGAGGATGGGGGCGCACGGACCCGGGGGACCGATTGATGTAATTGCCCGGGGAATGCAACTTAGCCCAGAGACGCTCAGACGGACGAGAAGCCCTCACCTTCACCCACCAGGAGCGGTAACATGGGAAGCAGATTCGAAAAGTTCTCCGAACGAGCGAGACGGGTCCTATCGCTGGCCCAAGAAGAAGCCCAGCGTTTTAACCATAACTACATTGGAACCGAGCACATTCTACTGGGCTTGGTGCGCGAAACCGAAGGCGTAGCGGCGCGCGTCCTCTCCAGCCTGGCAGTGGACCTGAGCAAGGTCCAGTCCGCGGTGGAGTTCATCATCGGGCGCGGCGAGAAACCGACCCAAGGTGAGATCGGACTGACGCCACGAGCCAAGAAAGTGGTGGAGTTGGCCGTCGACGAAGCCCGCCGCATGAACCACACCTACATCGGCACCGAACACCTGCTCATTGGCTTGTTGCGGGAGGGCGAGGGCGTGGCCGCTGGCGTTCTGGAAAGCCTCGGAGTCACCCTCGACAAGGTTCGGGCCGAAACCCACCGTATCCTGAGTCACAGCGCCAGCAGCGGTGGAACCGGGGCGCGCAGCAGCACCCGCACGCCAACCCTGGATCAACTTGGGGTGGACCTGACGGTGGCGGCCCGGGCCGACAAGCTGGACCCGGTCATTGGCCGCGAGCAGGAAATCCAGCGGGTCATCCAGATACTCAGCCGGAGGACCAAGAACAACCCGGTACTGGTCGGAGAGCCCGGTGTCGGCAAGACCGCCATCGTCGAAGCATTAGCTCAGCGGATCGGCACAGGTGAGGTGCCCGATACTCTTCAGGGCAAGCGCCTGGTCACCCTGGATATGGGCGCCCTGGTGGCGGGTACCAAATACCGCGGAGAGTTCGAAGAGCGCCTCAAGAAAGTAATCGAGGAGATCAAAGGCTCAGGCAACTGCGTCCTGTTCATCGACGAGATACACACCATCGTTGGCGCCGGGGCCGCCGAGGGCGCGGTGGACGCTTCCAACATCTTGAAGCCTTCCCTGGCTCGGGGTGAACTCCAGTGCATCGGCGCCACCACCCTCGACGACTACCGCAAGTATGTCGAAAGAGACCCGGCCCTGGAGCGCCGGCTGCAGCCGGTTCGGGTGGACGAGCCCTCTCAGGATGAAACGGTACAGATTCTGATGGGTGTCAGAAGCCGGTATGAAGAGCATCACCAGGTTGACATAACCGACGAAGCCATCAGGAGTGCGGCGTCGTTGGCGGCCCGCTTCATCGCGGACCGGTTCCTGCCCGACAAAGCGATCGACTTGATAGACGAGGCCGGCTCCCGCGTACGCCTGCGGGGCAGCGTCACTCCCGTGGCATTGAAGGATGCGATGCAGGTGCTGGAGCAGGTACGCAAGGAGAAAGACGAGGCCATCGCGTCCCAGCAATACGAAGCTGCCGCGGAGTTGCGCGACAAAGAACTGCACGCCAATGACGACCTCGACACGCTGGAAAAAGAGTGGCAAGAAGGCAAAGGTAAAGAGCGCCAGATCGTCTCCGAGGAGGATATCGCCGAGGTGGTCAGCATGTGGACCGGGATTCCGGTGACCCGGCTGGCCCAGGAAGAGACGGACCGGCTCCTTCGCATGGAGGAGGAGATCCACAAGCGGATCATCGGTCAGGACGAGGCCATCCTCAACATATCCAAGTCGGTTCGCCGCGCCAGGGCGGGGCTCAAGGACCCGCGGCGGCCCATCGGCGTGTTCATGTTCCTTGGCCCGACGGGCGTCGGCAAAACCGAGTTGGTCCGCGCCCTGTCGGAGTTCATGTTTGGCAACGAAGATAACATGATTCGCCTGGACATGTCCGAGTTCCAGGAGCGTCATACGGTGGCCCGGCTGATTGGAGCGCCCCCCGGATACGTGGGCTACGACGAAGGCGGGCAACTGACCGAAGGGGTGCGCCGGAAGAACTACTGCGCCATCCTACTGGACGAGATCGAGAAGGCCCACCCGGAGGTGTTCAACATCCTGCTCCAGATCTTCGACGCCGGACAACTGACCGACGCCCGGGGACGGCGGGTTGATTTCCGTAACTCCATCCTGGTCATGACCAGTAACTTGGGGTCTGACCTGATCAAGCGGGAGACCGCCATGGGCTTCAGCATCAAGGCGGACGAAGCCCAGACCGAGGAAAGCTCCTACCTGCGGATGAAGGACAAGGTAATGGACGAAGTCAAGCGCTTCTTCCGGCCGGAGTTCCTCAACCGTATCGACGCCACCGTCGTCTTCCATGCGCTAAGCCGCTCGGAGATCCTGGCCATCGTCGATCTGATGATAGACCAGGTCCGTGAGGAGTTGAAGGAGAAGCGGGTGGAGATGGAGTTGACGGATGCCGCTCGGGATTACCTGGGCGAGAAGGGCTATGACCCGGTGTTGGGGGCCAGGCCCCTGCGCCGCCTCATCCAGAACGAAGTCGAAGATACCCTCTCCGACGAGATCCTGGGCGGGCGGCTGAACGCCGGTGATACCGCCATGGTGGACCTGGAAGATGGCAAGATCGTGGTCCACGCTAAGGCGGCCGTCGTTCCCGTGGCAAAACCGTAGGCTTCAACGCCCACAGGTTTGCACTGTTTGCACTGACAGAAGGCCCCGCCGTGGCGGGGCCTTCTGCTGTTATACTTGGCCCAGCCTGACCAGGGAGGCCACGGGTGAGCCGCTCCCGAAGCCGTCAACACACCATCTTCTTTTGCCAGGAATGCGGCCACGAAAGCCCCAGATGGATGGGGTTTTGCCCGGCCCCTTCCTGCAACTCGACCCTTCCTCTCGTGGAAGCCGAGGCCGCGGTGACCAAACCGGGCCGGCCCGGGTGGGTGGCCACCGAGACTGAGCCCGTTCAGGAGCTATCCCAGCTCAGCTTGGACGGCCAGGCTCGTATCGAGTTTCCCTCTCAAGAACTCAACCGGGTGTTGGGCGGGGGCCTGGTGCCCGGCTCGGTGGTGCTGCTGGCCGGGGAACCCGGGGTCGGCAAGTCCACGCTTCTCCTCCAAATAGCCCAATTCATGTCCTCCAGTGGCGAGAGCGTACTTTACGTCAGCGGCGAGGAATCTCCCCAGCAGATCAAGCTGAGGTCCGAGCGCCTGGGCTTCGACGGCGAGGGGGTTTTCCTCCTCGCGGAAACCGACGTGGGCCAGGTGGTGAACCGGCTGGAGGAGCGCCGGCCCGCCCTGGCCATCGTCGATTCCATTCAGACCTTGTACAGTCAGGACGTACCCTCGGGTCCGGGAAGTGTGGTCCAGGTGCGGGAGGCCGGCTTGCGGTTGATGCGCTGGGCCAAGATGCGCCACGTGCCGGTGTTTCTTGCCGGGCACGTGACCAAGGATGGCACGCTCGCCGGACCCCGGGTGCTGGAGCACATGGTGGACGTGGTCACCTACCTGGAGTCCCAGGACTTCAGCACTTACCGGGTGCTGCGCAGTGAGAAGAACCGGTTCGGCCCCACCACCGAGGTTGGAGTCTTCGAAATGACGGGCCAGGGGCTGGCCGAGGTCCCGGACCCCTCCCGGACCCTTCTTTCCCAACGGTACGACCGGGCGGTTGGCGCCGCGCTGGTGCCGGTGCTGGAAGGCAGCCGTCCGCTGATGCTGGAGGTCCAGGCCTTAACCTCTCCCAGCCAGTTGCCCATACCCCGTAGGGTGGCCAACGGCGTGGACCACAACCGGCTGCTGATGCTGACGGCGGTGGCCGGCCGGCGGGCCGGGTTGGAGCTGGCCGGCCAGGACATCATCGTAAGCGTGGCGGGCGGGTTCCGGGTCGGCGAGCCCGCCGCCGACCTGGCGGTGGTGCTGGCCATCGCCTCCAGCCTGTACAACCGGGCCGTGGACCCGGAACTGGTGGCCTTCGGCGAAGTGGGCCTCAGCGGCGAGCTGCGGGCCGTGCCCCAAATGGCGCGGCGGATCGCGGAGGCCGCGCGCCTGGGCCTGTCCCGCTGTGTCTTGCCGGCGACGGGCCTGGACGGGCTTACGGCGCCGCCGGAAGTGAAGTTGTCCCCGGTCCGGACCCTGAGAGAAGCCCTGCGGGCCGCGCTGGGCGGGGGGAGGGGCCGGCCAAACGTGGAACCCACCGAAGAACCTGCTCAGGAGCCAGACTGATCGAATTCCTGGACCGCCCGCAGGGCTCGGGACCAGGTGGCATTGCCAATGTTTCGCGGGAAGCTCAGAACCGCTCGTGAGCCTAATCGTATTGCGAGCGCATCTTCCTGTGTTCCTGTGGTTCCTCAGGGTAAACCGTCTGTCTAGTGAACGAAGCAATGGTGGTTAGTGTTCGTCCCGAAGGGTCGCCCGAGGGCAGGCGCCTAGGGGTGGAGGTAGTGATGGAAGTGGGCAAAACCCCTACGCTCTACAACAGGAGTGATTCTCAGCAGGTCGACGAAATGGCGCGAATAATCATGCGTTGGTAGAGTGGGGTGTAGGGCGGCGCAGAGACCTCTGGCAGGGGCCCCGCTACCCGTCGTGGGCGTGGCGGTCGGCCGTCTCCGCCGGTTGAAACTCGTGGTCCTCGCAGGCCACCCAGCGGGAGCCGTCCTCGAAGACCTCTTTCTTCCAGATTGGGACTGTCGCCTTGAGCTGGTCCACCGCTTTGTGGCAGGCCAAGAAGGCCTTCTCCCGGTGGGGAGAGGCGACGGCGATTACCAGGCTGATCTGGCCGATGGGCACCGTCCCGATGCGGTGGGCGATGGCGATGTCCTCGATTTCGTACTGGGCCTGAATGTCCCGGCGGACCTCTTCCAGCTTCTTCAGCGCCATCTCTTCGAAGGCTTCATACTCCAGCTTGACCACCCACTTGCCCTCGAAGCTGTCGCGGGTGGTGCCCAGGAATGTCACCACCGCACCGTTGGTGTCCCGCCGCACTTGGGCGGTGATTCGCTCCGGATCCAGTGGTCGGTGGGTAAGCTCGACTGTCACGCTATCCTCCGCTGACCGGGGGTATCAGGCAAACGTCGTCGCCCTCGTGCAGGGCCGCCTCCGGCCCGGCGTAGTCGGCGTTGACCGCCACCACGATCTGCACTTGCGGTGGGGCCAGCTTGGGGAAATGCCGGCGGACCTCCGCGGTCAGGTCCGCCACCGTTGCTCCCTCGGGGAGCTGCAACGGGAAGGAGCTGCGGCCGGCCCGCTCCCGGTACAACGCGAAAAACCTCACTGTCAGTTCCATGTGCCGGCCTTTGCCCGCCCACTCGCGGTAGCTGAAGCTGCCCGCCGGGCGGGCCTGGCGATTTGGAGAGGAAATTTGCCCCTCGGGTTGGCGAGGGACGCTGTTTTGTACTGCATACATTATCGCACAGGCTGGCGGGTTCGACTATAAGCGCGCCGTAGGGGACTCGGCGCCCCACGGTGGGCAGCGAGCCCTCGCGGCAGGAAGCGGTGACGCCGATTGTCGCGGCAGGAGAGCTGGGCCACCCGGCAGGTGGGTTCATCTTATGTCGTGTTTAGCTGCAACTTTGCTCCCGGCGGTGTATTTGTGGTGTAAGACGTAACCTTTGTCCACGCGGGCTAGCTGACGACACCGGAGGACGGCCCTGCGAGCTTGACGAGATGGTTGACAGCATTCCTGGGTGACACTAGGATGGCTCTTATCCAAGAGGTACCTGCTTGGACCCGGCGGCTTGGTGAGGGGAACACCGGGGAACCCAAGTCCGGGCTATCCGCCGTTCTAGCTGGCAGAAGGGGGTTGGCTTGCAACTGGGATCGAGAACATTCGATGTGCCGGACGCAGCGGCGGCGGTGGAATTCTGCTACCAACAGGGCTGGACCGACGGGCTCCCGGTGGTGCCTCCCACCCAGGAAGCGATCGAACGGATCATCGGCTACCTGGGCCGAGACCCCAAAGAAGTGGTGGGCATCGTCACCCCTCGAAACGGCATCGCTACCATCGAGAAGATCGCCATCAACTGCGTCATGGCCGGCTGCCTGGTGGAGTACGTTCCCATCGTCATCGCCGCCCTGGAGGCGATGCTGGAGGAGCCCTTCAACCTGAACGGCGTGCAGACGACAACCCATTGCTGCGCCCCGCTGGTTATCGTGAGCGGTCCGGCGGTGAAGAAGCTGGACTTCAACACCACGGAGGGGGCGCTGGGCCATGGCTCCCGGGCCAACGCGACGATCGGGCGGGCGGTGCGTCTCATCCTCTGGAACATCGGGGGCGGTCTGCCCGGCGAGCCGTGCAAGACCACCCACGGCCACCCCGGCTATTACAGCTTCTGCATCGCTGAGAACCAGGACGTCAACCCCTGGGAGCCGCTCCACGTTGGGCGAGGGTTTAGCGTGGACGAGACGGTGGTCACGGTGACCGCCGTGGAGGGGCCCCACTCCATCGGCACGGGCGCCGGATACAGCCCTGCCGAGGACGTGCTCTTCGTCCTGGCCGACGCCATAACAACTCTGGGCAGCAACAACGTGACCGGCGGGCACATGATTCTGGCCCTCAGTCCGTTGGTGTCCCAAAACTTGGCCGAAAGCGGTCTCAGTAAGCAGGAAGTGGTCCGAGAGCTAATGCAGCTGGCCCTGCGCCCGGTCCACGACATGAGGCGCAAACGGAACATAGCGGAAGTCAGCCCGCACCACTGGAACAAGCTAGCTGATCCCGACGACGATGACGCTCTGGTACCCTTCATCCGGAAACCGGAGAACCTGGTCATCCTCACCACCGGAGGTTGGGGTTCGGGAGGAGGGTTTGCGTCCCTTTTCCCCGGCTGGGGTAGCCACGGAGGCCTGACCCAGAGCAAAGCCGTCCGTTTTCCCAACGCCTGATCCGTTTTCCCAGGACGCGAGAGGAGAGCCATGAGTATGCGACTGTTCGACCCAGTAGGAGATATCGCTCTGCCCGAGCGGGCCGAGGAGATTGTTCTGGACACGCTCAAAGGCAAGGCCGTCGGCTACGTATTCAACCAGCACATCTCGTCTAACGTGTTCTGGAAGCACCTGGAGGAGAACGTGGAGAGTTCCCTCGAGCCTTCCGGTACCGTGAAGGTATACAAGCCGAGCCACACCACGCCGGCGGCCCAAGAGGAAATCGACCGGGTGGTTCGGGAATCGGATTATGCCCTGGTTGGGGTTGGGGCTTGAGGGTCCTGCACCTCCGCCGCCGTGCGCGACGGGATCGCACTCTTGAGTACCGGCCATCCTACCCTGGTCTACGTACACGACGTTTTCGAGCGGGCGGCCCACGCCCAGGCCGCCGCTTTGGGGATGCCGGACCTCCGCATCTACGTGTACCCTCAAAACCGGTCCGGCGAGCCTGACGAGGTAGAGGCCGAGAAAGGGGCCAAGGCGGCAGAAGAGTTGGAGCAGAACCTGCTCTAGCTCGGAGTCCGCGGCCGCCCATCACGGCCTGCCCGGCCGGTGAAAATCCCGTTGTTCCAGGAGGCAGCCCCTATGGGAATACGCGTGGGCATAGACATCGGGGGGACGTTCACCGACCTGGCCTTCGTCGACGAGGCGACGGCGGAGACCGGCGTCCTGAAGGTGGCCTCCACCCCCGGGGACTATGCGGCCGGCGTGATCGAGGCCCTCAAGGCCCTGGCCGCCGGCCAGGACGTTTCCGCCGGCGCCATTTCCTTCCTCTCTCACGCCACCACGGTGGTGACCAACGCCATCCTGGAGTCCAAGGGGGCGCGGGCGGCCCTGATAACCACCCAGGGTTTTCGCGACGTGCTGGAGATCCGCCGGCAGGCCCGGGCCGAACTCTACAACATGTTCCAGCCGCCTCCAGCGACGCTCATTCCACGCCATTTGCGGCTGGAGGTGTCCGAGCGGGTGGATGCCCTGGGGCAGGTCCGTACCCCTCTGGCCGAGGATGAACTCTCGGAAATCATCGCCTTCCTGAAGAGCCACCGGGTCCAGGCGGTGGCCGTCTGCCTGCTGTTCTCGTTCCTCAATCCCGAGCACGAGCGGGCCGTCGGCGAAGCGGTCCGCCGCAGCCTGCCGGACGTGCGGGTGTTCCTGTCCAGCGAGGTCTTGCCGGAGGTTCGGGAGTACGAACGCACCAGCACCACTGCGGTTTGCGCCTACGTGGCGCCCGTGCTGGAAGGGTACCTGAGCCGGCTGACCCAGTTCCTGGAGCAGGACGCCTACCCTCCTCTCTACCTCATGGGCTCCGGGGGTGGCGTTTCCACCGTCGATGAGGGTCTCCGGATGCCGGCGATGTTCGTGGAATCAGGCCCTGCCGCCGGAGTGATCGCCACCGCCGCCCTGGGAAACGCGCTGTCTCTCTCCCGCCTGGTCTCCTTTGACATGGGCGGCACCACCGCCAAGGCCAGCCTGATCGACGACGGGCAGGTCAGCGTCACGACGGAGTACGAGGTCGGGGGCGGCGGCAACCTGCGGCGCTGGCTCCAGGGCACCGGCCATCCCATCAAGGTCCCGGTTGTTGACCTTTCCGAGGTCAGCGCCGGCGGGGGAAGCATAGCCTGGGTCGACGACGGAGGTGGGCTGCGGGTTGGACCGCGGAGCGCCGGAGCGGCGCCGGGGCCTGCCTGCTACGGCGGCGGCGGGCAGGAGCCGACGGTGACCGACGCCGATGTCATCCTGGGTTATCTCAACGCCCAGCACCTGTTGGGCGGCGAGCTGGCCCTCTCTCCGGACCGAGCGGCGGAAGCCATTCAGCGCCGGGTGGGCGGCCGCCTCGGGTTGGACACCGTGGGCGCCGCGCAGGGGATCGTGGACATCGTGAACTCCAGCATGGCCAACGCCATCCGGATGATCTCCGTCGAGCGTGGCTACGACCCCCGGTCCCTGACGCTGGTGGCTTTCGGGGGCGCTGGGCCAGTGCACGCCGGCCGGCTGGCGGAGGAACTGGACATCGCCACTGTAGTTATTCCTCCTAATCCGGGTGTCTTCTCCGCCGTCGGCCTCGTCTCCAGCGATCTGAAACAGGACTACGTCCGGACCCTGTTCGCCCCCCTTGACCGGGACGTCTTGACCCGGATACAGGAAGCTTACCGCCAGATGGAGCGGGAGGCCGGAGACATGCTGGCCCGGTCCGGAATCGACCGTGAACGGTGGGAAATCCGGCACTCCATGGATCTCCGGCTGGTCCCCCAGGCCTACGAGCTTACCGTTCCCGTCGACCACTCCGAGTTGGAGGCCGATGGCCTGGTTTCCATCGCCGAGCGGTTCCACGATCAGCACCTCGCTGTGTACGGGTACAACGCCCCGGGGGAAGCGGTACAGCTGGTGAACCTGCGGGTCAGCGCCATCGGCCGGCTCTCCCGAAGCTATGTCGTGCGGCCGGTCGCCAGGCCGGAGGGACCTCTGGACGATGCCCTTGCCGCGGAACGGAGGGTGTTCTTCAAGGAGACCGGGTTCACCCTTTGCCCGGTGTACGACCGGACCAAGCTGCCGTTGGACGCAGCCATCCGGGGGCCGGCCATCGTGGAAGAGGCCAGCTCCACCGTCGTGGTGTATCCGGGCCAGTCCGCCACCGTGACCGAATGGGATACGATCACCCTGAGGAGTGGAGCATGAGGGACAACCTTGATCCGATCACCTTTCAAGTGATCAAGAACAGCCTGATCTCCGCCGCCGAGGAGATGAAGATCGTCCTGGCCAAAACCGCCTACTCTCCGCTCCTCAAGCTGGCCGGCGACTACTCCTGCGGCATCTTCGACGTTTCGGGCAACATGGTCGCCCAGGGCCCGGACATCCCCATTCACCTGGGCTCCATGCCCTTGACGGTGAAGGCGATCCTGGCCACGTTCGAGAGCTTCGCTCCGGGGGACATATTTATTCACAATGACCCGTACTTCGGCGGGTCGCATCTCCCGGATGTCAACGTGGTCGCTCCCATCTACCTGGACGAGCGGATGCTGCTGGGGTTCACCTGCGTGAGGGCCCACTGGCCGGATATCGGAAGCGCCAGTCCCGGCAGCTACGGGGCGGTCTCGGAGATATACGGCGAGGGGCTGCGGCTCCCGGCAGTGCGGCTCTACACGGCCGGCGCCTTGAACACCGACGTCGACAGCATCATATTCGTCAATGTACGGACCCCTGAGGAGCGGCGCGGCGACCTGAGGGCCCAGATTGCCGCCAACTACCGGGGCGCGGTCCGGGTCCGGGAGATTTCACGCAGATACGGCGTGGAAATGGTGATGGCAGCCATGCAGGAGGTCCAGGACTACTCCGAGCGCATGATGCGGGCTCAGCTAGAGCGGTTGGAGGACGGCGAGTTCCACTTCGAGGATTTTTGCGACGGCGACGGCATTATCGGCGTGGGCCAGACCGAGGACGAGATCATCAACGTGAAGCTCAAGGTCACCAAGAGCGGAGACCGGATGACCATCGATTTTACGGGCAGCGATCCCCAGGTCGAGGGTCCGATGAACGCTCCCCTGGCGGTTACCGCCTCGGGGGTGTACACCGCCGTCAAGATGATCGTCGACCCCAACGACCTGATCCCGCCCAACTCGGGCGCCTGGCGGCCCATCGACGTGACGGCTCCACTAGGCAGCGTGGTCAACGTCCTGCCTCCGGCCCCCGTGGTCTACGCCAATCACGAGATGACCCACCGCATCTGCGACATGGTCTTCGGCGCGGTGGCCCCCGGCTACCCCAACAGGGTGCTCGCCTGCTCCCAGGGGACCTCGGCCATACTGACCCTGGGCGGCCAGGACCCGGTGACCCGGCGGCGGTACGTGAGCTACGAGACCATGGGCGGCGGGATGGGTGCGCGGCCCAACCAGGACGGGATCAACGCGGTGAAGAGCGGCATCAGCAACACCATGAACACGCCCATCGAGCAGCTAGAAATGCGGTTCCCCGTTCTCATCGACCGGTACGAGATCATCCCGGATAGCGGCGGGGCCGGAGAGTACCGGGGCGGTTGCGGCGTGCGCCGGGTCTGGCGCGTCCTGGGCCACACCGCCGTGGCCGCCGTGTGCTGCGAGCGCACCAAGTCCGCGCCCTTCGGTCTCTTCGGCGGGCTCTCCGGCGCTCCCACCAAGGTCTATCTAGTGGGCCCCGATGGCCGGAAGAGGCCGCTGAACAGCAAAGGCCCCGCGTTCCCCGTCCCCGACGAAAGCTGCGTGTGGTATGAGATAGCTGGCGCCGGCGGATACGGGGACCCCGGCCGGCGGGACGTGGACCGGCTGGCGAGCGACGTGGTGAATGGCTACGTATCAGAGGTTCGCGCGGCGGCCGATTACGGTGTGGCCAATGCCGCGGAGCTGCGTTGTCCCTACTGCCAGGGGGTCGCAGGCAACAGCTAGTCTGGTGTCTCGTAAATAGCTTGATACCCAATCCGTCACCCCGGCGAAGGCCGGGGTCCAGTCCGCGCTTACCTGGGTTCCGGTCTTCGCCGGAAAGACGGCCGTGGGGGTGACGCGGGAGAACACCTGGGCTAATAACTCGTTACCGACCCGGTACCCGATCCGTCATCCCGGCGAAGGCCGGGATCCAGTTAGCGCTCCCCTGGATTCCGGCTTTCGCCGGAAAGACGATTGTGGGGAGGGAATGCTGCACAAATTCGCCGATGTGAAGCTGCTTACGAGACAGTACACTAGTGACCCTGCTCGCTCACTCACTCGCCCCTGATGAATCCGCGGGACCCGGGGATTCCGGTTGCTTCGGGTTGGCGCCGGCCCCGAGAATCCCATGAAAAATCTCTGAGCTAAACAATACCGCAGGTTCAGCCCGTGTGTGACCCTCCACCGGTTGCGCTAAAAGTTGGGCGACGATCACCGAAAGTCACGCTATTTTGCGACCAAGACCGACATCGGGTATGGCTCTTGCTCGGATGGCAGGCGGAGAATCACCGATAGCCCGGCAGCCGGAGCGCTCGGCTCTTACCAGGACACCAAGTTCCACCCACTGTTCAGATTGCGTAGCCTGCCGTTGAGGATTACCGTCTGGTCGAAGACCAGATTGATCCAGAAGACCAGGCCGGGCTGCACTCCGGTGATGGTGTTGACATCGGCGAAGGCGGGGCGAGGGTCGAAGAAAGACCATACCTTGGTGGCGTTGTCAAAGGTCCACATCCGTAATAGGTTGTCGGAGGTCAACAGCGGCTCCAACGCGACGGCCGGCGGGATCGAGGGCACCGGAGTCGGCGTGGGAGTCCTCGTAGGCGCCGCGGCCTGCCCCGATTCCACCACGGTGAATAAGACTATGGCGGTGATGCCTCCGGCCTTGGCCAGAAGTGTCGTGTTACCGGCGGGGATGTTGGGCACCTGGACGGCAACGGCGAAGCCGCCGCTCGGATCCGTGTTGGGAGCGGGCAAGGGCAGGACCTGGACGGGGCCGATGGCGAGGGAACTGACCGTGGAAAAGGCCGGAAAATTCGTACCGGCCGCGGTGATAAATCCGCCAACAGAACCGAGAGCTGGGATCGCCTCGACGGATGGCCCGGGCACCGTGTGGGCGGCGGTGGTGGAGGCCGGTTTGTCCAGGACCAGGGCGGTCACGGTGTTCGTCGAAGGTATGCTCGCGGTGACGGGGACCGTGAAAGTGGTCGTGAAGGCGCCGGTGCTGTCGGCAGTCACCAGGCCCAAGGCTGTTCCAGCGTAATCCATACTCAACGGGAAGGACCCCGGGCTGTTGGGATCGCCGGTGGGAAACCCGGTCCCCGTGGCAGTCACGGTGCTGCCCCGGGTGCTGGTGCTGGGGTCCAGCGTAAGTGTGCGCGCTGAAATGGTCAGGGTGGCCGACGCGGTTGCGCCACGATCGTCGGTGAGTGTTACAGTCTCGGGACCTGCCGAAAGCGTCGCCAAAGTGACGGGCACCCATACCGTGGCCGTCAGCGAGCCGCCGCTATCCAGGTTGATGGGGTAGATTACGTGGGGAGGCCCCAACTGAATGCCCGCAACTACGACGAAACTGGCGTCCGTCCCGGTGATCTGATGGCCCCCGCTGGGCCCGGCGCCTCCAGGGATGGAAGAGAGGGTGAACCCGGAGCGGTTCACGACGATAGACTGGTTTGGGATGGCCGTGGACGGCACCAACGACAGTGTGGCGGCCAGAATCCTAGGCCCCGGAGAGCCGGCGACCGGCTTGAGTCCGAGAGAGCCCGATTCAAGGAAAGCGAGGGCCATTACAACGAGCCCTACCATCGTGAGAACCAGGAGCCTTGGCCTTACTGTCACTTTCCACCCCCATGCGCCGGAAGCCAAAACGTGATTAGTGCATCACCAGACCACCGTCGACGTTGAACGCCTGTCCGGTGATGTTGCGGGCTCCGGGCCCAGCCAGAAAGACCGCCATGGCGGCGATGTCCTCGGGTTCATTGGTCCGGCCTATGGGTACTCGGGTGGCCCTCTGGGCCTCCAGTTCCCCCGCCGTCACCCCCATGGATTCGGCCCGCTGCGCCATGGTAGTCAGGGACATGGCCGTGCGGGTCATGCCCGGGCAGATAGCGTTAACGTTAATGTCGTGGCGGCCCAGTTGGAGGGCTGCGATGTGGGTCATGGAGATGACGGCCCCTTTGCTGGCCGCGTAGGCTGCGTTGGAAGTTCCGGAGTAACCCTTGCCGGCGATCGAGGCGATGTTTATGATGCGCCCGCCCTCGCCCTGTTTGATCAGCTCCCCGGCCACCCGCTGCATACAGAAGAAGACCCCTTTGGCGTTGACCCGGTGGATCCGGTCCCAGTCCGCCTCCGCGACCTCCATGAGGTCCAGATAGCGGGTCACCCCCGCGTTGTTCACCAGAATGTCGACGCGGCTAAAGAGATCCACCGTCTCTTTGACGATGCGGTCGATCTCGTCCACGCTGCCCACGTCGGCCTCGATGGCCAGGCTTTGCCGCCCCAGCTCACGCACCGCTATTCCCGTACTCTCGGCCCCCGGGCCGTCGATATCCACCGCGGCCACGTGGGCTCCCGCCTCCGCCAACGCCAGGGCAATAGCCTTTCCCATGCCGCGGGCGGCGCCGGTTACGAGGGCAACCCTATTGACCAGCACCATACACCACTCCGCCCCCATTCTTGGCTGAGCATTTTCCAGAGTGTAAGCCGGGCTCATCCCTGTGTCAACGCGCCGCCGGGGGCACGTTTGGCAGTTTCTTGAATTGATTCCGGCGGGACTTTCTTGTTATGCTCCTCTTCAAGTCTCGGGACTTGGAATCGGGTCCTGGAAACTGAAGCCTGGAAACTGAATATGGATGCCGCTTGGGGTTACCCCGCGCGCTTCCAACCGGGAGGGTTAGTATGCCCGACGCTAGAGTGGACACCATCGTGCGTGGTGGCCAAGTGGTCACCTCGTCTCAGGTCTACGACGCAGCCATCGCCATCTCCGGTGAAAAGATCGTCGCCCTGGGTCCTGAATCGCTGCTGCCCCCGGCGGACCGGTACATCGATGCCGAGGGGAAACTGGTGCTGCCGGGACTGATCGACTGTCACGTCCACCTGGACCGCATTGACGACTACGCCCTGGGTTCCCGGGCCGCGGCCTACGCCGGGCTGACGACACTGATCCCATTTGGCAACTACGATGTAGAGGCCGATGAGCCTCTGCCTGCCGCCATTCACCGCACCAGGGAGGAGGTGAATGCCTCTGCGCTCGTGGACTTTGGCTTTCATTTCATCTTGCAAAACAGGCCCAACATCCTGAACGGGCTTCGCCAGGCCATGGAGTTGGGGGTCAAGTCCTACAAGATGTTCATGACCTACAAGAAGCGCCCGTACCGCATGTGCGATGACGACTACATCTGCAAGACCATGGAGATGGTGGCCGCCGGCGGCGGGCTGCTGCAGCTTCACTGCGAAAGCGGCAACATCATTGAATACCTGGAGAACAAGCTAATTGCCGAAGGGCACACCCATCCCACGGATTTCCCCGCGGCCTGCCCGGATTGGGCCGAGGAGGAGGCCATCAATCGGGCGATCCAGATGGGTGCGGCAACCAGGTGCCCGACCTACGTGGTCCACCTCAGCACCCAGCTCGGTCTGGAGCGAATAAAGCGGGCCCAGGCTATCGGCCAAACAGTATGGACGGAGACCTGTCCCCACTATCTGCTGCTCTCGGACGCGGAGATGGCCAGCAAGGGGCCGCTGGCCAAAATCGGGCCTCCCTTGCGGCCTGATGGTGGGCCCGACCGGGAAGCCCTGTGGCGGGGGCTGGAACTCGGGCAAACGTCGATAGTCTCCAGTGACCACGCGCCGTATCCCTATGACCTCAAGCAGGTGGGCTGGGACAATATCTTCGTGACGCCCGACGGCGCATCGGTCCCCTTTGGCTCCCCCGGGATTGAGACGATCGTGTCGCTGATGTACAGCGAGGGGGTGGTCAAGAGGGAGCTGCCCATATGGTGGCTGGCTCGGGTAATGTCGGAGAACCCAGCCCGGATCTTTGGCCTCTATCCGCGAAAAGGGACAATCCAGGTAGGCTCGGACGCCGACCTGCTGATCATGGACCCGGCCGGGGACCGGATCATCACGGCCAAGGACCATCAGAGCAACGCGGGCTACAGCTTGTTCGAGGGGTGGCAGGTCAAAGGCCGTCCGTGGATGACGCTGCTGCGGGGGCAGGTTTTGCTGAACCAGGGCAAACTGGAGCAGAAGCCCGGCTACGGCCGGTTCCTGTCCTGTGAGGGCCCCAGGGCTCCCATCGGCGGCCCGGTGCGGTAGAGAAGATGTCTCTTTTTGGGCCACGAATGTCAGCTTGACCGGCGAGCTACCCGGACCCTCGGGCCTGCCTGAAAAAAGTGAGGCCGGGGACGCCACACATGATGCTAGAGGGGCGGCTTCCGGGTGTGCCAGGGGGTGTTCTGTTCGTAGGCGTGGGCCAACCTCAACATCGTCTCCTCCTGGAAGGGCGCCCCCGCAACCTGGAGCCCGATGGGGAGATTCTCGGACGTGAACCCGCAACAGATGCTGAGAGCGGGAACGCTGGCCAGGCTGAAAGTGGGGGTGAGGCCCCAGGGGTTGCGGCTGCCTTTCTTCTTGCCGTCGATGGCCTGGTCCGGCTCGATTTTCAAGGCCGGCACCGCCGACGTTGGTGAAACCAGCACGTCCACCCTCTGAAGCGCCTCCAGCACCTGCCGCCGGAGGAGCGCGCGCAGCTTCTCCGCCTTGTAGTAGGCCAGGGCCGGAATCAGGCTCCAGGTGAGATACGAGATCCGGTTGTCGTGTCTTATGTCCCGGAGCCGGTGCCGCAGCAGGTCCCGGTAGTTGGTCGGTGCTTGGATTCTCAAGGTGTCGGAAATCGTGCGGGCATGGCTGGCGAGGGGGATGGAGATTTCCTCCACGGTGGCCCCCAGTTCGCCCAGAACGCCGGTGGCCAAAGACACGGCGTCCCCTACCTCCGGGACGACCGCCTCGGCCTGCGCTAGCTCCTTCACCACGCCCACCCTGAGGCCCCGGATATTTCCATCCAGGGCCCGCCGGTAGTCGGGTACCGGGAGGGTCGACGAGTAGCGGTCCCTGGGATCGTGGCCGGCTATGGCCTGGAGGATGATGGCGCAATCCTCGGCCGTGCGGGTGAGAGGACCGATGGTATCCATGGACCACATGCCCGTTCTCAGGCCGTAGCGGCTGACCAAGCCCCAGGTGGGCCGGAGCCCCACCAGGCCGCACCAGGCTGCCGGGGCGCGGATCGAGCCTCCGGTATCCTCGCCCAAGGCCGCGGCGCAAAGGAAAGCGGCGGTGGCACCGCCCGAGCCGCTGCTGGAGCCGCCGGTGTACCGTTCCAGGTCCCAGGGATTGCGGGCGGTTTCGAAGGCATGGGAGAGGCTCGTGGTGCCGAACTCGGTCATGTTCAGCTT
>PVBE011949388.1_pt1 | contig 23553 bp, 15 predicted proteins | sample 1631181 | NCBI WGS metagenome assembly PVBE01 (sample SAMN08397723, study PRJNA350692) | Marine metagenome, whole genome shotgun sequencing project. | isolation source: water | place: Pacific Ocean | collected 2012-04 | reverse complement strand
CATTTGGAGTCCCGTCAGGCCCAACCCGCGGTCCTCGAGGGTCTCCAGGACCTGATTGATGAGCTCTGTTCCCATTCTTCGGTAGGTGGTCAGCTTTCCGCCGGCGATGGTGATGAGTCCGTCGCCGACGCGCGGGCCCGGGCGCAACACGGCTTCGTCGCGAATAGGGAGCAGCCGACCTTCGCGCACCGCCCGCAATTCACGCCAACCGGGAGCGTCGCGGTGGATGCCGACGCCAACCTGGGAGGCAGCCATCGTCGCATCCAAGATGGTATCCGGGTCGAGATCGAGGAGCGTTTCCATGCCGATCTTGGGGTAAGGCGCACCTTCTTGCATCGCGTTCTTTGCCCCAGCGAGAGTCAGCACCTCGCCAGCGAAGGACCCGGGTCCGGCGATAACAATCGGCTTCGTTCCAAAAACCAGAAGCACCCGAGGCAGCTCGGCACCCTCCACGGCGAGGCGGCGGGCGACCCGGTCGACCTGCGCATTGATGCCGCTAATCACGGATTCCGCCTCGTCCTTGCGCCCGAGCTTGGCGCCGAGCTTCCGCAGCATGGCTTCAATGTCGGCCCGTGAGTCTGTCGGTGGAAAGAACGTGTCGATGCCCTGCTCCCCGAGTCGGTCGGCCATGGCGCGACCCGACGGGCCGCGAGCGCCAACAACAAGATCCGGCTGCAGACTGAGGACAACCTCGAGGCTGGGATCGATGTAGCCCCCCACAGAGGGCAGTTTAGTCGCTTCGGCGGGGTAGTCGCAGAACTTGGAGCGACCTACCAAGAGCTTGCCGGCGCCGACCGCAAACACTGCCTCAGTGGTGGAGGGGGTCAAGGACACGATACGCTGAGGAAGGGCCCTTGCCGCCGGCTTGCTCTCCGGAGCAGCGTCGGCTCGATCCCGGCTGCACGCGCCGCTGAGCATCAAGGCCACCGCAAAGAGCAGGGATAACAGCGGCGTCGGGGCGAGGACCACGAGCCGGGTCTAGCACGGCGAGGGTTGGGCCAAACCCCCGCTCAGAGAACCAGAACCCACATATCGTAGAGCGCGTGGGTCCACACCGCCGGAGCAAAGCCTCGGAATGCGTAGATGACGGTGAATACGAGGCCGCAGACCCAGCGGAACACAAAAGCCTTCAATTCGAAGGGCTCCCCCAGTGCGCCGATGTGGTGCCAAGCGCTAAAGATGGCCGCCGCGATGACGGCCCAGCAGACTTTTACGAGTGCTCGCTTGAGGCGACCGTTGCTCCGCAGAGACTTGACCAAGAGCTGCGCGCCGAGTCCGAATAGGCCCACTCGAAACGCCAGTTCCTCATAAAACCCAGCGCCCAGCGACATGACGATGCTGGCGAAGAGCGACGAATTTTCCAGCCCACTGAGCCCGCTGATCCAGGGCGTGTTGGCCATCGCGGCCATCCAAGACGTCGCCTCCGCGCCGTCGACCCGCAAGAAGAGCCTTCCGATGACTTCTCCGGCCACGAGCCGCATCGCCGCGGCGTAGGCGATCCCCTCGAGAGCGAGCAGACCGAGCTCGCGAAACCTGAGCGAGTCGCCGCGACCCAGGGTTTTCAGTACAAGGACGAAGGCTGCGCCGATTCCCAGGGTGAGCCCCGTGTAGAGCAGCAGGTTGTGGTCCGCCAGCAGGACCAGCTCGCGAGTGACCCAATCCGCCGCGTTCCGCATCGGTAGGAAGACAACGCCTAGGTGGTAGCCAAGGAAGACCGGTAGCGTCAGCCCGAGATCAGTCAGCGGGTTACTTCGCGCCGCGCCTTCGGTGTGAGCGCGCGCCTCTGCCTCCTGGGCGATCGTTCCGGATCTCAACTGATCCCGTTTACAACGAAGCCGGGGTGGGGACGAGTTCTGAGCGATGGCAGCGGGGCTTCACTCAGACTGTAAGCGTCTCCGGTCGCGGCCTATCCGCCAGGGTGCAGGTGGTAGACGAGGTAGCCGACGGCGGCGATCCACAGCATCACAATGCCTACCATCGGACCGTCGCTCAGCATCTCCTGGGTCGGACTTTCCGTGTCGGGCCGATGCCGAACTAGGTAGCCAAAGCGCCACACCCCAAGGATCACCAGGATCGTGCTTGGCCAGAGATAGGGCGCCCTGAAGAACGCCTGGGTGGCCGGATCCAGCGTGTAGACCAGGTAGGTGAGCACTGTCGCCAGGCCCGTCGCGAACAGCGAGACGTTGAGGCCGCGGACGGTGTAGCCCTCGAGGGCGGCCCGCTGGCGTTCGGCATTCTTGGAACTCGAGAGTTCGTGGCGCCGCTTACCAAAGCCCAAGAAGAGCGCCAAGAGCGCGGTACAGGCCAGGAGATAGCCGGAAACGTAGATGCCGGTGGCGAGACCTCCCGCCATGACGCGCAGCACGAAGCCCGCGGAGATGCAGCTCACGTCAATGTACGCGATGTGCTTCAACTTCGCGGAATACGCCAGGTTGATGAGCAGGTACCCGAGAGCGACGCCGAGAAATGCCCAGCCCAGGAAGATCGATGCGGTGAGCGATGCCGCAACGAGGAACGCTGCGTATCCCCGGGCGACCCGAAGCGACAGCTGGCCTGACGCAATCGGCCGGTGACGCTTCTTGGGATGAACGCGGTCCGCGTCGTAGTCGGCGATGTCGTTGATCGTGTAGACCGCGCCCGCGATGAAGCAGAAGATGCCGAAGGCGCTGAGCGCGTGATAGATGAGCGACGCGTCGAAGATCGACTTGGCGAAGACCACCGGTGCCAGGACAAAGACGTTCTTCACCCACTGATGGGGCCGGATCGTCCGCACCATCCCTCGGGCCGTCTGCACGAGTCCGCCGCCCTTCTCGTGGTCGAGGGAATTTGTGCTCTGAGGTTCGGTCAAGTCCATCTATCCGCCAGTAAGCATCCGGGTCTCCAAAACGAACCCGGCGGCAGGCGCCTCCTTGTGGCCTTCGTGGGCCTAGCGCGTTCGGGAGCGGAGGGCACCTCAAAGAGGTCCTAGAATCTGCCCCAAGTGGCCCGAACTGGGCGCTACCTTGTCGTTTGCGCCCTTCTTTGCCCCGTGGCAGGTGCGAAACGTGCAGGATTCGGTTCGAACGCACGACTGGCCGGCGCCACCGCCTTCCACCCCGGGAGCGCGTATTTCGGAAACTTCCGCCCTCACACTTCGCCCGATAATGCGCGAGAGATCCGGTCTCAGATGACAGTCAGCAAGGCCACGAAACGTCACGAGTCGTTGCTCGCGGAGATACGCGCCCACGACTACCGCTACTACGTGCTGGACGATCCCGTCGCAAGTGACGCCGAATACGACCGTCTCTACCGAGAGCTTGTCGACCTGGAAAAGGCCAATCCCGGCCTGGTTCACGCCGACTCGCCGACTCGGCGCATCGGAGGGCTGCGTTCCGAGTTGAGGACCATCGCGCGGCCGGTCCGGATGATGTCCCTCGACAACACCTACGGCGAAGCGGAACTTGCGGAATTCGTTCGCCGCGTTGGCGAGAGGTTGCCCGAGGGCAGTGCTGTTGCCTACTGCGTCGAGCCCAAACTCGATGGCAGCAGCATCGAGGTCGTCTATCGAGACGGGCGCATGGTCAGCGGCTCGACGCGCGGCGATGGCGCGAGCGGCGAGGAAATCACCGAGAACCTCCGCACCATTCGTTCCCTGCCTCTAACGATCGACTACCAAGGTCCGCTCACGCTCCGCGGCGAATGCGTGATCTACCGAAAGGACCTGGTCGCTATCAATAAGGAGCGCGAAGCGGCTGGCGATCCGCCTTTCGCCAATCCGAGAAATGCCGCCTCCGGCAGCTTGCGCATGCTGGACCCGAGCACGGTCGCCAAGCGACGGCTGCGGGTGCTGATCTATCAGGTTGTCGAGGGTGCTGATCTTGCCGACAGCCATTCGGCCAGTCTCGAGCGGCTCGAGAAACTCGGTTTGCCGACTCACCGCAAGCATCGCGTCTGCGAGGCGCTGCCCGAGATCATGAGCGTTATCCACGACGTGGACCAGGCGCGCAGCTCTTACCCCTACGAGACGGACGGCTGCGTTATCAAGGTCGATGCCTTTGCGCAGCAGGAGATCTTGGGTGCCACGTCCAAGTACCCCCGCTGGGCGATTGCGTTCAAGTTCAGCGCCGAGCAAGCGGTCACGCGCGTCCTCGATATCGAGGTCGGCGTCGGGCGTACCGGCCAACTCAAGCCCGTCGCTATCTTCGAACCCGTGGCGCTTGCGGGCACCACCGTCTCCCGCGCCTCGCTGCACAACGAAGACATCGTCCGAAGCCTCGGCATCCGCGTCGGCGACCAAGTGACCATCGAGAAGGCCGGCGAGATCATCCCGCAAGTTGTCAGCGTCGATGTGAAGGCACGCAGCGGCAGCGAGCAGCTCTTCGAGATGCCGACCCATTGCCCAGAGTGCGGCACCCCGGTCGTCCAGCGCGAAGACGAAGTCGCGATCCGTTGTCCCAACCCCGAATGCCCGGCCGTGGTGCGCGCGTCGCTGAGGCACTTCGCCCTGCGAGCGGCGATGGACATCGACCACCTGGGCGAGGCGCTCATCGAAGAGCTGACTTCTCGGGGTCTCGTCAAGGACGTTGCGGGCCTCTACGACCTCACTCCCGAGCGACTCGAGAGCCTCGAACGCATGGGAAAAAAGAGCGCGCGTAATGTGGTGGACGCCATTGAGCGGTCCAAGCAGCAGCCACTCAGTCGGCTCATCACGGGTTTGGGCATTGAGCTTGTCGGACAAACCGCCTCAAAGCAGCTCGCTGCGGCGGCCGGCAATCTCCAATCCTGGCTCGCCTGGTCCCCCGAGCAGACCGTCGAGCGGGCGTCTGCGATAGCTGGCTTCGGCCCAAAGATGGTGGAGAGCGTCAGCGGATACCTGCACGACCGGGCGCGGCGCCAGCTGCTCGAGAAGCTCCTCGGTCACGGTGTGTCGACGCCCGAGCCGATTCCCAAGATAGCGACGGGCGGACCCTTGGACGGCTCGAGTTTCTGCGCGACAGGTGTTCTCAGCCGCAAACGCGATGACGTTTACGCGGAGATTCGCAGCGCCGGCGGCGAGGTGCACAGCAAGGTAAAGAAAGGCACGACATTCCTCGTAGCCGGAGAAAAAGTCGGCAAGAGCAAGCTCGACACCGCCAAGAAGTTTGGAACCGAGGTCATCGACGAAGCGAAGCTCGCCCAAATGATTGCGGGTGATCGCGAATGATGGCGAGTAGTCGAAGCTGGCCCAAAAGAAATTAGCGCGGCGAGACAACGGATGAGTCACGATCAACTGTCGAAGGGAGACGGCCGAATGGGCAAGGTGCAGCATTACTCAGTGATCGCCGAGGGAGATTCGAAGACATTCGTCGAGGTCTGTGGCGACAACGTACAGCCGCTCGATGCGGCGCCGTGGTTGGGCGGAAAGCCGTCGGGTCTGCCGCGGGCGGTCGGCCACGTCTCGCTGTCCTGCCCGGTGGCGCCGAGTAAGATCATCGCCGTTGCCAAGAACTATCGCGCCCACGCCAAAGAGATGGCGGGCGATGTGCCGAAGGAGCCGCTCTTCTTCTTTAAGCCGCCGTCGTCGCTGGTCGGACCCGGGGAGGCGGTTTGTTTGCCGCGCATCAGCGAGCGGGTGGATCACGAGGTCGAGCTCGGCGTTGTGATTGGGCGCAAGTGTCGCCGTGTTTCTCGGGAACGTGCGATGGACTTTGTCTTTGGCTACACCGTCGTCTGTGACGTGAGCGCGCGAGATCTCCAGAAGAGCGAGAAGCTATGGACGCGAGCCAAAGGTTTCGACACGTTCTGCCCGACAGGTCCCTGGATTGCGACAGGCGTTGACCCGACGGACCTCGCCCTTCGGCTCTCGGTAAACGGCGAGTTGCGGCAAGACGGACGCACCAGCGATATGGTCTTCGACATCCCGACGGTGATCGCGGCGGCCAGCGCGTTCCTGACTTTGGAACCTGGCGATCTTATCGCGACGGGAACGCCGCACGGAGTGGGACCACTGAAGGCCGGCGACCGGGTTGAGCTGTCCGTACAGGACGTTGGCTCGTTCGAGTTTCCCGTGGTCGCGGAGGAGGCGTGACGGTTGCGATTCTCTGTATCGGCACGGAGCTGACTCGCGGGGAAATCGAAAACACCAACGCGACTTGGCTCGCCCGTGCTCTCACCGACGCGGGGATCGAGGTGGGAACGGTGGAGGTCGTTCCCGACGACCGGGATCAGCTGGTCGCTACGTTGCAGAGATTGGGCGAAACGCACGCTCAAATCGTCTCGACCGGTGGGCTCGGACCCACCACCGATGATCTCACCAGCACATGTGTCGCCGCCGCTATCGATGTCCCGCTGATCCGCGACGAGGCGTCGCTAGCTCTGATCGCAGAGCGGGTGAAGCGTGTTGGTCGTGTCATGACGGCCTCGAACGCGAAGCAGGCGGACTTCCCCGCTGGGGCGGCTGTGATTCCGAACGCTAACGGCACCGCTCCCGGATTCTCGGTGCGGATCGGCAAGTCGCAAGCGTTCTTCATGCCCGGCGTTCCGAGCGAGATGGGCCCCATGTTTGAGGAGCTCATCTTGCCGCAAATTGCTAGCGCCGAGGACGCACCGGTACAGATTCGTTTGCGGACTTTTGGCCTGCCCGAATCCGCCGTGAACGATAGGCTCGACGGTGTTGAGGACGAACACCGGGTGACGCTTGCGTACCGCGCGCACTTTCCGGAGATCGAGGTGAAGGTGGCTGCTCGCGCCGAGAATCCGACGCGCAGCGCCGACCGCGCGCGCCGCGCCGCCGACGCCGTTCACGAGAAGCTCGGCGACGCCATCTTTGCCGAAGGCGAGAAGGAACTTTGGGACGTTGTCGTCGAGATGGTCCGAGAGCGGGAGTGGAGGCTCGGGACGGCGGAGTCGTGCACGGGCGGCCTGGTGGCGGAGCTGATCACGAGCAGCGCTGGAGTGAGCGACTGCTTTGCGGGCAGTGTCGTTTCGTACTCCAACGACGTGAAGGTTTCGCTACTGCACGTCGATCCCGAAATGCTCGAGGCTCAAGGTGCCGTGAGCGAGGCGGTAGCGCGCGCCATGGCCGAAGGCGCACGCCGCGCGCTCGGGGTGGACGTCGCCATCGCCCTCACTGGCATCGCGGGCCCTGGCGGTGGCACCGCGGAGAAGCCAGTCGGGCTCGTGCACTACGCGTGCGCGCTCCCTACCCATACGGCCCATCGCTCGCACGTCTTTTCGGGGCGGCGCTGGCAAGTTCGTCGGCGTTCCGCGTTCGCGGCGCTCGACCTAGCGCGCCACGAGCTCGCTCGTCTGGGGGTCGGCGCGGAGTCTACAGAGTCTGAGGACGTCTCGTCATGAGTGACCGAATGCGCGTCTTCTATGCTGTGGCCCTGCCCGATGCGGCGCACGCCCGGGTTGAGCTAGCGCAGGAAGAATTGAAACGTGCTCACGCCAGGCACGCCGCGCCCGCCTCCCAGGTCTCGGAACCGCGCTGGACGGTTCCGGAGCAGCATCATGTGACGCTGAAGTTTCTCGGAACCGTGCGCCGAAGTTCACTGTCGACGCTCCAGGAGGTCCTTCGCGAGGTATCGGCTCGCCCTCCCTTTGAGGTCGTCGCGTCGGGGCTCGCGGTTTTCGGCTCCCCGGCCCGCACGCGCGTGCTGCACGCGAAGATCGACGATCTGTCGGGCGCGCTCACTGCGCTCGCCTGCGACTTCGAAGCCGCCGCAGAGGAGCGCTTTGCCATCCCGCGCGAGACGCGCAGCTACAAGCCTCACGTCACGCTGGCTCGATTCAAGGGCGGCGCCGATGTGCGCGAGTTGCTGCGCGAGGTTGAGTTCGAGCCGCTCCCGTTCATCGCGACGAGGGTGCGTCTCTACGAATCCGTTCTCGCCTCCCAGGCGCACTCGACCCGGGGACGGTACACGGTGCTCGATGAGGTGGCCCTGGGTGAAGGCTAACGCGCAAACACGACGTTGATTTGTTGCTGCATCGCGGCGTCGGTCTTTCGCGCGAAATCAATGAGCTCTTCGTACTCGTTCGGAGCGATTCGCATCGCGCCCAATTGGAAGCGGCGCTCGAGATGCAGCGTCCCGTCCTTGATGCGGTCCGTGACCTCCGCCAGCTTCCCCGACTCGTCGTAGTCGAGGGCCGGCAACGCGCCCACGACGCTCGAGCCCGAGGGCAACTTGACGCGGACGTTCGTTCGCACGTGCGCCGTATCGTAGATGACGAGGGGTGTGATGCGCTGCTGGAGGGTCGTGAGTTGCGTCGCGCCGCCGGCTCTCGGCGGAACGATTTCGAGTCCCGTTGCAGTCTGCCGCGCCCACATCGTTGACTCGGCCTCAATCACAGCGCGCAGCGGCTGCGAGTAGTTCGTCTCCCATTCGAGCTGCAGATCGATGAGTCGGGCGCCCGGGAAGAACGTGCCGATGAAACGCTCGAAGAGTTGCGGCTTCACTTCCTCAGCGGACTCTTCGACGAGGCGCCGGACGCTAATACCGACCGCATCCTCGAATTGCAGCTCGATGGTGAACTTCGCGGAGCCGTCTTCGGCCAACTCGACGTCGGCTCCGATGACCAGCGCGCCCGGCATCGCTTGTACGGGTACGGTCACCTCCGCGAAGGTCGGCGGCGCATTCTTCGTCGTCTCAACGAGCAGGGCCTTTGCCCCCTGCACGACGTCGGGAACGTAGCCAAATGGCGCCCACTTTTCGCCGACTGCGAGCCAGACCTTGCCCTTCTGCGTTTCGACAACGAGCAGATCGGCCACGAATTGCTGCAGCGCGTGCATGGGTCCGATGGGCGTGGGCGAAACCTTGGTGCGAGTCAGCGCCCAGGTCACATCAATGTCGAGCGCGCGGCAGAGTTCGACAAAGGCCTCGGGCGGGCTGCCGCTCTTTCCGGTGATCGCACGACGCCCGTCGGACTCGCTGGTGGGCTCCACGTTATCCATGACCCAGCGATAGAGCTTCTGGGCTCGCCCGTACGAATCGGCCTGCGGGGTATCCCCAACGATCGCACTTGCGATGGTGATGATGCGCGGATCGATCGGCTTGAGGTTGACGTATTGGTTCGCCATCCAGTTGCGGGTTTCGTCCTCACTCTGGTCGTACCAGAGCGCGATATTCGGAACGTAGTCGTCGCGTGCCGGCGCCATCGGCTCTTCCGGCGCAGGCAGTGAGTCCGTTGCAACCCAGCGGTGGATGACCAGCCCGTTCTCTTCCTCTATCTGCATCTCCGGCGAGTTCTTCGTTGGCTCGACGTGAAGCTTGTCGTTGGGCCCCGTGATGAAGATGAGTTCGCTCAGCGCGGCGCCCACATTCACGCTCGTGAAGTACCAACGAAAGACCTGGCTCAAGCGCACCTCTTGAACCCACTCCGCGTCGATGTAGTCGCCGACTTCGAGGTGAGGGAAGGTGAGGGTCGGCTTGCCCGGGACGGGCTCGGGTTCGAGTTCCCGACCGTCGGCCTTGATGACGCGGAGGTTGAGCCGGATGCCGTTCGGCTTTGGCCATTCCGCGAACCGGCTGATCGCCTCCGAGCTTTGCACGCGGATTAATTCATGAGTCAGCGAGCGAGCGAAGCCGTCCGAACGCATCCAGTACACGGCGCGGTCGATCACGCGCACTGCGTTGCCGGGCAGCTTATCCTCGCGCGCCTCGTAGGCTCGGATCGCTTGCTTCGCGTCCATTCGATACGCTTCGATGGGGGTCACGCCCTCGACGAGATCGATAGCGCCGCGCAGACGCCCTTCCCACGAACCATTGCGAATCGAATCTCCGAGCGCCGCGACTAGCGCGCTCCGGCTGCCGTCGGCGTACTCGGCGTCCGCCAACGCAAACGCGAAGCCCGGATGCTTCGGATCGTCTTCGACGCGCCGCTTCAGATCCGCGACCGTGTCGCTGCGAAGGCCGGCGCGGATCTCGATCTCCTCGATTCGGTCGTCGAAGTCATCCGGTTCGTCGGAGCGCTTCTTCAGCCGCCTCAGTTCCTTCAAGGCCGCGTCGAAGTCGCGTTTCTCCAGCGCTCGCCTCACGAAGGCGTCGGAGTCGGGCTCGAGCTCGAGCACGCGCTCGAAGAGCGAGTCGGCCCGCTTCCAATCGCCGCGCTCTTCGTAATTCGCCGCGGCACGCTGTTGCGCCTGTGCGTCGTCATCCGACTTCTCGGCGATACGTTTGGCAATCTCCGCAGCCTCGACGGACCAGCCGAGGCGCGAGTAGGCACCGTTCAGCCCCGCCAAAGGTGCGTCCAGTTCTGGATAGCGCTCCACGAGCTGCTGCAGTGGCGTGATGGCGTCACCGTGCCCGGTGCGCGAAGCCTCGCTGAGGATCAGGAAGTAGCGCGGCCACCAAAGATCGGGGTCACGCTCCGTGGCCTTTTGAGCCAACGCACGCATTCGGTCTTCGGTCGTGGACTGGTCGTAGATCGGGTCACCCCCGACGAATTGCATCGCGATCGCCAACGAAGGACCCGTCGCTCGATCACGCTCCTCGATGAGGGGCTGCATGAAGACCGCGGCGGCGGCGTCGTCGCCCGCCATCGACGCGAGCTGTGCGGCGACGACGCGCACGAAGTCGCTTTCGATGGGTGCGGGTGAGCCGTCCTTTACAAATTGCGCGAGAGGACTCGGATCGGCGCCCACCACGGCGCGGTCGAATGCGTGGCCCGGGCTTGGGTCCGAACTCCAGCTGGCCTCCGCCGGCGTACCGTTGGGGTTCAGTAGTGTGAGCCAGGCGTTGCTGTTGAAGAGCCGGAGCACAACGCGATGCCGACCCGCGGGCAGCCGAATCTTCCATGCTTCCGTGAGCCGCGAGCCCCACTGCGAGGGGTCCCGTTCGAAAACCTGGCGCCCGTTAATCCAGGCCGCGCTGGCATCGGGAACGAAGACAAACTCCCCGTCCTTTGCGAGCGTGACAAACGTTTCCGCGTAAAAAATACCGCTCCCCACATTATCGCGCGCCGACGTACGACAACTGATGCGCTCGGTGTCGAGAACTCGCGGCGTCTCGCCGCCTTCGTGACTCGGCTGCCAGCTCTGGGGCCAGGCGCCCGGAGCTTCCGCCGGAAACTCCCGCAGCAGATCACCGCGACCGCCAGCCCCAAAGGGTCCGGCGATGCGGATTTCCGTCGCACACCCGATCGCCGTGACGGCCTCGTCGCGAGCGGTAACCGGATCGTCTTCCCGACGCTCGCGGACCCAAGCGTCGGCGATGCGCATCCGTGCGCCCCACCCGAGGGTGCCCGGGTTCTTGATGGCGTCAGCTAGCCAAGCCTCTTCGATCTCGAGCTCGCCGGAGGCGTGAAGGTGCAGCGCACGGGCGGCAGCGAATTCGCCAAGTAGCCCGGCTTGCGGGTCTTTGCTGTCGCGCGCCGCTTGCAACGCCTTGAAGTACCACTTGGCCGCCCCACTGGGCTTGCCGTGCAACTCCTCAAACATCGCGATGGCGAGGTGCGCTCGGGTGCTAGCCGAGGCGTTCCCCTTCATGGGTTTTTGCAGCAACTCGCGCGCTCTGGCTGCCTCTTTGGCATCGCCGCCGGGGCTGAAGAGTTCGGCCGCGAGCCAGTCGCCCAATGCCTGCTGGTCGCTGCTGGTCGCCGCGTCTGCGCGCAGGGCAGAGAGCGAACTCTGAGCGGGAGCCTTCGGCGTGCAGCCGCCGCTGCTGGTTGCCAAAGCGCCTAGCGCCGCGCAGAGGGCAACGCGTGATGTCCAACGACTCCGACGTGTGCGAGGCGCCCAACGTGTGGAATGCATCGAGGTTCTTACTTCCTTGCTGCTCATTACGATCGCCCTCCGCGCGTTAGCGCCAGACGGGCTCGTTGTGCTTCGTCGACCTTCAAACAGAACGCCCGCCACGCGGCGTAGTCCTTGGGTTCGATCCGTTCGACGGCGATACTCAATGTGGCGCGAGTGATGATCTTACCGTCCTGCTTTTCAACCTTGAGCGAGTACGTCCCAAAGGGCGTCTTGATCTCAGTGTCCGTCGGCGCCGAGGCGATGCTCAAGCTGCCGGGAATCGTGATCTCGAACGTTTCTGTCTGGGTGCCGAGTACCGGGAGCCAGACGTCGAGCTTGCGTTTGGATAGCGACGCGTAACGGTTGGTCAGACCGAACTCGGTGGTTACCGGTACGCTCAGTCGCTCACCTTCGAGGCGCGCAAACTGCGGCACGGTCCCGGTCGCCTTAAACTCGACTTCTTCCTCGATGTTCTCGAAGTCCGCCGTCTTGAGGTTCCGCTCTCCCTCACTCAGATGGAAGCCGGGGAACTCCGAGCCGATGTCGCGTTCGACGCGGTCGCGGCGCGTGCCCTCGGCGTGATACCGAGACCGCCAGTAGGGGGCGACCGAACCCTTCACGTTGGTCTCGACACTGAGCATCGCCGAGCCTTCGGCAGTAAGCTCGGCGTGAATGGTTCGGGAATAGACGTCTCGCGTCGGATCCACACCGGGCAAGCGAACCAGCTTCGACTCACCTTCGTTGATGAGCAAGCCCATCGCTCCGAGGTCGCCGGCGGGCAGCTCGAGTGCTCCCGTATGCTCCGCCGTTCCGTCCAGGAATAGGTCGAGCGAGGGCACGTACGCGATGGCGTGGTCAAAGGGCGCCAGGCTAGCGAGCTTCGAGTTGAACTCGCCGTTGCGCCGCGTTCGCAAGGCGACGATAGTCGCGTCCACGCCAAGCTCCTCTAGCATTGTGACGATGACGGTCGCCTTGTCCTTACAGTCGCCCCAGCCGCGCGCCACGGTTTGCACGCAGCGTCGCGGTTTGTAGCCGTAGATACCGAACTCGAGAGCGACATATCGCGTGTTGTTGGTGACCCAGCCGTATACGGCTTTGACCTTGTCGAGGTCGGTCTTTGCGTCTGCGGAGATTTCGTGCGCTATCTTTCGCGTGTCGTCGTCCAGATCGAATTGGTCCTTCGCAAGGCCCCAGTACCAGACGCCGAGGTCCTTCCAATTCTCGTAGGTCGAGACGTGCACGTGGCCGAGGATTTCGCGCCACGGCGGCATCGCCGGCTCCGGCACGATGGCCGGGATATCGTCGGCGACGAAGCGGTAGATGCGCTGGTCGTCTTTTTCCGTGACCGTTTGCTTGGCGCTTGGCAGGCCGACGATTTCGGTCTTCAACTTGCGGGTCTTGGGGACCGAGATGACGTACTCGGCGTGGGCCGTGGGCACAGGCGACTGCAGTTGCACCAGGTCGCCGAAGTAGTCGCCGAAATCGTTTTGGCGGGCGACGTCGTCCACTCGGTAGCGTAGTTCGACGACGTCGTTTGGCTCGAGCCGAGGGAAGCGCACGTTGTAGGTGCGGCCCGAGGTGTACATCGCGATCGAGGGGTCGTTGGCGGCGCCTTGCCCACTCTCGATCGCCTCGTCGATGCGTCCGTCGGCCCGGTAGACGCGCGCGCCGCGTAGTTTCACGCGCTGCCGTCCTGCCTCGAACGCGAAGGCGTACTGCCGCCCGTTTGCGGCTCCCACGTCGGTCAACGGCTGGAAGACGATCTGACGGAATTGGCTCGAGAGGCCGCTATCGTAAACGGTCGTCACGTTGAGATCGACGAGCACCCGTTCGGTGAAGCCCGTTACCGGCGCCTTGGCCAATTCGAGGAACGCCTCTGACTCCCACGCGTACGCTTCGTCCGCGCGGGGCTCTGCGGGCTGCATGTGAGCGAGGTACTCCCGAACCTGCTCCGACTGCGGTTGTAGCTCGAGGACCTGCTCGAGCAGCCCTACCTGTTCGTCGCGGTCGCCGTCTTCAGCGTGCAGATCCGCGAGGTGACTCATCGTCGCCGTGTTCTCTGGCGCCAGGGCGAGGCGGCGCTCGTAGGTCGCCGCGGCAAGCTCCGGGTTGCCGAGGGCGCGATACCCTTGCGCTGCCCGATGGAACGACCAGGCCGGACCGGCGGTCCCCAGCAGACGGTCGATCCAATACATCGCGTCGGCGCGGTCGCGACGCGAGATCGCGAGGTCAATCTTGCCGGTGATTTGCGACGCGTTGCCGAGCAACGCCGCAGCGCGCCCCTGAGTAGCAATGGCTTCTGATTGGCGTCCGAGGGCGGCAAGTCTGCGCGCGTAGAGGTTGAGCAGTTGATAGGACCGCGGATGGCGTGCCACCGCGTCCGCGACCAGCTTCAGTGCTGTTCGTTCGAGCCCCGCGCTGGAGTAGAAGCGGACGCGCCCTTCGAGAGCTTCCAGGTTATCGGGTTCGAGAGCGTGGGCCTGCTGGTAGAAGGGCAGCGCTTCTCGCCAGTTCTGACTTTGCTCGGCGAGGCGGGCCTGGGCGATGAGCACATCCGCGCCCATCTTGTTGGAGGCCTTGGCTGCGAGCGCCGCCTTGGCGACCCACTCAGCGCGGTGGTTTCGGTCCTCCGCGAGTTGGCTGGCGAGTAGCAGGTACTCGACTCGGGCTTCTTTCTCGGCGGCCTTTTGGGCCAGATTGCGTGCCTGGTGCTGGAGGGGGTCGTCGGCGTGTGTCTCGCGCAGAAACCTCGCGAACCCGTAGAGGTCTCGGGCCTTGGCGTTCTTGCGGTCGGCACGCTCGGCGAAGCGGGCAAAGGGGCCCGGCCGGACGCGGACGGTCTTGGCGCGCGTCGTCTTTCCGGACTCGCCGGACTCGCCGGACTTGCCGGACTCGACACGCTTCTTCTTGTCGGCGGCGTTCTTCGTAGCGAGCGCGCTCGTTGCAAAATCGCCGCTGGTGGTGAGTTCCGTGTCTGGCGAGCCATCGGGGCGTCCGAGACGCACGACCAGGCCGCCCGGTTGTTCTTTCGTGCAGACCTTGATGGTGAGGTTATTCTGGCCCGCTGCGAGCTTCACGCCGAGGGCGTGGCGGTCTCGATGAAGCCCGCGATAGGCCGTCTCTTCGAAAACCTCGGCGCCGTTCCAAAAAACCCTAAACGCGCCGCCTGCGCCAATCCAAAGCGAGATGGGGCGGTCCGCCCGCGTTCCTGCCTTCGCGCTGACGAAGGTCGTCATGTAGGAGCAAGTGTTCCGTGGCGCGTCAACGAGCGCATCGAACTGCCAGCGTGAAAGGGGGAACACGTCCGAGAGCGCGCGCCATCGGACGGGCCTGTCCTTTCCGTCGTAGGCGCGTCCCGCCAGGATCGGCGTGGCCGTGTCCACCTCGGGCCCAAAGGCCTTCCCAAAACCAGAGCCGCCCTCATTGTCGAAGGGTCCGATAAACAGCCATTGGTCAACGAAGGCCTGAGCTTCGAGTCCCCGCGCCGCCCCCGCGTCATCGCCGCGCGTCGAGCGAAGCTGCGCTAACGCCGATGCCGCGTACGAACGCTCCGGAGCGGGATGCCGTCGGTCGGCGCTGAACTGCTCGAGGGCGGCTTGCACCACCGCCGGGTCCGTCAGCGAAGCGACGCGACGCAGTCGCGTGATGGCGGTGTAGACCTCCGGCCCGCGAGCCCGGTCCAGTTCGGCAAGACGTTCCGCCACCCGAGGGTGGAAGCCGTCTTCCGCCAAAGCTGCCGCTGAGGCTGCTCCGGACGCCCCAGAGAGCGCTGCCGCCGAAAGAAAAATCGAAAAGAACCCAAGTATGGATGGTTTCACGGTCCGGATCTCCTTAGCGCTTCCTGCATCACGGGCAAACCCCCTCGCGGCCGGCCTGCCCTGTCTCGCGACCACCTCGTCGTGCCTTTTCCTCATTGCCCATCTCTCTTGACCGCCTGACCGGGGTCCAACACCTGGGACCCGCATTGGCTTCCCGTCGGGTCGGCCACGATGCCAGCACGATGCCAGAGAAGAGCCAGAGAAGCTGCCGGAGAACGCGCGGTCGCGGTTCAGCTCAGCTTGCTGGAAATGGGTCTCTCAGATAGGGTGGGCCCCCCCCGGCACTCCTCGCGGTCTGTCAGTTGTGCGTTGCGATGCCTGCCGCGGGCGCCCCCCGAAGCCCCATGTCCACCCAAACGGTGATGTATGAAGAGGAGTTCCTCCAAATCCAGGCGGTCGTGGACCGCCTGGTGCGCGAGGCGAACGCCAAGGTTGTCTTCACGGTGGACAAGAACGGCCAGCTCATCGCTGCAAGCGGCGAGCTCGACAACCTCGACACAACGTCGCTGGCCTCTTTAGCCGCGGGAAATATTGCCGCTACTGGTGGAATTGCGAAGCTCCTGCGTGAGGAGGAGTTTGGTACTCAATTCCACGAGGGCGCGAACGCCAACGTCCACATGCAGCTCGTGGGCGGCAAAATCATTTTGGTTGTGATCTTCGACTCCCGATCGAGTCTAGGATTGGTCCGCTTGCGGGTCCGGCGCGCGACCCTGCAATTAAACAAGATCTTTGAGTCCCTCGCGACTCGCCAGCCTTCCGAAGGCTCCCCTTTCGCAGAGATTACCGATGAAGACATCGATAACCTTTTCAACGACTAGCCCCGAAACTATTGGAGGCGAGCGATGAGTTTCATCAACTACATGGCTCGTGAGATCAACTGCAAGATCGTCTACTACGGTCCCGGTCTTTGCGGCAAAACGACGAACCTCCAGTACATCTACAACCGCACGAATCCGAACGCGAAGGGCAAGATGATCTCCCTCGCGACCGAGACCGAGCGAACATTGTTCTTCGACTTTCTGCCCTTGGAGCTAGGCCAGATTCGCGGCTTCAAGACTCGCTTCCACCTCTACACGGTGCCCGGGCAGGTCTTCTACGACGCGTCGAGGAAGCTCATCCTCAAAGGCGTCGATGGCATCATCTTCGTCGCTGACTCGCAGATCGAACGTCTCGAGGCGAATCAGGAGAGCGTCGAGAATCTGCGCACCAACTTGGTGGAGCAGGGGTACAACCTCGACAACATTCCTTATGTTATGCAGTACAACAAGCGCGACTTGCCGAACTGCGTAGACACGGCCGAGCTTCGCCAGCTGCTCAATCCGAGGGGCGTTCCCGACTTCGAGGCAAGGGCGCGCACGGGTGAGGGCGTCTTCGACACCCTCAAGGCCGTGAGCAAGCAGGTCCTAACGGCGATGAAGCGCCGGAGCTGAGGAGCCCGCCAAAAATACCGCACCGTGGTGCGAACTAGTCGGGGCGATTCAGACGCGACTTGCGGCGCCGATTCTTGGCGGCATGCTTCGCGTTGTTCTTGGCGCAGCGCTTGCGGTTGGTCTTGCGAGGCTTGCCGTTCTTGATGGGGAGATACATGGGAGATGGGTTTGTAGGGGGCGGCGGCCGTTCGCGCAAGCCTCGTTTTGCACTACTGAACCGGGGCGCAGTGCTCGGGTCGGCTTTTGCGAGAACGACGACGCCCTCTGTCGACGGCTACGGGGGACGGCCAATGGGCCGGCTTTTAGGCCGCACCGCGGCGCGCGCTTGGGATCTGCTCCGACTCGGCTCCGGCTCAGCTCAATGCGTCAGGCCTGCGCAGTGAGCAAGCGGTCCACGAGTGATCGCGACGGGTCGCTCAGCTCCTTGAACTCGATGCCCATTCCTGCCGGGTCCGTGTCGACGCGAACCACGGTTCCGATCCCCTCGAGCGTCTCGATGCCGTCGGTGACCACGGTCACTCGCAGGTCGACCTCCGTGCCGACCGGTAGCGGCGCCCTCGTCTTGATGAAGACGCCGTTGCGGGAAATGTTGGCGACGTACTGATCGATGAAGTCGTCGAACGAATCGAACTCTTCGTTGATCGTGACCCTATCCTCGCGGCGTCCTGGCACGGCTACTTCCCTTTCAGGTCGAACTGCTCGATATGGTACTCCCGATGCGCCACGAGTTCGATACGCCTCATGAAGCGCCTTTCGGCGTCGGCGACGGCTTCCTTCTCCTCGACCTCGAGGAAATCCACGATCGACGGATGGGCATTCACCACTACTGAGTACCCCGCCAGGGATTGGAGCTCCCGCCGCATCTGGCGGAGGATTTCGTAGGCGATCGTGGCGCGGGACTGAATCTGCCCTGTACCGTCACAGTAGAAACACGGCTCGTGCATCGTGCGACCGAGGCTCTCGCGGGTGCGCTTTCGGGTCATCTCGATGAGCCCGAGATCGCTGATCCGGTTGAGCGTCGTCTTCGCCTTGTCCTTCTCGAGCTTTATCTCGAGCGCGCGCCACACCTTCTCCCGGTTGCGCGCGTTGTCCATATCGATGAGGTCGAGGATGACCAGACCGCCGATGTTTCTGAATCGGAGCTGGTAGGCAATTTCCTCGACGGCTTCGACGTTGGTCTTGAGCGCCGTCTCCTCGAGATCCTTGCTGCCCTTGCCGACAAATCGACCGGTGTTGACGTCGATAGCGGTGAGGGCTTCCGCCTGGTCGAGCACCAGATAGCCGCCGCTCGGTAGCGGTACCTTTCGGCTAAGCGCTCGCGCGATTTCGTCTTCGATTCCGTAGGCATCGAAGATGGGCTCGGCGCCCGTGTAAAGCTCGATGTCCTTCACGCGGTGCGGAAGGAATGCTTCGACGAAGCGGACCAGCCGCGCGTATTCGTCTCTGTCGTCGATGACGATCTTTTCGATTTCGTCGGTGAAGAGATCGCGAGCCACCTTGAGCACCAGATCGAGCTCTCGACTCACGATCGAGGGCGCTTTGGCGCCTTTGCGGTGCTTTGCGATATCCGCCCACAGTCGCATCAGGTAGCCGACGTCGGCCTTGAGCTGTTTCTTGGTGAGGCCTTCGGCGACGGTTCGCACGATGAGCCCGCCCTTGGGCGGTTTGACCGAGTCAATGGCCTTTCGCAGGCGCATTCGCTCTCGCGACGAGCCGATGCGTTTGGAGATCCCCGCGTGGTCGACGGTGGGCAGGTAGACGACGTAGCGGCCGGCCAGCGAAATGTGGCTGGTCACCCGAGCGCCTTTGGTACCGATGGGCTCCTTCGAGATCTGGACGAGGACGTGGTCGCCCTCTTTGACGACCTCGGTGATGGGAACGGAGCGTGAAACGCGGCCGGGTGCGGCGACGTTCTTCACCGTCTGCTTCTTCGTTGCGGACGCCTCGCCAGCGTCTGCTTTCCCGGCGCCTCGCTTTCGGCGCGGCCGTCGGCGTCGCGATCTTCGTCCGCGCGCTTCGCTGTCGGATTTGGCTGCGTCCGGGTCTTCGTCAGCTGCCGGCGCTGCGTCAGCGGACGAAGACTCGGTTTCGCCCTTCGCGTCGGTTTTGGCCGCTCGGGCGGCTACTGCCGCCGCAACTGCTGCTTCCGCGGCTTTGGGGTCGACGGTTGCGTCGGCGTCGAGCGCCGCCCAAGCGGCGGCTTCGTCGTCTTCTTCTTCGCCGTCCTCGCCGCCGTCCTTTTGGGCCGCGTCGCCGCCGTCGGCATTCGCCTCGGGCGCCAGGCTATCCGGCGCCTGGCTGTCCGCCCCGGCTTCGTCCACCGCGTCTTCTTCGTCGGTGGGCTCGGCCGCTTCGTCGTCGTCGCCGTCGTCGGGCCCCGCCGCTGCGTCGTCGTCGACCGCTACGAGGAGGTCGTCGTCGTCGTCTGCCGCCGTGGGCGGCTGGGTTTCGTCGTTATCCGCAGCCTCGATCTCCTCGGGAGGAAGGCTTTCGGTGTCCTCGGCGTTACCCGGTGGCAAGCTCTCGTTCTGATCCGCGCTCGCTTCGCCAGACGCGTCGGACGTGTCGTCGCGATCCTCGCGGGCGTCAGCGACCCCCGGGAGTTCGTCGCGAGCTGCGTCCGCGAGATACGCGTCGAAGTCGTCGGGTCGAATCAGATCCTCGACATGGAGAAACGCTGCGCGCTCCTGCCCCACGTCGATGAAGGCGGCTTGCATGCCGGGCAACACCCGAGTGACCTTGCCAAGAACAACATTCCCGACCGTTCCTCGCGCTGAGGCCCGTTCGAGCTGAAGTTCCGCAATGACGCCGTCCTCGATTAGAGAGACGCGCGTCTCGCGCAGGTCAACATTGATGACTAGGATGTTTCGGGACATTCGCTGTTTGCGATACCGGGCCGATTTTGAGGGTACGCCTGGTCCCCGCCTCAGGCGGGGTTAAACTGAGCCGCGCCCATTGCGGTTCACGGCCGGCGCTGTAGACCCGGTCTTCAGCTTCCTGCCCGACACCGTCGTTCCTGTCAAGTTGCGGAAAATCCAATAGAAAAGCGCCCCATTAGTAAGATGCCTGATGCCATGCTCAAGCGGGTCCTGAACGCTCGTGTCCACGAGGTCCTCGCTGGACCGACGCCCTTTGGTGTCGCGCCCATCCTCTCTCGCCGGCTCGATACCCAGGTTTTTCTCAAGCGAGAGGACACCACACCGGTGTTTTCCTTCAAGCTGCGCGGCGCCTACAACCGGATGGCCCACCTGGATCCCGCCGAAGCGGCCCGCGGGGTTCTGGCCGTATCTGCTGGAAATCACGCCCAAGGCGTCGCCTATGCGGCCAAGAAGCTTGGCCTGCGCGCGCGGATCGTCATGCCCGGGACCACCCCCAGCATCAAAGTCCGCGCGGTTCGGAGCCTCGGTGCTGATGTGGATCTCTTTGGCGATACTTTCGCTGAGGCCTCGTCTCGGCTCGAGGAACTCGCCGCTGAGACCGGGATGATCGTCATTCCCCCCTACGACGACCTGGACGTGATCGCCGGCCAGGGCACGGTCGGCCTCGAGATCATCAACCAGGCCCCCAGGGATCTGGGCTCAGTATTCATACCGGTCGGTGGCGGCGGCTTGGCCGCGGGCGTGGCGGCGGTCGTCAAGGAGATCCGCCCCGGGGTCAAGCTCATCGGCGTCGAGCCCGAAGACGCCGACGCAATGACGCGATCCCTCGCCGCCGGCGAGCGGGTCTGCCTGGATCACGTCGGCATTTTCGCCGATGGCGTCGCCGTCAAACAGGTTGGCGAACACCCTTTCGAACTCTGCAAGCGCTACCTTGACGACTGCGTCACGGTCTCGATCGATGAGATCTGTGCCGCCATCAAGGATGGCTTCGAAAACACCCGCTGCGTGCTCGAACCTGCCGGGGCCCTCGCCATCGCCGGCGTGAAGCGCGCCTTTCGCGACGGCTGGCTTCCAGACGGACCCACCGCGGCGATCACCTCCGGCGCCAACATGAACTTCAACCGTCTTCGCTATGTTTCGGAGCGCGCGGAAGTCGGCGAAGAGGGTGAGGCGCTGCTAGCCGTCACGATACCCGAGCGCCCCGGCGCATTCCTCAAGTTCTGCAAGACCATCGGAAAGCGCGGCGTGACCGAGTTCAACTATCGGTTGGCGCAGCGAGAAGAGGCTCATATTTTTGTGGGTCTTCAGACTTCGGGGCCCCGCGAAGCGAACTCCGTCGTCGAGCTGCTGCAGGAGCGCGGGTATCCGGTCGTCGACCTCAGCCACGACGACCTAGCCAAGACGCACATCCGCCACATGGTCGGAGGCCGAGCCGGGGACGTCACCGACGAGGTGCTCTACCGCTTCGAATTCCCAGAGCGTCCGGGCGCCCTTATGGAATTCCTCAGCCGCCTCGGGAGAAAGTGGAATATCTCGCTCTTTCACTATCGCTCCCAGGGTGGCGCCTACGGCCGGATTCTCTGCGGCCTCGAAGTGCCGCGCGCCGACCGCGCTGACTTGCAGCAGGCGCTGGATGAAATCGGCTTCCCGTACTTTGAGGAGAGCGGAAGCCCAGCCGCGCGCTTCTTTCTTTAAGCGCGCCGGCCCCCGCACCGGATCCCACGCCGGACTCCCGCCCCGGATCCCACCGCAACAGGAGCTCACCGCATTCGATGTGGTGAGCGAGTGAGACAGACAACCGCGCTCGTCTCAGGCGGAGACGTTTTTGGTGTTCAAGCGCTGTGTGAAGACGACCGTTCACCGTCAATAGGCGGGCTCATGTTCTGGCGAAAGAAGACCAAAGATAAGCAGGCTGAGCCGGCCCCGGCGCGTAACGGCATTCCCGAGCGCCCCATGACGACGCGCGCGCCCGCGGAGCACGAAACCGTACGCGCGTCGCGGGCGAGCACGTACCGGCCCGATACAGGCGTGAAGCGTACGTGGCCCTACCGCGGCGTGCCGCAGATCCAAGGCGATTGCCAGCACGCCTTGGATGTCTTGATCTCCGTGATGCGGACGCTCGCCGACCATAGGATCGACGCGTCGGAGGACAACAACGGCGTCGGCGCAACCTACCGCTCCCGGGTCGACGAACTCGAAGCTCTGCGGACTGAAAGCACAAGGAACGCAGCCTTCGATTGGCGGGAACTTGCCGATTTTGTCGAGCTCCGGCGTCTGGACGAGGCGGACTGGGTCCGCGCGAAGCTCTCGCAGTTTCGCGGCACCGTGCAGTCCTTTGGGCGCAGCTTGAGCGAGACTCTTGAACGCGAGCGCGTCGCCGACGCCGAACTATCCGACGGCGTCGAACGACTCTTGGGAGCCATCGCGATGGGCGACCCAGAAGCCGTTCGCGAAGAAGCTTTGCGGATGACCGAACTTATCGAACTCGCCATTAGCGATCGGCAGGTGCGACAGGCGGCGCGAGTCATGTCGCTCGCGCAATGCGTCGATACCTTCTGCTCCGCCGCGAATGAGGCCGAGGTCCGGCTCGACGAGGAAACGAACCTCTACACGCGCCCCGCTCTCGTTGAGCACCTCTCGCGGCTCTGTGACTTATCGCTGCTCCTCAAGTCGATGCCTTGCATCATGATCGTCGACCTCGACGGCTTCGGGCACATCAGCTCGCAACGTGGCGAAACCGTGGCCGATGACGTATTGCGCGCCACGGCCGATACGCTGACTCGCCACTTTCTACGCAAGGAGGATTTCGTCGCCCGCTACTACGGCGGTACGTTCGCCATCGTGGTGCCGGACATCTCCATCGCCGATGCGGAGGAAGCCGGCGCTCGAGTTTGCCAGGCGATTTCAGAGCAGCCGGCGGGACTTCGCGGGGCGAGCCTGAAGGTATCGGCCTCAGTCGGGGTGAGCTGTCTCGTAACGGGCGAACCCGTTCAAGAGTGGGTAGCTCGTGCGGAGCACGCGCTCTCCACCGCGAAGCGCTGCGGAGGGGCTCGCGTGGCGGTAGCGTCGGCTCCCGAGACGCCGTGTTCACGCGCCGAGCAAGAGGTTGCGGCTGCGCCCCGCCCGGTTGAAGCCGACACAATACGGCCACGACGCAAGCGCGGGCCAAGGGCCCCAGCGGGCGTCGTCGCAACGGGGTCGACCGTGCGAGAAGCATCGCGAATAACAGCCATCATTCGGGTCGGTGATTCGGTTGCTCCGTCGTAACCATGAGTGCGCTACGCGCGCCGAATGAGGGGCAGTTGGCGACATCGCCAAGGCTCTTGGCGATGGTGCACTGCGTCGCGAAATGGTCGGCCGCGCAGCTGATCTTGGTTCGTCGCGCGGGGTTCATTCCCAGGCAGGGACTTCTTGTGCGGAAAACTTGCCCTGGGGTTGCTCTCCACCTCGCACGGTCGTTTGATTCGTGGTACGGCCAGGAGGCACACAAGGGAGCAGGGGTCAGCCCTGCAGAGGATCACACGGATTATCCGTTGCACACCGGGGGGGATGTGACGACAAGCAAGTGGGTTGGAGCTATGCAGGGGGCATGGGGAGCGCCGGGCGCCGAGATTCGTTGTACTGACGGAGCAGCGCGCATCGATCTTCATGACGCGGAGGACGGGCGGACCGTCTTGGAACTCGAGACCGCACAGCGACCGGGGCTTCTGGCAGCCGTTTCGGAAGCGCTGATT
>PVBE012379456.1_pt1 | contig 23567 bp, 21 predicted proteins | sample 1631181 | NCBI WGS metagenome assembly PVBE01 (sample SAMN08397723, study PRJNA350692) | Marine metagenome, whole genome shotgun sequencing project. | isolation source: water | place: Pacific Ocean | collected 2012-04 | reverse complement strand
GCCCGTCGAAGAGGAGCCCGTCGAAGAGGAGCCCGTCGAAGAGGAGCCCGTCGAAGAGGAGCCCGTCGAAGAGGAGCCCGTCGAAGAAGAGCCCGTCGAAGAAGAGCCCGTCGAAGTGGACCCGAGCGAGGAGGTGCGGCGTCTGATCAAGGAGAACGTGCAGCGCCTGGCGCACCACTACAGCCGAGACCAAGCCCCGGGGATCACGCTCCTGAGCGAACAGGTCTCCACGAACCAGTTCACCAACCTCAAGGACGAGCTGGACGGGGTCTTCAACGAGGTCGTGCACAGCCACGTCGAAACCAAGAAGCGCCCGCATCCCCACGTCGTGCCGACCTTCTACCGCATCAACGCCCTGGTGAAGGAACTCGAGTTCTAGAGCCGATCAGCCGCCCAGCGCCTCGAGGGCGTTCTGGTACACCGCGCGTTCGTCCTCGTCCCGCGTCTTGCGAACGAGCTTGTCCAGCTCCTCCACAGCGAGCACGTCGTAGAGGACGAGCGCTCCTTCCGCCGCCTGGATGCGGACGAGGGGGTCCTTGTCGCGCAGGAGTGGCCGAATGGCATCCGGGGCGCGCGCGTCAGCGCTCACCGCCAGAAGCCGTACCGCTTCGGCCCGCACGAAGGGCGATGGGTCGTCGAGGGCCTTCTCCAGCAAGTCGTAGGGGGCACCCATGCGCTCGGCGTTGGTCAACACCTCCACCCTCACGCGCTCCTCCGGGTCGTCCAGCATGGGCAGCAGCAGCTCCGTGGTGCCGGGGGCCGCGGTCCACGCCAGGGCCCGCACCGCGTACTGCCGGGTCCAGGGGTCGGCGTCCTGGAGGAGGACGGTCAGCGTCGGGACGGAGCTCTCGTCGCTGAGATAGGCCAGCGCCGCAAGCGCGTGGTAGCGCACCGGTCCCGCGGTCGTGGCCGCGATCTCGCAGACGTCGTCCACCGCGCGCGGGTCCCCCAGGTGCCCGAGCGCCAGCAGGGCCGCGTGCCGCAGCTCCGGATCGCCCTTTCGTGCGACAGCCACCAGGGGCTCGACCGCCCGCCAGTCACCGGCCTCCCCGAGGCGCTGTGCCGCCTCCACGGCCCGGCTCGAGTCCTGACTGCGCAACAGCGCGATCTCCGCGGGGATGTCCACCTCCTCCCCTGCGTGGACGGTGGCCCGCGCCGCAACCAGGGCCTCCTCGCGGAGGGCGGCACTCGGATCGCGTACCGCAGCCTTCCGAAGCGCGGTCTGTGCCTGCGGATCGTCCCGCTTCCCGAGCGCCCGGTAGACCTCGCGGCGGACCAGCTCGGACTCATCGTCGATCGCACCCAGCAGCGCCTCGAGCGCCACGTTGTCCCGATAGCGACCGAGCGCATGGGCAGCCCAGGCGCGCGCCGGGTCGTGCTCGCTGTCGGCCAGGGCCTCAGCCAACTGCTCGGGCGTGAGCTCCACCCGGGTCATCTCCGACTCCAGGCGTGCTCGCGTTGCCGGATCCTCGGTCGTCGCCAGCTCCGCGGCGAGACTCTCCAACTCGGCGATGTCGCCAGCCAGCAGCAGGACGAGAAGGACGCTCATCTCCCCCAGTCTACGTGGGAAGCGCGACCACGTTGTCGTCCTCGTCCTCGTCCTCGTACTCCCAGTCACGCATCATCCGCTCCACCGCTCGGCGATCCGCGCCGGACAGCCCGTCGAAGCGAACCCCCATGCCGCCGACCTCAAGCCCGTCGGCCTCCTGGGTCCAGCGCACCTCCGCAAGGGTCTCCAGCGGGCGTTTGCGGTGGGGCAGGTAAAGCCGAAGGCGGAAGCGTGTGCCGAGCTCCAGGGGGTGATCGGTCTGGATGAACACGCCCCCCAGGGAGACGTTTGCGGTGTAGTCCAGCAGAAAGTCACCCGTCGTGGTGTATTCGACCTCCACACGGATGGGGAGGCGGCGGGTCGTCCGATGCTCCATGGCCTTGAGTGCAGCGCCCATGAATCTTGACCTCCGTCTGACGCGCATCTCCTCGACACATCGCTTCCATCGCTTGAGTATGGTGTGCTGACTTTTCCCTGGAGAGCCCCCGATGCTCTGGATGACCTTGCTGGCCTGCAACCAGTACCAGCTGTTCCGACTCGCTGGATACGAGCAGGCCAGCTTCTCCAACGACGCGGACATCATCTTCATCATCGACAACTCCACGTCGATGACGGACGAGGCCGTGGACCTGGCGGAGAACTTCGACATCTTCGTCGACCAGCTCACCTCGACCGAGGGGGGCGCGCTCCCCCAGGGAGACCTCTCCCAGGCGGTCGATGCCTACGTGCTCTACACGAGCCAGCGGGGCCGCTTCATCGACTACAACATGGGCATCACCACCACCTCGGTGGAGATCCCCAGCGGCAACGCGGGCCTGCCCGGCGTCTACGGAGAGCTGGTCGGCACCTGGCCGGTGATCGATCCCTCCTTCGATGACGTGAGCGGCACCTTCGTCGAGAACCTGCTTTGCGAGGCCACCTGCTGGGATCCAAACGACATTCCGAGCGATCCCAACTACGAGTGCGACACCGAGCCCGACCAGATCACCCTGCAGTACCTGGACTGCTTGTGTGGATTCGAAGCCTGGGAAGGCAACTGCGGCTCAGGAGACGAGGAGCACCTCGAGGCGGCCTTCATGAGTCTCTGCCGCGCGGTGGAGGAGCCCCCAGACGAGTGCCTCGACGGCTCCACACCCTTCGTCGCCGAAGACATCATGTCCAGCCCGGACCTGCTCCGAGGCGACGCCACGGTCATCTTCGTGATCATCACGGACGAAGGCGACGGCAGCCGACGCCTGGTGGACAACGAGAGTGACCCGACTCCCTACCTGCAGCTGCTGGACCAGTTCGACGTCAACTACAAGTTCGCGATCGTGGGCCCTGCCTACGACAAGGAGGCGGGCAGCCTGGCCTGCAACAGCGGCGGTGCCACCACCTACGGCTCGGAGCGACTCCAGATCGCGGTCGAGGAGAAGGGCGGCTTCTACCGGCACATCGCCGAGAAGGACGCCGGCGGCGACTGCCAGAACAGTGACTTCGCCACCCACCTGGACGAGCTGGGGCAGTTGCTGAACCAGCTCCTGGTGAGCTTCCCCCTGCAGTCCGTCCCCGATGTCAGCACTCTGCTGGTCTACGTCGATGGCGAGCAGATCGGCCCCGGCGAAGCCGATCCCGAGACCGACGAGGTCAACTGCGACTGCTGGACCTACGATCCCTCCGAGAACGCCATCATGTTCCACAACGGCGCGATTCCCGACTACAACGACGCGGTCGAGATCTACTACGAGCCCCTCGAGGGCATGCCGCGCCAGCTCCCCTTCTAGGTGATGACGATGCTTCTTTCCGCTCTGTGTTCGCTGGCCATGGCCCAAGAGACCGTGGACCTGGGGACCCTTCGAAACCAAGAGATTCGGGTCGTCCAGAAGGTCCTGTACCCGAAGACGGGCCGATCGGAGATCGGCTTCCAGCTGGGGGGCACGGTCTTCGACCCCTACATGAAGGCCCCCAAGCTCCAGATCACCGCTGGCAAGCACAACAGCGAGACCCTGGGCTACGAGCTTCAGGTAGGCCTTGGCTACGGCCTGCCCACCACCACCTACCGACAGCTGGGGAGCGCAGCCTACGGGGTGCGTCCCGAAGCCTACCGCTACCTGGCGAGCGCGACGGCCGGGGTCACCTGGTCTCCCATCTACGCCAAGATGAACTACCAGGGACAGCGCGTCTTCCACCACGACATCTACGTGCCCATCGTCGGGGGCGTGACGGTGGAACAGCTGGCCTGGGGAGAGAAGTACCTGGCCATCTCACCGACCGTCGGGATCGGTGTGGGAGCCCGGATCTTCCGCAGCGACGGCATGGCCGTGCGCGTCGAGTTGCGCGATGACATCCTGCTCCAGAACCGCAAGCAGTCCGGCACCCTGGCGATCAAGCAGAACGTGGGCGTTCATGTGGGCGTCAGCCGTTTCGGAGGAGCCAAGTGATCCTCCTCCTCGCCGGGCTGGCCCTGGGCCAGGACGAGCTCGCCGCCGAGTGCGACGAGACCATGCGCTCCGAGGCGCTCGAAGGCTTCACCACCGCCGTCACCGGGGGTGACGAAGACGGGGCTCTGAACGCCCTGGTGGAGACCCTCGAAAACGACGAATGGAGCCCTTGCCACGGCATCGCCTACGCCAGCATGGGCGGCCTGCTCGAGCGGCGGGAGATGCCCTACGCAGCCCTCCTCGCCCACGGGGAGGCCATCAAGCTGAACGCCGACGGCGCCTCCGATGCGGTCCCCAGAGCGCTGGAGTTGGCCGAGAAGGTCAATGATCCCGCCTACCTGGAGGAGGTCTTCGCCGCGAACGTCGGCCTGGATGTGGACGACGAGACCCGCTCGCACCTGGCCTACCTGGCCGCGCGCGGACACTACGCCCAGGGCAACCTGTCGACGACGCTGGGCATCCTGGCGCTGGTGGACACCAAGGGGCCGGACGGCGGGAAGGCCCTGGCCCTGAAGGGGGTCGTCCTGAGCCAGCAGCAGCGCTGGACCGATGCCATGGCCGCGCTGCTGCAAGCCGAGCAGCTGTTGATCGACGACCCTGAGATGCTGGACGTGATCTACCTGAACATCGGGCGCGTCTACTACGCCGCAGGGAACTACCCGCGCTCGGCGGAGTACATGGCCAAGGTGCGTCGGGAGAGCCACTGGTGGCCCGAAGCCCAGTTCGAGCGCGCATGGGCGCACTTCCGCATGGAGGACATGAACGGGGCCCTCAGCCTGCTCCACAACCACGTCTCCCCCTTCTACGGGGACTGGTACTTCCCCGAGGCCGAGCTGCTGAGGACCTACAGCCTCTTCCTGCTCTGCAAGTTTCCCGAGGCCAGCACGCAGATCGACAGCTTCCAGGAGAAGTGGGCCCCGGTCCGAGACGAGCTGCAGACGACCATCAGCGCCATGGGCGACCAGGAGGTCTTCGAGGACGGCCGGGACTTCGTGAGCGAAGGCGACAGTCAGCTGGGCGAGCTGGTGCTCCGGGACCTGCCCTACGACCAGCGCTTCCTGGACTCCATCGCTGCGGTCGACACCGGGCAGGGCGAGATCGACCGCCTGCAGAGCAACCCGAACGACTGGGCCCGCTACTTCTTCGCGATGGTTCAGGATCGGCAGCGCACCCTCGTGATGGGGGAAGGCGGCCGGGTGAAGATCCAGGTCGAGACCCGACTCGCCGAGCTGACGCAGATGCTCAACGACACCGAGATCACCAAGCTGGACATGTTGCGTCTCGAGACGCGGCTCTACCAGAACGCCGCGACCATCGGGAAGATGCCGGAGATCGACCGCCAGGCCTACCGGCGAGAGCGCGTCCGTCGAGGCTACGTGGCCTGGCCTTACGAGGGTGAGTACTGGGCGGACGAGGTCGGCTACTACCGTGTCGATGCCCATGCGGAGTGCCCCCAGGGCCTGATGACCGGCGGCTGAACGGTGCTGCGCGTCCTGTGGACACGCAAAGCGCTCGGCCACGCCCAGGCGCGGCTGACCGAGGAGTTCCGCGACGCCTCCACCGGCCCTCGACAGCTCGATCTGCTGGGGCGGACCATGGACGTGTGCTGGGTCGAGGCCTGGGACCTGTGGATCGTCCACGGCGAGGAGCCCGACCGCTACCGAAACGTCCTGGGCCTGGGCTCTCCCTTCCAGGGCAGCTTGAAGCCCATCGTCGAGATCAACCTGCCCCGAGCGGGACTGCGACGAAACATCGGCGGGGTGGTCGCCGGGGACGACGGACACGGCGTACACCTGATGCATCGGGGCCTGGTGCACGGGGGCAAGAAGAAGCTGGTCCGCTGGTTCCAGAACCAGCTGATCGCCACCCTGGACCGCGACGAGGTCTCCGAGCTCGTGCTGGTCGCCGCCTTCGACCAGCCGGGCTTCCTGGGCCAGATCGCCGCCTTCGTGCACTCCGTCCAACGCTTCAAGTCCGGTGAGGCTCCCCCTGCCGAGCGAGCCTGGATCACCGACCAACGCACACGTGAGGCCATCGAACAGGCCTTTCGGCGGAGCACCGGGCGAGAAGGCTGCGCTGCGGCCCGTCCGGAGGAGGTACCCGACGCGGTCGGCCGGGCGCTGCTGTCCGGACGGGTCGCGCTGCTGCCCCTGCACCTGCCCGATCTGCTGGTCGACAACGTGCAGTACCGCTGGGAAGAGGGCTCGGTGATCTTCGAGACCTGAGGCTCTCTTGAGGGACCTTGTTTGACCCATCCTGCATGGAGCAGCGCTCTCTGCTGGAAGGTTCAGATGCTTCAACCGTTCGGTGGCCCCCTTTTCGCCCTCAGGCGAATCGCGGCGGTGGTCCCTCTGGTCCTCGCTGGCCTGCTCCTCGGCGCTTGCACGGGCAACGAGCCCCAAGACACGCCCCCTGAACTGGAGACCTGCGCGACGAGCGGTGACACCTGCGGCCCGCACTCCACCTGCGTCGATCTGGAGCCGGGGAGCTTCGAGGGCCTCATCGGCTTCCAGTGCGAGTGCGATGACGCCTTCGCGCCCAATGACGGCGAGTGCGTGGATGTGGACGAGTGCGAGGAGGGCTTTCACGACTGCGACATGAACGCCACCTGCTCGAACACCGAGGGCGCCTACGACTGCACCTGTCACGAGGGCTACGAGGGAGACGGCTGGACTTGCGAACCACCACCGCTGAGCCCGGAGGTGATCGAGCTGGCGGGACGGTACCTGTCCGCTCAGCAGGGCCTTCGTGAAGCGGTGATCTTCGGTTCGTTTGACGGGTCCCTCGATCTCGACGGGGACGACGCGCTCACCATTCTCGACATGGTGGCGGCGCGCTGCATCGCGCACGCCGAATCGGACGGTGCGCTCTTCGAAGAGCTGAGTCGCGGCTGTCCGCTGGGCGACGACGTCCAGACCGACCGTCTCCAAGCACTGATCCCCGCGGTGGAGGGCGAGTGCAGCGAGGACAGCGATTGCACAGGCCAGTCACCGGGCACCCCTCGCTGTACATCCCCGGATGCCACCTGTCGCTGCCTGCCGATCGGCCGATCGGGTCTGTCCGAATGCCAACCGCAGTTCCCATGATGGAGGCCTCCGCGATGCACTCTCAACAGGTCAGGGAAAGCACCCATCACGCTTCGTCCAGGGCCACGGTCCTGGTTCACCTGGGCCTTTGCGTTCTTCTCTTTCTTCTCACGGCCGGCCACGCGCACGCAGCCAGCCAGTTCCTTCGCGGTGATGCCAATGGCGACGGCGTCATCGACATTTCCGACGGAATCACCACCCTGCAGTACCTCTTCAACTGCGGGGACGACTGCCCCCTGGTCTGTGATGACGCCGCCGACTACGACGACAACGGCGTGGTCGAGATGGCGGACGCCATTCTGACCTTCGGATTTCTCTTTCAGGGTGGGGAGGAACCCGAGTCGCCCTACCCCAATGCCGGGGTCGACAGCACGGAGGACGGCCTGAGCTGCGGAAGCGAGATCAGTCCCGTTCAGATCGCGGCCGGCAAGCATCACAGCTGTGCGAAAACGGACCAGGGAGAGGCCTTCTGCTGGGGCGACAACAGCGACGGGCAGCTGGGTGACGACAGCGGTGCAGACCAGCTCCTTCCCGCGCTCGTGCAGATCGACACCCCCGTGGACGCTGTGGCGCCAGGAAGCAGCGACTCGCCGGTCGCCGTCTCGGGACTCACCAACGCCGTCCAGATCGGCGCAGGAGAAAAGCACACCTGCGCCCTGCTCGAGGATGGGAGCGTCCAGTGCTGGGGTTGGAACGACAATGGGCAGCTGGGGGATGGCACCACCACCGATCGCAGCTCTCCTGTCGAGGTCGATGGGTTGACCGATGCCGTCGCCATCGCGGTGGGTCTGCGCCACAGTTGTGCCATGACCGGCGACGGTTCGGTGTGGTGCTGGGGTCGAGCCGCCTACTTCGCGATCGGACATGGCAGCCGCTACAACGACGCGCTGACTCCCGGATTGGTGGAGGATCTGCCCGAGGTGAGCGCCCTCGCTGCGGGGGGCCATCACACCTGCGCTCTCACCGCCGAGGGCGTGGTCTGGTGCTGGGGCTCCAACGGCCAAGGTCAGTGTGGCTCGGGAGGCAACAACACCATCGAGTTCAGCCCGGTGGAGGTGGATCTCCCACCCATCGAGTCATTGGCTCTGGGTCAGGCACACAGCTGTGCCCTGAGCGAGCAAGGAGAAGCCCACTGCTGGGGCTGGAACAACTACGCCCAGCTTGGGAACGACAGCACCACCTCGACGAACGAACCGGCCCCTGTGGATGGCCTGGAAGACATCGTGGGTCTGGCGGCCGGCAACTACCACAGCTGCGCACTCACCGCCGAGCAAGGACTCTGGTGCTGGGGCTTGAACACGGATGGCCAGCTGGGTGACGGAACCACAGAGGCCCGTTTGACGCCCGTGCGGGTGCTCTTCGTCGGGGACGACGAGGGCTGAGTCGAGCGGGCGGCCTCCGCCTCGCCGATGAAGCTCTCTAGAGCGCCGCGCTAGCCGACAGCAACAGCTCCAGCGGTCCGGCCAGCCCATGGGGAGCTGTGCTGTGCTGGCACTGCAGGGTCAGCCAACCCTCGCGAATGTGGCTGCCCGGATGGCCATGGATGACCGGCAGCAAGGCCTCCAGCGACTCGCTGGGCAGCGAGACCTGCTCCCCGGCAAAGACCAGCATCATGTCCGCCACCGGGTTGCGGCAGCGCCAGGTGCTCGGGCCTTCGCCCTTGCGGGAGATGACCAGCCCCTCCGGCAGCTCGGTTCGCACCGCCAGGCAGGGTCGGGCGAAGAGCCGCGTGATGCGGATCTGGCGCTCCTGTATCCAGCCCTCCAGCTGCAGCTTGCCTTCACGGTCCCGGCGGGGAAACAAGCCCATCCGCCGACCCCAGTCTCGAGCGGGCCCCTCCACCAGGTCTTCGATCCGCAGCACCAGCTGACGCACGCGCTCGCTCTCCTGGCGTGATGAACAGACCAGCGTGAGCGCTCGGCTGGTCAGGAAGGACCCCTGGGGAGCGCAGTGCAGGGCCTCCATCACCGAGGAGAGCTGCCCCAGCAGGTACTCGACCTCCTCGCGCACACGCGGTGGACAGCTGATCACGGCGCCAAAGGTCTTTGGGGCCGGCCCCCCTCCGCCCTGGCTCTCCACGCGCATCCCCGACGGCAGGGGCACGAGGATCGACACCGTGATGGCCACCCCACCCCGGACCTCCTCGAAGCTCAGCTCACGCGCCACGGGCGACCTCGACCAGCTCGTTCACCTCGTCGATGCAGCGCCCCACCAGATCCGCATCGAGCTTGCCTTCGTGGACCAGGTGCAGTCGCCCGCCGGACACGGTGCTGCCAGGGTGTCCGTGCACCACGGCCAACAACTCCTCCTCCGAGCCTTCGGGCCACGGTCCGCGCACCCCGATGAGCAGGTCCAGGACGGGATTCCCAACGGGATCGGCCAGCCCCTTGGGGCCCGCCCACAGCGTCTTGTCGAGCCCCTCGGCGAGCACATCGAGACGCCCCTGCCGTATCTCCGCCATCACGGCCTCCCCTCGCAACATCAGGGGAGCCCCCACGAGCACCTCGAAGCCTCGCGCCTCGGCCAGCTCGGTCCACGGGGCGAGAACGGCCCGGTCATAGCGCTCCATGAGAAAGACGGCGCGGACGATCTCGCGATCCAGCTCCGTGCCCTGCAGCCCGTCGTCGAAGCCGAGCTCCAGCACGTCCACGTCCTCACCCCGCGCAAAGAGCAGACGGCCTCGATCGCCCAACTCGCGTCGAAGCTCACGCACGTCGGGCACGTCGAGCAACTGCGGATTCCAGGGAAGTCCGACCCGCGACATCACCCGGAGCCGGGTCCGTCGCCGCCCCCGACGGGTGATGGTGACGGCCACCGCGCGTCCTCGAAGGCGTCCCTCCAGCCGGTAGGCATCGACCGCCCGAAAGCCCGCCGGGACCTGGCCAAAGGGCTCGTTGGGGCCGAACAGCGGCTCCCACGCCAGCCACAGCAAGGCGGCCAGCACACCCAGCACCACCAGCAGCGTCGGAATACCCAGCGGAAGGGTCAGCACGACTTCAGCCTATCCGTGTGACTGAAGACCCGGCTTCCGGTCGGATATGAGTCCTGATGATCCTTGCCCTGCTCATCGCCTGCACGGGACCCGATGACGGGCCCTCGCTGTACGCCACGGCGGATCACGCTCCGAGCCTGCACGCGGACGACATCGCAGCGCTGGATCACCTGGGCCCCACCGTGATCGACGACGGGGTGAACTTCAGCGTCTACAGCGAGCGAGCCGAGCGCATCGAGATCCTGCTCTACGCGGATCCGGACGACGAGATGCCGGTGCAGCAGTTCCCCATGACCCGCTTCGGGGATGTGTGGAACTGCTACGTCGAGGGCCTCGGCGTCGGGCAGGCCTACGGCTTCGTGGCCTGGGGACCCAACTGGCCCTACGACCCCGAGTTCTACCCGGGCAGCCAGGTCGGCTTCATCCGCGACGTCGACGCGCAGGGCAACCGCTTCAACCCGAACAAGCTGCTCGCGGATCCCTACGGCAGGGCCCTGCACCGGGAGCACGACTGGTCGCGCGGAAGCCTGGGCACCGGGGAGTCACGCCGGGATGAGAGCACCTGGGGAGCCGCGGCCAAGAGCCTGATCATCCGCAGCGACTACAGCTGGTCCGACAGCGAGGAGGTGTGGCTGGACAGCCGCAGCGCCGGCACGCACCACGCCTGGAACGAGCTCATCCTCTACGAGGTGCACCCCAAGGGCTTCACCGCCAACGGTCTCGCCGAGGTCGAGCACCCGGGCACCTTCCGAGGCATCGGGGAGCTCGCTCCCTACCTGCAGGACCTCGGCATCACGGTGGTGGAGCTGATGCCGGTGCACGAGAAGCCGCTGGACGGCGGCTACTGGGGCTACAACAACATCTCCTTCTTCGGACTGGAGCTGGACTACAGCAGCGCATGGAAGGACCAAGACCGTCCGGACCTGGTCATCGACGAGTTCAAGTGGATGGTCGACCAGCTGCACCAGCACGGCATCGAGGTCATGGTCGACGTGGTCTACAACCACACCGGCGAGGGCGGCCTGTGGCGGGAGAAGCTCTTCTACGACGACTACAGCCCGGACCCCGACGCCACGGCTCAGGCGGTGAACCTGGACAGCGTGGAGGTGGCCGGCCTGTACAACCTGCGCGGGCTGGACAACTGGAGCTACTACGCGCTGGACGAGGACGGGCTGACCTACTGGAACAACACCGGTGTGGGCAACCAGACCCGACCGAACCACCTGCCGATGGAGCGCCTCACGCTGGACAGCCTGCACTTCATGGTCGAGGAGCTGCACGTCGATGGATTCCGCTTCGACCTGGCGGGCATCCTGGGGGAGCAGGACCAGAACTACAACGAGTGGTACGCCGATCCGACCGAGTCCCTGCTGGGGCTCATCGCCGACGACGAGGTCCTGCAGGCGAACAACATCCGCATCATCGCGGAGCCCTGGACCGCAGGCGGCGGGTACAACCCGCTCCTGGGTGCCTACCCCAGCAGCACCACCAGCGCGGGCTACGGCTGGGGTGAATGGAACGGTCACTTCCGCGACATCTGGCGCTCGATGATCAACGAGGACACCGCTCTGGACCACACCGAGGGCGCTCTGAGCGCCGGCGGGGCCCTGACCGGAAGCTACGACCTCTACGCGTGGAACGGCCGCAAGCCCTTCCACAGCACGAACTTCGTGACCATCCACGACGGCTTCACCCTCTACGACCTGTTCAGCTTCTCCGAGAAGGAGAACGGCTGTGGCGTCCTGAACCCGGTCTGCTGCGACGATCCCTACAGCGCCTGGTGCGACCGGGACAGCGGCGAGAACCACAACCGCAGCCTGGACTGGGGCGACGAGGCGCTCAAGCGCCAGATGATGCGCAACATGTTCACCCTGTTGATGGTGAGCCACGGCACCCCGATGGTCCTGGGCGGCGACGAGTGGATGCGCACCCAGTACGGCAACAACAACGCCTACAGCACCAGCGCGGACAACGAGTGGAACTGGTTCCGCTGGGGCGAGTGGCGCGCCTACGACGAGCGTCACCGCATGCAGGACTTCCTGAGCGAGCTCATCGCCTGGCGGCTGGATCACCTGGACCAGGTGGCGCCCCTGGAGTACGGCGGCGGCGCGGCATTCGCGTGGAAGAACGCCCTGAACGAGGACAAGCAGGACTGGTCGGACCGGCAGCTCGCCATCCACTACTACGAGGATCCCCAGGTGCTCATCCTGATCAACATGGAGAGCACCGAGGTCGACTTCTCCCTCCCGGACGGCGTGAGCTGGGAGCGGGTCCTGGACACCCAGGCGTGGTGGGACGACGGCTACCTGGAGGACACCGAGCTGGACACCCGGAGCTCCCACAACATCACCCGCGAGACCCCCGAGCTACTCAGCGAGAGCTCCTACGGCGTACTCTCCAAGTCCATCGTGATCCTCGAGCAGGTGCAGTAGACGGTGTTCTTCCTGATGGCGACGGCGCTCGCCGGCTCCACCGAGCTGGGCGGCTACATGCGGGTGATGACCCGCCCGGACTTCCAGGGCGGCGACGGCCAGCTTGGGCACTGGAACCTGTACGGACGGCTGCTGAACGAGGGGCCCTGGCTCAGCCTCGACGGGCGCATCAACGTCCTGGAGGAGCCCGCGGGCGCACCCGGGGACTGGGCGCTGGTGCACATTCGCATCGAGGGCGGCAGCGTCGCCGGCGCGGACGCGGGAAACGGAAGCCTGGAGAGCCTGCGCCTGGCGCAGCTCTACGGCCAGGTCGGTCTGGCCTCGGCCGCTCCCTGGACCTTCCAGATCGGCAGCATCGAGAGCTGGTGGGGCGACCTGGGTCTCTACGACATGCGCCCGAGCACCCTCTTCGGCGGGGTGGTGGGTGGATCGGCCCGCTTCCAGGCGGGTCGCGTGGACCTGGTCGTGGGCGCGGGCGACGCGGGCTACGCCAAGAAGCCGGAGGCCTACAACACCATCTTCACCGGGGGCAGCAGCCTGCGCCTGAGCCTGTCGGACCACGCACAGATCGGGCTGGGCGGACAGGCCTTCTACGAGCCTCGGGTCGAGGGGAACCGCTACGCCGCTCACAGCACCCCCGGCCTGGACTACGAGCAGTGGGTCCGCGGCGAGGTGCTGAAGACCTGGCTGGACGAGAACCCGGGCCAGGTCCAGGGCTTCCCCGACCCGAAACCCACCACGGCGACCAGCTGGAAGGCCATCGGGTACCTGGGCTTCGGCGGGCTGGGGCCGCTTCGCTGGAACAGCCTCTACCTGTCCGTGGAGCAGCTGCACCCCGGGAGCTTCACGACCGAGAGCTACCAGGACGAGACCGTGACGCTCTACGTCCACGACCTGACCGACGAGCGCCGGGTGCTGATGGCCGGCAACGAGATGCAGCTGGAGCTGGTCCCCCGCCGTCTCGATGCTGTGTGGGCCGTGCTCTACGCCGACCATCGGGACGGCGACAACACCATCGCTCCGAGCGACCACGACCGCTGGTACGCCAGCACGGTGCTGCGGGGACAGCTCTACCTCTCCCCCACCGTGCACCTGCTGGTCGAGGGCAGCGCAGCCCGCGAGGTCAGCCGCAACGGCAACACCTGGCGGAACAGCGTGGACAGCATCTTCCAGAGCACCGACGGGCAGTCGGACACACGGGGCCTGGAGTACGGCGACAGCGACACCCGAGACACCCTGCAGGGCAAGGGGGGCATCGTGCTGAACCCGCTCGGGCCCGGAATCTACGTGCGTCCATCGCTGCGGGTGCTCTACGGCATCCAGTACTCGACGCAGAACAACGCCTTCGGCAACAACTTCGTCGACACCCTGGACCAGTACAACGACTTCGGCAACCAGGAGCGTCACCTGCACCACGTGGTCGCCGTGGAGACCGAAGCATGGTTCTGATGCTTGGATTGGGCTGCCTCAAGCCCCCTGTCCCCACCGCTCCGGAGGGCACCGACGCCGCCCTGGTCGCCTACGAGGTGGAGGTGGGTGCCGACACCATGGAGGACGCGCCACAGGACTTTCGAGCGGTGATGAGCGAAGCGCTCCTGCAGGTCGGCGTCACGCCAAAGCCGGTGTCCGTGGAGGGCTACGACCTGCTCAACGCGCACACGCCGGGACAGCAGCTCGAGGTGCTGCAGGAGGCCACCGGCGATGCCGAGCTGCTCGTGGTGCTGCGAACCGAGGCCCGCTACTTCAGCCAGCTCAATGGCCGCTTCCGCTGGGTGGTCGTGGTGGACGCGACCGTGGTGCCGCCCCAGGCACCGGAGGACGCCCTCGAGCAGAGCTTCGACGTGCCGGTCTTCCTGAACTTCCAGCACGATGACGCCCACGACGCGCTGAACGCCGCGGCTCCGGTGGTGGACCCCAGGCTGCGTCGAATGGTGACGACCGTCGCCGCCGGGCTGTGACCCTCGTCCTGGCGCTGGCCTGCTCGGCACGGCCAGCGGCTGAATCCCCTCCCCCACCCCCGAAGGACCGGGCGCAGCTCATCTACTTCGTGATGGTGGACCGCTTCGCCAACGGCGATGCGACCAACGATCCGCCCGGGACGGATCCCAGCGACCCACAGGCCTGGCACGGCGGCGACCTGGCGGGGCTGACCCAGCACCTGGACTGGCTCGAGGAGCTGGGCGTCACCACTCTCTGGCTCTCCCCCCTGACCCGCTCGAGGCATGAGAAGTTCTACGAGTGGGGGGCCTTCCACGGCTACTGGGTCGAGGATCACCGCGAGCTGGAGCCCGCCTTCGGCACGGAAGACGAGCTGCGGGCCCTCCGAGCGGGGCTCCAGGATCGCGGCATGTCGCTGGTGCTGGACATGGTCTACAACCACGCCGCCATGGACGGCGTGCTGCTGCAGACGCATCCCGACTGGTTCCACCCCTTCGGTGGCATCGAAGACTGGACCGACCCCTTCCAGCTCCAGAACCACCGGGTGCACGGCCTCCCGGACCTGGACCAGGACAACCCCGAGGCCTACGCCTACCTTCTCTCGGCGAGCCGCGGCTGGCTGGATCGGGCGCAGCCGTCCGGGATCCGCGTCGATGCCGTGCGGCACATGCCACCCAGCTTCCTGGCTCGGCTGGACGCGGACCTGGGGGACGTGTGGATGCTGGCGGAGATCTACGACGGTGACCCGCTGCAGCTTCAGCGGGCCTGGGCCGAGGGAGGCTTCGAGGCGGTCTTTGACTTCCCGCTCCACTTCGCGATGGTGGACCACTTCTGCCGTGGTGAGCCCGTCGGTCGCATCGCCGCGATGCTGTCGCTGGACCGGGTCTACGAGGACCCGTCCAGGCTGGTCACCTTCCTGGACAACCACGACCTCCCGCGTCTGGCCAGCACCTGCTCTCCGGAGGCCAGCGCCGAGGCACTGGAGCTGCTCTTCTCCCTGCGAGGGACCCCCTCGCTCAGCTGGGGAACGGAAGTGGGACTGGAGGGGGCCGAGGAGCCTCACAACCGCGCGGACATGCGCTTCGTCGAGCACCCTCTCCAGGGACGGATCGCGGAGCTCGCCGCCCAGCGCAGCGCCAGCCCCGCCCTGGCTCTGGGCCGCAGCTGGATCTCTGGCTTCGACGAAGACACTCTGCGCATCACCCGCGAGGCCGAAGGGGAACGGCTCAGCCTGGTGGTGACCGCACAGGAGGTCTCGATCGAGCCCGGCGGACCGGAGCCTCTGGAGGGCACCGCCACAGTGCACTTCGATCTCCCGGAGGGTTTCATCGTGACCGGGGCCGGACCCGAGCTGGGCAACTGGGATCCTGCCCTGGGTGTGCGCTCCGCGGAGCTCCCTCGCGGCACGGTCATCGAGTACAAACAGGTCGATCGTCGTGGCGACCAGCCGGTGTGGGAGGAGGGTCCGAACCGCTATCGGTGGGTCGAGTAGCGGGCGCATGCCCTGGAACATCCTGCGACATTGCGTTCCAGGACCGGGACGTACCTGAACGTGACACACGCGGAGAGGTCATGCTCCTGAAGCCCCTTGCCCACGCCCCGTCCGAAAAGCTCCTGAGGCCGAACGCACGCACGAGATGGCCCTGGGCACTGACGGCCGAAAGCTCCAAAAAGATTCTAGAGTTCCACCAGCCTTCGGTCTTCAACAACCACGGACGTCCCGTGCGTACAATGGCCCGAACCAAAGGAGGCTCCCTTGCTTCTGCTCGTGCTCGTCCTCGGCTGCCGCCAGGAAGACAAGGACCCGACCAACGACACCCAGTCGAAGGTCGACGACTCGGAACTCGACGCCGATGGGGACGGCTACATCGACGACTGCGACGACCAGAACCCGGCCGTCTACCCGGACGCGGCGGAGCTCTGCGATGGGCTGGACAACGACTGTGACGGGCTGGTGGACGTGGGGGCGGTCGACGCGATGGAGTGGTACGCGGACGCGGACGGCGACGGCTATGGCAACGCCGAAGAGACCCAGTTGTCCTGCGACTACCTGCCCGGCTACGTCACCAACGCGGACGACTGCAACGACGACGACCCCAAGACCAGCCCGTCCTCGTGGGAGGTCTGCGACGAGATCGACAACGACTGCAACGACGAGGTCGACGACAACGCAATCGACGCCCTCTCCTGGTACCAGGACGGCGACGGCGACGGCTACGGCGACCCGGAAACCGAGCAAGAGTCCTGCGAGCAGCCCTCCGGCACGGTGGATAACGGCGACGACTGCGACGATCACGACGACGATACCAACCCCGGTCAGAGCGAGATCTGGTACGACGGGGCCGACGCAGATTGCGACGGAGCCAGCGACTACGACGCCGACGGAGACGGCCACGACCACGAGGACCACGGCGAGAACGGAGACGACTGCGACGACAACGACGCCAGCGTCTACGAGGACTGCAGCCTGTACAGCTTCTCCACGCACACCTTCACGCCCTGCAGCCAGACCGGGCGCGACGGTCCCGGCCTCACCCTGTGCCGCATCAGCTACAACACCGGCTGGGACGAGAACGGCAACTACTTCGACATGAGCACCGACGGCATCCAGCTCTGGACGGTCCCCGAGACCGGAATCTACGAGATCGGGGTGGCGGGCGCAGGCGGCGGCTCAGGCAACAACTACACGAGCTACCCTGGGCGAGGCGCCTATCTCTACGGCGAGTTCGAGCTGGAGAAGGGCGACGTGCTCCAGATCCTGGCCGGCCAGAAGGGCCAGACGGTGAACTACTGCGGCGGCGGCGGCGGCGGCACCTTCGTCGTCAGCGAAGCCGGTGACCCGATGATCGTGGCCGGGGGAGGCGGCGGCAACTACCGGGAGTACGACTACCGAAGCACCTCGGATGCCAGCACGGGCACCAACGGCCAGAGTGCGACCTGCCCCGGAGGCAGCTCAGGCTCCGGAGCCAGCTCCTGCGATGGCGCCTACGCCGGCGGTGGAGGCGGGTTCTACAGCGACGGAGGCGACGGCTACGGTAGCTCCACCGGCGGGCTCAGCTTCCTGACCGGTGCCCAGGGCGGGCAGTGCGATGCTACCTGCGGGAGCAATGCAGGGGCCGGTGGATTCGGTGGCGGCGGCGGCGTGTACCACGACAACTCCGCCGCGGGTGGCGGCGGCTACAGCGGCGGCGGCGAGGGCTACGGACAGGGTGGCGGGGGCGGTGGCTCCTACAACAGCGGCAGCAACCAGAGCTCGAGCTCCGGCTACAACTCGGGCGACGGCTACGTGACCATCACCCTCCAGTGAGGGGCTCCCGGAACGCCTGACGGTTGGCCAGGATGAGTTCGCGGCCCCATCGCGCAGAAATTGGTTCCCTCGCTGTGACGAACGCGGCCCTCGCGAGACAAAGGGATGACCTTCAGCCAGAAGGCCAACCCCAACTCGAGGCCCCCGATGCTGCCCCGTTCCGTCTACTACGAACTCAAGAGCCACCAGGAGCAGCTCCGCGAGCGCTATGACCGAAAGAAGAAGGCCGTCAGGGCACGTCCCGGGGCCGAAGAAGGCCCGGCGCACGAAGAGCTGGTCTGCCCCTCATGCCGAGAGCCTTTCCTCTTCGGCAGCACCTGCCCGACCTGCAACGTGTTCCTGGTCGGCGAGTCCCTCCTGAGCGAGGACGTCGATGCGGACAACGCCGAGTTCGCCCAGATCGCCCAACAGCGCACGCTCAAGATGGCTGTCGCCACCCTGGCGCTGGCCATCGTGAGCCTGGTCTTCGACCCCTTCATGGTCTTCAGCCTGGCAGCCCTGCTCGGCCTCGTCATTGTCCCCCACGGCCTGCTGACGCTGGCCAAGCCGGTCCGCAAGCAGCTGGCGACCCCCTGGGTGGTGGGCAACGCTGCAGCGGCACTGGCGGCTGCGACGATCTCGATAGCGGGGTGGATGCTGGCCTGATGGAACCTTTCGGGCTGGTGCGGGTCATGAAGAGAATGTCCCCGATCCACACCGGCCTCAGCGGGTCCGGCCACCGCTTCCGACGCCGAAACGACCTGCGGGTTCGGGCGCTACGGATCCGCGCCACACCCGCGGACGAGGAGATGGCCTGTCCCTCCTGCGGTGAGCGCTACCTCTTTGGCTTCGAGTGCCCTGACTGCGGCACAACGCTGGTCAGCGAGAGCCTCATCGGCTTCAACCCCGCCGCTCTGGCCTGGCGGCGCCCCTCCCTGTTCGGCCGCCTCTGGGTCCGGCTTCTCGTGCGCATCGGCCGACGCCCACCCGAGCACGAGTTGAACCAGCTCGCTCGGGGATGGCGCCGAGGACTGCTCCTCACGGAGAGCTTCGACGACCTCCTGGCGGACTGAAGAGCAGCAACACAGTCACGCCGCTGAGCTAGGGCGGTGCGGGCCGTGGAACACGACGGGGCTTAGCGGGAGGTCGTCGCCCTGGTGGCGGTGGAGGTGGGGGCTCCACCAGTTCATCCAGTTCGAGAGGCGCACACACTGAACAGGGACGGTCTCCGTGCACCACACAGCGCCCCGCCACGCAGGCCCCTGGCGGGTGCTTCCCCTTGCCTTCGCCTCCCCCTTTGAGCTGATGCCACCGCCCATCGATCCACTCCGTGCCACTGCCATTCGTGGCGGTCGCCATGTGATCGCGAAACTCCCTCAGATTCAGCTTCCCGTCTTCGTCCTTGTCCGCCAGCAATCCCCGACGTCCCCCGCCAAACTCTCCGTCCTCGAGGAACTTCGAGCCATCCGCATCCATCTCACGGAAGAGCTCCAAGGCCGGGTCCGGAAAACCGAGCACGGGGTGCTCCTGGGTCGAGCAGGCCAGCAGGAGAAGCCACATCATGGCTCCTCCCCCTCCCCCTCCTCCGGGGCCCAGTATCCACCGTCCCTGAGCGCATCCCGAAAGGCGGGCGTGTCCGTAGGCCCATGGCGCTTCTTCACTTCGAGTTCCAGTGGCCAGCCCTCCAGGTGCGCGAGCAGTTCCTCCACCACCTCGGGCTCCTCCTCACTCCGATCCGTCCACTCCCCCGGACGGTAGAGCAGAGTCTGCTCAGACCCATGCTGCAGCTCGAGCTCCCAGTCCTGGGTCCTCACCGTGTAGCCGACCGCCGAGCCAGCCAGAACGTAGTCCCTCGACCCCAGCGGCTGACCATCGACGCCCGCCGGTGACACCACACCCAACTCGTCCGCCAACGAGGGGAGGATGTCGACCAGCGACACCAAGCCCTCCTCGACCACCGGCGAGGCCGTCGACGGCACTCGAATGACGAGAGGCACGTGATAGAGATCCTCCGCCCGAGCATCTCCGCCAAGCACTTCACCGTGGTCGCTGAAGACCACGATGATGCTGTCTGCCAGCAGGCCGCGCTGGTCCAAGCCATAGAGCAGGCGACCCAACTGATGGTCCGCTCCGTGGACTGCAGCCAGGTAGTGCGAGGCCACATGCTGGAGTGCATCCTCGCTGACTTCCTTCCCGCCCTTGTGCCCTCCGCGGGCGGGGGCCAGCACGTGTCCTGGAACACAGGTCGCCACGGCGCGCATGCCGCAGCCCGCGTCCGGGCGAGGGCCGTCCACATGCCCAAAGCGTTCCGCTACCGCAGCCGGTGTCGGGTAGGGCATGTGTGCGTCGTAGCCCTGCACGAAGAGAAGGAAGGGCTCGTCCTGCTCCTCCGCCCACTCCAGAGCCGGGTCGATGACCCCGGAGATGGAGTCGAAGGTGAGGGTGTGGTTCCACTGGTCGAAGCCGCGCCCCAGGCCGGTGTCCGGGTGGAGGTGGGGCCCGGAGGCGAAGCTCGCGGAGGCGTAACCATAGGCCCCGAGCATCTCAGCGAGGGTGGCCTGCCCGGGCGACAAGGTGTCGCGCACGAAGCCTACGCCGTGGCTCCCCACGGTCTGACCCGTAAGGATGCTGGCATAGCTGGGCAGACTCCACGCCGCCGCCGACCAGGCCCGCGTGTAGGTGGTGGAGCCGGGCAACTCCGAGAGCGCGACCAGGTTTGGGGTCGTCAGGTATTCGCCCCCCAGGGATGTCCCATCCCATCGAACCGTGTCCAGCGACACCAGCACGACGTTGGGCAGCGAGTCCACCTCGGGGGCCGTGGAGCAGGCGAGAAGAAGCAGCACTATGGTTCCGGGTCGCAGGCATCGCCGAGACCATCGCCATCCGAGTCCGTCTGGTCCGGCACCCAGCTCTCCGGTCCGATCGGCGACAGCTCCAGGTCGGTGACCGGCACCTCGCCATCCAGAAAGCGAGCGTACAGGCCCCAACCGCCCCCCTGGTCGTAGACCGCGGTGCTCAGGCGATTCCAGCCCGTGACCAGGTCGACCTCGGCTGCGTAGCGATCGACGGTGGTGCCCTGGCACTTCTTCGTCTCGAGCACCAGCTCCCCGTTGAGCCAGGTCAGCATGCCGTCGTCGGGCCCCATGGCCAGGGTGAGCGTGCGCGGCTCTTCGGCGTAGACCCATGTGCTCATCACCACCTCGCGGGGTGCGCTGACGTTCCCGTAGCGGGTCAACAGCTCGATGCGATCCTCGCTCTGGAGAAAGAGGGCCCAGGCCTGCTCGCGGTGGCTCGTGCCCAGCACGCCGATCTCCTCCTCGAGGGTGGTGGGCAGGCAGTCGTCCGAGCTGCTCTCCCCAGTGAGCGGCCCCGCGACCAGCCAGGTGCCCAGGAAGCCGCTGCCGTTGGCGGTGCGGGGCTGGGCATCCGGTCCGTTGGCGAGATCGGGGCAGTTGTCCTCGTCGTCGGGCACGCCGTCGCCGTCGTCGTCCTCGTCGCACACAGCCACCAGCCCGTCGCCGTCCGGGTCCTGGACCTCCGACAGGGGGAGCTCCAGGTCGCAGCTGTCCCCCACCTCGACCTCGAGGCGGTAGGCCGCCACCTCCTCCTCGGCGGAGAGACACAGCGTCCACGTACCGGCGGCCATGAAGCGTGCCCCGGGCTCCTGCACCGGGTCGATGGGGCTGCACCCTCCCCCTTCGCCCGGCGTCCCCTGGGCCAGCAGACCCCCTTCGGGTCCGTAGAGCGACAGCGTGGTGTTCGCGCAGTCGTTCGTATCGGCGGACAGGTAGTCGAGCTCCTCCACCTCGATGGTGAAGCAGTCCACGTCGTCCGCGGGCAGGCTACCGGCGACGGCCCCCTCCTCAAGGGAGTTCGGAAGCTCGTCGTTCGGCTCCTCCTCGAAGGGACCCTCCTCGGCCGAGCAATCCGCGAGGCAGCCGTCCCCACCCCAGAGGTTGGCGTCGTCGCAGTCCTCTCCCGGATCCACCTCGCCGTCTCCGCACAGCGCTTCCTTTGGGAGAGGCGCTGTATCGATCGGCTCTGGAGAGGCACAGGCCAGCAAGCACATCAGCACGCGGACGCAGAGTAGCCGCAACTCACTGTCGTGGCCCGGGAAGCTCGAAGATCACCAGCATGCCCTCGTGGACGGGCTCGCCGAAGAGGCCCTCGAAGCTCTGAAGCTGCTCCTTGCCCACCTTCGCTCGCTGCACCACCACGGTCCTGAAGCCTCCCTCCGCCAGTTCTTCGGGGGTCAGGGGCTCCACCTCCTGGCCCTGCTGGATGGCATCGATGGCGGCCATCAGGGGAAGGGTCGCGCGGCGCTGCTCCCAGGCTTCCCCGCGCATCCCCGACCCGGAGTTGAAGGCCAGGCCCGCATCCACGCGGGTTCCGGTAACGAGCAGTCCCACCAGCGCGTTGGAGGTGTCGCCCAAGGGCACCAGGACCACAGGATCCTCCACCTGGTGCGGCGCAGGGTAGTGCGTCCACCGCACGGCACCGAAGGACGACGAGGCCTCACCGATCAACACGAGCGCGAGCACCACTCCCTGCCAGGGTCTGCGAGCCACCACAGCGGAGAGCGCAGCGAGGGCCGGCAAGGCCACGCCCAGCCAGCGGTAGGGCCACCAGAAGCGCTCCCAGCCGGGCAGCCAGCGCAGCAGCGCCATCGGCATCCACAAGCGTCGCCCCTCCCACATCACCGGCGAGCCGTTGACGAGCAGGAAGTAGCCCATCGCCAGGATGGTGGTGAGCGCCACGAGAGCCACCAGGCGCCACTGGCGCCTCCACAGGCCCCAGAGAATGACAGGCAGCGTGAGCATGCTGAAGCGGGAGACCAGATCGAACACGGGTGGTCCGAAGCCACCCATCCAGGCGTCCAGGCTGACCGAGGCATAGATGGCGTTCTCCACAGGGTCCCCGTGGGTCTCGATCATCATGCGGTAGCTGTTGTCAGCCTCCGCCAGGCCGCAGGCCACCGGCAGGAGGAAGGGCAGGACGAAGACAAAGCTGAGGCCGCCAACGATGAGGAGATCCCGGAGGCGCCTTGCGAGGAGCGGGCTGAGCAGGATCAGGAAGTAGGCGTAGAACCAGTAGGTCGCTCCCGCCAGAGCCAGGGACAGGCCCGCGAGGACCTGGCGCGAGCGGGTAGACCCCTCGTTCAGGAGCTGCCAGGCGCCGAGGTACAGCGCCACCGGCGCGAACAGAGCCTGCTCCGGCCGTCCGCTGGCCCCCTCGAAGAAGGCGTAGATCGTCGTCGATCCAGCGACCAGCCCCACCAGCACGCCCACCCTGGAGCGGCTCACCGTCCACCCCAGCCAGCCACAGGCCAGACCGTTCAACGAGGCCCAGAGGAAGGTGGCGACGTTCATGGCGAGGGGACGTCCCAGCCAGACGAGGGGCATCATCACGATCTGCGGCAGGAAGTTCCACAACAACAGCCGCGTGTCCTGCCCATAGGGCCAGGCCAACTCCTCGCGGAAGAAGGGGTTCTCCAGCGCCAACACGCTGCTGGCGAAGGCCTCGGGCCACCACAGCCCGCAGCCGAGATCGGGGTCCGTGGGGCGATTCAACACGTGGTTGGAGGCCAGATCGATGGCCGGCCAGGTGACCAGCACAGGAAGGGCCACGGCCAGCAGTGGCACCCACCACCACTGTCGAAGCCACGCGACCACCTGCTGGAGCGGCATGCCAGGAGTCTACGTTAGGCTGCCCTGTGTCCGTCGTCGCACTCGTGTCCCTCTACGATCTGGAGAACAACGCCGTGCGACAGCTGGCCGCGGGCCTGCGCCTGCGCGGCCACCGGGTGCTCGAGGTCTACTTCAAGGACTGGAAGAACAACCACCTGGACGAGCCTACGGAGTACG
>PVBE011667018.1_pt1 | contig 23567 bp, 20 predicted proteins | sample 1631181 | NCBI WGS metagenome assembly PVBE01 (sample SAMN08397723, study PRJNA350692) | Marine metagenome, whole genome shotgun sequencing project. | isolation source: water | place: Pacific Ocean | collected 2012-04 | reverse complement strand
CCTCCGAAGAAGGCACCACCTCCGCCCAAGAAGGCACCACCTCCGCCCAAGAAGGCACCACCTCCGCCCAAGAAGGCCCCTCCCAAGAAGGGCCGCAAAGGCAAGAGGAAGAGACCCGCTCCGCCCAAGAAGGGACAGCCCCAGAAGAAGAAGGGCCGCAGGATCAAGATCAAGCTCCGCCTTAAGCAGTCATCCATCACAGAAGAGGACGACGCGTACCACGACCAAGTTGGTTGGACCGTCACTCACGACGAAACGGAGGACTTCATCGAGGAACCAGTGAGCAAGGAGCCAGAGATCGTGGACCACCAATGCACCATGTGCGGCTCAATGATGAGGATCCCGAGACCGAAGAGGGACAGGTACACGGTGATTTGCGCTTACCCAGAATGCGGGCACGAGGACACAATAGGCATGTGATCAGGCCCAGAGCCCCATCACACCCAGCACCCTTCTTGCCGAAGCTACTACCAGAACCACCACGAGGAATGCCCTGACGTGTCTTTCCGAGGCTATAGCGGCACCATACCTGCTTCCTATGAAACCCCCAATGAGAACGGCCAGTGCGAAGGGGGCGAGCGAAACCAACTCAACACCTAATCCGTTGGACATACTCGAACCCAACAGGCCCGCAGCAGAGTTAACCCAGACGAAGACGGCTGCAGTAGCAGCAGTGGCCTTGGGCGACCCCCACCTCTTCAGAATGATGACGGGCGAGAGAAAGACACCCCCTCCCAAACCAACCATCCCACTGGCGAAACCAATCCCACCCCCAATCAGGTGCACGTCCTGCCTGAATCCAGGGACTTCGAAGGAACCAAGCTCATCGGGAACAGACGACACAACCAATCTCCAAGCAGCAAAAAGAAGCACGAGCGAGAGGAGAATATCGTACACCGCACCATCAACACGCATGTAACTCCCGATTAGCACCATCGGGACGCTGCTCACAATGAAGGGAAGGGTCAGTCTCCAATCATGAAAACCGGAGTTTCTGTAATGATAGAAGGCGATTGACGATACAACCAGATTCAAGCACCAAACGTTCTGCTTGAGCCAAACACTCTCCATCATGCCGAAGGCGGTGAGCGAGAGCACCACCAGGTAACCGGAAGCCCCTCCGTGCCCTATGCTTGAGTAGAGAATGGCCATGAGCATAAGCCCAAACAGAATCATTGGCGACGTGGTCGAAGTCGAAGCGAAACCGACGTCGAGCACATCTGTACCAGAGTGGAAGAACACTTGAACCCCACCACGCATGAGCCCCCATGGAGACACGCGTCACGCCAGAGAGGGCTGTCGCAATCGCACACACGATGCCACTGCCACGCAAGACAGAGACAATCCCCCTTGACCACGCAACGGGACGAGTACTGTCCAAACCGATACCGTCCCTGGTCGACGACCCTAGGTTCGACAACTCGGCTATGGACGGCTTCGCGGTCAGGAAGGAAGACTGCGAGGGTCACACAATCCTACGAATAGTGGGCGAGAGCAGAGCCGGTGGCAGCGAACCGCCAGTGGTGGGTGAGGGTGAGGCCTGCAGGATAATGACGGGCGCGAGGATCCCAGAGGGCGCCGACGCCATAGTAGTGGTCGAGGAAACGAAGGAAGACGGCGCCAACGTGGTAATCACGGGCGAGCCGAGGCCGTCATTCATACGCCGTAGGGCGGAGAACCTCTCCATCGGCCAGGACGCCCTTCCAGTTGGTGCTGCACTTGGCCCTTCCGAGATCGGTCTGGCGGCCACCATGGGCCACGATCGGATCCCCGTTGTCACCAAGCCAAGGATAGCCATAGTCTCCACCGGGGACGAACTGGCGAAACCAGGTGAAGATCTCGCCCCGTCCGAGATTTACGAGTCGAACTCCTATGCCCTGGCAGCGATGGTCGAGGAGATGGGTTGCACCGCTGTTCGCCATGATGCGGCACCTGACACCCTCGGTGAACTGAGGAGAGTACTGGATAGCCTGTCCGAATGTGATGCGATACTCACCTCTGGCGGGGTCAGCATGGGCGAGTTCGACCTAGTCCGGAGGATAATGGAGGAGGAGGGTGAACCCCTTTTCTGGAAGGTAGCGATGAGACCAGGTGGCCCTCCGATGTTCGGGACATGGAAGGGAACCCCCCTGTTCGCACTCCCAGGCAACCCCGTAAGCAGCCAGGTGGTGTTCCACGTGCTGGTGGTCCCATGGATAGCCAACAGCCTGCAGTACCACGAAGCGTTGGGTCCGAGAATGGCTGACCGGGTCAGGGTTCGCCTATTGGACGACGTGAGAGGCGCGCCCGGCAAGCTGTGCCTGAGGAGAATCAGGATAGAGTCTGGCGACAATGAACTCACTGGGAGCGTGCACACCCACCAGGGAAGCGGCAATGCCCACAGCATGGTGGCCCACAACGGCCTGACATTGCTTCCACCCGACACAAATGGGAAGGCCGGAGAAACCATCGACGCACTCTGGTGCAGGTAGATGCCCACCAGCCCATTCTAGTATCCTGGGGGAACGGTTCCCATAGTTACAAGAATAAAGAAAGCGATTGCGAGTAGCAGTACAATATTGTGCTGATTACTATTGACTCTCGCCTGACCCTCGGCGTGAGCAGAGGCACGGGCCTCCTCAACCAAGTCGGCAGCCTCGTCATTAGAGACACTCGCATCATCCTTGGCCGATTTACTTGCGTCTTGGGAAGCCAGCGTAGCCATCATTTCCTGTTCATGCTTGGTTTGGTTCACAGAATCTACTATCGCACCTCGAACGACCGATCCGAGGATGCGGGACAGTGGAGGCATGATACATCGTAGGAATACCGAGGCAAAAGGATAGCCCCGGCTTCACGGCATCCGTTCGAATTCGCACATACATGAATTCAAGGACGACCTCTCTCACGGTGAGGCGTTGCGCGGGGGCTAAACATGAGTGGCAGAGGTAAGAACGGCTTCTCAGCGGACGAGTGGATAGAGGTCAAGGGAGCCCGGACGCACAACCTCAAGAATGTCGACGTGAGTATTCCCCGGGGCAAGTTTGTCGTGATTTCGGGGGTTTCCGGCTCCGGGAAGTCCAGCCTCGCCTTCGATACCCTGTACGCCGAGGGGCAGAGGAGGTACGTCGAGAGCCTCAGCTCGTACGCCCGGCAGTTCCTGGGCCAGATGAAGAAGCCGGACTGCGACAGCATCGAGGGGCTATCCCCTGCCATCAGCATAGACCAGAAGCAAGGCAGCCACAACCCCCGGTCGACGGTGGCAACGGTCACGGAGATAATGGATTACCTGAGGCTGCTCTGGGCGCGCGTGGGGCTTCCCCACTGCCCGGACTGCGGCCGGCAGGTAGCTAGGAGGACGGTTCAGGAGATAGTCGACGACGTCCTGTGGAGGTTCGAGGGCCATGCTATTGCCATATGGACCCCTGCTGTGAGGAACAGGAAGGGAACCCATGCGGACCTGTTCAAGGCACTGGTGGAGCAGGGTTACCTAGTCGGCAAGGTGAACGGCCGCGAGGAGGAGTTCGAGGAGCCGCCAGCACTGGAGAAGAACCTCAGGCACGACATAGACGTGAGGGTGGACAGGCTCCTGCTCCACCTGAGCAACAGGCAGAGGCTCACCGAGGCGGTGGAGGCCGGACTACGCATAGGCGCGGGCACCGTTGCGGTGGAGAGCCTCAGTGCCCCGAAACCGGGCAAGGACAACATCGACGAACAGAGATTCAGAACCAAGGAGGGAGAGACAATCCCCTACTCGGAGGAGTTCGCCTGCCCCGAGCATGGGGCGTTCCTGCCTGAGATGAGCCCACGGGTCTTCTCATTCAACAATCCCCTCGGTGCCTGTCCATCCTGCCAGGGCCTGGGCGTCCAGAGGTCATTCTCCTACGATCTACTGGTTGATAGGACCGCGACAGTGGAGGAGGGCTGCATACGACCGTTCCGCCGTTCGATGATGTCAGGATGGTACAGGAGTCAGATGACACAGACCTGCGACCATTATGGCATATCCACGGACATCCCCTTCGGCGAGATGTCTGAAGACGACGTCGACATCCTAATGCACGGCTCAGGTAGCACCCAGATAAACTTCGTATTCACTTCCCAGAAGGGATCCAGCTATCGCATGATGAAGCCGTGGGAGGGGGTGTTCTCCCGGCTACAGAGAACGTACACGGACACATCCTCTGACAGGACCCGCTCCCGCCTCTCCTCGTTTATGACGGACGAGCCCTGCTCGGAGTGCGAGGGCAGAAAGCTCAACAGAGCGGTCAGCGGGGTCACCGTTGGCGACGTGTCCCTACCCGGCATATCCAGCTGCAGCGTCCTAGAGGCACTCGCCACGGTTCAGAGGTGGAGGCTGGGCCATCTGGACGACACATGGGAGAGAATAGAGAGGGCGGAGCCGGATGAGGAGGCCGCCCCCGCCTCGAAGCTAGACGAGAGGTCGATGTTCATCGGGAGGGAGATCATCAAGGAGATCGAGTCACGACTCAGGTTCCTCGCATTGGTGGGTCTCGATTACCTGACATTGGACAGGAGGGCGAACACGCTATCCGGGGGCGAGTCGCAGCGCATCAGGCTCGCGACCCAAATCGGAACCAGGCTAACGGGGGTCATGTACGTCCTCGACGAACCGAGCATAGGACTGCATCCCCGGGACAACGGAAGGCTGTTGGAGACCCTCAGGGAGCTGACGGACCTCGGTAACACCCTCATAGTGGTCGAACACGACGAAGCGACCCTCCGACAAGCCGACTGGCTGGTCGACATAGGCCCCGGAGCAGGCAAGGAAGGAGGCGAGATAGTCGTGAGCGGCTCGCTCGAGGAGCTCCTCGACAACAAGGAGAGCATCACCGGAGCATACCTCTCCGGAGAGTCCTCGATATCCCTCCCAGAAGACAGGGCGGAACCCGAGGAAGACAAGTGGCTCACCATCAGGGGAGCGAGACAGAACAACCTCCAGGACATCGACGTGAGCATACCCCTGGGTTGCATGGTGGCGGTGACGGGGGTGTCCGGGTCCGGCAAGTCATCACTAGTCACTGGGACGATCGCACCCATACTAATCAGGGAGCTCCAGGGTACGGACGAGACGCCAGGCAGCCATGACTCCGTGGAGGGGGCCGAGAACGTCGACAAGGTGATCGTGATCGACCAATCACCTATCGACAGGACGCCACGCTCGAACCCCGCCACCTACACCAAGGCATTCGGCCCCATCAGGAACCTGTTCGCCTCCACGCCGCTAGCCAAGGAGAGGGGGTATGAGCCAGGGCAATTCTCCTTCAACGTGAGGGGGGGCCGTTGCGAGGCCTGCCAAGGAGCAGGCTCCACGAAGCTCGAGATGAACTTCCTCCCTGACGTTTGGGTAACTTGCGATGTATGCAAGGGGAAGAGGTACACAAGGGAGACGCTGGAGGTCGAATGGAGGGGCAAGACCATCCACGACGTGCTTCAGATGAGCGTAGAAGAGGCCTGCTCCTTCTTCGAGAATCAGAGGGGAATACACCGAATCGTCTCAACGATGAACGACGTCGGCCTGGGTTACATCAGGCTGGGCCAGCCTGCCACGACCCTCTCCGGCGGCGAGGCTCAGAGGGTCAAGCTCGCCACCGAGCTCCACAGGCCCCCGAGGAAGCACACCCTATACGTCCTCGATGAGCCCACTACAGGACTAGCCATGTCCGACGTCGACCAACTAATCCAAGTCCTCCTCCGCCTCAGGAGGAACGGGCACACCGTCATCATCATCGAGCACCATCTGGACGTGATCAAGTGCGCGGACTGGGTCATCGATCTGGGACCGGAGGGTGGAGAGTTAGGCGGGTACATCGTGGCCCAGGGGCCACCTGAACAGATCACAAAAGAGCCCAATAGCTACACAGGGGCCCATTTGTCCTCCTTGGTGTCAAAATAAGTGCCAACCCTTGAGAAGGACGGCCTCCTGAGCCAATACATGTATCGCTCTGGGAATCCAGCATTGAATGACTCGACCTTCGTCAAGGAACACTATCCTGATCAGAATTGGTGGGATTCCCCCGAATCGAATATGATGACGATGGAGGGGGTGACCGAGAAGACAGGGATTGTCCTGATCATCACAGCAACCGTCGCTTTGGCAGTCGCCATTACTGCCCCGTATTCTCTTCCTTTCATGATACTCGGCCTCCTATTCCAAATAGTCACTATCTTGATCATGTGGTTCAAGCATGAGATGATGGCAAATCCCCTCTTTGTGATGGGGTATGCTGTCAGTGAAGGACTCGTCTTGGGCGGCTTTACTTGGATTTTCGAAGTGGGTCTCGACCTTCCAGGAATTGGCATTATCGCCGCATTGCTGACATTCATGATTCTCGGAGGTATGCTGGCGATTTACAGAGCGGGTTTGATTGAGTGGAACAAGAATATGGAAATAGCAGTCTCATCGGCTCTTTTCGCCATCATGTTCGTCTACATTTTTTCACTCGGAGGGGCAATAACGGGGTGGTTCGAAGTGCCATACATCCACGGTTCGGGCCCAATAGGAATCGCATTCTCACTTTTCGTGATAGGCATTGGCGCCCTCTGCTTAGTCGCAGATTTTGACTTCATAGAGAGAGGCGTCGAAATGGGGGCGCCCAAGGAGATGGAATGGAGAGCAGCCTTCGGTCTCCTAGTCACACTTTGCTGGCTGTACTTTGAGATATTGAAACTCCTCGCAAAAATCGCAGCTTCGAGGTGAGAAAATGGATTTCGATCTCATAGCCTCATTGGCGCTTGCAGGGGTGATTCTCGGGGTCGTTGAGGGGGTAAAGCCAGGGCCATTACTGACCATGGTGATTAGAGAGACGCTATCCGGCGGACTCAGAGCAGGTATGTGGACGGCAGCGGCACCGATATTCACAGATGGACCACTCGTCATAGTTAGCCTCCTCGCCGCTGGCTGGATAGCAACAAGGCCGACCATCCTCTTCACCATATCACTTCTTGGCGCTGCGTATCTCCTCAAGATGGGGCTGGAGTGCTTCTCGATAGAGCCACCCTCTCCAGACTTAGCGGAGGCCGATGTGGCAGACTCGTTCAAGCGTGGGGTACTCACCAACCTGCTCAACCCAAACGTCTACGTCTTCTGGTTCCTGATTGGGGGGCCGCTGATGGCATCTGTGGCCGATGACGAGCCACTGGCTCCCGTCGCATACGCCTTGAGCTTCCTCATCTCGATCATCATTGTCAAGACAGGGATAGCATACGCCTTCGATAGGACGAGGGGAAACATATCCCACACCACGTACAAGGGACTCCTAGCCGCATGTGGGGTAGCGATGCTAGTATTCGCCGCGGGCTTCGCAAATCAGGCACACGAACTCTACTCGGCTGGCCTATGAGCCCAGGGTCTGGAAACCGCCTTCGGGCATAGGTGCCAGTGGAACGGTCTCCACACGCAGGCTCGGACCCAGCATCATTGTGCCGTAGATGCCCTCGTCCACTATGTTGTGTGAAAGCCCGAACCATGGCCTTCCCTGGTTGTCCACCAGGATGTCGATGAAGTCGCCGAACCCCCCACACCTGTTGAAACCGCAGTCCGCGGTCACGTCCAAAGGGTCCCCCACGGGGTTCACCTGCACCGTAGTGATTAGCGGCATGTCGCTGAAAGCATCAGTCATCACCGAGATGTAGCCATTCCATGTGTCGCCTCCAGAGTCGCCCAGGTAGGCGAATGCGACACGGCCAGAATCGCCTGCCGCTATCGCAGGGAAGCCAGTGCCGTTGAGGCCGGCAGGTGGCGCTATCATCATCGGGTCGCTCCACGAACCGCCTTCGTCAAGTGAATAACTGTAGTACGGCATGTTGTCGGAACCCATCCACATCGCATGCACATTGTCGTCCTCGTCCGGATAGACCTGGGCCTCCTCGAAGTTCCACGTGTTCGCCGTGCCAGTGTTCTCCGTCGGAAGGGGGTGTTCGGACCAAGTGATTCCTCCATTCGTGCTCTTGTAGATGGAGTACCCCTCCCCATCGCAACCGGGATTCCCCCTGTAGAAATTTCCGTTGTTAGAACCGATCATGTGTCCAGTAAGCCCCCCGCTGTTGCAATCGGTTGGAGCCCCAGGTAGCTCAGGGCCCCACGTAGCCCCCCCGTCGTTGCTGGCCGAGCATACTGGGTATGGGTAGTTGCCGTTCACGCAGAATACCCACGTGGTCTCGTGAAGAAGCGCGTTGTAGGGGGAAGATGCGATAGTCTGATGGTCTTGCACAGACCATCCGGTGGCAGGCGTCGGGCCGATCCACGTCCCCCCCTCATTGTCCGACCACTCCACGGTCATGCCCAGGAGGGCATGCATGTCGAACTTCATTATCCGATCAGTCCAACGGTCGACGTAGACATAGGGGTCGTTGCTATTCGCGACAGGCAGGAGGGCGCTGTAGACGTCCTGACAGGAGTAATCACTCAGGTTTGTCATTCCTATCAAACCGATGCATTGGACTATGGCGGTGGAACCGGCCACCCCATTGCCCCAACTGCTCATGTAGATGTTGTCTTGAGAGGTGATACCTATCGTTGGCTCGAACGTGGAGAAACCTATCCCGTAGTATGTCCCCTTGGCGCATATTGGGGCGTTTTCCCCCGTGAGAACCGAACTCCCGTTGAATATGTGGTTGGCCGTCAGCGCATTGGTGGCGTTCGGGTAATGGTACCATGTGGTGTTCGACAACTCGTCCTCGCAGAGGTCGGCGAAGGGCCCCTCGTCCACCACCGAAGCAACGTCATCACCACCGAAGCACCCGCTGAGAGGGGCTGAAACCATCAGCAATACCACTGCAAACGCGACGGAGCGCACGACGCTCGGTGCGGTCACCCCATCTTGAGCGTTGAGTTCCCACCAGGGGGCAGAGGCTCTAGAGGCATGATATCCCCGTAGAGCGCAGGCCCCTCTGTTAGCGTGCCTATGATGGCCTCCTCGAAGCCCGCTGCGTTGTGAGCCAGCGCTATCCAAGGCCTGCCCATGTCATCCAACTCGACGTCGATGAAGTCACCGAATCCCCCGCATCTCACATTCCCGCAATCGGAGGTGATGTCCAAAGGGTCGCCTGCGGAGTTGACAACGACGCTCGTGATCAGGGGACGCTCCTCGAATGAGTTGGTCATCACAGCCATGTAGCCGCCCCAACCCACGCCACCAGTGGCGTTCTCGTTGGAAACATCGTTCACTTCCCCTATGTATCCAATCACGACCCGCCCCTCATCTCCAGCGAAGATGGTGGGGAAACCCGTCTCATTGACGCCGGGAGCTGCGACCATTATCGGGGAACTCCACGAGGCCCCCTTGTCTCTTGAGTAGGCGTACCAAGGCATCATGTCTGTGGATATCCACGTTGCATGCACGTTACCCGACTCGTCAACCGCGACAGCGACCTCGTGCGAATGCCATCCTTGCTGCATGCCCACTTCTGTGGTTATCGTATGCTCGCTCCAAGTGTATCCCCCATCATGAGACGCGTACACCGCAGGCCCCTCGCACGAGGGGTTCCCACGGTATATCGAACCATCAGACCCTCCGGCGACGTGTCCGTGAAGTCCGGAGCACTGGTTTCCGAAGCTCTCAGTCGGGTAACCGATCTGCTGTGCGTCCCAAGTATGCCCACCATCCAAAGATCTGGAACACTGCGCACCAAGCGCTGGTGACCCGGTGTTGATGCAGTAGACATAGACCACATCACCCACTATGGCATTCCCATGAGGGACGGAGGCTATGCTCTGGTGGTCTTGAGGTGCGTAGTAACCCTCGACTGGGAAGGGGATGCTCCAAGTCTCACCATCGTTATCAGAGTACTCGACGAACATAGCCGTTAGGGCGTGCATGTCGAACTTGACTAACTTGTCATTGAACTTGTCAACATAGAGATAGGGGTCGTTCGAGTTCGGGGTTTGCCCCTGGTCGTCGGACATCCCGAATGGACCGACGTCTTCCCACGTCTGACCTTGGTCCCTGGACCTGATTATGTGCGTCCCATCCCCTAGGCCGTTGTAGTTGGTGAAGAAAATAGCACCAGAAGAAGTGATCCCTATTGTCGGCTCGAACGTATCCCACCCAGTTCCGTAGTAGGTCCCGTTCGCGAAGAAGGGGGCGTTCGAACCGGTGAGGTTCGCCGTGATGTTCGCCGATGCGACGACCACCGGATCGGTCGCGTCTACCGCCCAAGGCTCTGAGACCGTCCCGGGATAGTGGTACCAGGTGGTTTCAGGAATCGGCTCATTGAAGGAGAATGGCCCAATCTCTTCTTCTTCCATGGGCCCATCGTCTTTCCAGAAGAAGCAGCCAGAAAGGCTGGAGCCTAGAAGGAGCAGGACGAGCAACTGCACTCCTACCCTCATGACCCGTCCTCCTGTGTGCCCCCTTTCTCAAGCAGGCCGGGCACGGATTCGAGAACAGACTCCCTAGGGGTCTTCCACGACATCTCCAACTCTCGCTCAGCGGGCGTTGCATCCCAGTAGAGCTTCCTCTTCAGATGCTGCCTTGCCCACGATCGCGTGATTCGCCTGTCGAAGAGGGACCCGAAAACCAAAGCAATCAGGTATGGAACAGTGAACCTCGGACTCTTCAACTCGGGGAACCCTTCTCTCAGTGTTCGAGATATATCGGAAAACTGCATGTCTCCACTAACCGTCAGATACCTTCCGGTGTTCCGGCCCATTGTCAGGCCCCTCACATGGGCTTCAGCCACGTCTCTCACATCGACAATGTTGATTTGAATTGGGATCAGCATTGGAATCTTCCTCTGAACCAGTGCGTTGAGGAACGAGAGAGAACCACGAAGGTGAACGCTGCTCATTGGTGGCCCGAAAACAACGCTCGGGTGTATCGTCACCATGCGGGGCTTCCCTTCAACCGGGTCTTCTGAATGCCACTCCCTAACGACTCTCTCTGCCAACACCTTGGCTAGCCCATACGGATTATCCTCTAGAGTGGCGTCGTCTGCCCACGTGTCCGTCGTCAGAGTCTGACCGTCTTTCCATGTCATTGGCCTGATCGCCGCGGTAGAGGAAGTGTGAACGAACCTCTCCACGGTTCCTGCCGCATCAATCGCTGCAACCACGTTACGGGTCCCTATCACACTGGGGTCGACAATCTGCCTCTGTGGGTCCTTGGCGCTTATCCTAACAGCGGCTGCGGTGTGAATCAGATCGGTACACCCAGCTATCGCTGCATTCACCGAAACCGGGTCTAGCAAGTCCATTTCGACTATCTCTAGGCCCCCCTCTCCGGAAATTGGCAGGGCTTTCAGATGGTCCACACGAACAGGATCGTTCGCATCCCTAACCGTCGCCCTTACCAACCGACCTCGCGATAGTAGGTTAGCGACCACATGGCTACCGATGTACCCACTAGCCCCAGTGACTACGATCGTGCCATCTGCCATAGCCAACCGAATCGGCGACCGCGCTTTGACTTAGCGCCTATCCCTAGTCCTCTTCAGCCTCTGATGAAAGCCAGCTGGGGGCCCACCAATTCAGCGAGCCCATCAATCGCATAGTAGAGGGTACGACAAGGGCCCTGACGATAGTGGCATCAACAGCGACACCGAGGGCGAGCATCAGCCCGAACTGCTTCATCAGAGAGACTGAAGATAGGCCGAAAGCGGAGAAAACCGTCACCATTACGAGCGCCGCTGAGGTGATGATACGACCACTCTTCTGCAGCCCAACTGCTACTGCCTGCCGATTATCCCCACTCCTTTCCCACTCCTCATGTATTCTGGACAGCATGAGGACTTCGTAGTCCATGCTCAACCCGAATAGAATTGCGAAGACCATCACAGGGGTAGTAGGGTCAATGGGCTGTGGTGTGAAATTCAACAACTCAGCACCATTGCCCTCCTGGAAAATCCACACCAGGACCCCGAACGAGGCAGCGACCGAAAGTACGTTCATCACCAGTGCCTTGAGTGGAAGAATCACAGATCTTACCTGTAGGAATATGAGGATGTAGCTCGATATGAGAATAAATGCCAACGCAATCGGCATACTCTCGATCACAGCATCCAGCACATCCTGGTTGTAAGCCGCCATGCCCGCGACGTAGACCGTCCCATCGCCACCGAACTGGTACTCCTTGCTTCCAAGGGACCTGATGGTGTTGACCACTTCCCTGGACTCCTCACTAGTTTGCTCGCCCTCTATGCCAACGACGACCATGACAACTCCGTCACCGACCGTGTTCTCCAAGTGGTACCCCCTCAGTATGGCAGTCATCTGTGCCTGCTGCGCAGTCATTTCCTCATCATCGGAATCATCCCAGAAATCGACAACATCCTGCTCACTCATCCCCTCGTCGAAATGTGCGTAAGTGTATACGTAACCAGTATTTTCTATTGTTAGAATTTCCTTGGAGAAGGAGTGTAAAGACCTCAGATACTCCTCAGATAGGAAATCCACACCCTCATCAATTTCGAATACCACCAAAGCGGTGTTCGCGACGTCCTCGGGCCAGTATTCATCCGTGAGCTCCATACCTCTGCGGGACTCATCATCAGGACTCAGCGACTTCCATGACGTAATCCCCCATTCTGCCTGTAGGAATGGAGAACCAGCGAGTAGTAGTACGATCATCGAGGGCACCAGAACAGATATCGGGCGCTCCATGACGCCATTGGCTATCCACGACCAGAAGCCAGAATCACTGGTACTAGTTCCAGCGGAGAATGGCACCTTCAGAGAATTCACCCGCTCGCCCATCAAAGAAAGCAGGGCTGGAAGCAGCACCATCGACGAAGTCAGAGCGACGAAGGTGGCGCATATGCCCCCCCAGCCAAGAGAGGGCAATCCGGTGTTGTCGAAGAAGAGCATTCCCAGAAGCCCGGCAATCACGGTCATCCCAGAGAAGAAAATCGCCCGGCCTGCTGTAGCGCTGGTCAACGCCACTGCTGTCCTGCGGTCACGACCATTGTCCAACTCTTCCCTAAACCGGTTGACAATGAACAAGGAGTAGTCAACGCTCAACCCGATTCCGAGCAGGGACACGATGTTATTGGCGTAAACCGTGATATCATCGAATACGAATGTCAGCCCCGTCACTATCCCAACGGCTGCGACAACGGTGTAGACTCCAGTCAGCACAGGCAGACCAGCTGCTACTACGCTTCCGAACACGAAGAGCAGAATTAGCAGAGTAAGGGGCGCGGAAATCAACTCGGCCTCCACGAGCTCCTCTTTGAGAGTCAAGTCGAAGGTGACGTCAATAGCGAGGTTGTCAGTCACCCACTTCTCCATACCCTCTGGAGCGGTGTCCGGCAGGCGGAGGTCGGCTATCACTTCCTTCAGAAGCACCTTTGAGTTGTCCCGGTCGAGGCTGATCTCTACCCTGATTCGTGACCAAGACGGGTCAACAGAGCTGATCAGCTTCGATTGATTGGCCTCGTTGGTCAACCAGGGATACTCGAGATGAACCTCTTCCCTTTCCGTCAGTACCTCCACCGTGGATAGCATCGCTGCCTTCACATCTTCATTGCTGGAACTGGAGCCTGGATGGTGAAAGAGCACGTAGAAAGCCATTTTCTCGCTCTCGTTCTCTGAGCTGAATCCAATCCTCACGGCTTCCCAACCATGTACAGATTCCAGGTCCCCCTCGCCATATCCCTCTGCATACTTCGGCTCCAGGGTCATGAGGCCGCCTAGACCCGCGCAGAGAAGCAGAGTCAGAACAAGAACTACCTTCGCGTTGTCATAGACCAAGAGCCCCATCTTGTAGTACGCTCTTTCTTGCAACGCAAGAGGCACCCCAGAAGCTTCCACGCGCCGCCGGAAGAAGAGCGGTATTTCTATGGCTCGGTAGGAGCGACCTCACTCGGTCTTACAATAAACTCCTTACAATAAGGAGGACACCGAATCGACCACTAGGCTAGGATTCTGAGGAGATTCCGCCAAATCGGCCATCGTAGCCTCTCCACTGAGAACCAGAATCCCATGGACCCCCGCTCTCTCGGCCATCTCCATGTCTGTGTACAGGCGGTCACCTACCATAGCGCACTGCTCGGGCCTCAGCCCCAACTCCTCGACCTTGTGGAGGATCATACCTGCGTTCGGCTTCCCACAGACATGAACAGGCCTGACCCCAGTTGTAGCCTCGAATAGATCCATGTAGGCGCCCGTGTCAGGTAGCCCCCCATCAGGGGAGGGGCATACGATGTCTGGGTGACTGGCCACCATCGGGACTCCGTTATGCAGGTGAATTGACGCACTGCTCAGTTTTTCGTAGGTAATCTCAGTGTCGTATCCCAGAACCACGTATTGAGGGCTCTCTGACTTGGTGTTGACACCAACTGCTTCCAACATCTCCCTCATTCCCTCGGTTCCAACGAGGTAGGTCTCCGTCACGCCCTCGCCATCGAGCCATGAAAGTAAATCGTGGGTGGAGAGGAGAATATCTTCTTCCGTCGAGGGAATGCCCAGTGATTGGAGCTTCTCTAGATATTGCCCCACGGACTTGCTGGAGTTGTTGGAGAGGAAGAACCTGCGAATACCACTGGCTTCCAACCTTCCAAGGAAATCCACGGCTCCGTCTATCAAATCCCCGCCGAGGTATATCGTTCCGTCCAGATCGAGGAATATGGCCTCAATCCCGCCCAATGAATCGTCAAGAGGCCCTTTCATCGATTCACCTCATGATAGAATCAGCGTCTTGAACAGGAACCACTTGCTCCAGAGCTGCGTAGAGGCCTCCTTGTCAGCAATCATCCCTGTCATCATGTCAGCGAGCTCCTCGCTACGGCCCGCCTTGCCGATAACCCAGTTCATCAGCCACTTCTTCTTGGCCCATCTCTGCAGCTTGAACGAGTTGGTGAGTTCGGGACCTAGTGTGCTCCACAGCTCTCTCATGTAGCCATCCGCGGCCTCTTCGGGGAACCCATCCGCATGAGCGTCCTTGTCGAAGTGCTTGGAGGACATCTTCGCTGACAGCAGGGCGTTACCTATCCCTTCTCCCGTGAAGGGGTCCACCAAGCTCGCTGAATCCCCCACGCACATTGCTCCAGCCGTTGCAGACCTCCTGGGTTGGTACGGTTGGCCCCCCTTCCTTGGCGAGCCGAACGGAAGCTGCCATCCTTTGCTAGATCCCTTCACAAGTTTGGCCTTCTCGAATCGCTTCTTGAACATCGGGTGTTTGTTAATCACCCACTCTTGCATTTTCTTGAGTGATTTCTTGTCCCCCTTCTGCTTCCTCTGCTCTGCGAAAACCATGCCAACGCCTACATTCACAACCCCTTCCTTCACTGGGAAGAGCCAGAAGTAGCCAGGATTGAATTCGTCAATGAAGTGAATTTCAATGGGGCCCTGAGAGCCGTTGAAACCGGACACTCCCTCCCAATACTCCCTGAAACCACCACAGTAGTGTTCGTCATCCCTCATTGGCTCGTTATGCATTACTTCGGTCACGGTCTTTGCCACGGGGCAGTTGTACCCACCCGCTCCTATTGTCAGCGGGGCAGAGAAGTTGAGCTCTTCCGAAGCCCCCTTCCCTCCGACTTTTCCACTCACGCCGACCACTCGCCCTTCTTCGACCCGCACGTCTTTGACGGTGAACCCCTGAATGGCCGAACCCCCGTTCTCAATCACAATCTCGGAGCATCTTTTGAACATCATGTAGTCAAATTGTAAACGAGGCAGGGAGTACCCGGCCTCCTTTTTCTCGAACTCTTCCTGAGGGAGCATCACCCTGACAGTATTTCCCCGTCCGCTCCCGAAAATTATCGAGTCAACGGTGAAGTGAGGGGTCCCCTCGATCATTCCCTTGACCCCTAGCTCCTTGACATGGGAAAGCGACTTCCCCCCCACGGCATCGCCGCATATCTTGTCCCTCGGCCAAACTCCTTTTTCGATTAGCAGCACTTTGCAACCATTCATGGCGTTGTAAGCAGCAGCAGCTGAACCGGCCGGCCCACCACCCACCACAATCACGTCAAACACGGAGTCGTTTTCCGGAACGGTCCCAGTATCGATGGCCTGTTCCCATGCTTCCATGCTGCTCGCCGTTTCCCATGGAAGCCACGTCACTCATTCAAGGTATGCCATCGAATTGATGGCAGGATGTCCCTTCCCCGTATTATGGACAACACGGTATGGATAGTTCAAACGACCATTTCCGGGGAACTGAATGAAGCAGAGGTGGGCATGTGGTGCCAATCAATAATCGATTCAAAATTAGCTGCCTGCGTCGACATCAAGAGGTCGACCTCAGTTTTTCGTTGGGAGGGCGAAATCAACAGTGTCCCTGAATGGGATATACAGATTAGGACCTCAGAACCCAATAAAAATGAATTAATATCCAAGATCAAGTCTGAACATTCCTATGATGTTCCAGAAATTACATGGTGGCCCGTTGAATCCACCAAAGAATACTCTGACTGGGTAAAGGGTGAGTGAGATTTGTTCAAACTAGCCAAAAAGGTTCCAACGACAACTTGGAGCTCTCAAGACCCCATGTCGCTGAAGCCGCGATTGCCCACTCTGGTGATATTGGTCCTTGGCGAGTTCATTTTTGGATTGGGGGACTCATTGCTCATCGCTGCAGGAATAGGCAACACCCCATGGACGGTTCTGGCGGAGGGGATATCATACTCCATTGAGACCACAATCGGAGAGGCAACGTTCCTCGTCAGCGCCGCCGTACTAATTCTCTGGATACCTCTCAGGGAGATGCCAGGCATAGGGACGATACTGAACGCCATCATCATTGCATGGACCATTCATGTAATGGTTCCAATACTGCCCTCTCCGGAAAGCCAAATGATGGCCATATTCATGGCGGCACTCGGTATAGTTCTCGTAGGCATAGGAAGCGGCCTTTACCTGACCAGCAACCTAGGCCCCGGCCCTAGGGACGGGTGGATGACGGGACTCCAGAGAAAGACAGGAATACCAATTGGCAGAGTGAGAGCGGCAATAGAGATAGCCGTCGTCCTGGTTGGCTGGTTTTTAGGGGGTACCGTGGGCCTTGGAACCGTTGCCTTTGCATTGACGATAGGACCAGTTGTTGCGATATGCTTGGGCATCGCGGGCCGAATCGGACAAGTTACAGAAGCAAAGGGTGATTGACATGCAGAGATGTGGGGTGGAAGAGATATTGAAATCCCTTGAAAACAAGGAAAAACTCTCACTGATTCTAGTGAAAAGAGGCGCGAAATCGACCAAGTTACAACAAATAATCACGACCGCCGAGGAAAGGGGAATCAAGGTCATTCAAGGATCCGAGAATGACCTCTGGAGGATGTCGAGAGATAACGGGACGGGAACTCCCGACGCCCTGGGCCTGGTGGGAAGGGAACCAAACGACACACTGGAGCAGACTCTTTCGAAGGGGGGATTGATATGGCTCCTAGCCGGAGCAGCTTACCCTGTCAACATAGGATTCTGTATACGTACCGCAGAGGTTTCAGGCGCAGATGCGGTAATCATAGATGCAGATCTAACCAATCAAGAAAGAAAGTCGGCCAAGCGCGCATCAATGAAGGCACACAGGTTCATCCCAGTGCATTGGACAAACGGGCTAGAAGCCGTTAGGGAGGCCAAGAAAGCCGGATTTAGAATAATATCACTGGAGGACACAGGTGACACCACCCCCTGGGAGTCAGATTTGACCGGCGACATCGTAATCATAGTTGGGGGGGAAAGGCACGGAATCCCAGAGGGCATCTTGAGGGAGTCGGATCAAGTAATCAGAATTCCAATGACGGGATTCGTTCCATCGTTCAACTTGCAAGCTCCCTTGAGTTCCGTAGCCATAGAGGCACAGAGGCAGAGAAACTGAAGCTCCGGAAAGATAAGGCAGACTATTTGCGCATTATTGATGACCTAATGGCATGTCCCAGAGGCATGCAAGGGGACGACACCGACAAGGGGTTTGCAACAAAGGCCGTGCATTCGGGGATGCAAGATGTCGAGGGGTCTGCCACAACCCCCATCTTCATGACATCCACGTACAAGTTGACCGACGAACGATACAAGGGTTGGGCGGACGGCGCTCAGCACACTCTAATCTACAGCAGGATTTCAAGTCTAAATTCAGAGGTTGTATCAGCCAAGATAGCCGCTTTGGAAGGAGCGGAGGACGCGGAGGTTTTCTCCAGTGGGATGGCGGCGATTTCAACCACGCTCTTCACGTTCCTTTCATCGGGTGACCACATCGTCGCGAGCGCGGACTGCTATGGTGGGACGTACGGGGTGCTTACCGAGATACTCCCGCGTATGGGCGTAGAGGTGACTATGGCCGACCTGCGTGACCCGACCTCATACGAGGAGGCAATCCAGGAGAACACAAAGGTACTCTATGTCGAGACCATGACAAACCCAGTCTTGAAAGTCTGCGATTTGGAAGCAATGGCAGACATAGCCAAGAGAAACGGAATCATCTCCGTAGTTGACAACACATTTGCATCTCCGTGGGCTTGCAACCCGGTAAGCATGGGGTTCGACATAGTCCTCCATTCTGGTACGAAATACCTAGGTGGTCATGCAGACCTAATCGCAGGTCTGGTAGCAGGAAAGAAGGAACTCATCGCTGACATATTCTTCAATAAGATCCACTTTGGTGGTGCCGCGGATCCACACATGTGCTATTTGCTGGAGAGGGGGATGAGAACGCTCCATGCCAGAATGCCCATCCATTCCGCTAATTCAGCAGAACTCGCCAAGAGACTCGAGAATCACGACATGGTGGAAAGCGTCAGGCACACCTCCTTGGCCTCCCATCCAGATTACGAGGTTGCAAAGAGAATAATGCCGAAGGGAAGCGGAATGTTGGCCTTCGTGGTCAAGGGAGGGGACGAAGCGGCCCTCAAGTTCATGAGATCGTTGGATATGGTTTTCGAGGCAACAAGCCTAGGGGGCGTGGAGAGCCTCGTCGAATGTCCGTTCAACTCTAGCCACATGTTCGTCCCCGAGGACGTTAGAAACGAAGCGGGAGTGGTCTCCGGATTCGTCAGGATGAGCGTTGGGATCGAAGATGTAGAAGATCTCTGGAAGGACATAGACAGCGCGCTGAAGGCCGCGAACGATTTCCTAGAAACAAGAGCCTGAGGCGCCCAAATGGACACCGAGCTGCTAATCGCTACGTTGGTTTTCATCGTTCCAATGTGCTTTACACCAGGGCCAAACAACGTTCTTTGCGCGGCACATGGCTCCCAACACGGGTTCAGGGAGTCACTCCCTCTGATAGCGGGCATGGCAATCGGTTGGTCCACATTGGGGATTTTCGTTGGTGGTGCCACGGTTTTCATTGAGGACAACAAGTCTGCATTCGACATTCTGACTTACGTTGGAGCCGCCTATATCGCATATCTCGGATACAAGGTCGCAATCTCTCCCCCATTGTCCTCCGATGAGTCGGGCAACGAACGACTGGGGCTGTTCACTGGAGTGACGCTGCAGGTGGTCAATGGCAAGGCATGGATACATTTCCTAGTATTGATGACAGCTTTTGGCGGACTATTCGGCCCGGGATTTTCAGCGAAGGTGGCACTGGTCTTGCTGAACCTCTTCTTCGGCCTGCCGGCAGTGATGTCGTGGGCCGCGTTCGGCTCTGTACTTCGAAGGGTATTCACAACTCCCGGTTCTGCAACAGCTCTGAACCGATTTATGGGCGCCTCATTGTTAGCAGTGGCAATATGGATAGCAATGCCACATTGACTATCATTCTGGGCATTTTGAGCCACTGGACTCGGCTAGCCACTTCATCGCGTTCCTGTAGTCCTCTACCGCGTCTGCATTGTCATTGAGAAGAAGGTCCTCGGAAGCGTCCCAAAGGGCCCTAAGTGCGGGCACCCAGTCTCCCCCCTTGTCCCTGCTGGACTCATCGAATCTCCAAGCATCGGATTCAGTACGGTCATGAACGACCAACCAAGCCCAACCCATTGCAGACTCGAGCCCCTTGCCCTTCCTCGCGATAGAAACGGTTGATGCAACCCCGTCGTCAATCGCCTTCCGAACCAACCTGTCAGCCATACTGAGGGGCACAGGGAGCGAGGCTTGCTCCCATGGTAAACGATCTAGCCTTTGTGCAGTATCGAGATTCTCCCCTAGTTCCCTGAGGAACGCACCGAATCCCTGCTTCCGCCTCTCTTGCTTCGCTAGGATGTCCTCGGCCTCCTCCCCACTAAGCCCATACATGTCATTGAGAACCTTGATTCCGTGCTCTGGCCAAAGAGCGACCAGCACGGGGTGGCAAGAAGACTCTTCCAACCTGATTACATCATCCTCTATCCCCAGGGCCAATCCATCTGTCCTCACGTGAATTCCCCCATCTAGGGAATCGAGAATACAGGCAAGGGCCCCCTTCTCCTCGGCGGTGCCTCCCATGTGCTCAAGGAAGCCATCCCTATCGTCCTCTGAAAACCAGCTGTTCCCCACAACATAACCATCAGAGATTGAATTGAGAATGCTGGTTCTGCACGCCCTTGAAAGCGAAGAGTCCTCCAAGGACATCTTCAACCAAGCATCCAGAGCCTCTTCCAGGCGTTCTTCACCCTCGTCAGGAAGGGGGCGATCATCGGGCCAGCCATCCGGCCTCCACATCCAACTCGCCTCACAAACAGCACCGAGCTTGTTCGGGGGCATCATCGAAATGGCGATGCTCTGTGCCAGTGGGACTTCGGTTTTGGCCAGGGAAGAGGTCGAGACACCAACGATGGTCCCATCTTGGAACGACAGACGAAGCCAACCACTCTCTGTGTTTTGGCCCTCTGCTACAACATCTTCACTTAGTCCGACTGTCCATCTCACATCCTCGCCTGTAAAATCCACAGACGACTTGTCTAGAACCCAGTTGATCCATTCCGGAGGCGCCTCGGCCTCTGAGCAGGTGCAGACAAAACCCCCGTCCCACGAGAAGAAGTACTGTCCCGATTTCGCATGACTATCCCACACAAGCAACCTCAATTTGGGATGAGTGAAGTTCTGAATACCCGCCTGGTGGCTCTGTTTGCCGTTACCTCTCCTGAGGTAGCTCGCAGTTCCATATAACGGGTGTTTGAATACCGAAACAGTAGACAAATCCTCCTCGCTAGCAGCTAGGAGGCTGCCTGCTAGGGATTTGCACACTTCGTCCCCTCCCTTTTTCACCATTCTCTTTCTTAGCCATCTTGGGTCATTCCGCTTCGCCGCTACAACCTCGATCTCTTTGAGAGTCATTGCGAGCCGGTCCTTTGAACCAAAGAAGGAAATCTTGCCCAACTCCCCTGTAATTTCTGGAACGAAAGCCTCCGGGTCGTCCATCAACCCCTCCAGATTGCTCTCCAGCCTCTTCTGAATTTCCTTGGATGCCTGCTTTATTCCTCTGACTCTGACCTTCTTCCTGCGGTTCCTGTCTCCAGGGAACCTTACTTCTGCTGGTGGCTTTGCCATTTTCAAGTCCCCCTCTTACCTTCCGAACATAACCTGACCCATCACCTATGCGGTCTCCGGCGCTCATACGCTTCTCTTTCCATCCCAGTGAATTCGGCAGGAAGGATGAGGCAATGAATACGTCCGCCAGATACAGTAGAGAGATCTTCCAATTTACCGGAAACAACTCGCTGCTCACGGGTACCGAGATCACTCAGTAATATTCCGTCCCAACTCCCAAGGGGCACAGTCATACTTTCACGAACGGCCCCCTCGCCTTCCACCATCTTTTCGAACATTTTTTGCAACATATCAACGGCTTGCGACGGATTCATCGGTTGAGGGCTTTCTACTCCCATCCCAGTCGGGTCCAAATCAAACAACACCAAGGTGTGTAGGTTGTTAACGAAGTTCGCATCAATCAACTCGAGAGGAGATGTTGGAAGATATTCTCCATAGGCAAAGGGAAGGGTTACCTGCCTGCCGAATTTATACGATTGCATACCTGAAACAGAAATTGCCAGAGAAGTAGCAGATATGCCAGGTATGATTGAAAAATCGATGCCCTGCTCAGCACAACGACTCTCCAAATCGATATGAGTTGTGGCTTGCATGGGGTCACCCACAACTAACAATGCCACAGAAGTTTCCTTGGCCTTTGCAAGCATTTTTTCAGGGTTTTCAACCATTGGGCGCATGACTCTCTCCCATTTCCCGACCACACTTTCCAAACGAGCCTCTTCCTCTTCCGGGAGCGTTGCCGTATAACCCTCAAGAAATCGGTATTCACAGCCTCTGGCGCGTTCTATCGCATCAGCAGCCATCATGCCTAGATCGCCGGGCCCAAGACCAATCAGCCAGAGCCCGGCATCTGTCCCCTCATCCGTCATGGTGAAGCGTCCTGCCCCGCTGCCCGTCATGAACGTGATGCGACACCTCAGAGTACCGAACGTGATGGTCGAAGCCGTCCTTGGGCACATGAAGGCAGAGCAGTGGCTCGCTATTGGGTACAGAGTCGTGTCTGATGTTGAGGGGCACCACCGATTGATTCCAATAAGTCCCGAAGCGCCCCCATTGCTCGACGGGCTAACCCCCGGTTATGAGGTGGTAGACACCGAGGGAACTCCAGACGATAGGCCCAGTACTGACTGGTGGAAGTACCTCACGGACATCCTCGGCGAAGCAGAAGTCGCCCTGCATGGGGAAGCATGGCCATCAAACCACGAATTCATCGGGGACATGATGATATTGAGAATCGATGATGATGTGAGTCAGCACACCAAGGCCATCGCGAAAGCAAAGATGCAATCCCACCCACACGTCCGATTGGTAGTGAAAGACAGGGGGGTCCAAGGAGAACTCAGAATTCGGGATATCGAGCCAATAGGCTGTAGAGACGGCGCAGACATCCTGACCTCCGACTTCCCCCCTCACCTCCTCGAAACCAGAGTAATGGTCAGAGAATCGGGGAAGAACATTCTTTGTGACCCGACCAAGGCCTACTTCTCATCAAAACTACAGGCAGAGAGGCTGGAAACAAGAAAACTCGCGATAGAACTCAGAGAGAAACTGGGTCGTCCCCTGAGAGTATGCGATCCGTTCTGTGGGGTTGGGCCCGCCCTATCCACACTGCTCGCCGAGCCGGAATTGGTCGGAAGCTTGTTGGCGGCCGACCTAAATCCCGATGCCATTGAGATGCTATTGGACAACCTCCGCAGATGGGACAAGAGGGACTACCCGAAAGACCCAGCACCAATCACATCCGTCTACGACGACAGGATAGTCGGTTTTGCAGACGCGTTGAAACTCCCTGAAGACCAATCAATAGCGGGGCAGTGGGACGTTCTATTGGTAAATATACCACATCGGACCATAGAATTCCTACCCTCTCTCGTTCCGTTATTGGATAGGTCCACACCATCTTTGGTCAGAGGCAGGGTCATAGTGGAGGAAAATGGCATAGAGGAGGCCAATAGGGCAATTCGACAAGCCTTGCCGACCACCTTAGAAGGACATACTGAACCCTCACTCAGGATCAAAAGGGATTACAGTAGCACCCTAAGGCTGTGCTCGTTCGAGGCATGGATTTCCCCAGAGCCGTAAATCAGTGGCGCCCCGACCGGGATTTGAACCCGGGTCGCAGCCTCGACAGGGCTGCATGATAGGCCACTACACCATCGGGGCTTGGAGACCTACGACACGGGTTCTCTTTTTCAATCTTTGAGGGGGCATCATTCAT
>PVBE011196574.1_pt1 | contig 23575 bp, 21 predicted proteins | sample 1631181 | NCBI WGS metagenome assembly PVBE01 (sample SAMN08397723, study PRJNA350692) | Marine metagenome, whole genome shotgun sequencing project. | isolation source: water | place: Pacific Ocean | collected 2012-04 | reverse complement strand
CCTGGCTCAGCCGAACCTCCGCCTCGCGTAGCTTGCCGATGATCTGCTCAACCGTGTGCTTCTTCGTCGCCATATCGCCCTCCATCAAAGCGATCCAAATCTAACATTCAATCTGGATCAGTTTTCGGGGGGCACGCCAGCTGAAAGCCAAATTCGCGGCGCGTCCTGCCCAGGTCGCCGAACCAGGCACTATGTCCCGCCGCCGCCAGCGTGGTGTAACCGTTCTCGGCAAGGATTCGCGGCAGTCCGCGATAAGTTTCGAAACTGAATGAACTGGTGACATTTCGGAACGGCAGGGGATGCAACGATTGCATTGTCGCAAACTCGGAATCGGTCGAGTTGCCGAGCCAGGACTGGTCGTGAAAGTTGACGAAATTCAGACTCTCGGGCGAAAGCGTTGATCCGGGGCGTGATCTCCTGGCCTTCGAATTCGCGGCCGATGGCGAAGGCCATCACGCTCTCCAGGGCGATCATGATGAGGTTGGCCCCCTTGGCGACGGCGCGGAGGTCGCCCGTGGTCTCCTCCACGGGAGGGTTGGCCGAGAAGTAGTCGCGGACTTGCCGCCGCTCGGCGGCGCCTGTCTCGATGCGGTCGCCGCGGTCCAGCGCCACGTCCATGAGATGATAGGGCAGCACGCCCATGACGGCGCCGAGTTCGATCAGCCGGCGAGGCTTGTCGAGCAGTTGGGCTTGCTCGGCTTCCCTGAAGGCGGGAAATACGCCGACGAGCACCGCAAGTCCCGCCGCCGCCAGAGCCGCGCCGCGCTGCCGCGCCGAAAGCGCCGGCAGCCTGCGGCAGATCCGGAAATAAATCGGCGTGATCAAAATGAAGACCAAGGAATCGACGAAAAACAAAAGATGCACCGGTCGCATGAGTTGCTCGATGCTCGAGCGAATCATCACCAACGCGCCGAACGTGACCTTGTGCTTGATCGACGGTATCGCGTTGAAATGCGTCGCGTAGAGAGCGTCGGCGAAGAGCAGACAATTCAAGGCGAGCAGGAGGACGGCAAGGACGACGAAACGCGCGCGCCGGGAGATCGGCAGGGTGATCGAGGTCAAGACCAAGAGGATCGCGAGCGTGAACGCGATATGGCCCCAATCCGGCTGCTGAATGATGTCGCTGTCACCGACCCAGTCCCAACTGCGGCGGATGAACCTGACGATCATCTGGCTCTTCAGGAGAATGAAGACGATGAGCCAGAAAATCGGCCCCAGCTCCAACAGCCATGGCGCCAAGGCCTGGGCTCGTCTCGTCGTCACGCTTCTCTCCCCGGGGCTCCACGATCGCCCTGATCCGCGCCAGCCTGAATCACGGTCCAAATGTTACCACATGCCGCAGCCCGGTTAGGCGAAGGGTCCCGGCCTCGAAAGCTGGATTTCTGTCGGGTTGGAAGCGAAAATGCGTGCTTTCATTTTGCCTTGGACACAGCGTTATTCGAGGTTTTCCGAAGCGATGCTCATGCTCACCGACAAGTTTTTTGGGAGCCGGCTTCGGCATAAGGCGCACCCTGGGGTGCGGCGCAACGAGGCGGCGGCCGGTGCCGGAGCTTGAATTGAGTCAGGGTGAAAGGGGTCCGCGTGGCATCGCCGGCCGCAACCCAGTCCTCCAAACCCGCCTGCGGGACGCCACCCGTGGCGGGCCGCCAGGTCTCCCATTTTTCACCGTCTCGGCTAGTCTAGCATGGAGCGGCCGAGCATCAGCCAGCGGGGACCAGGGATATGAACGAGACAGAGCCGACGGCGGTACATTTGCGCGACTACCGGCCACCAGCCTGGCTGGTCGACGAGGTGGCCTTGGTGTTCAACCTGGAGGCGAGCCGGACGCGGGTGCTGGCGACGCTCCGCTGTCGGCGTAACCCAGCCGCCGGCGAAAGCGAATCGCCGCTCGCCCTCGACGGCGACGAGCTGCGGCTTCAGGGCCTCAGGCTAAATGGCGAACCCTTGGCGGCGGGCGACTATCGCCTGGACGACACCGGCCTCACCCTGCCCGACCCGCCCGAGGCCTTCAGCCTGGAGATCGAGACCGAAATCGACCCCGCCGCCAACACCAAGCTGGAGGGTCTTTATCTCTCCAGCGGCGTCTTCTGCACCCAGTGCGAGGCGGAGGGCTTTCGCCGCATCACCTTCTTTCCCGACCGGCCCGACGTGATGGCCACCTATCGGACCACGATCCGCGCCGACAGGACCCGTGTCCCGGTGTTGCTGTCGAACGGCAATCTGGTCGAGAGCGGCGGTCTCGACGGCGGTCGCCATTACGCGGTTTGGGACGATCCCTTCCCCAAGCCGTCCTACCTTTTCGCCCTGGTCGCCGGCGACCTGGGCCATGCCGAGGACCGCTTCACCACCCGCTCCGGCCGCGAGGTGGTGCTGCGCATCTACGTCGAACACGGCAACGAGGACCGTACCGCCTATGCCATGGACGCGCTGAAGCGCGCGATGCGTTGGGACGAGGAACGCTACGGCTTCGAATACGACCTCGACCTTTTCAACATCGTCGCCGTCAGCGACTTCAACATGGGGGCGATGGAGAACAAGAGCCTGAACGTCTTCAACGCCAAGTACGTCCTCGCCGACGCCGAGACCGCCACCGACCAGGACTACGCCTTCATCGAGGCGATCGTCGCGCACGAATATTTCCACAACTGGACCGGCAACCGGGTGACCTGCCGGGATTGGTTCCAGCTTTCCCTGAAGGAAGGCCTGACGGTCTTCCGCGACCAGCAGTTCTCGGCCGACATGCGCTCCGAGCCGGTGCAGCGGATCCGGGATGTCCGCGCCCTTCGTGCCCGCCAGTTCCCCGAGGACGCGGGCCCGCTGGCGCATCCCGTCCGCCCCGCCTCCTACATCGAGATCAACAACTTCTACACCGCAACCGTCTACGAAAAAGGCGCCGAGGTGATCCGCATGCTGCACCGGCTGTTGGACGAGGACGGCTTTCAGGCCGGCATCCGACTCTATGTCGAGCGGCACGACGGCGAGGCCGTGACCTGCGACGATTTCGTCGCCGCGATGGCCGATGCGAACGGGGTCGAGCTGGATCAGTTCAAGCTCTGGTATAGCCAAGCCGGCACGCCCGAGGTCGGCATCGACGGCCGGTACGACGCGACCGCCGGCAGCTTCGAACTGAAGCTACGGCAAAGCACGGCGCCTACCCCCGGCGAAACGGAAAAAGCGGCCCTGCACCTGCCGCTCGAGGTCGGCTTGTTGGATGCAGCCGGAAACGATCTCCCGCTCCGGCTCGAAGGCGAGGATGGGGATGCCGGCAACAGCCGCGTTCTGGAACTGCGCCAGGCCAGCCAGCGTTTTCGCTTCCTGGGCATCGAGACGGCGCCGGTGCTTTCCATCAACCGCGGATTCACGGCGCCGATCAAGCTGTCGAGCCCGCCGAACGCGACGACGGCGGCGGCTTTGATGGGCGGCGACGGCGATCCCTTCAACCGCTGGGAGGCGGGGCAGCGGCTGGCGAGCCAATTGCTACTGGATCGGATCCGGGCCTCGGCCGAAGGCTTGCCGCCACCCGACGCCGACACCTACACCGCCGCCTTCGCCCGGGGACTGATGGGCGACGGTCTCGACGACGCCTTCCGGGCGGAGCTTCTGGGCCTGCCGGCCGAGGACTATCTCGCCGAGCAGATGGAAGTGATCGACGTCGAAGCCGTGCACCGGGCACGGCAAGAGCTGCGCCTGGCGATCGCGACGGAACTGGAAGCGCCGCTTCTGGAGACCTATCGCGCCAAGCAGAGCAACGCCCCCTACAGCCCCGACGCCGCCTCGGCCGGACGCCGCGCCGTGCGGAACCGGGTGCTCGGCTACCTGGTGGCGCTGGAGACGCCAGAGATGTTGGAGCTAGCGATGGCGCAGTACCGCGGCGCCGACAACATGACCGACCGGATGGCCGCACTGGTCCTGCTGGTCGATATCGACACCCCGGCCCGGGCCGAAGCGCTGGACGATTTTTACCAACGCTACCAGGGCGATGCCCTGGTGCTGGACAAGTGGTTCCAGGTCCAGGCGACCTCGGCCCCGCCGGATACCCTGGCCCGGGTCCGGGAGTTGCGCGACCACCCCGCCTTCTCGCTGGCCAATCCGAACCGGGTGCGGGCGCTGATCGGCGCCTTCGCACAAGGCAATCCGCTTCGCTTCCATGGGCGCGACGGCGCCGGCTATGCTTTTCTCGCCGACCAGGTCCTGGCGCTGGACCGGAGCAATCCACAGGTCGCGGCCCGCCTGGTGGCGCCGCTCGGCCGCTGGCGGCGCTTTGGCGCACCGTGCTCGGACGACATGCGGGGCGAGCTGCAACGGATCCTGGCCCAGAACGATTTGTCCAACGACGTCTACGAAGTCGCCAGCAAATCGTTCGCCTGAACCGTGAGCGCTCGACCGGCCGCTTTCCCTGGCGCTACAATCTGGAACCAGACAGCGAGCAGGGAGGCCAGCGCCATGAGCGTCGACGAGAGACAGGCCAGCGAGGCGGACGAGGTCACGGTCGAGCTGCTGGAGGCCATTGGTGATGCCTTCAACCGGCACGACGTCGACGCCATCATCGATTTCTTCACCGAGGACGGCGTCTTCGACAATGCCTTCGGCCCCGATATCCACGGCACCCGCTATGTCGGCAAGGAGACTTTACGGAAATTTTTCAGTGAGCTGATGGCGACCCACCCGGATATCCAATGGCACCCGATCGACAACCGGGTCTCGGGCGACAAAGGCTATGCCGAATGGCGCCGCCAATGCACCTTACCAACCGGCGAAAAACAAGACTGGTACGGCCTCGATATCTTCACCTTCCAGGGCGGCAGAATCGCGCGGAAGGATACCTACTTCAAACGTATCGAATAGTGACGGGAGACGAGATGACGACGGAAAGCGCGATCGAGACCTGGCAGATCAGGAAACCGGCGATCGAAGGCAGCCGAGGGCTGGTCGCCTCGCAGCATCATCTGGCCTCCGATGTGGGCGCCCGGGTACTGGCCGAGGGCGGCAACGCGGTCGACGCGGCGATCGCCGCCAGCCTGGCGATCGGCACCGTCGAGCCTTGGATGAGCGGTCTCGGCGGCGGCGGCAACATGCTGGTCTACGAAGCGGCGAAGGATAGCGTTTCCTGCGTCGATTTCGGCATGGTGGCGCCGGCTGGCCTCGACGCCGACAGCTATCCCTTGACCGGCGAGACCTCGGGCGAGCTCTTCGTCTGGCCGACGGTGCTGGAGGACCGCAACCTCTACGGCTATCACGCGATGGCGGTACCGGGTTTTGTCGCCGGCCTGGCGCTGGCGCTGGAACGCTTCGGCAGCCGAAGCTGGGCGGACTCGCTGGCGCCGGCGATCGGCCTCGCCGAGGCCGGCATGATGGTGGATTGGTACGCCACACTGATGATCGCCACCGCAGCCGGGGTGCTGAACCGCTTCGAGGAAAGCAGCCGCGTCTATATGCCGGGCGGCTTTCCGCCGGTCGGCGAATGGGGCGGGCCGATCCCACGGATTCGCCTCGGAAAATTGGCCGAGACGCTTCGCCGCCTGGCCGACGCCGGCCCCCGGGATTTCTACGAGGGCGAGATCGCGGCCGCCGTGGTCGCCGACGCACAGGCCGGCGGCAGTACCCTGGACGCGGCCGATCTGGCCCGCTACCAGCCACGCGTTTCGCCGGCCCTGACCCGGTCGTATCGGGGGGCGATGGTCCACGCCGCGCCGGACCTTTCGGCCGGGCCGACCATGCAGCAAGCTTTCGCGAGCCTTGCCGAGACGCTCACTCCCGGTGCCGCGCCCGACACCGAGACCTATCTCGGCTATGCGGGCGCATTGACGGCGGCCTTCGCGGAGCGGCTGGAGACCATGGGCGATGCCGACGAAAGCCGTGATCCCTCCTGCACCACGCATCTCTCCGTCATCGACGCCGAGGGCAACATGGTGGCGCTGACGCAGACGCTGCTGTCACTGTTCGGCTCCAAGGTGATGCTGCCCGGCACCGGCATCACCATGAACAACGGCATCATGTGGTTCGACCCGCGCCCGGGACGGCCGAATTCGATTCAACCGGGAAAGCGGCCGCTCTCCAACATGTGCCCCGCCATCGTCACCCGCGAGGACGGCTTCCGCTTCGCCATCGGCGGTTCCGGCGGCCGACGGATCATGCCGGCCGTCTATCAGTTGACCTCGTTCCTGACCGATTTCTCGATGGACATGGACGCGGCCTTCCACCAGCCCCGAATCGATGTTTCCGGCGGTGCCGAAGTCGGCGTCGATCGGACTTTACCGGCGGAGGTCAAGGCCGCGCTGGCGCGTGACTTCGACACCATCGAGGTCCAACACGGCGTCTATCCGGCACTCTTCGCCTGCCCGAACGCAGTCGGCGGGATACCGGGTTCGGGGCGCCAGGAGGGGGCCGCTTTCGTCATGTCGCCCTGGGCCAAGGTCGCCGTCGCCTGAGCTGGAGGAGGATCGCCATGCCCGCCAACGGACTGCCGACGATATCGGAGCTAGCCTCGGACCTGACCCAGGGCAAGACCACCAGCCGGGCGCTGGTCGAAGAGGCACTGGCGCGGATCGCCGATCCCGCCGGCGAGGGTGCGCGCGTCTACATCAAGCTCGACGCCGAGGGCGCGCGCCGCCAAGCCGAGGCGGCGGACGCGATCCGGGCCGAGGGGCGGCTGCCCTCGCCGCTGTTGGGCTTGCCGGTCGCGATCAAGGACCTTTTCGACATTGCGGGCGAGGTGACGCCGGCCGGCTCCAAGGTACTCGCCGATGCTGCCGCCGCCACGAGCGACGCCACCGTCGTGGCCCGCTTGCGCGCCGCTGGCGCGGTTCTGATGGGACGCGCCAACATGACCGAGTTCGCCTATTCCGGGCTCGGCGTCAATCCGCACTACCAGACGCCCGGCAACCCGCACGACCGGGCCCGGGTGCCCGGCGGCTCGTCGGCGGGTGCCGGCGTCGCGGTCGGCGATCGGATGGCGGTGATGGGTCTCGGCACCGACACCGGCGGCTCGGTCCGGATCCCGGCGGCTTATTGCGGGATCTCGGGCTTCAAGCCGTCGCAATACCGGGTTCCCCTCGACGGTTGCCTGCCGCTTTCCTCGAGCCTCGATTCGATCGGCCCACTGGCGCCTTCGATCGCCTGCTGCGCGATCTCGGATTCGGTGCTGGCCGGCGAGCCGGTCCGGCCGCCACAGGAGATCGATATCGCCGGGCTGCGCCTCGGCGTGGTGCGGAACTACGTTCTCGACGAGATGGACGCGACCGTCGCAACCGCCTTCGAGCGAGCCCTCAGTCGGCTTTCCGAGGCTGGTGCCAGAATCACCGATTTCAGCTTGCCCGAACTCGACCAGATCCCGGCGCTGAACGCCGCCGGTGGCCTGGCCGCCGCCGAGGCATACGCCTGGCACCGCGACTTGCTGGCCCGGCGCGGCAACGACTACGACCCGCGCGTCGGCGACCGGATTCAGAACGGCGCCGCGATCAGCGCCGCCGACTACATCGACCTGTTGGAGGCGCGCGCCCGCCTGATCGCCGGCGCCGAGCGGCAAACCCGCGCCTTCGACGCCGTGGTCATGCCGACGACGCCGATTGTACCGCCCCGGCTCGACGAGGTGGCGAGCGAGCAGGACTACGGCCGGCGCAACCTGTTGAGCCTACGCAATACGATGGTCGGCAATATTCTCGATCGATGCGCCGCCACGGTGCCCTGTCAGGCGCCGGGCGAGTTGCCGGTCGGCTTCATGCTGATGGGCGCCAAAGGCGCCGATCACTGGTTACTCGACGTCGCCGCCGCGGTCGAGCGGGCGCTCGGAAACCTAGACACCGGGAGCGACTGAACGGACAGCGCCACGTCGACCACCCGGACGATCCATTCGACCGCTCAATAGCTCTTCAGCCCCTTGATCCGGCAGGCGCCGTGAACGTAGGACTGTTGAAATGAGCATTCCCTCGAGACATCGATGACGACGCTGCCCTTGCAGCCCTGGAGGCCGACCCAGGCGCTGTATCCCACCAGCCGCCGGCCGCTGCGCGCCCAATCCCAGTTCTTGGCGACGGTGAAGTCGCGAATGTCGGAATCGGTTACGGCCGCCTCGGCAAGTGCTTTGTCAAAGACCCTTTGACATTTGTGTGGCACCGCGGCGCTTGCCTGGGCACCGAGTGCAAGAGCAGCCAGCGCGACGATCAACAAGGTACTCAGCGGTAGGCCTCTGTTGACCGCGAATCGAAGAACTGGAGGTCGTCCCATTACCCGCGCTCCTTCGCATCGATGACCGATGCGACAGGATATCCGTTACCGGCGATCACGCCGGTTCACGATCTAGCGATGGGGTATATCGCGAACGGCCCGCTGGACAGTGCCGGAGGTCGGCGCCGCTACTCCGCCGCCTGGGCGGCGAGGCCAAGGCTCTGGTTCAGGCGCGCCATGGGGGTTTTGCCGGCGTGGCCGCCGGTGACGCCGTCGGGCAAGGCCTTGGCCAGCTCGCAGGCATCCAGATAGCGCGTCAGGTCGATGCCGGTTTCAAAGCCCATACGGTGGAAGAGATAGACCAGGTCCTCGGTGGCGACGTTGCCGGTGGCGCCCGGCGCGAAGGGGCAACCGCCCAGCCCCGCGACGGAGCCGTCGAAGATCCGGATTCCCGCCTCCAGCGCCGCCAGCACGTTGGCGACGCAGAAACCGGCGGTATCATGGCCGTGGAAGCCGAAGCTGGCGACCTCGCCAAAGCGGTCGAGACAGGTCCGCGCCAGCTCGCCGACATGGGCCGGGATCGCCATGCCGGTGGTATCGCTCAAGACCAGTTCCATACCCTCGCGGATGGCGACGATCCGCTCGATGTTGGCGAGCACGGCGGCTTCGTCGACACGGCCGTCGAAGGGGCAGTCGAACGAGGTCGCGAGGCCGATCCGCATCTTCAGCCGGCCATCCGCATCGACTTCCTCCAACAAGAGGCGCAATTCTTCCATCGACTGCGCGATGGGTCGACGCACGTTGGTCTGGTTGTGCGCCTCGGACATCGAAATGACGAAGATGATCTCGTCGACACCGGCGGCGATGGCCCGTTCGGCCCCCTTGATGTTGGGCACCAGAGCCATCTTGCGCACGCCCGGGTGCGGCCCTAGCGCCGTTACCACCGCCTCGGCATCGCGCATTTGCGGGATGGCCTTGGGACTGATGAAGGAGCCGACCTCGAGGCGGCGGACGCCGGCGGCGATCAGGGCCTCGATCAGCGCCACCTTGCGTTCGGTCGGAATCCAGGTGGCGACCGACTGCACGCCGTCGCGCGGGCCAACCTCTACGATCTCTACCGTATCCATGCGCTTCCCTCCGGGCCGGCGGGCGCCCATAAGGCGCGAACAAAGGATATTAGCACGTCGCCGGGTCCGCGCCAGTGAGACGCTGCCAGACGCCGCGCCGCGGCGGATGTCAGATGAGATAGTGCATCGTGCCGAGAACGGCGACCATGAGAACGACGGGAAGCACGATCGCGTATTTGACGACGGAGCGACCGAGCGCGCGAAGCTCGTCGTCCTTGGAAAGTTGGGTCACGATGATCGGCACGGCGGCTCCGAGCAGCGGCATGGCGACAATCAGCGCTTCGCCCATATTCCGGATCCTCGGACGATGGTCTCAATATCCAATGGCCAGCCTGACGAAAACTCACCAACTCTAGATGTTGATCCTGACGCGTACTTGGTCACCAAAAAAGTGAATATACAATAGTCTCAGTTTCAATTCCACAGCTTCGTTGAGACATTGGAAGTATTTGGAAGGTAGCGAGGCGGTATTTCGGACACTGCGACCCGACCACGAGCCCGCCGCGCCTAGGCCCGACCGCTAAATCGATGCCGAGGGCCGATCAACGCCCTTTGCCCGCGTCATTCGGCAAATGATAGACCCTGATCGACTTGCCCACCGTGGCCACCGGCTCGTAGGCCTCGAGCCAGGAGTAGCCGCCGTGGACCTTCAGCGCCCAGACGCTGACCGCTATCCATCCGCCGGTTCGCTGGTAGGGTGGCAGTAGCCGCAATTTTGGTAGGCCGTGGCGCTTCAACTGGGCCGAGCCCACGACCGCGATCGAGAGTGTATCGACCTTCAGTCGACGCATCGTCGCCGCCAGCCGTTCGACGTCTTGACCCCAATCGAGATCGGAATCGATCAGGACTTCCTCGGGCCGGTCTCGGACCGTCTCGTTGAAGTAGGCGAGATAGTCGGGATGCGCGAGGTACGACGCACCGAGTTGCCAGCCGAAAAGCGTGGCGAGCGCCGAGAACACGAGCCATCGATAGCGTCCGAGTTTCAGCAGATGGGCGACGGCTACTCCCGCGGCGACCGACAGCAACGGATAGACCAGAAGAATGTGGCGGACGCCGATGTTTATGTTCGACGGCATCGCCGCCAACAGAACGGTGATGGCACAAATGGCCGGCACGCCGAGCGGCCAGGTCCTGCCACGCCAGGCGAGCGAAAGCGTCAACCACACCCCGATCGCGGCCAAGGCGAGGAAGGCCATTGGCGTCTTGACGGCCAGGGCGACCGGATAGAAGTACCACCAGCCCTTCTGCCGACGCTCGCCCAGAAGATAGGACAAGTGGCCCTTATCGTTGTGGGCGACGACCTCGCCGATACCCCGAAAGAATTCCGGCGCGGGATAGACGGGGGCCTCGACGGTGGCGTAGGCGACTTTCCCCAAGGCGCTGTCGGCGCCGAGGCGCTCGTCGATCGCGGCGTGCGGTCGCGCCTCGGTCTCGTAGAGAGGACCGATCGAGAACTGATAGCCGGCCCAAATCAAAACGCCAGCCGCCACCGCCGCGGTCGCCATGCCACGGAGCCAGCCGCCGCCCTTCGTAGTAGAGGGTCGCGGCGATCTGACGACGACGAACCGTCGCCACACGACCAGGACGTAGATGCAAGCCGGCAGGAACAGAACCGCCGAAAACTTGCTCAACAGCGCCAGCGCGATCGCGATGCCCAGGATCAGATCGCGGCCGGGGCTTCTCCGCTCGAGCCAGGTCGCGAAGGCGAACAGGGCTCCAAGGGTGGCGGCGCTGCTGGCCATGTCGGTGGTCGCCAGACTGGCGTGGGCCAACACCGGCGGCAGTGTCGTGAACAATAAGGTCGCGGCCACGGCCGCCACATCGCCATAGAGCCGCCTGGCCCAGAACCAGACGAGGACGACGGCGACCAGGAAGAACGGCAGCGCGCCCATTCGACCAGCGGCGAGGGTTCGAAAGTACGACTCGATGGAGCCACCGGCATACAAAATGCGATTGCCCTCGAGGCGCATCGCCTCTCGTGAGTGGACCGGCTCGCCGATCGAGCGGGCGCCGTTCAGGAAGGGCCCGAGCGCGACGGCGACGCGAGCGAGGGGCGGATGCTGGGGCTCATAGATGTACGAGCCGAGGTCCAACCACTCCATCCCCGTCGCGATATGCGCCGGCTCGTCCGTGGTATGGCTGAATTCGAAATAGGTCGAAGCGATCCGCAGGGCGGCGATCAGTGCCAAGAGCAGCATCGCCCCGACCACGGCAATGCGCCGCATCGGAAGAGATACGAGCCGCGCACGCACTATCCGACCATCCCTACTGCGCCTCGCGAATGACCGCCGGATCAGCCCTGCGCACGCGGCGGCTCGACAATTCTGTAGATTACGAAATACGAGCCCGTCATGACATGCCTGAGGTTGGGCAGCGGGCGAAACCTGTCGGGGTCGTTGAGGAAGATTACCAGATAGTCGTAGTTTCGGTACCAATCATGCAGGTGGCCCGGCAGCTGGCGCCGCCGCTCCGCTCCCGGGTTCGTGGCATGAGAATATTCCGCGAGCAGCCATCCGATGGGTACCGGCGCGGCTCCCGGCGCATCGAGATGCGCGTATTTGGGCCGCACCTTGAGGGTGTGCGTGCCGGTATAGAGGTTCGGCAGGAAGACCTGCCGCTCGATCACGGCGAAAGAGCCGATCTGCGACGCCAAGTTGTCCGCGAACTGTCCCCGCCTCCCGTCGCCGTAGGCCGTGAGAAGATGGGCCCCTCTCTCGATCTGCTCGCTGGCGGCGATGAATTCCCGATAGTCGCGATCGTAGTCGCGCCACACCATATGCACGGACAGAAGACGCCAGATCAGCAGCGAGGCAAAGACAAGAACGAGAAGATATCTCTCGATTCCGCGCTCGATTCGGTAACTGCAGCCGGCCACGAACACCAAGACCAGAACGACCGAAATTCTGATATCGATATAGTCTATACCAAATAATTCCGTCGGCATTGCCACGGCAACGATGATCGATACGATTATCGGAAATACCATCGATCGGTGCAACCGAACTCTCCCGGTGACAAAACCGAGAGAATACAATGAAACTATTGTCAGAAATATCGGAAAATCCACTTCGATTATATACTGTAACACCGGCGACAATAGTGCTTGTGTCTTTCGCAGCAGCGTGCCGTACTCCGTTATCAACGTCCCATGAGACGGATCGTGCCGCAACAAGATCATAAAAGGAACAGAAACGACTATGGCATTGATGGCGGCATTCACGACGTTGCGGGATAGTTCTTGTCGATCTTCGTCTCGAGCGCGGCCTATTTCGTACGAGACGACCAGCAACACAAAGATTCCCCAAGCGATCAAGTGGCTCAGAAACAATGCGAGGGAAAGGCCCAAAAAAATCAACCGCCTGCGCCAAGCAGGCATGGCGTTCGTCACGATCCACAACGAAAACAGAAGAATGGCAAGACCCGCCGAAAACAAGAACGAGACGAATCCCCATGCCAGACAAGCGTTGTAGACGAACAACGACGAGACGAGCGTCCAAGATGTCCATTTTCCGAAGATTGCGTAGTGCAATGTCGATGTAGCAATGATCCATAGCGCAAATGTTGCTGCAACAAAGATGACGGACGCGCTGTATAACGAAGATATCGGTGCCATTATATTCAGGAATACATCAAGCGACAGGTTTGGAATTAAGCTCCAATCTACTCTATAATATTCCTGCAAGATGGAATTTGTTGAAATATTCTGGTGAATATACACACGAGTTATATGATTTGGATAATCGGTAAGAGGCGGAACTATGACGAACCAAAGCGGCACGGTTACCGCTCCGACTACGACGATGTGTCCAAGGATCAAACGCCAAACGCCTGAAAGTCGATCTTGGTTCGGTTCCGTCTCGGTCATTCAGCAAGACCCGTTCTTGAACGAAGGGGGTCGTCGGTGGCTCAAGTTACCTTGGCTGAAATCTCGCTTTTTCGCCAGCTGTGCGCCGTCGGTCGATCCAAGGACATGGAATCGAAGATTTGAACATCAAGAACGGCGTCCGACGCCGGTTCGATCGCGATCCAGCCGAGTATTCTCCATCGAACGGCACCGATCGCTAGCTTTCGATCGCGTCACGGAGGGCGACCGACAATTGCCGCAGGCTATAGGGTTTGGGCAGGAGCGACGCTTCGCCGGCGAGCGCCGCATGATCCAGCAACTTCGGGTCGGCGTAGCCGGAGGTGAGCAATATCTTTAGCCCCGGCCGGCGCTGTTTCAGGCGGACCGCGAGATCGGCTCCGGTCATGCCGCCCGGCATGACGAAATCGGAAAACAACAGGTCTATCTCCGGTACGCTCTGCGCCACTTCCATCGCCCTCGGGCCCGATTCCGCCTCGACTACGGTGTAACCCAAACCCCGGAGACGACGGACGGTAATTCGACGAACGCGCTCGTCGTCCTCGACGACGAGTACCGTCTCGCCCGTCGGCGGCGTCTCCTCGATCGCTCGCACCCGCGCCGCCGCTTCCTCTCGGGCCTCCGCCGCCGCCGGCAGATAGACCAGGACGGTGGTGCCCATGCCGAGCACGCTTTCCAGTCGCACCACCCCGCCGGATTGTTTGGCGAAGCCGAAAATACTGCTGCGACCGAGGCCAGTACCGGCACCGGCCTCCTTGGTCGTGAAAAACGGGTCGAAGGCGCGCTCCCGCACCTCCGCCGTCATCCCGGCGCCGTTGTCCGTGATCGACAATACGACGTAGCGGCCGGGCTCCAGATCTGGAAACGACGCGACATCATCGACCTCGATAGAGATGTGCTCGGTCGCCAGCGTGATGGTGCCGCCCTCGGGCATGGCGTCGCGGGCGTTGATCGCCAGATTGAGGATGGCGTTCTCGGCCTGCCCGGGATCTACCCGGGTGCGGCAGGGCAGGCCGGCCAATGCGGCCTTGATCCGGATCGATTCCGGCAGCGATCTGGCCAAGAGATCGCCCATGCCGTCGACCAGATCGTTGAGGTCGAGAAGCTTCGGCTCCAACGGCTGCCGTCTGGCGAAAGCGAGCAGGCGCGCGGTCAGGTCCGCGCCGAGTTCCGCCGCCTCCTGGACCTCGGCCAACAGATAGCGCTGCTGCTCGTCCTCGAGTTCGATTTCCAGGAGTTCCAAATTGCCGAATATGACCGTCAGCAGATTGTTGAAGTCGTGCGCGATACCGCCCGTCAGTTGGCCGATCGCCTCCATCTTTTGGACTTGCTGCAGTTCCTCGGCATTTCGCTGGGCGGCGAGTTCGGCCTCGACATTTTCAGTGACATCCGATCCAACCCCGCGGTAGCCGAGAAAATCGCCGTTTTCGTCGAAACGTGGGCGGCCGCTGACGCGGACGTGGTGCAAGCGACCGTCACTGTCGGTACGGGTATAGCGGTAATCTCGGATGTCCCGACGGCCTTCGATATCGCCCCGATGCAGCTTCCAGAAATCGGCATCGTCCGCCCGCGCCGCCGCCAATCGTGGCTTGCCGATCTCTTCCGTCACCGGCACACCGAAAACCGCCTCGAAACGCTTGGAGACAAACGTCACGACACCGTTCGGGTCAGTCTCCCAAAACCAGTCGGAGGCGGATTCAGCGAGATCGCGGAGCCGCTCCTCGCTCTCCCGCGAGGCGGTCAGCGTAAGCCGCCGGTCGCTGATGTCGCGGACGATGCCGGTGAACATCCGCCGGTCGTCGACCGAGAACTCGCTGACCGCCAAATCGATGGGAAAGGTCGTGCCGTCCTTGCGCCGGGCCGTCAACTCGCGACCGATGCCGATGATCCGTTTCTCCTCCGTACGGGCGTAACGGGTCAGGTGCGCATCGTGGGTCGCTTGCTCCGCCTCGGGCATCAATAGGTTGACACTGCGACCGACCACTTCGTCGGTGGCGAAGCCGAACAAACGTTCGGCGGCGGGCGAGAACGACCGCACGATGCCGGTCTCGTCGATGGTAATGACGCCATCCACCACGGTCTCGATGATCGAGCGCAGAACGGCCTCTCGCTGGCGCAGGGTTTCCGCCGTCGCCCGCACCTCGCCGACGTCGAGGCCGGTGATGACGATTGAGTCGGCGACCTCGAGGCTCGACCATTCTATCAGGCCGGTCCGGCCGTCCTTTCCCCGCCATCGAAGACACTGGCGTCCGCGCTCGCCACCGTCGGCCGGGGCCTCGAAGACGGGTCCGATTTCGGCGGCGCTCGCATCGATCATGACGTCCCGAAGCCTTCGCCCCCTGACCTCGCTCTCGGACGTGCCGGTGAGTTGTTCGCAAGCCTGATTGAAGCGTAGGATTCGGCCTTCGCGATCGGTGACCGCGACCAGCACGGCCACGGTTGAGTCCGCCGCCTCGGCCTCAGCTCCAATCGGCGAGTTCTCGCTCATCCGCCATCATGGAGGGGAAGTCCCATCGTTGTCCCCCGGTGCGTCTCCATCGGCCTTTCGCCGCATCTCCGAGACCAGCGCTCCCACCGATCGCCACGATGCCGCGATGGTCGGCAGGTTCTGCTCCGCGGCCCGCGCGATGCGCGCCTCCACCTCTGACTCCGCGCCCATCCCTAAATCATCGATCATGCTTTGCGCGACGCGTCGAAGCGAGGCTTGGGTCAAACGGCTGTGCATCTTTCCACCCGAAAGGTCGGCAACGGCCTATCTTTGACGGTTTACCCCGTTTCGACATTGCGTAATGTCAATGAGCGCCGAAGGGCGCCAATCGGCGTGGCGGGGCGCGGCTTTTCAAGTGTCCGACTGGTCGCCCCGCCCGCCGGCCGATCCGAGAGCCGGCTCGGCCGAAAGCTCCTGTAGAAACATCAGACCGATCTCGCGGTCGTCGACGCGCTGCACCGTGGCGGCGACCCGGCCGATCCCATCGAGATCGATCGAGACTTCCTGGCCGGCCGTGATATGCCTCGTGTCGTCGACCAGGACACGGACGCCGATCCAGGAAATATCATCGACGACACAGGCAGAATCGACGCTTCCCGCGATCAGATGCGCCTCGAAGCTGACGTTGTGACGCGGTGGCCGGCGGCTTTGCTCGATAGCAACCAGATAGCGCGCCACGGCAATCTCGCCGGTATCGTCGTGCAGAAACATCAAACCCAGATATCTCTCGCCCTGATAACGGACCTCGGCCTCGATCGAGCCATATCCCGGCAGCTCGAACGACAACCGGTCCGCTGCAGCGATGCCGTGTGCGTCCGCGACCTCGACGCAAGCCCCGCCCGGCGACAGATCGACCGTCCGGCAGGGCGTCGAGGTGCCGGCGAAGCGCAACTCGGTCTCGAAATCGACATACCAGCGGCGAAACCGGCGCCTCGCCGCCGCCTCGTTCCAGGGTTCGAATTCGCCGCCGGAATCGTCGGTCATACCGGGTCCTCTAGTCCTCGACCGTGCCGGCACATCCAGCCCGGCCGCTGTCGAGCATAACCTCGCCGTCTTCAACTTCGAAGAATAATCGTCCGCGCCACCACTCGGCCGTGGACCGCGGCCACGTCGGCCGCGGCGCCTCCGAAGACTTGCCCGTCGCTCCACCGCCGGTCAGACTGATCGCGATGACCAATCAGGGACGGGAATTCGACATTGTGGTGGTCGGCGCCGGCGGCGCCGGCCTCGCCGCCGCGATCACCGCTCGCGGGCTCGGCTGCTCGGTCGCGCTGCTGGAGCGCGGGGCCGAGGTCGGCGGCACCACGGCGCGGTCGGTCGGCTCGATCTCCGCTGCCGGCACACGCCTGCAAGCCGCCGCCGGCATCGCCGACAATACGGACGACCACTTCGAGGATATCGCCAAGTTCGCCGGCAGCCGCGTCAACCGGGACAACCCCGAACTGCGCCGCCTGCTGGTCGATCATTCGGCCGAGACCATCGATTTCCTGGAACGCCTCGGCGTCGTCTTCTTCGGGCCCATGCCGGAGCCGCCGCACCGGGTGCCACGGATGCACAACGTGCTGCCGAGTTCGCGCGCGCTGGTTCGCCTGCTGGCGAAGCGGGCCCGGCGGGCCGGTGTCCAGGTCTTCACGGCGGCGCCGGCGACCGCACTGGTTCGCGATGGCGACAGAATCGGTGGCATCGAGGCCTCGCTCGCCGGCCAGCCCTGTCGCTTCACCGCTAGCCGTGGCGTGATCCTGGCGACGGGCGACTTCAGCGGCGATGCGGCATTTCGTCGCGAGCATTTGGCGGAAGAGCTCTGGGAGATCGATGCCGCCAATCCGGACAGCACGGGCGATGGCCAGCGGCTGGGACGGGAAGCCGGGGGCAGCATTGTCAATGCCGATCTCGTCTGGGGGCCGGAGATCCGCTTCGTCGCGCCCGAAGGCCGAAACCTGGTCGACCGGCTGCCGCCGAGCCACGGCTTCGCCCTGCTGGTGCATTGGAGCCTCGGTCACATGCCGGCGGCAATCTTGCGGCCCTTCTTGATGATGTTTGTCACCACCAATCTGGCGCCTAATCTGTCGCTGCTGGAGGAGGGCGCGATCCTGGTCAACGCCGAGGGCCAGCGCTTCGTCGAGACGGGCGGGGATCCGGCCTACGCAATGGCGCGGCAGCCGGGCAAGCTCGCCTATTTTCTGCTCGACGACCGAGTGGCCGAGACTTTTTCCGCCTGGCCGCATTTCATTTCCACCGCACCGGGACTTGCCTACGCCTACTTCGCCGACTACCGCCGCAACCGCCGGGACATCACCGTCTCGGCGCCCAGCATCGAAGCGCTGGCCGGCAAGCTCGGCATCGACCCGGGCGCTCTGGCCGAGACCGTTCGGGCCCACAACGCCGAGGCTGGGCGCCAAATCGACAAACCGCCCTTCCATGCCCTCGGCCCGGCCAAGCCCTGGATCATGTTTACCGAGGGCGGCCTCCGCATCGATACCACGCTCCGGGTTCTGGACGGTGCCGGGCAGCCGATCGCCGGGCTTTACGCGGCCGGATCCGCCGGGCAGGGTGGCGTTATCCTCGACGGTCATGGCCATCATCTCGGCTGGGCCTTCACCTCTGGCCGGCTGGCGGCACAAGCCGCGGCCGGAGCGACGGAAACGGGGCGTGGATGAGAGGACTTCGCGGCAAGACCGCCATCATCACCGGCGCGGCGCAGGGTATCGGCCGCGCCATCGCGGCGCGTTATGCCGAGGAGGGCGTCAAACTGGCGCTGTTCGACATCGCCGGCGAGCAACTCGAGGCGACGGCGGCGGCGCTTGGGCCCGACACGCTGTCGGCGGTCGTCGACGTGCTGGACTTCGACGCGCTGGAGGCGGCGGTGGGCCGTGCCGCGGCGGCGCTGGGCGGTCCCGACATCATGGTCAACAATGCCGGCACCTTCGCCATCGGGCCGCTCGCCCAAACCTCCGAGGCGGACTGGCGCCGGGTCATCGACGTCAACCTGACCGGCACCTTCAACGGCTGCCGGGTGGTCCTGGAGCGGATGACGGCGGCCGGCGGCGGCGCCATCGTCAACATGGCCTCTTGGTTCGGCAAGCGCGGCCAGGCCAACGCCGCGGCCTACGCGGCCTCCAAGTTCGGGGTGATCGGCCTGACGCAGTCGCTGGCCTTGGAGGTGGCGGCGGACGGGATCCGGGTCAACGCGCTCTGCCCGGGGCTGATCGGCGAGACCGGGATGCGGGACGCCTCGGACGACGCTTGCCGGGCCCTCGGCCTACCGACGGCGGCGGACCGCGAACACCTGATTCCGATGGGGCGGCAGGGCCGGCCGGAGGACGTCGCCCGGGTCGCGGCCTTCCTCGCCTCCGAGGATGCGGCCTATATGACGGGCCAAGCGATCAACGTCACGGGCGGACTTTGGCTGGGCTGAAACGGCACGCCGGCGCCTGGCTCCTCGTCGGTCTGCTGGCCAGTGCGACGGCCAGCGCCGAACCACGCGCCGATGGGCCGACACCGCCCTGCGCCGGCCCCGCCGAGCCGCCCCATGCCGAGGTCGTCGGCACGCCAGAGGTCGCCGTCTGGTTCGGCGAAGACGGCGACGCCGGTTGGACGCCGCCCACGTGCACAGGTTGGAAAGGGGACGATTTCACGGTTCTGGTCGCCACCGCCGGGCGCTTTCGCCACGATGGCGACGGCGACGACCTGCTCACGCGCATGGGGCCATATCCGGCTTCGAGTCGATCCGCTATTGGTCCGTTACCCGTGGCCGTTGGAACGACCTCGTCACCCGGGCCTATGCCGTCGAGGCGGCGGACGGCGAAACCCGGCGCGCCGATTTCAGTCTGGCCGAAATGCGGGCGGGGCAGCAACTCTACTTTCGCCAAATCGAGATCACGCCCGCCGGCGACGTGATCTATCGGATCCGCGTCGTCGAGCGCTCGGCCGAGCGGCTGGTCATCGCCGTCGAGAACGTGGCGGCGATCAAGTGGCTGATGTTTCCGCTGTTCGATCCGGGCGGCAATCAGTTCCTGTACTATTTCGAGCGGGAAGAGCCCGACCGCTGGCTCTACTACAGTTTGGCGCGGGCCCGGGTAACATGGTCCTTCGCTTTCCGGGGCGCGGTCGAATCCTACATCAATCGTGCCGTCTCGGTGTATCGTCACCTGACCGGCATCCCGACCGACCGGGAACCGCCGCCGGCGCCCTGAAGCAGTCTGGAGGCAGGACAGCATGGCCATGACCCCCGAGGCGTTTCGCGATCTGTTGCGGCCGATCACCGAGGCGATCCGGGGCCAAGCCGTCGATGCCGCCTTGGCCGAGCGGCTGAACCGGGCCTTCCCGCCCTCCGGCGACGCCTTCAGGGTCGTCGAGACGGCCTGCCACGAGGCCATCGGTGCCGGATGGATGTGTGCCGAGGGCCGGCCCGGCCGCCGCTTCGGCCGTGTCGTCGAGGCCGGCGACGAGACCCGGGGCCTCAGCGTCGACGTCGTCGATCTGGAGAACATCGTCGGCCCGCACCACCGCCACCCGAACGGCGAGATCTGCATGATCATGCCGATCACGCCCGCGGCCCGGTTCGATGGCCAGGGAGCCGGCTGGAGGGTCTACGAGCCGGGCTCGGCACATCGCCCGACGGTCACCGACGGCGAGGCCTTGGTCCTCTACATGCTGCCTGGCGGCGAGATCGAGTTCACCGAATAGCACCCGCTGTCGACGCCGGCCCGTGCTAAACTGTCCTCGACGTCGCGATCGAGAGAGAGAGCGTAGGGGACCTCGGTGACCGTGATCGGGGCGGCTGAAATGGGCAAACGCAACGGAATGGACAGGTCATGACCCTGATCGTCTGGAACGACGAATACAGCGTCGGCGTAAACGCGCTGGATCGCGATCACATCATCATCTTCAGTCTGATCAACCACATCCACGAGGCCTGCCAGTCGGGCGGCGACGAGATCGCGGTCGCTCGCCTTCTCGATGTCCTGAAGGACTACGCACTCGGCCATTTCCGTCTGGAGGAAGCCTTGTTCGAGCGCCACGACTATGGTGATAGGGCAGAACATCAGGCGGCACATCGAGCCATCGCGGAGGAGCTCGACGGACTGCACCAGGCCTACCTGGAGCGTCCGAGCCCGGCGGTCGCCGCCGACATCGTCGAGCTGTTGGCTTTCTGGCTGCGCTCGCACATCCTGAACGAGGACATGGGCTACAAGGAATTGCTCGCCGAGGCGGCGGACGAGACCGAGGGCGACGACCCGGTCGGCTGACGCCTCCGAGCCGAGGGCATGGTCCGCTCGGGCGAGGCCACCTCGGCCCCTGCGGGCAAGGCCTCTGACAGATTGCCGAGGAACGTTTCAGAAGTTCCGAATTCGACACTCGGTCGTCATTCCCGCGCACGCGGGAATCCAGAGCAACGTCGAATACTTTTTGTACAATAAGTTGCTGGATTCCCGCTTTCGCGGGAATGACGTGGAGAGGTACTGGCGTTACCTATTGCATTGGACAACGCGAGAATTTCAGCAGCCTGCTAACGGGCCGCGATGACGACGATTTCTACCAAATCGCCTGGTGCCAACTGAACCCCGACGCAGGCCCGTTGCGGCCACTCGTCCGGACCGATCCAGGCGTTCCAGACCTCGTCCATCAGGGCCTTGTCCGAGATCTCGGTCAGATAGACGGTGGCCTGGAGGATCCGGCTCTTGTCGCTGCCGGCGTCGGCGAGATTCTGCTCGATCGCGGCCAGGGTCGCCGCCGTCTGTGCCGCCAAATCGTTGCCGGCATGGCCCCCGGTGGCGACCGCGAAGGCCAAGCCCTCGCACGCCACCGCCCGGCTGCGGCCGATCGCACCCCCGGCCAATCGGGTGATGTCCATGGCGTCTCTCCTTGCTTGTTATGGCTACGGTTGGCGGTTGCTACCCTCTATCATGATTCGGTGATCCAATAGGCAGAGCCGAAGGGAACCGGCGTGGGCCGCATCGTGCGTAGCATCGACCGCCTGACCGGCTTCGTCGGCAATCTCGGCGCCTGGCTGGTGGTGCCGCTTGCCTCGGTGATGGCTTACGAAGTGGTGGCGCGGTTCTTCTTCGACCTGCCGACCTTTTGGGCCTATGAGCTCGCCTACATGATGACGGGCGCTCATTTCGTCCTCGGCATCGCGTTGGTGATGCGTTCGGGCCAGCACATTCGCATCGACTTCATCCACGCCAACCTGCCGCCGCGCCTGCGAGCGGCGATCGACCTTGTGGTCTATGTCGGATTCCTAGGGCCGGTGGTCTGCTGGATGAGCTGGCGGCTGGCGGTGGTGGCATTGCAGGCCTTCCTGGCCGGCGAGGTCTCGGGCGAGAGCAACTGGAACCCGGTGATCTGGCCCTTGCGCGGCGTGGTCGCGATCGGCTTCGCTCTTTTCGCCCTGCAGATCCTGGCCGAGATCGCCAAATCCGCCCGGGTCGTATTCGGGCGGCCCGGCGTATGAGCCACGATTTCGCGCTTTGGATGTTCCCGGTGCTGCTGGCCGCCATCTTCATCGGCGTGCCGGTCGCTTTCGCCCTGATGGGCTCGGCATTCGTCTTCGGCCTGGCGCATTTCGGCGAGGCGGCGGTGGTGCTGTTCGCCCACAAGCTACAGGACATCGCCTCCAGCCATATCCTGGCCGCGGCGCCGCTCTTTATCTTCATGGGCGCGATGCTGGAGCGCTCGGGCATCGCCCGCGGTCTCTTCGAGGCGATCCACCTCTGGACCCGGCGGCTGCCGGGCGGCCTGGCCGTCGGCACCATTTTGATGTGCGTCGTCTTCGCCGCCTCCTCGGGCGTGGTCGGCGCCACCGAGACCGTGGTCGGCATGCTGGCGGCGCCGGTGATGCTGCGTTACCGCTACGACAAGGGCCTGATTTCCGGCACGATCTGCGCCGGCGGCTCGCTCGGCTCGATCATTCCGCCCTCGGTACTGGTGGTGATCCTGGCGACGGTGGCGGATCTCGGGATCGGCGATCTGTTCACCGCGATGCTATTCCCGGGGCTGATCCTGGCCGGGCTTTATATCCTCTATATCCTGGGGCGCTGTTTGCTGACGCCGGATTTCGGGCCGCGTCTGCCACCGGCCGACGACGAGCCCCCGTTGGCCGCCAAGCTCTGGCAGACGGCGGTGGCGCTGCTGGCGCCGCTGGCGCTGATCGTCGCGGTGCTGGGCAGCATCATCTTCGCCGTCGCGGTGCCGACCGAGGCCGCCGCCATGGGGGCCGTCGGCAGCCTGGTGCTGACCGTCGTCTACCGCACCTTCTCGTTCCAGGTGCTCCGGGAGGCGCTGCTGAAGACGCTGCAGATCACGGCGATGATCCTGACCATCGTCGTCGGCGGCACCATGTTCGGCGGCGTTTTCGTCAGCGCCGGAGGGCTGGCGGCGCTGGAGGACTTGCTGGCGGCGGCCGAACTCGGGCCTTGGGGCACGCTATGGCTGGTGTTGTTGGTGGCCTTCGTCGCCGGCTTCGTACTCGATCTGATTTCGATCATGCTGGTGCTGGTGCCGATCGCGATGCCCATCATCACCGGTTTCGGCTTCGATGCGACCTGGTTCGCGATCGCGTTGTTGTTGATCATGCAGACCAGCCTGCTGACGCCACCGATGGCCGGCGCGATCTTCTACTTCCGCGCCATCGCGCCGCCGGAAATCGGCTTGCGCGACATGTACCGGGGCGTCATTCCCTTCGTCGCCCTGCACTTCGTCGTGCTCGGCCTGCTGTTGGCCTTCCCCGGTCTCGCCCTCTGGCTGCCGGAAATGCTGCTCGGGTTCGACTAGCAGGTTGCTGAACAATGTCTCATACCAAGCTGCATTGATCAGCACCCATGGGCCCATTTTCGATGACCGATGGAGATTATTTTCCACGGTTGATCTATGAGCTTGTTCCAAGCCTCGGCGGAGATCGCGACGATTTCGTCATATGATTTGAAGACCCGGTTG
>PVBE010011402.1_pt1 | contig 23577 bp, 21 predicted proteins | sample 1631181 | NCBI WGS metagenome assembly PVBE01 (sample SAMN08397723, study PRJNA350692) | Marine metagenome, whole genome shotgun sequencing project. | isolation source: water | place: Pacific Ocean | collected 2012-04 | reverse complement strand
TATTCATCGAGCATGACCTCGAAACCCAGCCCGACCTTGTCGAACAAGTGCCGGGTCCCTTGGTCGAACCAAAAGAAATAGTTCGGGTAAAAAACGATGCGAGCGGGATCGCAATGGCCCCACTCGACAAGAATTTTTATGGTGTTTTTGATCATTGAACCTGACATTGCCTGTAGGGTGTGTTGTCGTTACCGATTAGAAATACACCAGAAAGTAAATTATTGATGACAATAATTTATTATGGTGCTCAGCGGGGATTGCCGCCAACAAACCTACGATAAATTTGCGTTTATGGGGGGACTATTGGTGAGTGAGCGCAGGCACGGCAACGATGAGCCGCTGGACTTGGGCATGTTGCCCGGTCTGTTCGGTTGTCAGTTGCGGCGGGCGCAAATCGCCGCCTTCCAACATTTTGCTGCTACCGTTGGCAAGGCTGGCATCACGCCGGGCTAGTTTGGCCTGATGGTGATCGTCACCAACAATGAGGACCTCAGCCAAACACGGTTGGCGCGTGCGCTCGGCATCGATGGCTCGACCATGGTGGCAATGATCGATCGGCTAGATGAAAACGGTTGGATGTAGCGCTAACGCTCCAAGATTGACCGCCGCACCCATGCGCTGTCATTGACCGAGGCAGGCAATGCGTTACTGGTCCAGATCACGCCGCAGGTCGAGGCCCACGAGGCCGAACTGTCCCGAAACCACAGCGCTGACGATGAAAAGAACCTGTTGACGCTGTTGGTGAAAATTGCGCGGGTCTAGCGCGGTAAGCGCACTGACACAGAATTCGCCTTACAGCTTGCGGCGTTCTTCAACCAGTACGCCATCTTCGGCCAAGGCTGAAATCTCGTCGTCGCTGTAGCCAAATTCGGCGAGGATATCACGGCCGTGCTGGCTGAACTTGGGCGGCGTCGATTTGATGGCGCCGGGCGTGCGCGAGAACTTTATCGGGATGCCGCTACCCTGGTACCAGTCGAGTTCGGCGGCCATGCCGCGATGGATGGTATGAGGATGGGTCATCACCTGCCTGGTGTCGAGAACCGGCCCGGCGGGGATACCTGCTGCGAGCAGGCGCATGCACAAATCCTCACCGTCGACATCGGCCATCAACACCGCTAGTTCCTCGCGTAGCTCGCCGATGTTGACCACCCGCCCGGCATTTTTGTTAAAGCGCGGATCCTCGGCCAGTTCCGGTTTGCCCAGTTCGATGCACAGGCGGCGGAACGTCGGGTTGTTACCGGCAGCGAGAAAAATCTCGACTGTTTTAGTTGGGAACTTGTCGTACGGTGCCAGGTTGGAATGCTGGTTGCCGGTAACGCCTGGCACCTTACCCCCTGACAGGTAGTAGTTCGGGATATGCGGGTGCATCAGCGCCAGCGCGCAATCGTACAGGGTCATATCGATGTACTGGCCCTGGCCCGACGTTTGCCGCTCGAACAGCGCCATCAGGACGGCGATGCAGGTGTACAGCCCCGTGCCCATATCGACGGCGGCGATGCCGACTCGTGTCGGGTCCTTGTCCTTGCCACCATTGATCGACAGCCAGCCGGCCATAGCCTGCACGACGGCGTCGTAGCCGGGAAACCCGCCCATGGGCCCGTCGCTGCCGAAGCCAGAAATACGGCAGTGGATCAGGTTTGGGAACCGCTTCGACAGTACCTCTTCATAGCCCAACCCCCATTTTTCCATGGTGCCAGGCTTGTAGTTTTCCAGCAGCACGTCAGCGCTGTCGAGCATGCGTAGCAACACTTCACGGCCCTGTTTACTGCGCAGATCGAGGCCGATCGAGCGCTTGTTGCGGTTGAGGCCGATGAAGTAGGACGCGTCGTCGTCGTGGAAGGGCGGACCCCAGTCGCGCACTTCATCGCCCTGGGGCGGCTCGACCTTGATTATCTTGGCGCCATGATCTCCGAGGATCTGTGTACAGTACGGGCCGCCGAGGACACGGGCGAGGTCGATGACCTTGAGCCCCGCCATGGCGCCGAAGGGATTGTTTGCAGCTGAATCGGACATGTGTGGTTACCGGGTGAGGGTTGTGGGAAGGGGGTTCTAGTCCTCGCCCGCTAGGAGTTCTGCCAGTTCGGCCGCGTTGGGTGCCTCGTTGTAGTCCTGGCTCAACTCGCCGTCACCGACCGGATGTTTGCAGGTGAAGAACCGCGCCGCACCGCCGACCGCGCGAACCGTATGCGACACGCTGCGCGGTACATGGATCAAATCGCCCGGGCCGAGATTCTTGACCTCACCGTCGAGGACCATGTGTAAATGACCATCAAGCACAAGGACGAATTGTTCCTCGTTGGGATGGAAGTGAGGCGGCGGGCCGATCTCGTCTTCGTAAGTCATCACGCCGACCTTCATGAACTCGCCAACCACCGTCGCCGCCATACCCGGCGCAGTCTTATCCTTTTTCGTTTCCATCTCGTTGATGTTGTAAAATGGCATGTCTCACTCCCTATCGTTTTGGTCGTTTACGGCCGTATTTGTCATCGTACGGTGCGATGACATCAGAGCAATCGGTAACGGTCAAGTTCTAGGCGGCGCTAGCGGTGCCGTCGAAGACGCGCGCGGCGAAGGCAGGATAGGTCTCGGAAACCTCGTCGGCGACGAGCCCACGGATCAGCGCCAAGGTGTCGGCGTTGGGCGGCGGTGTTTCGCCGACAATATCGGGCTGGTCGAAGTTGAAGCCGGTCATCTTCGCCACCTCTTCGGCGGTATGGCCAGGGTGGACCGAGCTCAGGCTAAAGCGCTGGCGCTCCTTGTAGAAGGCAAAGACGCAACGCCCGGTAACCAGCGCGTAAGGCCCGCCGGGGCGGTAGGTGCCGGGATCGCTGATGCCAGGCGCGCTAACGAAATCGACCTTTGGCACCAGGATGCGCGGCGTGTGTTCCTCGCGGAGCAGGATCACTCGCGGGATGAGGAAATAGAGATAGGCCGAGCCGAACGAGCCGGGGAAGCGCACCGTGGTTTGCGGGTAATCGCCGATGCCCACCAAATTGATGTTGGCCGCGCCGTCGATTTGGCCGCCACCGAGGAAGAAGGCGTCGATACGGCCCTGGGCGGCGCAGTCGAACAGTTCAGTGCCGCCATTGGTAAAGGCGTTATGGTCCTCGCTGCCAAGCATGGAGACGCGCAGGTTGCCGTTGCTGCGTGCCCGCGCCAGTAGGGCGGCGCTGCCGGGTATTGGCGATGACGCACCAACCGCAACATGGCCCAAGCCATCAAGCATGTCGGCGATGGTCGCGATCAACAGTTCTTCGGGCTGGAAACCTGCAGTCATTCGGCTGCCTTGCGGCCCAATACATAGTCGTTAAGATAGCACTGGAAGTTGTCGTCGGTCTTGGCCGCCTCGATATATATGCGCAGATGGGCGTCGTCGGCAGGATAGGCACCGAACAGGCCAACCGGCCAGGCGCCGTTCTCGGCCTCAGTGAGCGCGCCGATATAGAGCGCCGGGATGGTGCCCGCGGCCAGTGCGGCATCGGCCAGCAGATCGCCGTCATGGAGTTTTTCATAAGTTACCAGCGTAGTTTTCGCCGCGTGTGCCATTACCATCATCTCGCGGCGCACGCCGATCCACACATTGCCGTGGCGGTCGGCCAACGGCGCGTGGATCAGGGTGACATCCGGGGTGATTGCCTTGACCAGCACCAGCGGCCCGCCATCTGCATCGAACGGGTCGTTGCCAACGGTCCAGTCGTCGCGCTGGTCGAGCAGGTCGGAACCGACGATACCGCGCACCGGCATAAAGGGAATACCCTTCTCGGCCGCCTGCAGCCCACCGTGGATGGCTGGGCAGGTACCGTCGATCATGCTGATGCTGCCCGCCTTGATTGCTGCGGTGAAGCGCGGTGCCAGACCGTATTCGCCGATGGTCACCGCCGCGGTCTCCAGCGTGGCGACGCAGCCAGCGCCGATCAGCATATCACCCTGGAAACCAACAGAAGGCACGCCTATCAGATGCAGATCGCGCACGCCGCGTTTAATCAGTCCGCGCACCGCCGCCATGGCGCAACCGCTATAATCGGGTGGCACCGCCACTTTAGCGCCGTCAGGAATGCGGGCAACAAGAGCGTCGAGATCGATCAGGGGTGCGGTCACGGGTAGTATCTTTCCTTCTTTTCTCAGCCGGTACGATGTTAAATACTATCAGCCGAGAGATAAAGATAACGGCAACGCCGCCGGAAACTGAGGTAGAGAGAATACGATGAGCGACGAGACCACGATAGTGCCAGACGCTAATGTCTTAGGCCGGCCGAACAGTTACATCGGCCGCAGCGTACCGCGGCCCAACGCCAAGCGGCTGTTAACCGGGCAGGGCCGCTTCGTCGATGATATTAAGCTTAAGCGCATGGTTCATGTGGCTTTTGCGCGCTCGCCCTATGCCCATGCGAATATCACTGGCATCGATACGTCCGCGGCGGCGGCGAGCTCCGGCGTCGTGTGCATTGTCACTGGCAAGGAACTGGCCGAGTACTGTTCTCCCTGGGTCGGGGTCTTGACCCATTTCAAGACGCTAAAATCTGCGCCACAACACGCGCTTGCCATCGATCATGTGTGCTGGCAAGGCGAAGCGGTCGCTGCGGTGATCGCCAACAGCCGCGCCGAGGCGGAAGACGGCGCGGCGCTGATCGACGTGTTGTACGAGGAATTACCGGCCGTGACCGACGCCGAGACAGCCGCCGATCCGTCGACCCACGTGATCCATCCCGACCTGGGCGACAACGTCGCCTTCGAGAACGCCGTCGAAGCCGGCGATGTCAACGCCGCGTTTGCCGACGCCGCGCTGGTGGTCGATGAAACGTTCCACTTCGAGCGCCAAACAGGCGTCACGCTGGAACCGCGCGTCATCCTCGCCGATTACAGCGAATCCGAGGATCAGCTCACGGTCTACCTGTCGCACCAGGCGCCGCACATGATGCAGCATATCTTTGCCATTCATGTTGGTGTACCGGAAGGCAATGTGCGCGTGGTCTGCCAGGATGTCGGCGGGTCGTTCGGCATCAAGGTGCACGTCTACGCTGACGAAATGGCGACTGCGGCGCTGGCGAAGATGCTGCAGCGGCCGGTCAAGTTCGCCGCTGATCGGCTGGAGTCCTTCGTCACCGACATCCATGCTCGCCATCACCGGATACACGGGCGTATGGGGTTTTCCGCCGAGGGTGAAATCCTTGGTATTGACATCGACGATTTGACTGGCATCGGCCCCTATTCCATGTATCCGCGCACCAGCGCTATGGAAGCCAACCAGGTGTTGAACTTCACCGGCGCCACCTACAAGCACCAGAACTACCGGGCCAAGGCGCGGGTGGTGTTCCAGAACAAGAATGTGATGTGCCAGTACCGCGCGGTCGGCCACCCGATCGCGTTTGCGGTGACCGAGGGACTGGTGGAAAACGGTGCCCGGCAATTGGGTATCGATCCGGTCGAAATTCGCCGGCGTAATCTGATTCCCGATGACGCCTACCCGACCAAGGGGGTGAGCGGGGTCTTGTTTGAGGCGCTGTCACACGAGCAGTCGCTAGAAAATCTGATGTCGATGATGGACTACGAGGGCTTGCAGGCCGAGCGCGACGGCCTGCGCGCTCAAGGCGTCTATCGCGGCATCGGCTTTGCCACGATGATCGAGCTGACCAATCCGGGCGCTGCCATGTACGGCATTGGCGGGGCACATATCTCCTCGCAGGACGGTGCCCAGGTGCGGCTTGATTCCGGCGGTTCGATTATCGTCCACACCTCCATCACCGAACAGGGCCAGGGCACCGACACGATCATCGCTCAGGTGGCGGCGACCGCGTTCGGCACGTCCATCGACAAGGTGCGCGTAGTCACCGGCGATACCGATAACGTGCCCACCGGCGGCGGCACCTGGGGTTCGCGTGGCGCTGGCATTGGCGGTGAGGCGGTGCTGATGGCGGCCAAGGCCCTGCGCCAAAACGTAACCGAGTTGGCCGGCCAGTTGTTGCAGGCCGAACCCGAAACGCTCGATGTTCGCGGTGGCGTTGTGGTTGACAAGGATACCGGCAATGAGCGCATGCCCTTGGAAGAGGTGGCGCGCATCGGTTATTTCCGCTCCGACCTTATCCCCAAGGACTTCCAGGCCGAGCTCATGGCGACCCGTCATTTCGTGCCGCGCGAATACAACATCGCGTTTACCAACGGCATCCAGGCCTGTTACGTCGAGGTCGATCCCGAGACCGGCTTCGTCAAAATCCTCAAACATTGGGTGGTTGAGGATTGCGGCACCGTCATCAATCCGCTGCTGGTCGACGAGCAGGTGCGCGGCGGGGTCATCCAGGGGCTCGGCGGTGCGCTGTGCGAAGAGTGCACCTATGACGATGCCGGTAATATGATCAACGCTAACATGGCCGATTATTTAGTGCCCATGGCTGGTGAGATGCCCGATATCGAAGTCGGTCACGTTCAGACACCGACCACCGATTCTGAGCTCGGTGCCAAGGGTGCCGGCGAGGCCGGAACCGCGGGCGCACCGGGATCGTTGATGAACGCCATCAACGATGCGCTGTCGCCCTTCGACACGCGCATTTCCCATCAGCCGATGACGCCCCAGCGTATCCTCGCCGCGTTGGGGAAGTTTTGACGTTTGGATTTATCAATCCAGGAGCCTAGATTGTGTTGCTGACTCCCCAAAAGGAATCGCAAAACCATGGCCGACGTCGAGATTATCAGTTCCAGTACCTGTCCGTTTGCCCAGCGTACGCGCATGGCGTTGCTCGAAAAGGGTATCGATTTTACCCTCACCGAAATCGACCTAGATGATAAGCCTGACTGGTTTTGGGAAATCTCGCCCTATGGTAAGGTGCCAGTGATCCGCCACAGCGGCACCGTCGTCTTCGAATCCGCCGTCATCAACGAATATCTCGAAGAAGTGTTTCCCGATCACCCAATGCTGCCGAAAGATCCGGTCGGGCGGGCAAAGGCACGCATCTGGATCGATTTCGCCAACGTGCGCTTCGTGCCACAGGTCTATAAATTAATGTTGGCGCAGGAGCCCGCGCGCCAGGCGATGCACGCGCAAAAGCTTACCGAAGCGCTGCTGATGATGGAGCATGAGGGCCTCAGCAAGCTATCAGACGGGCTGTACTGGCTCGGCGACGACGTCAGCCTCGTCGATTTGAGCTTCTTGCCGCACTTGCAGCGGTTCTGCGCGCTGGAACATCACCGCGATTTCCACATTCCCGACGAATGCGTGTTGCTCAAAGCGTGGCTGCAACTGATGCTGCAGCGGCCCTCGGTGCAGTCCATGTCGCCTAGCGACGAAACCCTGATCAAGAACTGGTCGAAATACGCCTTCAATACCAGCACCGGCACCACTGCGGCGGATATGCGTGAGGTTTAGGCTTGTCGTCCGTGGAATTGATTTAATTTTGCCGAATGCCACTCTAAGCCGACTAGTTTATAGTGCCTCGCGGGGATGCATGACACTTATTCCCATAAGTTATGGCGGCCGCATTGTCCGTTGCAGCCGCCGTTGCTAGGATCACGGCAAAATTTCGAAGCAGCGGTGGGAGTAACAATGGTTCACTTGCGTGAAATACCCGATCATCTGCGTGACCTCTTGGTTAGTCAGGAACTGCCAACTTTCGAGTCTACGCCGTGGGCCGTGGTAAAACCGCTAGCGGAAAGCAAGATCGCGCTTATCAGCACGGCGGGTCTGCACCGCCGCGAAGATCCGCCGTTCGTGCCAGGCGCTGGCGATTACCGGGTTATCCCCGACGACACCGATTTCGACGATCTGGTGATGAGCCATGTGTCGACCAATTTTGACCGCACCGGCTTTTTTCAGGATATCAACACTGCCTTTCCCATAGACCGGCTGCACGAACTGGACGAAGAGGGGGTTATTGGATCGGTCGCCTCGCGGCATTACTCGTTCATGGGTGCGACGCCGCCGGCGATGATGGAGCCGGTCGCCCGCGACCTTGCCGAGTTGCTGAAAGAGAATGGGGTTGACGCCGTTGTTCTTGTCCCCGTCTGACCCCAGTGCACGCGCGCCGTGGGCGTGCTATCGCACATTCTCGAAGACGAAGGCATTCCGACGACCCATATTAGTTTGATCCGCAACCATACGGAGAAGATCAAGCCGCCGCGGGCATTGGCGGTGCCGTTCGAACTCGGCCGTCCTTTGGGCGCGCCGAACGAACCTGATTTCCAACGCCGCGTGTTGCTCGGTACCTTAAAACTACTAGAGCGGTCCTCGGGTCCTGTTCTGGAAGACTTCCCCTACGCGCCACCGGGCGAAGAGGAAGACGAAAAGCATGGCTGGGCCTGCCCAGTCAATTTTGCGCCACCAATCGACGATATTAGCGACGCCGATCTGGTCTACCAGGCATTGCTGCAGGAGGTGAATCTATTGCTGCCGTGGTACGAAGAAGCGGTGAAGAACTACAAGCGCTCGGCGTTCGGCATTTCGAGAAAGACGACCGAAGAAATCGCGCGCTTTCTCGCCGACTTTGTCATTGACCCTGAAGGCCAAGAACCGCCGATTGCCGGTGAGACTATCGGTGTCGGTTTCAAGCGCATGGCCGACGATATACGCTACTTCTATAGCGAAGCGGCAATCGCTCGGCCCGACCAGCGCACCCGCGATCTGGATGTCGCTAACTGGCTGTGGGGTGAGACCACTTTGGGCAAGGTTCTGGTTATCATCCGCGACTACGCGATGGAAACCGAGGAACCGTCGCTGAAGGCGCTAGCGCCGACGGCGATGGTGCCGACCCACCAGCGTCATCGCACCCAACACGGGTAGAGACTGAATACCTCCATCCTTCGAGACTCGATCTGCGGCCGCTCCTCAGGATGAGGGCGGGGTCATTACAATAAATACCCCTCATTTTGAGGAGGAGCATTAGCGCCGCCTCGAAGGATGAGGGTGCGGCTAACCCAACGTCACCATCGGCTTGGTGCCGGCGCTTGCGGTGACGCGGCCGATGATCGCGGCGTCGGGCGCGGCGGTTTCGTGCAGGTCGGCAAGACAGGCTTGCGCACGGTCGGCGGGGACACCGAACAACAGGCCGCCGGCGGTCTGCGGGTCAAACAGCAACGGGTAGACGATATGGGTCGCCGGTTGGTGGCGGGTAGCTATCGCGCTTTCATTATCCGGTTTCAACGTGCTCTCGATGCCATCGACTGACAGGTCTGCGGCACCGGGCAATAGGGGTGTCGAGTTGAGGTCGAGCGCCGCGTCGACGTCTGACGCCTGCAACATCTCGACCAGGTGGCCCAGTAGCCCGAAGCCGGTGACGTCGGTGCATGCGGTCACGCCGTGTGTGCGCAGGATCGACAAACATGGTCCGGAAGAGCGCAGCATCGAAGCGAACGCCACCTCGATCCATTCGCCCAACGCCTTGGTGCGCATATCGGCGGCGAACAAAACGCCGGTGCCCAACGGTTTGGTTAGGATTAGCGCGTCTCCGGGTTTGAGTCCCGCCTTGCGCAATAGCGTATAGGGGTCGGCGTAACCGTTGACGGTGAGGCCGAACGCCATCTCGGCGCCCTCGCCGGTATGGCCGCCGGCGAGCACGGCGCCGGCTTCAGCTAGGGTTTTGGTGGCGCCGGCTAGCAGCTGGTAGAGGTCTTCAGCGATTTTGTCTTCGCCGTCGTGGGGCAGCATGACGGCGGCCAGCGCTGAGTGGGGTTTAGCGCCCATGGCGAAGATGTCGCCGAGGCAATGGTTGGCGGCGATGCGGGCGAACAGGTAGGGGTCGTCGATAAAGGCGCGGAACTGATCGTTTGTCTGCACCAGTGCCTTGCCTAGCGGTGGCATCAGAACGGCGGCGTCGTCGGGCGCGTCGAGGCCCTGCTCCAGGCCGTCTTTGAGTTGCGGCGGCAGGCGGTTGAGGGCGCGGCGCAATATCGGCGCCGGTACCTTGGCGCCGCAGCCGCCGCAGCGCAGTTTTCCCAGAACGTCGCCGTCACCGCCCGCCGAATTCTGCGCCGCCATGTCGGGCAGTTCCTGATATTTGCGCATCCAGCGCCGGTCGATCCAGTCCTTCCAACGCCACATCCACGTCCCGCCGACCGATAGCGAACCGCGCGCGGCGATGGCGTAGTGGTCACCGGTGGTGATCAGGGCTAGGGTTTGTTTTTGCGGCTGGTATGCCTTGAGCGGTTGACCGAGCGCGGCACGGCGCAAATTTTTCGCCAAATAAGGGCCTTGGCGAACGGCGTAGATACCCGCTTTCGGCAGCTCGCAATTATCCATTGAGGCGAGGTCGCCTGCGGCAAATACGTTGGTGTGGGACGGCGAGCGCAGATTGTTGTCGATGCGCACGAAACCGCGCTCGTCGAGAGCCAGGCCGCTTTCGGCAATCCATGGTGGTGCCTCGCCATTGATTGCCAATATGGCGCGGTCGGCGGTCAGGGTTTCGCCGGTGCTCAGGGTGACGCTATCTGCGTCGATTTGAGTGAGCCTGGTATCCGTGTGCACTGCGATATTGCGTTCGGCCAGGGTATGCACCAGCCGCCGCCGTGCAGCGGCATTGTAGCTCGGCAGCAGCTTGCCCGACGCTTCGACGATAGTTAGAGATATATCATCGGGATAGCGTGCGAGCGTTGCGGCGTTCCGGCGTAAATGTCCATCGAGCGACAGGGTCAATTCGACATCGCTCGCGCCGCCGCCAACGACAACGATGTGGAACGGTCCAGATTTACAAGCGATTTCGTTGGCTAATTTGACCTGGCTCGCTAGGAAACGGTCGACTGGTTTGATCGGCAAGGCGTTTTCCGCGCCGGCGATGCTTGCCGTCGATGGTGTCGAGCCGCTATCGAGAGACAGGAAATCGAAGGCTACGGCGGGCCGGCCAGCGATATGGACGATATTTTTTGATAAATCGAGCCTGGTCGCTGGTGCGTGGATTAGGCGCGCGCCGGCGAAGACGGCGAGCGGCCGCAGATCGATATGGCATTCGGCGCTGGTGTAATGCTGGGCGATCAAGCCCGGCACCATCCCCGAATAGGGCATCGACAGGTCGCGGGCGATGAGGGTCAGGCGCACCCCCGGTTCCGGTTTCATGCCGAACTGCTTGAGCACGGCGACGTGGCTATGGCCGCCGCCGACGAGCACAATATCCTGGCGGATCGGCTCAGATGATGTCTGCATGTTTATCGTGAATTGCGAAAGACAGGGCCAATTTTGGCGGAAGAGAGTGGGAGTCGAACCCACCAGGCACGTCTAACGCCCCTCACCGGATTTGAAGTCCGAGCGCCCCACCGGGGTGCGATCCTCTTCCGCGTTTAGTTTCCCCGGCTTGGCCGGGTGTTACAAGAGCTTCGTGTAGGAATGATAGACGGTTAAGTCCAATTTGGCATTCGCGGCCGGACCTAGTAACGTGCTGACCATAGGGCGCAGGAAGTGCTATAGGACAACAAAAAGAGGCGGGTTACCGCGCACCTAACCAACACGGGGCCGTGGAGCCCGGAGGGTTATATGACCAGCGCTGATATTTGGCTTTTTTTTGTTTTACCGTTGGTGGTCATGTTCGTGGCCATGCTGATGCAGATGGCTATGCGGTCCGAGAGCTATGCCGGCGAAATCCCGTGGGACGATACCCAACGCGAAGCCTATATTTCGGGGGTTATCGCCGCCATTGTAACGGTCGCGGTGACCCTTTATATCGGCGGGCCGGAAACGTTTGTGCTGTTCTGGCGGCCATTGATCACGACGGTAATCGTGCTGCCGATTGGCTTTGCCGCCGCCCTGTTCGTTTTCGCGGGATGGCGCAAGATCAAAAGCTAATGGACCGCTCTATCGGTTAATCGGCTCGAACAAAGCCGGCTTCCTCGAGGCTGCCGGCACCAGTCATCACGTTAAAAATCTCCAACGTATCGCTACCGTTGTTGTGCAGCCAATGGGGCACGCCCTTTGGCACGAAGACGAAATGGCCTTCGCGCACCTTCGTCTGGAATAAGTCTGATCCGATGGTGCCCGTACCGCCGGCGACAAAATAGAGTTGCTCGCAATTATCGCAACGGTGCGCCGCCAACCCGCCGCCGGGCGCGAAACACTCGTTAACCAGCGCATTGGGGCTGCCATTGTGGCTGCCGATGGGTAGGCGCACCTCGGCACCTGACCAGATATCGTCTGCCGGTACGCTCGACGCCGTCTCTTCCACGCGCACCAAAATGCCTTCGCTTAGGCCGTCGCGCGGCATTGCCAAATCGTCGGAGCTGGCGTTGCCACAAAACTTGTAACCGGTGCCCGGCACCGTCGGTGCGCCCATGTAGAAGCCGATGACGATGGCGTCCTCGCCTTTGGTCTCGTTATAGAAAAAGTGCTCGCTGCCGGTGGGCATCAGGCGGCAGTGGCCGCCGGTGACTACGGCGCGGCTGTCGCCCTGGCCGACGACACCGTTACCACTCAGGTACACCGCGATCTCGTCGCACTTGTCGTGCAAGTGTTTGGCATGGGTTGAGCCGGGCCGGAAAGTCGAGTGGAACACAGCCGTCGCGCTGCCGTTTGCGCCAGTGATCGGCAGGCGAAACTCGGAGATCGCCCAGCCATCCTTCTCCTCCATACGCTCGATGTCGACATCTTCGCAATGGATTACGGTGATCGGTGTTGACATGGAAGTTCCCCCTTTTTCTTGTTTTAGACCGGTAATTTCTGCGGTCCGCGCCGTCCGCGCAAGCCCCTATGCGCTCATCATTACGATTTCATTACCACTGCTCGTTGATCCTGTCTGGCGCGGCCTTGCCGCCTCGGCTAGATAGGGATGTCTCTGGGGTAGAATTGGAGATTGGTATGGGTGAAAAAGCGCTGCGCATAGTGGTTTTGCCGGGCGATGGCATTGGCGCCGAGGTCATGGATTGCGCGCTTGCCGTGCTCGAAGCGGCGCAGCACCGGGTGCCGAGCGCCGCACTTGATTTGGTACATATGAATGCTGGCGCCGGCACCTATCTAGAGACCGGCAGTGCGCTACCCGGCGACGTTGTCGCGGCCATCGAGAGCGCCAACGGAGTGCTTCTCGGCGCTATGGGCCTACCCAACGTGCGTTACCCGGACGGTACAGAAATCATTCCACAGATCGAGTTGCGCATGATTTTTGATCTTTATGCCGGCGTCCGGCCAATCCGTCTGCTACCCGGCGCGCCAACGCCCATGGGCGACACGCGGGCGCGCGGCATGGACTTCGTCATCATCCGCGAGTCCACAGAAGGCCTTTTCGCCCATATGAGGGAGGGTACGATCGAAGGCGATGCCGTGGCCGAAGACCGCCTAACGATTACGCGGGCAACGTCAGAAAAACTGTTCGATTTTTCGTTCCGGCTCGCCGAGCAACGCAAAGCGTTGGGACACCCCGGCAAGCTGACTCTTGTTGATAAGGCCAATGTCTTCAAGTCGATGGCGTTTTTCCGCAAGGTTTTCGACGAACGTGCGCAAGCCTTTCCTAAAATTGCCACTGACCGCCAATATGTCGATGCCGCGGCGCTCAATTTTGTGCGCAATCCATGGGATTATGATGTCGTCGTTACCGAAAATATGTTTGGCGATATCCTGTCCGATCTCGGCGCTGGTCTCATTGGCGGTATGGGCATGGCGCCGTCCGCCGATATCGGTGATACCACCGCTGTGTTCCAGCCTAGCCACGGCACGGCACCCGATATCGCTGGCCAAGGTATAGCCAATCCAACGGCTATGATCCTGTCGCTGGTCCTGATGTTCGAGTGGCTGGCAACGCAAGAGGGTGGTGCACCGTTCGGCGAAGCAGCCACGTTGGTCGATGCCGCCATGTGTGCCGCCTACGCCGATGGCGGGCTCGTTCCCTTCGAGGCGGGTGGCAGCGACGGCACCGAGGTGATTACGGCGCGTGTGCTGGGCAATATGTAGCTTTTTGCAGCAAGTAACGGGTATTGTTGCCCCGCGAGCTTGGCCAGTTCTTGCACAACGCGTTACCTCGCGCCGAGGCGTTTCTCGGCTGGTTTTCGGCTCCGACGGCCCTTAAACCACGACGGTAGGAAACACCTCGCGGGCTGGGCGAATTAGGCGGCGCACATTGCCCTCGCGCCGCGACAGGCCGGCGCGGTCGAAAAATTCGAGCACTTCGATAGTGAGATTGCGGCCCATGCCGGCGCGGTCGCGGAAGGCGCCGGGGCTGACCCCGTCTGCTGCGTCCTGCGCCATCTCTTCGAACACCATGGCGAGCGAAGCCAGCGCGCCGCTTTCGAAAAACCGGTTCTTGCTGGCTTGTACCACCAGGCCCAGCGCGGCGGCGCGGCGCAGGGTGCGGGCGATCTGCTCGGGCGACATCCCGGCCTCGCGAGCCAGATCGTGCACCACCGGTGGCTGGTACGGTGATTCGCTTAACAGCGGCGCGATTTCAACCCACAGCTTTTCGTCTTTCGGGGCCAGCGCCGGTTTCTGATTTGGCCGGTGCAGCAGCATGCCGTTGCTGGCGACGGTACCGTCGGCGGTTAGGGCGTCGACCAGACCAGTGAATGCTTGTTCGGCGATGTGGCGGCCCAGCCCGCGGCGCAATTGCGTGACGCTGGGGCCGAGCCGGTCGTATGTTGGACGTGGTAGCGGTCGAGCGCGGCCAGAGTATCGTCGCGTAAACTTTGCCAGGCTGCCGTTGTATAGGCGAGGCGCGACCCCGCCGGGCCGACGACGACGGCGCCGCTGGGTACAATCACTGCGGCCAGTTCGTCGCTGGTGAGGTTGCGCGCAACGGCGAAGCGCTGCAGGTCGAGGCCTGTCGGCGCGGCCACCAACGCGCCGTACAGAGCTTGCTCATTGTCACCGGTATCCAGCGCGTCGAGCATCGCCAGGCGCTCGGGCCGGGCGCGGCCGCGCGCCGGCGGAAAAATATCGACGACATAGCCACCGCCGATGGTGCGTTGCGCCGACTGGTCGCGGATGATGAAGCGGTCGCAGGTCACGGCGCCAATCGGTTGGTCGAGCACCAGTTGTACGCGCGCGTTTGTGCTGGGGGCGATTTGGTCGGCGTCAAGAATAGCAACGCGACCAGTAACGTCGGCGGCGCCCAGATGCACGTGCACCGGCGTCCAATGGCGCAGCGGACGTACTTCTGTAGCGAGCACGTGCAGGTCCGTGTCTATCTTGCGCACGGGCCGCAAATCGGCCGACGAGACTAGCCAATCGCCGCGCCGCACAATCTCCTTTCCGATACCAGCGAGGTTGACGGCGCAACGCTGTCCGGTAAGGCCCATGCTGGATTCCTGATTGTTGGCGTGAATTCCGCGTACCCGCGCCGACTGTCCGGACTCGGCGAGAAACAGATGCGTTCCCACCCCCACACTTCCGGTGAATACCGTGCCGGTGACGACCAGACCCGCGCCGGCGACGGTAAAAGAGCGGTCGATGGCGAGGCGAAAGTTACCGTGCACTGGGCGATCGCTAGCCTCGGTGGCGATTGATGACAAGTGCGCTGCCAGCGCCTCGATCCCGTTTCCGGTAATGGCTGAGACCGGAAAAATGGGGGCCTTGGCCAGGGTCGTTGGTGCCAATATGTTGGTAATTGCGGCAGTGACGTCGGCGATGCGGTCCGCCTCGACCCGGTCGATCTTGGTTAGCGCTACCATGCCGTGGCGCACGCCGAGCAGATCGAGGATTGCCAGATGTTCGCGGGTCTGCGGCATCGGTCCGTCGTCGGCGGCGACCACCAGCAATGCGTAATCGATGCCGGTGACGCCAGCCAGCATGTTGCCGATGAAGCGCTCGTGGCCAGGCACGTCGACGAAGCCGAGAACCGTGCTGTCGGCCAGCGTGTGGTAGGCGAAGCCCAGATCGATAGTCATACCGCGCTGCTTTTCCTCGGGTAGGCGGTCGGCATCGATCCCGGTGAGCGCCTTCACCAACATCGTCTTGCCGTGATCGATATGGCCCGCGGTGGCGACGATCATGCGAGATCGAGCATCGAAAGTTGCGCAACGAACTCCGCTTCGTCGTCGAGGCAGCGCAGATCGAGCCAAAGGGCGTCTTCGTAGACCCGGCCGATCACTGGCATCGGCAGCGCCCGCAAGGTGGCGGTGAGGCGCTTGAGCGCGCCGCCACGGCCGCGTTTGCTTGCTGGAGTGATGGTTAAAGCATAACTATCGAGACTTTCCACCGGTAATGCGCCGCTGCCAATCTGGCTGCTCGACGGTGCGCCGGCGATGGCGTACCCACTGCCGAGTCGTTGCGTTAGTTCCGGCTTTAGCCGTTCCGCCAGCGTCCGCAACTCGGTGGCCGGGCGGGTGAGCATGCGCAATATCGGTAGTCGTTCGGCTAGCCGCTCGGGATCGCTGTAGAGCCTCAATGTCGCGGCGAGGGCGGCTATGGTCACCTTGTCGCAACGCATGGCACGTTTCAGTGGGTTTTTTTTGAGTTTGGCGATCAGATCAGCGCGACCGGCGATGAGACCGGCTTGCGGCCCGCCGAGCAGCTTGTCGCCGGAAAAGGTCACCAGGTCGGCGCCGGCGGCGATGGTCTCGGCTGGCGTAGGCTCATGGGGCAGGCCGTAGCGTTCGAGATTGACCAGGGTGCCGCTGCCGAGATCGATCACGAATGGCAGGTCGTGCGCGTGTGCGATGCTCGCCATCACATCTTCGGACACCGCACTGGTAAAGCCTTCGACGCTGTAATTCGACGTGTGAACCGCCATTAGTAGTGCGGTTTTCGGACCGATGGCGCTCTCGAAATCGCGCGCGTGGGTGCGGTTGGTAGTGCCAACCTCGACCAGTTTGCAGCCGGAACGGGACATGATGTCGGGGATGCGGAAGGCGCCACCAATTTCGACCAACTCGCCGCGCGAAACTGGCACCTCCTTGCGCCGGGCCAAAGTGTTAAGTACCAGCATGACGGCAGCGGCGTTGTTGTTGACCACGGTTGCGGCTTCCGCATCGGTAAGGGTGCAGATCAGCTCTTCGAGATGGCTGTCGCGGTCGCCGCGCTTGCCGCTGGCGAGATCAAATTCCAGATTGCTGGCACCGCGCGCGATGTCGGTCATCGCCGCAATGGCTTCGTCGGCCAGCGGCGCACGGCCCAGATTGGTATGTAAGACGGTGCCGGTCAGGTTGAACACGCGTTTTAGCGTCGGCGCCTTGGCGCGTGTCAGGCGGGCGGATACCAGCGCCGTGATTTCGACTTCGCTCGCTGGTGCCGTTTCACCTTCTCCGTAGGCCAGGGCGACGCGCATGCCGGCCAGCACGTCGCGCACGGCGTTGGTCGTCGGCTGTCGGCCATGGGCCTCGATCAGCGCGACCAAGGGGTCGGAGCGCAACAGGCGGTCGACGGAGGGCAGGATAGTTTGTTTTGACATTATCGCTTTCGTTAGTTTTTCTAATTGTTGGCTGTCAGCGGCGCGTGATCAAGGGTGATATAGTCTTCTTAAATGTCCCGGCACGGAGTAGCCACATCGTGATTATCGCCGCTGAACCCTATGACTATGAATTTACGCCGTCAGGCTTGGCGTTGATGGTGATTGACATGCAGCGCGATTACTTGGAATCGGGCGGTTATGGCGCCTCGTTCGGCCTCGATGTGAGCGCTTGTTCGGCCATCGTGCCGACGATGGCGGCACTGATCGCGGCGTTTCGCGTCCATAACATGCCGGTTATTCACACCAAGCAATGCCATAAACCCGATCTGTCTGATTGTCCGCCGGCGAAGCTGAAACGGGGACGGCAGGAGCTTAAAATCGGCGATGAAGGCCCTATGGGGCGGCTGCTGATCTGTGGCGAGCCGGGCAGTGACATCATTCCCGAACTCTACCCCGAAGTGGGTGAAATTGTCATCGACAAGCCGGGAAAGGGAGCGTTTTACGACACCGGCCTGCGGGATGATCTACAACGGCTCGGAGTTACCCATCTGATTTTCACCGGCGTGACCACCGAAGTGTGTGTGCAAACGACGATCCGCGAGGCCAACGACCGGGGTTATGAGTGCCTCTTGGTCGAGGATGCCACCGAGAGCTACTACCCGGCGTTCAAGCAGGCGACCCTTGAGATGGTGCGCTCGTCCGATGCGTTGATCGGCTGGACCTCGACTTCCGAAAGCGTGCTCGCTGCAATGGCGCGTGTGTAGGCGGCTGGTGTGAAAGATTGGGGAGGGATCGCTGCCGGACTCGGCACCGTTGCTTGCGTTGTTGTGATGCTGATAGCAGGCCGTCTTGGTGCGACAACTGACGCATTGACTATCTACGATCTGGCAGGCCTGCGCATGGGGGTTGCTGCGATCTTGGCGTCGCCGTTGTTGCTACGGGCTTGGCCGTGGCATGTGCACCCTCGCAATCATTTGATTATTGCCTTTTTCGGCGGAGCGCCGTTCGTCTTGCTGCTTTTTGGCGGCATGATCTTCGCACCCGTGGGGCACGCGGCGGTGGTGATGTATGGTGCGCTACCGATCTTCGCGGCGCTGATCGCCTGGGTCTGGATCGGCGAGCAACCCGGCCGCTGGCAGTGGCTAGGCATTGCGGCGATTGTTGCCGGTGTCGGCGCGGTCGGCTGGGAGGCGCTCGGCGGTGGAGCCGTGCCGGGCCAATGGCGCGGGCATATGCTGTTCGTGGGAGCAGCTCTGTCCATGGCGGTTTGGTATGGTGGGATGCGGGCGGCGCGTCTTGGCGTAATTCAGTCGCTGGCGGCCTTGCTGTTGCTCAACGCCCTAGTCTACGTACCAGTCTGGCTGTTGTTTTTGCCGTCGAGCCTGTTCACCGCGCCGCTGGCCGACATCGCCCTGCAGGCCGTGGTGCACGGCGTTTTCGGGGCGTTTTTGTGTATTTTTGGCCACGCTTACGCGGTCAAGACCATTGGCCCCACTCGACAGGCTGCCGTGGGCGCCTGGGTGCCTGCGTTTGCATTGATAGTGGCGATCCCAACTCTGGGCGAAATCCCGAGCGTGCTCAATATCGTCGGGGCCGTCGTCGTGACGGTAGGTATTCTCGCTACTGTGTTTCTGCAGCCGAAGGGGTCAACCCGGCCATGAGATTACACCGGCGCGTGGACATGTTAGAAATTGGCTCATGCTGAAGTTTTCCGTTCTTGACCAGTCACCGGTGCGCGTTGGCGGTACACCGGCCCAGGCAATCGACGAGACCATCCGCCTGGCGCAGGCGGCTGAGACGCTTGGCTATAGACGTTATTGGGTGGCCGAGCATCACGGCACCGAAGGTTTTGCCGGCTCGTCGCCAGAGATTATGGTGACCCGTGTTGCCGCGGCGACCAACAGTATCCGTGTCGGCTCGGGCGGCGTCATGTTGAGCCACTACAGCCCGCTGAAAGTTGCAGAGAATTTCTGCCTACTGGAGAACATGTTTCCCGGCCGTATCGATCTGGGTATTGGCCGCGCGCCAGGCAGCGATCAAAACACCGCGGCGGCGTTGGCCTACGGCAACCAGATTGGCATCGATTACTTTCCCACCAAAATCGCTGACATGACGGCGTTTCTCGCCGGCAAGCCGCCGGTGTCGGAACCGTTCAAGGCTGTGCGGGTGACGCCGGTCCCGCCGGAAATACCGGAGGTCTGGTTGCTCGGTTCGAGCGACCAAAGCGCCGCTTATGCCGCCCACTTTGGACTGGCCTATTCGTTCGCCCACTTCATCATGCCGTACGGTAGCGAAGCGGTGATTAGCCACTACCGGAAGAACTTCCGCCCCTCGCCAGTGCTTGCCGAACCGAAGGTTAGCGTCGGGGTGTTCGTGATTTGCGCAGAGACCATGAAGGAAGCCGAGCATCTGGCGGTGAGCCGCGATTTTTGGCGGCTCAAGCTGGGCCAGGGTCAGCATTTACCTTATCCGTCGCCGGAAGAGGCTTTGAACTATCCCTATACCGATCACGAACGCTCCGTTGTCGAGCAAAGCAAGGCTAACCGCCTAGTCGGCGACCCGGCGTATATCGAAGCGCAACTGAAAGCAATAGTGGCGCGCCACGGGGCCGACGAGCTAGTAATTCTGACGATTACCTACGACTTCGCGGCGAGGTTACGTTCCTACGAATTGGTTGCCGAGGCGTTTGGTATAACCCAGCGCAAAGCCGCGGAATAGGTCTGTCTACCCTTTTAACTTGCTCTATTTATCAGCCGTCACAATGACGTTGCCGTTGGCCTTACCCGATTGCAGATAGGCGTGTGCGTCGGCGGTCCGTGATAACGGAAATACCTTGGCCACTGGATGGTGCGGCTTACCCCTGCTGAGCCAGGCGGTAATGTCGCGGGTGGCCTGGAGGTACGCGGCGTCGGGAATTTCGTACATGTATATCCAGCGCAAGTTCGCGTTGCGCATCATGAAGGGGTAAAAACTCAGCACCGGTTCCGGCGCTTTGTCTGAGGCATAGCAGGCGACGGTGCCGTTCGACTTCAGGACTTTGAGGGTCGTCGGCTGGTTAACGCCGAAAGCCACCTCGACGATGTGATCAACACCAGTTCCATTAGTTATCCGCAACACCCGTTGCGCGACATCCTGCGTTTTGTAGTTGATGACCACATCGGCGCCCGCCGCTTTTGCCTGGCGTGCCTTTGCCGGCGAACTAACGGTCGCGAGCACTTGTATTGCGCCACCCCATTTGGCGAGCTGGATGGCGTAATTGCCAACGGCGCCAGCGCCACCAGTAACCAGAACGGTTTTTCCCTTGATCGGACCATCGGCGAACAAGGCGCGATGGGCGGTGACCGCCGGAATGCCAATACAAGCGCCGTGCAAAACGTCCATGCGACGAGGCATTGCGACGGCGTGATGCGACGGCAGGGTAATATATTGCGCACAGGTGCCGAATGGTCGCTTCCATTGGCCGCTCCAAATCCACACCTTCTCGCCAATGCGCGATTTCGGCACGCTACGGCCAACCTGATCGATCACCCCGGCACCGTCGCTGTGGGGGATTATGCGCGAGTAACCGAGCTGTTGCCCACGGAATCCTTGGCGGCGCTTAATGTCTGACGGATTGAGACCTGAATAAGCGACCCTGACCCGGACCTCACCGGAGCCGGCGTTGGGCGTGTCCATCTCTCCAACCTTAATGACCCGCTTCGCCGGGCCTTGTTTTTCGTACCAAGCTGCGCGCATGACGGTATTCTCCCATGCATAAAGTTCGTTAACCACTCTACGCCAATATGGTGCCTGAGGTGGGGGCCGAATTGCGAGTCCTTAGGCCCTGCTACGCGGATTAATTTCTAATGTTCGTTAAGGTGAGAAATACGATGTAGAAGTTGAGTGCTCGGATAGCGGGAACGATTGTAGCCTCTGCCATGGCCCAGATGGCCATTGGACCGGTGAGAGCGGGTTCGACGGAGGCGTTCATGGTTATCAGTGGTCCGCCGGTTGGCCATCTCGCCGTGCGTATTTTTCGTGAACATTTTCGTAAAGTTCTGGAATAGAAATTGGTCGTGGCAGATGATGGCATTAACGCTAATTCTGGCGGCGTGCCCGCAGGGGTGGAAGACGGCGTCGGCGAGATCGGCATTATTGCCGTCGATAACGAAAGCCAACGACTGCCGTTGCAGGATATCAGCTTTCATCTGCCATTCGTGATCACGCAATAAACGATTGCCGTACAGCGCCTACCACGATCGATGGATATGGATTATTTAGTACTCCAAAGATCAAGCAGATTACCGACCTGCGGGGTTTGACCTTGGGGATCGCGGTCCACATCGAATCATGGCTTTTGGGGTTCGCTGTGACACCGTTCCGTTTACCTCTGAGCCAGCTTGCCAATTCCATAGAAGTTGAAGCGGCCAACGGCGCCATTCTGCCGATAACAGACATCACGGAATTGAATTTGGAGCGGTAGTTAAGTAATTACCTTTTGGTCGAGTTCGGTCCACAAACTGCCTATGTGGTCACATTTTACGAGCACCGTTTCACCAATTTGTCGGCGGAGTCGCGCAGCGCGTTGCTTATCACCGCAGATCAGTTCGTGCCGGTGACCCCTCAGGCTTATTGCGACGCTGGATCGAGTGTGCTAGCGGATGCAAAGACGCGTGGTGTACGCACCTAAAGATTTTATAACTCGCAGCGTGAGCAATGGGTCTCGGTATTGCTGCCGCTGGGCGAGATGTGGGCGACCGAACGTGAGGCGAGAAGCTACACCGGTAACGAAATCCAGATTGCGTATATGGACAACCTGCGCGCCGCCAGCGCTACGCTGAAACGCGATTGGAAGCTCGACCTCCCGCTCGCACCCGAAACCAAATCCAAAACCGAAGCCGCATTTGCGCCTGCGCCGACGAATTAATCCTAACCTCCGTTAAGCGCCGCCCATACTCTGGATGGGGTCGCCGGCATATCCATTTCAGTAATGTCGCGCGCCGAGAGCGCGTCCAAAATCGCATTCATACCGGCAGGTAGCGCCCCGGTAGTCCCGGCCTCACCCGCGCCCTTGGCGCCGACCGGGTTGGTCGTACACGGCACCGAATGGAAACCCAGCTTCATCGCCGGCATGTCGTCTGCCCGCGGCATCATGTAATCCATGAACGATCCTGCCAGTAGCTGGCCATCGTCGTCGTAGATGGCGTGCTCACCCAGCACCTGACCGAGGCCCTGGGCGACGCCACCATGTACCTGGCCGTGCACGATCATCGGGTTGATCACAGTGCCGCAATCGTCGACCGCGGTGTAGCCAACTACTTCGATAACCCCAGTATCGGGATCAATTTCGATTTCGCAGATATGGCAGCCATTGGGATAGGTTTGTTCGGGCGAGACGAACTTCTCTTCCGAATCGAAGCTTTGCGGCATGTCTGACGGCAGATCGTCGCGCGATTTCGCCTGTGCTGCCAACTCGAAAATGCCGACCGCCCGGTCGGTGCCGGTGACCCGGAAGGTGCCACTGGTATATTCGATGTCAGCTTCCGCTGCTTCGAGAATGTGTCCGGCCAGTTTGCGGCCCTTTTCGAGCACGGCGTCGATGGTGACCGATATGGCGGCGCTCGCCAGCGCCGCCGAGCGCGAGGCCACCGACGCGAACCCGGTTACCGGGACATTGTCGCTGTCGCCTTCGACGATGCGTACCTTCTCGTAGGGTACGTCGAGAAGCTCGGCGACAACCTGGGCGAATGAGGTGGCATGGCCCTGGCCGTTCGATTGGACCGCCAGGATTGCTTCGACCACGCCGTCGTCGGTGAACTCGATCTTGGCGCCTTCCTCCAAATACCCACCGGCGGTCTCGACGAAACAGGCTATACCCATGCCACGCAGCTTGCCGTTTTTCTCGGACTCGGCCCGGCGCGCCGGAAAGCCGTCCCAGTCGGCGAGCTCCAGTGCCTTGTCCATCTCTGCTTCAAACTCACCGCTGTCATAGGTCTGCGCCAGTGACGTGGAGTAGGGCATGTTGCCGGGGTCGATGAAATTGCGCCGCCGCAGCTCGATGCGGTCGATGCCCATTTCGCGCGCCGCTTGGTCCATCAGCCGCTCGAGGGTGTAGGCCGCTTCGGGTCGGCCGGCGCCACGATAGGGGCCGATGGGGATGTTGTTGGTCAACACGCAGCGCACGCGAAAGTGCAGCGACGGATTGTCGTAACATCCAGTCAGGCAGTTACAGACGTTGCGCGTCGCCGCCGCGGGGCCGTGCGACGACAGATAGCCGCCCATCGCCGCGATCATGTCGACGCGCATGCCCAGTATCTTGCCG